>Ga0256840_1002410_pt1 | contig 16461 bp, 18 predicted proteins | sample 355202metaG_FD_185969 | JGI IMG/M metagenome (GOLD analysis project Ga0256840, IMG submission 185969) | Hydrothermal vent microbial communities from Mid Atlantic Ridge, Atlantic Ocean - 355-202 | ecosystem: Environmental > Aquatic > Marine > Hydrothermal vents | place: Atlantic Ocean: Mid... | reverse complement strand
AAGGAAAATAGATGAAATTTAGCGGAAAAAATGTTTTAGTAACAGGTGCAAGTCGTGGAATAGGTGCGGAGATAGCAAAAACTCTGGCTGGTTTTGGTTTGAAAGTATGGATAAACTACAGAAGCGGGGCTAAAGAAGCTGATGCTGTCAAAGAAGCAATTGAAGCTAATGGTGGGAGTGCTGCAGTTATAGGATTTGATGTAACAGATGAAGCAGCATTTATAGATGGAATCAAAACCATTGTTGATGCAGACGGAGAACTCTCTTATCTTGTTAACAATGCAGGCATTACAAAAGACAAACTGGCACTGCGTATGAAAACCCAAGATTTTCTGGATGTAATCAATGCCAACCTGACATCTGCTTTTATAGGATGTCGTGAATCTATGAAAGTTATGCGAAAGAAAAAATTCGGTTCGGTGGTAAATATAGCTTCAATTGTAGGCGAAACAGGAAACGGCGGACAGACAAACTATGCGGCAAGTAAAGGCGGAGTTATTGCAATGACAAAAAGTTTTGCGATTGAAGCGGCAACCAGTGGTATTCGATACAATACCGTCACACCGGGATTTATTGCTACAGAGATGACAGAAGTGCTAAGCGATGAGGTGAAAAAAAGCTTTACGGACAAGATTCCTATGAACCGCTTTGGAGATGCAAGTGAAGTAGCTGAGGCAACTGCTTTTTTACTTTCAGACCATGCAAGTTACATCACGGGAGAAACTTTAAAAGTTAATGGCGGAATGAACATGGCATAAATGTCCTCTAAGATATTTATGCTATAATTACAGGATTTTAAACTTAAAAAACAGGAGCTATAATGGCACTTTTAGATGATATTAAAGAAGTAGTAGTTGAGCAGTTAAGCGTTAACCCAGATGAAGTAAAACCGGATTCAAAATTCGTAGAAGATTTAGGTGCAGATAGCCTTGATGTTGTAGAATTGGTAATGGCTCTTGAAGAAAAATTTGACATCGAGATTCCTGATGATGAAGCTGAAAAGATTCAAACTGTTCAAGATGTTGTAAACTATATCGAAAACAAGTAGTCAGTTTTTTAATTTTTCAAAGAGGTTTTGCATCTCTTTGGAAGCAAATATTTTTAATAGTTAATTTTTTTATTGATTTTTAAAAGTATTTTATTATTTTATGGAGAATATTCAATGAAAAGAGTGGTAGTTACAGGTCTGGGAATGATAAATTCAGTAGGTCACGATAAAGAGAGTTCCTTTAAAGCGATATGTGATGGTGAATGTGGAATTGATACTATCACTATATTTGACCCTGAAAAATTCAGTGTAAAAATTGCCGGAGAAGTCAAGGACTTTGATCCGGCATCTGTTATGCCTCCAAAAGAAGTAAAAAAAGCAGACAGATTTATTCACCTTGGACTCAAAGCTGCCCAAGAAGCGATGGAAGATGCTGCACTTCCTGAAGATACAGACATGGAACGATTCGGAATCAGTGCAGGTTCAGGAATCGGTGGGCTTCCTTCAATTGAGAAAAGTTCTGTTATTTTAGAAACACGCGGACCGAGAAGAATTTCTCCGTTTTTTATTCCCGGGGCACTTGTAAATATGTTGGGAGGATTTGTTTCTATAGAACACGGAACAAAGGGACCGAATCTTTCAAGTGTAACGGCCTGTGCGGCAGGAACACATGCAATCAGTGAAGCAGTGAAAACTATTATATGCGGTGGTGCAGATAAAATGCTGGTTGTTTCAGCAGAATCTGCTATAACAGGTGTGGGTGTTGGAGGATTTGCCGCTATGAAAGCACTCTCAACGAGAAATGATGATCCTAAACATGCATCCCGTCCTTTTGACGCAAATCGTGACGGTTTTGTAATGGGTGAGGGTGCAGCGGCACTTGTTTTGGAAACATATGAAGACGCTGTGGCACGCGGTGCAAAAATATATGGTGAAATTATCGGTTTTGGTGAAAGTGGTGATGCAAATCACATCACAACTCCTTCACTTGACGGTCCTGCCCGTGCGATGAAAGCTGCTTATAAAATGGCGGGCGAACCAAAACTTGACTATGTGAATGCACATGGAACCAGTACACCGGTGAATGACAAAAATGAAACAGCAGCGCTGAAAGATCTTTTAGGCGGAAAAGAAAACTGTCCTCCGATGAGTTCCATCAAAGGGCAGATCGGTCACTGTCTTGGTGCAGCAGGCGGTATAGAGGCTGTTACATGTTTGATGGCTATGCGAGACGGTATCATCCCTCCGACAATCAACTATGAAACACCTGATGAAAACTGTGACTTGGATTATGTTACCGAGGGTGCAAGAAAAGCAGATTTAAACATTGTTATGAGTAACTCATTTGGTTTTGGCGGAACAAACGGCGTTCTTATATTCAAAAAAATCTAATTGACAAGGATTTAATTTGGCTACATACTTAGACTTTGAATATAAAATAAAAGCTATTCAAGAAGATATAATCTCTGCACAGGTTCGTCATGATCAAGGCGCAGTTGAAGAGTTAAAAAAGAAATTAGACAAAGAAGTTACAAAGATATACAAAAATCTTTCTGACTTTCAAAAGCTTCAACTGGCACGCCATCTTGACCGTCCATATGCGCTTGATTATATTAATCTTATTATGAGAGACAAGTATGAAATTCACGGAGACAGACATTTCCGTGATGATGCCGCTATTCTTTGTTATATTGGCTATATTGACAATCAAAAAGTTATGGTAATCGGTGAGCAAAAAGGGCGCGGAACAAAAAACAAGCTCAAGCGAAATTTTGGTATGCCGCATCCTGAAGGTTACAGAAAAGCACTCCGTGCCGCCAAATTAGCAGAAAAGTTTGATATCCCGCTTCTTATGCTTGTAGATACTCCGGGTGCCTACCCAGGTATAGGGGCAGAAGAGAGAAATCAGAGTGAGGCAATTGCCAGAAATCTGCTCGAACTTGCAGAGTTGAAAATTCCTACGGTCTCTATTGTTATAGGAGAGGGTGGTTCCGGTGGTGCTCTTGCCATCGGTGTTGCCGATAAATTTGCAATGATGCGTTATTCCATATTCAGTGTTATTTCACCTGAGGGTTGTGCTGCAATTCTGTGGAATGACCCTAAAAAAGTAGAAACTGCTACAAACGCACTTAAAATTACCAGTGCAGATTTAAAAGAGCTTGATTTGATTGATGATATCATAGATGAGCCTTTGATTGGGGCACACAGAGAAAAAGAAAAAGCAGCACAGGTCCTTAAAGAGTACTTTTTGCAAAAAGTAGACGAACTAAAAGCCATGAGCGAGGAAGAGCGAATGGCAGCACGTTATGCAAAACTTACAAAACCAGGCGCTTTTAAAGAGTAGTCTTACTCTTCTTCCTCTCTTTTCAACTCTAAAAGAGGGTCGAATTTCGGACGCTTCAGCCTTGGAGCCTCTTTGGAAAACTTAATTAAATCTTCCACCGTTTTTATATCTTCATCTAAATTTTCCAGGCTTAGTAAAAACAGTCCATAGGTTGTAATTACATCACTCATGGCTCTGTGATGCCTTGCCTCCGGGTTTAATTGCAGTGTTTCATTCAGATAAGAAAGCGCATATCTGTAAGAGACAATAGTTCTCTCAGCCAGGGCAAGAGAGCAGAGACTTCTGTTTAACAGCGGTTCCAAACCGATTTTTTGCAGGCTTTTTGATATAAAGCTGTAATCAAATTTGACATCATGTGCAACAAATACGGCATTGCCCAAAAAAAGTTTAAATCGCTGCAGGACATCTTTGAGCGGAGGCGCATTTGTTGTATCATCAGCGGCTATACCTGTTATCTCTGTAATATGAGGATTAATCTCTTTTGTATGAACCAAAGATTCAAACCTGTCTATTATCAGTCCGTTTTTTACTTTTATGGCAGCAAGTTCAATGATTTGGTGTTTTTCTATTTTTGAACCGTTTGTTTCGATATCAACAATACAAAATTCTGCCTGATGGACAGGGATGAATTTTGTATCAAAATAGTAATATCCCTGGTGTTTGACTACATGTAAACCCTGTGCTTTCCATAGTTCTATGGAAAGTTCGAGTTCTTCGTTGAGTTGCTCTTTGAGTGTTTTTAAAGAGAGTCCGCGTGAGGAGAGCCGTGAAATACTTTTGGCATCGAGATTAAAATTATCAGTGAGCATTCTGTATAAACTCTCTTACTTTTGCTGCATCTTTTTTACCATGCGATATTTCTACACCGCTGCTGACATCAAAAGCGTAAAAACCATATTTTTTCAGGGCCTGTATATTGTCGGGGTTTAATCCGCCTGCCAGGATTATTTTAGAACACTCAATTCCTTCAAACCATTCTGCATTCAGCTGTTTTCCGGCACCGCCGTATGCTTCACAGTAGGCATCAACAAGTCTGTACTCATCAGCATATCGGAGTATATCTTCCTTCTTTTGCGCTCGTACTACTTTGATATAAGGGACTTCAAGTGCGTCATAAAATGCCTTGTCTGCTTCAAAATGAATCTGGGCAAGTGTTGCGCCAACCTCTTTACATGTAGTATTGACTGTTTGTGCATCGACATTGACAAAGAGTGCTACTTTCTCAACAAAGGGAGGAAGCTTATGAATAATTTCCTTGGCTTGCAAGGGTGTCAAGAATCGTAGGGATTTTTCATAAAATACAAATCCGAGTGCATCGGCTCCGGCATCAATCGCTACCATTGCATCTTCATATGAGGTTATACCGCAGATTTTTGTACGCATTATATCTGAAGACTCTTTATCGCTTTGGCTCTGTCTTCGTGTTTAAAAACATAGCTTCCCGCAACAACAACATCTACACCGGCTTCTTTGAGTGTATGGATGTTTTTATCACTTACCCCGCCGTCCACCTGTATGAGACATGCAGGATTGAGCCTTTTTCTCATAGCATCGAGTTTTTTTGCTTTAGGAAGTACAGAATCTATAAAACTCTGTCCGCCAAAACCCGGGTTGACACTCATTAGAAGTACCATATCCAAATCAGCAAGAAGATATTCAAGCTCTTCGGGAATAGTATTGGGATTAAGTACAATACAGGGCTTGATTCCAAGAGAACGAATTTTTTGTATAAGTCTGTGCGGATGTTTCTCCTCTTCAATGTGAAAAGAGATATACTGAGGCTTTAGCGGTGCGAAAAGTTCAACAAAAAATGTATTATTTTGTACCATAAGATGAATGTCAAGCGGTTTTGTTGCAGCTTTGGCAACTGCTGAGACCACAACCGGTCCTATTGTCAGGTTGGGTACAAAATGTCCGTCCATGACATCTACATGTACCAGATCACATCCCGCTTTACATATCTCTTGTACATCACGTGCCAAATTTCCAAAGTCTGCTGAGAGAATACTGGGAGCTACTTGCATTATGTTCCTTTAATTTATTGTGCAATTATAATCCAGAGTAGCTTTTATCTTGTTAAGAAAAACAAAAACTTGTCATTGTCAAAGGATAAATCAACCTGAACACCTTTTTTCCCTGCAGCAACCTCAAGCAGTCCGTCAACATTATGGTATGTTCTTGGAAGGGTGATGTCTACACTGATGTGCTCATCAGCCAAAAGTGTTTTTACTTTACCTCCGACAATATTGACAAGTTCGGCCAAGGTATCCAGGATCAGTTCTTTGTCATCCGTACTTTCGCCTATGAGCAGTTCACATGCCTTTTTTGCTATACCAAGCGGAAAAACAAGCATGACCATGCCGTCAATATCTCCGTAAAAACCTATAGAACTTGCTATTTTGTCGTCTTTATCGGGAATTTCAATTTTGTCTACTTTTGCTGCATCTTTCACTGCTTTTGAGTTTGTCATCATCTCTATAGTGGTTACAGCTGCATCGATAAATCTTGGCAGTTCTGTTACGAGAACTTTATTGAGTGCACGTTTGTTTTTTACAGCAGCCATACTGCTGGCTCCGAGTTCTTCTAAAAGCTTTTTATTTTGTAAAATATCATCCATCTGTGCAAAAAACATAATGCCGGCATCTTCAAGTGTTTCTTTAAAAGCAAGGGGTGTTTTGTCAAAAGACATACCTACAAAACAGATTGTAGCATTGTATTCTGCAGAAGAAGATGCGAGTTTTGAAAAGAAGTTTAATGCATGAATATTCATGCTGACTACTTTGTAGGCATCAAATATGAAAAGCCGAAAGCCTACATTTAAAGAATTGTTATGGTAAGCAACATTAAAGGTATTGCCAATTTCAGCATCTAAAAAAGAGGATACTGTATAAATTATAGCATTGCCGGTTACTCTTGTTGCAACTTTTTGTCCCGTTTGTCCAAGATAGGTATTTTCTATTATGACATCATAAGCACCTTTAACCTTGGTTTTTTGCACAAACTCTTCTTGTGTTTGTGCGACTATGGGATTGTGCCCGTTGTCATGTAATTCAATAGCCAAAGCTGCTCTTTGTGACTTGTCCTCACTGTAGAGGAGAACATTTTTGTTTTTTTCTTTAAAGCCATCAGCAAAAAGAGAGGCAATTTCCTGGGTTTTAAAGAGCGAAAAAGTTAAATCATTATTATAAAATTTTTTAAAAGCATCATATTTTTTTTTGTCATAATCGCAAAAACCAACGATGATATGATTTTCACTTCTGACTTTTTGAAACATTTTCACAAAGGTGTCCAGTCCGTTTCTGTTGAAAAAAATGACCTTTTTTAATGAAACCAAAATCATGGAAGCATTGCTTTTGAGGGTTGCATCTATATCTTCTATACTTAAAAATGAACTTCCTGAAGATCCGTCCAAAAATCCTTGAGGATGAAACACTCCGATACCGTCTCTTATTACCGCTCTCATGAAATCTCCATCAGTTTTGTAAAATCTTCATAGATATCACTTACATAGTCAATCTGAAAGTCTATAAAGTCATTTAACCCGGCTTCTATATAAGCAGGTTTTGACAAGGTGTAAAAAAGGAGCAGGTGCATCCATTTTCCGAGTAAATCAGTTGTTTCATCTGCAGAGGGTTTGACACCGGAAGATGCCTGAATGATACCGGCAATTTTTTGAGGCATTTCCCATTTTTGAGCAATTCTTTGGGATATGTCAAACAAATCCATACTGCACAGTCTTTGCAAAATTGTATTAAGGTCAATCTCATCAACACTTCTAAGAAGTTTTACATCGTTGAGTCTTTCACAAAAAAGTGCTTCTGACACTATAATACTTGCAGGAAGCAAAGCAACGGCACTTTGAACATCTTTATCCTTAATCTTTAAGTAGGTAGTGATTTTTTGCCACTCAGCAGAGAGTCCGGCCTGTAAATCATAAAAAGAGGATTTGTTCAGTTTGAAGAGTTTCCATTTGGCGGGAGAGAGCAGCGAGATCATATAGTTATACGCCGCCTGTTGTGAACCGGATACACCAAGAATGCCAAAAATTTGAGAAATTTCATTTATTTCATTTTTGAATCCATAAACAGGTTTATTGACAAGCTCTTTTAAGTAAGCATTCAGAGCAGAATCATTCTGTGCCACTTTTGCCGCTTTTATCAGTTCTCCCTGATTGAGTAAAGAGAGTGTCTCTTGTAGAATTTTTGGTGATGGCGGTATTTTTTCTATAAATGAGTCTATTTGTTGTATTGTAATCAAATTTTACTGCTTTATGTTGAATGTTGTATATTTTAACTAGAATAAGATAAAATTCAAATAAAGAAAATTTATTATCAAAAAAATCAAACAGGCTTAAGTTGCAGTTTTGCTTTAATTTGATACAATTCGCAACTTTAAGTGCCAGACCATAGTAAATATCATATGTAACAATTTTTAAAAGGTTTAGTTTCAAGGCGAGTTTTACTTAGCAATACTAGCATTGTTGAGTGAAATTCAACGCAGAAAATGAGCCTTTTAAAAACTTGCCCTTCGGGTAAAAAGAGAGACCACAATCTGACAGCGTTAAAAGTTTTTGAAACTACTAGTAGTTCCTTCAAGCTTTTGCCTTGCATCTTGTAACCTCTCTTTTTATTACATTATGACATTTGCTGTGGTCTGGCACTTCAATATCATTCAAGGATACTCAAATGGCAAGAAGATGTGCTATCAGTGGCAAAGGCCCTATGAGTGGGAACAATGTTTCTCATGCAAAAAACAGAACAAAGCGTCGTTTTTTATTAAACCTAAGAACAGTTCGTATTACATTAGAAGATGGTACAACGAAGAAGATTAAGATTTCTGCAAGAGAATTACGCACACTTAAGAAAAATTCGTAGACTATAGGAATCAGTTTTGAATCTTTTACCAAGGATTCGTAAGTTCCTAAATTGGGAGAGCCCTCCCAAACCTGATCCCAAGCTTCTTCCTGAAGTTTATTCCCACCTCAAAGCTTTTCGTCTTCCCTTAATTTTAACAGTGTTTGTAATGTTAATAGGAACATCCGGATATGTTCTTATAGATGATTTTACAATCATGGATGCAATTTATCAGACAGCCATTACTTTTACAACTGTTGGTTTTGGTGAAATTGCTCCTATTTCAAATGCAGGAAGAATTTTTACCATTAATTTGATTATTGCAGGTTTTGCAGTATTTTCAAGCGCTATAGGTATTTTAGTTTCAGAGTTGAACAAGGGGCATATTGTTGCCATTATGAAGGAGAGAAGAATGCTGTATAAAATAGCAAGACTCAAAAAACATTTTGTTGTATGTTATCACAATGATTACACCATAGAAGTAACAAAACAGTTAAGAAAAAACCATATCCCTTTTATTGTGATTGATCCAAGAGATGAAATTCATGAGTGGGCGATAGAACATAAATACCCCCACTTTTTACAGGCACAGCCCCATGCTGAACTTTCAATGCTCAAAGCGCATCTTTCTTCTGCAAAAGGTTTAATCACTTTGTCGAGTTCCATTGCGGACAATATTGCCTTGATTGCTTCGGTCCGACTTTTTGAAAAAGAACACTTTTTGCCCCGTCCCTATTATATTATATCCTCAGCAGAGACGATGAGTGATGTGGAAAAACTGAAAAAACTCGGAGCTGATACTGTTGTTTCTCCGACAAAGCTTACAGCACAGAGAGTCTCGGCAATGGCAGCCCGTCCCGATATGGAAAATCTGCTTGAAGAGTTTTTATATAAAAGTGACAACCCTTTGGATATGCAGGAGATAATTGTACCTCGCTATAGTTGGGCAGTTTTGAAAAAGCTCAAAGAGACACATATACGTGAAATTGCAAATACGTCTGTTGTAGGGATTACGAGAAAAGACGGGAAACTGGTAGCTATGCCAAAGGGAGATACCCTGGTTACAAGTGAATCCAAACTTTTGGTGATAGGCACACAAGAAGGCATTAAAATAACAAAAGATTTGATTTCAAAAAGAGTCAAACCTAAGGAGTTGAAATTTGTATAAGTTGATAAAAGTTGATTGTGGCGTTTGTGCAGCAGAAGGTTTTTATGCAGATGGTATCAGTGCTGGCTTAAAACCGAACAATGCAAAGGATATGGCATTTGTATACAGCGATACTTTATGTGAAATAGCTTTTACATTTACAACAAATAAAATGACAGCAGCTCCAATACGTCATTTTAAAGCAAAAGGGGAGTTTCAAACAAATTTTGTATTGATTAACTCAAAAAATGCCAATGCCATGACTGGAAAAGCCGGTATAAAAGATATAGATGAGATTTTGGCTACTCTGCCTAAAGAAATTGTCAATCCTGTGATGAGTTCTACTGGCGTAATCGGTGTCAGACTGCCAAAAGAGAAGATAATTGCCGGAGCAAAACTTTTTGATTTGACAAAAAAAGACAATAATGCAGCTGCTTGTGCAATTATGACAACTGATACCTTTTCAAAACAGATTGCCTATAAAGTTGTACTTGAAGATGGCAGTAGTTTTCATATAGGTGCTATGGCAAAAGGTGCGGGGATGATTAATCCTGCAATGGCAACAATGCTTTGTTTTATAACGACTGATGCAAAAGTAAGTAAAAAACAAATGCAAGATATTCTTAATTTACATGTAAAAACTACTTTTAATGCAGCCAGTGTAGATGGAGATACTTCTACAAATGATACAGTGATGTTGCTCAGTAATGGAAAAAGCGGAGCATATCATGAAGAAGCATTTAGTGAAGCACTCTATCATATTATGCGATTTTTAGCACGGGAAATGGTTCGAGATGGAGAGGGTGCGACAAAGCTTGTGACATATGAAATATCTGGTGCTAAAAATGATGAAGAAGCAGAAGTAGTTGCAAAAGCACTGACGAATTCTCTGCTTGTCAAAACAGCACTCTATGGCGAAGATCCAAACTGGGGCAGAATAGCTTCAACAGTTGGAGCAAGCGGGGCAGAAGCTGATGAAGAGCGTTTAAAGATCTCTTTTGAAGATGTCTGTGTTTACGACAGAGGAGAACTCTATTTTGATGAAGAGATGGAACAAAAAGCCGCTGAAATAATGAAAAGAGAAGCTTTTACAATCTCTTGTGATTTAGGTATAGGTGAGGGCAAGTTCACAGCCTTTGGCTGTGACTTGGGTTATGAATATGTCAAAATTAATGCGGACTATCGGACATAGCCGTTTTTAAACTCCACATAACGTGATGCTGAGGCATAGAGTTCTTTTATCTCCTCTTCACTGAGTTCTCTGACGACTTTTGCGGGGCTTCCCATAATGAGTGAACGGGGTGGAAAAACTTTGTTTTTTGTAACAAGTGAACCTGCACCGATGATGCTCTCTTTTCCTATCACAGCACCATCTAAAATAGTAGCACTCATTCCGATAAGACAGGCTTTTTCTATAGTACAACCATGCAGCATGACACGATGTCCTATTGTCACATCATCACCGATTATTGTAGGATTACCGTCACTTTTATCATTCTTTTTGTAATGCGTTACATGTATCATACTCAAATCCTGAATATTGACACGGTCTCCGATTTTTATGTAATGCACATCGCCGCGAACGACACAGCCAAACCAGATAGAACAATCTTCTCCACAGGTTACATCCCCTATGACATCCGCAGAAGGTGCTATCCAGCTTTTTGCTCCTATAGAGGGAGTGATATTTTTGTATACATGTAACATATATTGACTCCTTTAGCTTTCAATAAAAAGACGGTTTACCAGTTGTTGCACATAGGTAGAGGTCTCTTTTTTTGTTGCTTTTGCAATGCGGTTGACATAATCTTCAAGGAGTTTGTGGTTGTTGATAACTTTTTGCCCCTCTTTAGGTTTGATTTTTATATAAGATCCGTCACTTTGGAGTTCATGTGCAAGTGCATTGTCAGAGCATTGCAGTTTGAGAATCTGTATAATTTTCTTTTTGGCATCTTCATCTTTAATGGCCGTTAAAAGCTCTATTCTCCGTACAAGGTTTCTAGGCATCCAGTCTGCACTGGAAATATAGACTTTTGAAGCATCATTTTTAAAATAAAAAGTACGGGCATGCTCCAAATATTTTCCCAAAATAGAAACAACTCTGATATTTTCACTTATACCTTTGATGCCTGGTTTCAAACAGCAGATACCGCGGACAATAAGATCAATCTTTACACCTGCCATAGAAGCTTTATAGAGTGCTCTGATGACATCATCATCAACAAGTGAGTTTATCTTTGCAATGATTTGTCCGTTTTTCCCCTGTCTTGTTTCATTGTGAATGAGTGAAAGGAGTTTTGGTTTGATTTGTGAAGGAGACATATACAACTCGTTGAGTTTTCCTTTTTTGCTAAAACCTGTCAAAAAGTGAAAAAACCGTGTCAAGTCATTGGTAACAGTGTCTTTACTAGTCATATAGCTCATATCAGTGTATATTTTTGCAGTGGAAGGGTTATAGTTTCCTGTTCCCAAATGTGCATACTGTTTGAGTTTTCCGTTTTTTCTTCTTGTAATCAAAGCGGCTTTTGCATGTACTTTAAAACCCTGAATACCGTAAATAACATGGGCTCCTGATTTTTCAAGTGCTTTTGCCCAGATAAGATTGTTCTCTTCATCAAATCGCGCTTTAAGCTCCACCATAACCGTAACCTGTTTCCCTGATTCACTTGCATCCATCAAAGATTTGACTATGGGTGATTTTGTACCGGAACGGTAAAGTGTCATTTTTATGGAAACAACGTCAGGATCTTTTGCCGCATGCTGTATGAGATTGACGACAGGGTCAAAGCTTTGATAAGGATGGTACATCAAGACATCCTGCTTTTCCAGGATAGAGAAAATATCTTCATTGTTTTCAAAAGGCGGCAGGTTTTTTGGTTGAAATGCCGGTGCCAAAAGATGTGCAAAGTTTTTGTTGGATACTATCTGCCAAAGACTTGAAAGATTTAAAAAAGTATGGTATCTGTAAATATCATCTTTATAGATATGCGCATGACGGTTAAAAAAGTTAATGATTTCATCATCAGCATTCGAGCCGACTTCCAGGCGTACCATTTCTCCTTTACGGCGAAGCTTTAAGCCCTCTTCAAGAATCTCCATAAAGTCATCGGCTTCCTCTTCCTCTATAGCAATATCGGCATTTCTCGTGACACGAAACGGAGCATATTTTATAAGCTCATATCCCGGGAAAAGTTCATCAACATGTTTTTCAACAACACTCTCTATCGGAACATAGGTTCCGTTTCCAAGCTCTACAAATCTGTTGAGAACACGGGGAACACGTATGATTCCAAAACGTTCTATGTTTTCGTTGTCCATATCACGAAGTTTTACGATAAGCCCGAAACTCAGATTGTTGAGGTGTGGAAAAGGGTGTGTGGCATCTATGGCAATGGGAATAATGACCGGATAGATGTTTTCATTGAAATACTGGTTGAGTTTGTGTTTGTCCTGATTGTTGACTTCATCATAGGTTTTTACACTGATACCATGCGGCTCAAGTTTTTTAAAAATTTCACTTCTGCAGTGCTCGACAACCTGTTGTTCCTGATGCAGATAGCTTCTGATTTCACGAAGCTGTTGCAAAGGTGTCAGTCTGTCAGCACCTGAGACAATAATCCCCGCTGCAAAAAGCTTTTTTAGACCGGCTACGCGAATCATATAGAACTCATCGAGATTTGTACCGTAGATGGCAAGAAATTTTAAGCGTTCAAGCAGAGGCAAAGACTCATCCTGTGCCTGTTTGAGGACCCTTGTATTGAACTGTAGCCATGAAAGTTCACGATTTAAATAAAGATTGGGATTTTTAAGATTTAGCATATTTTTTCACTTTCTATATTGTTTTTTTCTTTATTATAGCAAAGAAATTATTACTATTTGATTACGCCTGTGCCTTTCATATTTGCTGCATGGTAGATTGTTACACCGTTTTTTCGGGCATAATATTCTAAAAGCAGTTTTTGTAAGGTTGGCTCAATGGAAGGGGTAAACCAGGCATTGTTACTTGAAGCAATCAGATACTTTACATCACCATTGTAGAGTTCTTTACATGTAGCCTCATAACAGATGGCATTTCTGAACCTGATGCCTTTTATGACAAAATCTGTAGGCTTTTTTGCTGTAACAAAGTCACTTGCCCCTTGAAAAAAAGTATCGTTGATAAACTTCTGTGCAAATTTTGGCAGCGGAATATACTCTCCAAAAGGGACAAGAATGAGTTTTTTGGCAACTTTGTATTTTCCTTTGTCAAACATATAGGTAACATTGTAATTAAGATTGTTTTCACGCATCAGTGCACCGGCTATGACAGTGATTTTTTCAGAAGCTTTTTTGAGTTCCTGCATCAGCTTTGGCATTTCGTTCATAAACAGAGGAAAAACAGACTCTGGAAAAACGATAACATCATAGCCATCTGCCTGTGCTTGGCGTATTTCTTGAAAAATCATAGCAACCGTGGGATAAAGACTGCTTCTTTGCCATTTGCGATTTTGGGGAATTTCTGTTTGTACCAGCTTTATTTTCAGAGGTGCATCATGCTGCTGCGGATAACCGTAGTTATATGCAAAAATGAGCAATACCCAAGGCAGATATCTGTATTTTTTATTTTTTATCAGCCAGGGCAGAGAAAGGGCAAGCAAAACGGCTGCCAATTGATACTTGTAAACACCTATATAACTGTTGACAAACAAAAGTTCGATTTTCATCCAGTTCCAGCCCAGTGGTTCTATGAAACTGAGTCCAAAAAGCAGTATGGCCCGTATATAAGGTTTGTCTGTAAAGGCAAGCGGTGCAAAAAAGAGAAGATAAATAATACCAAAGCCAAGGGTGACCACAGGTTCCATATATCCGACACCCTGATATTTAAAACTAAAGCCAATCCAGTAGAACCAAAACAGTCCAATGAAAAAACCTGTAAAAAGAACAGCTTTTTTAGGAATACTCAAAAGCAGTGCAATTGCTCCAAGTCCAAAAATGGTGTTAAGAAATTTATTTTCTATCCCAAAATATTCCAAATAGATAAAAGCACTGAAAAGTGCAGCCGTAACAATTGCGAGTAAAATATTTTTTGTTAATGAATTCATTTTGAAATTGTACTGAATTTAAGAGCTTATTAGTATAATTTTTGTATAATCGCTGCAATTTTATAAGAGAAGGAAGCACAAGATATGGAAATTATCTCCCAACTACTACCGTTTGTATTTTTAATTGCAATTATGTATTTCGTAATTATTCGCCCGCAGCAAAAAGAGGCCAAGGCTAAAAAAGAGATGATAGAGTCTCTTAAAAAAGGTGACAAAGTCATTACTAACGGTGGGTTTATCGTTGTAGTTCACAAGGTTGAAGATAACTTTTTGACAGTGAAACTCAATGATGACACATTAGTTAAAATTACAAAAGATTCCATTGCAAAGAAGTTCGAGGATGAAGCTTAATTATCGCATAGTCATCTTTGCTCTGGCAATAGTGTTTGGAATTGTATTTTCCCTCCCATCACTTTTACAGACCCAAAGCGGCAAAAAAATAACCTTAGGTCTTGATTTACAGGGTGGTCTGCATATGTTGCTCGGTGTTAAAACCGAGGAAGCAACAAAGTCACGTATAAAATCAATAGCAGCAAGTATCAAACACTTTGCAGAGCGTAATGATATTTTAATAGACGGATTGACTTTTGATGATAAAAGCGTTACTTTTGAAGTTTTGGATTCTGATGAAATTAAAAACTTTGATACTTTTTTGTCAAAACTTGAAGGTGTAAGTGTTATACACAAGGGTTCTGTAATAACATTGCAACTTACACCCAAAGAAATCGAAAAAACAAAACAGCAGGCAGTTTCTCAGGCAATTGAAACCATCAGAAACAGACTTGATCAGTTTGGACTCTCCGAACCTATAGTAGCCCGTCAGGGAAAAGACAAGATTCTTGTGGAACTTGCAGGTATTAAAACACCACAGGAAGAACAGCGTGCCCGTGAGTTGATTTCCCGTGCTGCAAAACTTGAAATGATGGCCGTTGATGAAGCCAGAAATGCACGGGTTTACAATATGAGTGATGCTGATGCCGCCGCATACGGAGATGTGATTTTAGAAGATGTCAAAAATCCTAAAATCAAATATCTTGTGCATGAAATTCCTATTTTAGACGGCGGAATGCTTACCGGTGCAAATGTCGGTTTCGACCAAAACAACCGTCCGGTCATTAATTTTAAACTCAATGCCGAAGGTGCCGACATATTCGGTGACTTTACCGGTAAAAATGTAGGCAAACGTCTGGCAGTTGTGCTTGACGGAAAAGTTTACTCTGCGCCAAATATCAATGAACGCATTGGTGGAGGCAGCGGACAGATTTCCGGAAACTATACAGTGCTTGAGGCAAAAGATTTGGCTATTGCTCTGCGTTCAGGGGCTTTGCTTGCACCTATATATATGATGGAAAAACGCTCTGTGGGTCCCAGTCTTGGTGCTGACAGTATTAAAGCTTCCATGATAGCGCTTATAGGCGGTTTTATTCTTGTTATTGTTTTTATGATGGTTTATTATCGCATGGCAGGGGTGATTGCAAATATTGCCCTGATTGCCAACCTGCTAATTCTTTTAGCTGTTATGAGTCTTTTTGGTGCGACATTGACACTGCCGGGTATGGCAGGTATTGTATTGACAGTCGGTATGGCGGTTGATGCGAATGTTATCATTACCGAAAGAATCCGTGAACTCATTTATGAGGGAAAATCTATGCATAAAGCCATAGAAGAAGGCTATGCAAATGCTATGACGGCAATTTTGGATGCAAATATCACGACGCTGATCGCTTCTGTTGTACTGTATGTGTATGGTACGGGAGCGATTAAAGGTTTTGCTATTACGATGAGTATCGGTATTTTGGCATCAATGCTCACGGCAATTCTTGGAACGCACGGAATTTATCAGATGCTTGAACCTAAAATGGGTAAAAGTAAAAATTACCGTTTCTGGTTTGGGATTAAAGGATAATCATGGAATTTTTTAAATATAAACAGCCCATTGATTTTATGGGAAAATCAAAAATTGCAATGGCAGTTTCAATTATTCTTATCTTGGCCTCGTATGCGATTTTGGCAACAAAAGGACTTAATTACGGGATTGACTTTGCCGG
>Ga0256840_1002409_pt1 | contig 16465 bp, 15 predicted proteins | sample 355202metaG_FD_185969 | JGI IMG/M metagenome (GOLD analysis project Ga0256840, IMG submission 185969) | Hydrothermal vent microbial communities from Mid Atlantic Ridge, Atlantic Ocean - 355-202 | ecosystem: Environmental > Aquatic > Marine > Hydrothermal vents | place: Atlantic Ocean: Mid... | reverse complement strand
CTCTAAAAACCCTTATATCCTCAGAGCCAAAGAGAGAGGTAAGATTGTGCAGAACTTTTTTTGAGTCATAGCCTTAGCTATGGCGATGAAAAATTCTGTGCAAGATTGCCTCTCTCTTTGGCTCCCTGCGGGCATTATAGCAAACACGCTACTGCTTCGTTGAAATCATTTGAAGCTACTAGTAGCTCCTGCATAATTTCGCCTCGCATTAGCATATTTGCTATAATGCTGAGGACATAAGGGTTTTTAGAGGTGCCCTATACATGTAAAGTAAGAATTTATACTGAATATTCAGTACGAACGCGGATTATACTATAAAAGAGTTTGAAGTTTTATTAAAGAAGATATAAGGTAACTACTTTTGTCTATTTTTTTTGTTTTTTTGAGGGCTAGTTCACTCTTAACTAAGTGTTCAAGCATATTTTTATAGCTTGTTATTTGTATTTTTATGCTCATATCTGCTCGCTGTTTTGCAAGCTGGACAGGAAGAGGGTATCCTAAAATTGCTCTTGCATCAAATGAGCCATGGGTTTTTATGTACATATGGAAAAGAAGTAGCTGGCTAAGGTAGCCTTGTATTGAGTTTATAATTCTTATTTCATCTCCTCCGCCACTTTGTTCCAAAGTCAAAAATGACTCTTTTATATCTTCTTTTTTTAGTAATTTTTCCACAAAACTATCTAGCCCGACTGAACCAAGACCATAAACAACTCTATCTATATCTGCGGAGTTTATCTCTCTTTCAAAGATAGAAAGTTTTTCAAACTCATTTACGCTTAGGTCAAGGTCTTCAGATTGAAGCATATATAGGTGTTGTAGCGTGTAGTTGCTTATGTTGAGTCCAATCTCTTTTGCCTTTACATGTAGAAGATTCAAGGCTTCACCTAGGTTTGGTTTAAAAAATCTCACAAAGTTTTTTTTGAATGATTTAGCTATGTTTGCTGCTTTTTTAGAATCTCCAAAATATTGAAAAAGCAAAAAACTGTTATCGGTTTTAGTGCATAATTCTACAAGAACATCTAACTCTTTTTTAGGTATTGATTTGTCACTTTTGATGATGACTATGTTTTGTCCACCAAAAAGTGAGGATTGGCTTAGGTGATTTTTTGCAGTGCTAAAGTCGTATTCGTCATAATGAAGAAGTAGTTTTTCATCACCTTCTAAACTCCAGTTTTCTACAATCTTGCTAGAAAAATAGTTATTTTGATAATCACATTCCCCATAAAGAAGTATTGCTTTTGGTAAGTTGTTACTTCTTAGGAGTCCCTCAAATATGTTTTTATACATCTTTTTTTACTATCTTTGCCCAGATTCTACCCGTTGCAATATCGGCTTCAACTATTTTGATTATTACTCTTTCAAAAAGTTCTGCTTCATCGTCAAGTAAAAATATCCTTGCGCCTACTATTTCGTCATCAAGTTTTGCTATTGGATTTTTTGTTACATCTGTTACTATGGCTTTTACATTTTCGCCAACTCGTTCAAATGCCCATCTTGCAAACTTTCTGTCCATATAATCCCAAGCAACTTTGTCACTTTCTCTTTCAAGACTGCTTATGTTTTCACAAAGTGAATCTATCTCTTTAAGAAGAAACTCTTTTCTCTTTTTATCATGCTTTAAATCTGCCTTTAAAAGTCTATGAAGTGTTAAATCACTATATCTTCGTATAGGAGAAGTAAAGTGTGTATATCGCTCAAACCCAAGTCCAAAGTGCCCTTTGTTTTGAGGTTCATATACTGCTTTTTGTTGGCTTCTTATGATTAGTTTATCTACCTCTTCGCGTATGTTCATCTCTTCTGCTTTTTCTTGAAGCTGTTTAATAAGCCTTGGAATATCTGGATTAAATCTTTCATTTATGCCAATATAAGCTAAATCATCAAGAAGCTTTTCTATCTTTGAAGTAGTTGGTTCGCCGTGATTTCTAAAGATGCCATACTCTAGTTTTTTTGCTCCTGCTTTGTTAGCTAAAAGCATACAGTCTTCTACGAGTGAGTGAGATGCAGTCTCTTTTTCGATTCTAGTTGACTTAAGATTTTGATTTTCATCTACTAACATTCTTGTGTCAGATGAGCGAAATTCAAATGAATCTTTGAGTCTTTTTTGTCTTATTTTGTTCATAAAATCATTGAGAGGGAGAAGCGATTTTAGTATGGTTTTATCTATCTCTTTTTGCTTAGAAAAATCACCTTCTAAAAAACTATCTATTTCTTCGTAGGTATATCGTCTCTTTGAGTGGATTATAGCATCTATAAGCTCTTCTTTTACAGGTTCAAAACTATCTTTATCAAGCGTGATTTTAAAAACAAATGCAAGTCTATCAACATCTGGTTTTAAGGAGCAGATATTTTCACTCAAACTTCTTGGAAGCATAGGGATTGATTTGTGTGGAAAATAGATAGAAAAACCTCTCTGTTTTGCTTCTTTATCTATGTTTCCCATATCAAACAGATATTCACTTACATCAGCAATAGCTACATACAAAGTTGTGTTTTTAACATCAAAATAGACCGCATCATCGAAGTCTTTTGCATCTACTGGATCTATGGTGCAAAAGTCTAAATCCGTCAAATCTACTCTATCAGGATAAAAAGATTTATCTACGAAGTTTCCGTGTGAAGCGGCTTCTAGTTCTGCCTTTTCACTAAAAAATTCAGTTTTATCAAAAAGTTCCATAGAGATTTTTTCATCTACTTTTGGGTCACTTAAAACTCCTAAAACCTCGACTAAAGTTCCAGTTTTATTGTCTATCTTTAGAACTGTGCCATCTGGCAGTTCTTTTAGTGATTTTTGTGTTGCATTTATGTTTTGGACTAAGGTCGTTTTTAGATTTACTCCAACAATTTTTTTGTGTTGTATTTTAGTATAAACTATGCTTGAAGAGTGCTTTCTTTTTGCGATATAGATAACTTTTGCTTTTGGACGACCTTGTTTTGTGTGCAGTCTTTTTACTATGACTATATCACCTCTCATGGCTCCATGGGTATCGTTTGCCTCAACTAACAAGTCTTTCATCTGCTTGTTTGCATATGTTTTTACAAAACCAGTTCCACCAAAGGTTACATCTATTGTTCCAGCTCTGTATCTTGAGTCAAGCGTATAAGTATGGTGTTTTAGTTTTAGAGCTTTTAGTCTAAGTAAATCATGTATAAGGGAGGAAAATTCAGGAGGAATCTCCTCGTTTGTCACTCCGTGACTAAGAGCGAGGAGAAGTTCTATCACTGGCTGACTTTTTCTACAGCATTTAAAAACACTTCTTTATCTAAGCTGTTTTTTTCAAGTAATTCTAATGAAGCGTTTATATTGCTCTCTTCAAATTGGCTAAATATATTGATACAGTTTTTTACAACAAGAAGAGCATTTGAGAAAGGTTCTATATGACCTTCAGCATCTTGTGGAGAGTTTGAAAAACGAATAGCTTCTACTAGTTCTTGCTCTAAATTCCATTGCTCAAATATCTTAGCAGTAATCTCTTCATTGCTGAAGCCTACTGTTGCACGCTCTAGCGCAGAAATCTCAGATATATTCGTTACTTTTTTTAGTGCATCTATAAACTCTTGAGTTTTATTTTGTTCTGTAATCTCATTTGCTATTATGATTTTCCCAACTTCCATCATAAATGAGGCAGGCACCAAAATATCTAGCATAGTTCTATCTACTTTTGAAAACCAGTTGAACATCAAAGCACTTTGAGCAACACTGATTTCTAAAAATTTTGCATTAGTCAAGTCGTATGGCGATAGGTCAATTTTTATATTTTGTTTAATAGCACTTGAGAGGGCAAAACCTCTTATAGTTGCCATTCCAAAAAGAGAGATTGCATGTGAGATGTTTTTTATCTCACGACTAAAGCCATATAAAGGGGAGTTTGAAGATTTGAGTATGTTTGCTGTGAGCATAGGGTCACCCTCTACTACTTTTACCAAGTCATTAAGTGAGCTATTTTTATCTGTACAAATTCTTTGTATTTTCATAATAGTATCATCTAAAGGCGGAAGAGCTTTTATCTTTTTTAGTAAATTATTGTCCATAACAATCCTTGTAAAATTTCTTTGTTCATTTTATCAGTAATTATATAACAATTACCTTTGAGGTGTCATTTACATGTAAAGAAATATTTTTCTAAGTAAGTTTTTGTTAAAATATCACAAAATTATAAAGGGTAAATGATGGCAATAACAGTATTTTATGATAAAGATTGTGATTTAAGTTTAATTCGTTCTAAAAAAGTAGCGATAATGGGTTTTGGTTCTCAAGGGCATGCTCATGCTGAAAACTTAAGAGATAGTGGAGTTGAAGTTATAATTGGACTTAGACCAGAGGGAAGTTCTTGGAAAAAGGCTGAAGCTAAAAATTTTAAAGTTTTAAGTGTAGCAGATGCTACTAAAGAAGCTGATTTGATTATGATTTTACTTCCTGACGAGATTCAAGGGGATGTTTTTGCTGAGGAGATTAAGCCAAATCTTTCAAAAGGCAATATGATAGCATTTGGACATGGTTTTAACATCCACTACGGACAAATCCAAACTCCAAAAGGTATAGATTGTATTATGGTTGCTCCAAAAGCACCAGGACATACTGTAAGAAGCGAGTTTGTAGCTGGTGGAGGAATTCCAGATTTGATTGCTGTTGATCAAGATGCAACTGGAGATGCAAAAGCGATCGCTTTAAGTTATGCAAGTGCCATTGGTGGCGGTAGAACTGGCATCATCGAAACAACCTTTAAAGATGAAACAGAGACTGACCTTTTTGGTGAACAAGCTGTTCTTTGTGGTGGAGCTGTCGCACTCGTTCAAGCTGGATTTGAAACTCTAACAGAAGCTGGATATGAGCCTGAAATGGCATACTTTGAGTGTCTTCATGAGCTTAAGCTTATCGTTGACTTGATGTACCAAGGTGGAATCGCTGACATGAGATACTCTATCTCCAATACTGCTGAATATGGTGATTATGTAAGTGGAAAAAGAGTTATCAATGATGAGTCTAAGAAGGCGATGAAAGAGATTTTAAAAGAGATTCAAGACGGTAGATTTGCAAAAGATTTTATTCTTGAGAAAAAAGCTGGATATACTCGTATGAATGCTGAAAGAGCAAATGCAAAAAGAAGCTTGATTGAGCAAACTGGAAATTCTTTAAGAGCGATGATGCCTTGGATTACTTCTAAAAAAATCATAAACAAAGACGAGAATTAACATACAAACTATCTTTACATGTAAAGAAATATCTCTACATGTAAAGCTTTCACACGGAGAATAATTTGGGCACAATCATAACGGTAACATCTGGAAAAGGCGGAGTTGGCAAGTCAACTACAACAGCAAACCTAGCAGTAGGTCTTGCAAATCTTGGTCAAAAGGTAGTTGCTATTGATTTTGATATAGGGCTTAGAAATCTTGATATGATTTTGGGACTTGAAAATCGTATAGTTTATGATATCGTTGATGTCATGGAAGACAGATGCAATCTCGCGCAAGCACTCATAAATGACAAAAAAACAAAAAGCCTCTATTTTTTACCTGCAAGTCAAACAAATGATAAAGATATACTAGATAGGCAAAAAGTAAAAAAGTTGCTTACAGATTTGAAAAAAGATTTTGATATTGTACTTTTAGACTCTCCTGCTGGCATTGAGAGTGGTTTTGAGCACTCTATATTTTTGGCCGATAGAGCTTTGATAGTTTCTACTCCCGATGTTAGTTCTGTTCGTGATGCTGATAGAGTTATCGGTATCATAGATGCTAAAAGCGAAAAAGCGAAAAACGGCGAAGAAGTTGAAAAACATGTCATCATAAACCGCATAAAACCTGAGATGGTTGATGCTGGACATATGCTTAGCACCGACGATGTTCTCGATATCTTGGCACTTCCTCTTATAGGTGTTGTTCCTGATGATGAAGACATCATAGGCTCAACCAACACAGGCGACCCTATAATCCGTAGAGATAAATCAATCTCTGCCGAGGCATACAAGAGAATTGCACAGAGAATTTTAGGCGAAGATATTGAGTTTCTAGATTTAAAAGCTAAAAAAGGTTTTTTTGGGGCATTAAAAGGCATCTTTAAATGAGTTTTTTAAGTAACTTGTTTGGCAAAAAAAAAGGTACTGCAAGTATTGCCAAAGATAGATTAACTATCATGTTAGCACATGAAAGAGTTGATTGTAAGCTACCTTATCTTAATGATTTACGCAATGATTTGATTGAGGTTATAAAAAAATACACATCAGTTGATGATATCAAAATAACTACAACCAATAATCAAAGTGTAGATATGCTTGAAGTTGAGATAACCCTTGGCAAAAAATAGTCGTAAAAAGAAAAAAACCAGTAAAAAAAGTGGTTTGTTTTCTAAAAAAAAGATTGCAATTGTTTTATTGGCTTGTTTTAGTTCGTTTATTGTTGTTTATGGAATTAATTATTTTAATATGATTCAATCTCAAAAAACAAATGATAAAGAGACATCTATTTTGATGGACAAGATGAAAAAAATGCTTGATGATGAAAAAAAAAGAATAGATTCACTACCTAAATATAGCGAACCAAAAAAATCAAAAAAACTTCCTCCAGTTATAATAGTAAAACAAAAAAAAGAGAAAAATATAAAAAAAGATTCTCCATTTTCAGAGATACAAGACTATAAAAAAAGCTTAATCAAGTATCCAAAAAAACCTTTACATGTAAAGAAAAAAGAGTATAGTGGAAAGCCAAAGTTAGCCATAATCATAGATGATGTATCATTTGCCCATGAAGTAAAACTTATTAAAAAGATACCTTATAAAGTAAATCCTTCATTTTTCCCTCCAACTAAAAGGCACCCAGGTACTGTAAAACTATCAAAAAGTTTTGCGTTTAAAATGGTTCATCTTCCTACAGAAGCTATTAGCTACGCAAAACCGGAGCCAGAAACTTTAAAAGTTGGAGATTCTATTGGACAAATCAGAAAAAGAATACAGCAGATTAAAAGATGGTTCCCGTCTATTAAATACTACAATAACCATACAGGAAGCAAGTTTACAGCTGACTTGAAATCTGTAGATAAGCTTGTGAGAGTTATGAGAGATGAACGACTTCATTTTGTAGATAGCCGAACAACAGCTCAAACAAAAGCTCCACAAATCGCTAAAAAATATGGCTTAAAACTATACTCAAGAGATGTGTTTTTAGATAATAGCATAGATAAAAATCTTATAAGAAAACAAATTGAAAAAGCTATTTCAATAGCAAAAAAAAGAGGATATGCAGTCGCAATTTGTCATCCTCATAAAAACACACTACAAGTTCTTTTAAACGCAAAGAGCATGTTTAGAGATGTAGAACTTGTTTATCTTAAGGATTTATGATGAGAGTTGAGTTTCATCTAGGTGAATTGGACTCCATGAAAAAATATCCAAAAAACTTGTTTTATAAAGGCAATTTAGAGCTACTTAAAAAGAAAAAAATCTCTATAATCGGTACTAGACGACCATCGGCATATACAAAATTTCAAACTTCAAGAATATCTTCAGAACTCTCAAGAAGAGAAGTTTGCGTAGTAAGTGGTGCTGCCATGGGCGTTGACAGCATAGCACACCAAAATGCGGGAGCAGACAACACAATAGCAGTTATGGCAAATGGACTTGATATAAGGTACCCAAGTGTAAACAAATCTATTATATGTGACATAGAAGAGCATGGTTTGTGTTTATCTCAGTTTGAAGATGGTTTTCGTGCAACGCCATGGAGTTTTGTTGTGAGAAATGAGATAGTTGTATCTTTGGGCGATGTTTTAGTAGTTACGCAAGCTGACTTGAAAAGTGGAAGTATGAGAAGCGTTGAGTATGCGTTGAAAATGGAAAAAGAGATATTTGTTTTACCGCACAGACTAGGTGAAAGTGAAGGAACGCAGTATCTATTACGAAACAAACAAGCAAAAGTTATTTATGATATAGAAGAGTTCTGCTCAATGTTTGGAAAGTTGCCTTCAATTGATAATGATGGGTTTTTAGAGTTTTGCAAAACAAATCCTAGCTATGATGACGCTATTTTAAAATACGGTGATAAAGTTTTTGAGTATGAATTAGATAATAAAATTGAAATTTATAATGGATGTGTTAAAGTTATAAACCATTAAAATATATGAAATATTTACACAATTACAAAAAATAAATTTAATTTAATGCAATTGTAATCTAATTGTAATATTATAATTGTATACTGAACGTAAGATATCTAAAAAAGATATTAAATTTTTGGAGGTAAATATGAAAAAAGTATTATTAGTTAGTGCTGCTGCACTAATGTTAACATCAGGTTCGCTTATGGCGCAAGAGACTTTAAAAGTACTAACTTGGAAAGGTTATGCACCAGCAGAACTTGTTAAGGCGTTTGAGGCAAAAACAGGGATTAAAGTTAAGTTAACTTATTCAAACAACGAAGAGATGGTTGCAAAGCTTATAGCTACTAGAGGTGCAGGATTTGATGTTGCACAGCCTAGTCAAGATAGAATTAAATTTGTTCAAATGAAACATAAAATCTATCAGCCTATTGATTACTCAAGAATCAATAAAGACCAACTTACAACTTCAATGTTAGATGCTGTAAAGAAAAATACAAAAGTAGGTAGTGACTCTTTTGGTGTTCCTCATGTTTATGGCACTACAGGAATGATTGTAAACAAGAAACTTGCTCCTGAAGCAAATGACTGGTCAGATTTATGGAATCCTAAATATGATGGTAAAATCTCTTATAGATTAAAAAGACCGACATTGATTGCAACTGCACTTGGTATGGGTGAAAATCCATTTGCTTTATATAGTGATAAAGCAGCTTATGCAAAGCTTATGAAAAGAGTTGAAAAGAAATTGATTGAAAGTAAACATCTTGTTAAAACTTATTGGACAAGTGGTGATACTCAAGTTGCATTAATCAAAAATGGTGATGTAAATGTAGAATCTGGATGGGATGGAAAAGGATGGACTTTACATAAAATAAATCCAGACATTGACTTTGTTGCACCAAAAAGTGGAGCTTTAGGTTGGATTGATACATTTGCTATCCCTGCAAAAGCAAAAAATATTGATGGCGCATATAAGTGGATAAACTTTATGCTTGAAGCAAAACATGCAGCAGTGTTTACAAATGATCAAGGTTATGGAACAGCTTCTAAAGATGCAGTTAAATACTTAAAGCCAGAGATTAAAGACAATTTTACTAGAACATTTTCACAAGCAGACATAGATAATATCAAATGGTACCCAGCACTACCAGCTGGATTTGATAAGATCGAATCTAAAATCTTAGAGAGAGTTAAAGCAGCTAAGTAATCGTATTTTATGTTACCAGAGGCTCTGTCTCTGGTAACATATATAGTTAAGAACTAAATTTTAGTTTTTAATTATATAAGGAAGCGGGTATATATGAACAATATTTTAGAAGTAAAAAATCTTACAAAAAAATTTACAGGCTTTACGGCCGTTGAATCTGTAAACTTTTTTGTAGAGGAGGGTGGTTTTTTCTCAATTCTAGGACCATCAGGCTGTGGTAAAACTACTTTACTTAGAATGATATCAGGGTTTGAGAAAGAGAGTTCGGGCGACATAATTATTCGTGATCAGTATATGAAAGGTATTCCTCCTGAAAAGAGACCTGTCAATATTGTTTTTCAGAATCTTGCACTTTTCCCTATGATGAATGTAGAAGAAAATGTTGCATTTGGACTGAAAAGACAAAAAATATCAAAAGCAGAGATAAAAACTAGAGTTACCAAAATGCTTGAAAGAGTAGGGCTACAAGGTTTTGAAAAGAAAAAAGTTACAGAACTTTCAGGTGGACAAAGACAAAGAGTTGCTATTGCAAGGTCTTTGGTACTAAAACCATCTATTCTTCTTCTAGATGAGCCTCTTGGGGCACTAGATAGAAAACTTAGAGAGCATATGAAAATAGAACTCAAGCTTTTACAAAAAGAGATAGGAACAACTTTTATATATATAACACACGACCAAAGTGAAGCACTTGTAATGAGCGATAAAGTTGCTGTTATGAATAAAGGTAGATTTGAGCAGATAGATACTCCTAAAAACTTATATAAAAATCCAAAAACTGCTTTTGTGGCTGGTTTTGTTGGAGAGAGTAATTCTTTTGATATAGAAAATTATGAAGGTGGTGTTCTGAGTCTAAAGAGTGGTTGGAAGCTAAACAAAGCGCAACTTGATTTTAAGCCAACAAAACTTTTTATACGCCCAGAGGCATTTATACTAAATCCAGTATCTAATTTAGATGATATTGAAATCATTGATATGAAAATTAAAACTATTCTGTTTGATGGTGCAAATACAAAATTAGCAGCTATCATATTAGGTAGCAAGGATGAAGTGCTTATCTCTTTGCCGCAAAATGCACAATTTGAGGACTTGAGCGAAGGTGATAACATTAGAGTTGGTGTTGCTCATGATGATCTAAAATGTTATAAAGACTAAGATATGAAAACAAAAAATATAACTTTTTACTTACTTATTGTACCTGTGTTACTGTGGTTGTTAGTTCTGATTGTGTACCCACACATTCATTTATTTTTAAGCTCATTTGAGTATGAAAATGATATGGGTGATACAGTTTTTTCTCTAAATAATTATTTAGAATTTTTTGAAGATTCTATTTATTGGCTTACATTTGTTAGAACTGCTGTATATTCGATAGCTATAACTGTGTTGGCTTTTATTGTTACTTTTCCAGTTGCATTTTATCTTACTAAAGTTGTTTCAAAAAAGTATAGTAGTTTTTTAGTGCTTTTACTTCTTATTCCTATCTGGATTGGAGAGTTAGTTACTATATATGGTTGGATGATTCTTTTAAATGATCATGGTGTTATCAATGGATTTTTGATTTATCTTGGAGTTATAGATACACCAATAGAGATGTTATACACTGATTTTAGTATGACTATAGGACTTATTTATATGTCTATGCTTTTTATGATAGTTCCTGTTATGTCTGCACTAGATAGTCTTGATGATAGCTTAATAGAAGCTGCAAGTGACTTGGGTGCTTCAAAATGGGTTATATTTACTAGGATAATCATACCTTATGCAATGCCAGGTATTGCTTCTGGTGGAATCATAGTTTTTATGTTGGTTATTGGAGATTATGTTGCTCCAAATATACTAGGCGGAAAGAGTTCTCTTTGGTTTACAGAACAGATATATAACCTATTTTTGACTACTATTAACTGGGGACAGGGTGCTGCATTTGGATTTTTATTGTTAATGTTATCATCTGGAATTATTTGGGTTGCATTAAAACTTACAGGACAAAAACTAGAAAGGGTAGGCTCATGATAAGATCATTACCAAATTCGCCACTTTATAAAATCGGGTATAGAGTATATATCTCACTTTTTTATCTGTTTTTAATTTTACCTTTGGCAACCATTGCTGTTTTGGCATTTAATGATTCTAACTTTATAGCACTACCTTGGAATGGTTTTTCTCTTGATTGGTTTTTTGCCAATACAGATGAGAGGCTAGGGCTATTTGCAGATGAAAATCTACTGCTTAGTGTTTGGATAAGCTTTAAAACTGCATTTTATGTTGCTTTTTTGTCCATGATTGTGGGCACAATGGCTGCTTTGTTATTTGAAGAGGAAAAGTTTAGATTTAAAGGATTTTTGTATTTCTTGGCACTTGCTCCTCTCGTCATACCTGGAGTTATTTTGGGGATTTCTATACTTATGGCTTCAACAAGTATAGGTGCTTCTATAGAAGATAAATATGGTATATATCTTGAATGGATGAGTCCAGGCTTTTGGCTTGTAGTGCTTGGTCAGTTCTCGTTCTGTGCTACTTATGTTATGTTGCTTGTAAGTGCTAGACTTAAAAAGTTTGATAGAACCTTAGAAGAAGCAGCTCTAAGTTTAAGGGCATCAAGGCTCGAAGCTATATGGTATGTTACTATTCCTTTTTTAAGACCAGCTATCGTCTCAGCTTTTGTAGTTGCTTTTTTGATTAGTTTTTCAAACTTTAATACAACAATCTTTTTAATAGGCTCAGATCCAACATTGCCTGTTGATTTGTACTCAAGGATAAGATTTAGCTCAACTCCTGTTCTTAATGCAGTCTCATTTATGATTGTAACAGCAATAACTTTAACAGCAGTAATAAATTTATTTTTAAATAGAAAAAATAACTAAATGAAAATCATCCAATTAAGTGATCTTCACTTAATTGGTGAAGACTCAAGTCTCTTGTACGGGATTGACCCATACGAGAGACTTGAACTCGCCTTAAAAAGCATAGAAAAAAATCATAGTGATGCTACTTTTATAGTTATAACTGGCGATTTGACAGATAACTCTTCACATAAAGGCTATGAAGTACTGAAAAGTATAGTAGATAAATCTAGCATACCTATGCACCTAATTTTAGGAAACCATGATAATCGTGATATATTTTCAAATTATTTTCCAGATTTATTTGAAGATGAATTTGTTCAATATACTAAGAAAATAGATGGAAAAGTTTTTTTATTCTTAGATACATTGGTAGAAGATGAGTCATACGGTGAGTTTTGTGATATTCGTATGAAGTGGTTAAAAAACAGATTGGAAGAGTATAGGAAAGAATCAATCTATATATTTATGCATCATCATCCTATAGATTCTGGTTTATACGAGATGGATAACCTTGCTAACTTTAAATCTAAAGAGCTTTTTTGGAGTCTTCTTAAAAAATATAAAAATATAAAGCATATCTCTTTTGGGCACTTACATCGCATAATGCACTCTATGAAAGACAATATATCGCTTCACTCTACAAGGAGTACTACTTTTCAAGTCGCATATCGTCCAGACGAAAAGAGTGAATTTTTAACAAATGATGAGAGTCCTACTTATGCAATTATGGATATAATGCAAGACGGAAACCCAAGAATCCATCATCATGAATTTATGAATGAAGATAGATTCTATAGGGGCAAAAATTAGTTAAATTCAATTTTGATTTTATCGCCTTTTTTTAATTTTAGTCCATCAATCCATGGCATATCTATGCTTTTATAGGTATAAGCATCTATGGTTTGTTCAAGTAATTTTTCATCATTATGTAGAACCTTCAAAACTCCAGTTCCATTTCTTTTTACTTTAAAAGAAGTAAGTGATTTTTTTAGAGCATTTAAATCTACAAGGCTTGGACTGCACCATTCTATGTTGTCATCAGCTTCTATAGGTACAGTTACGAGTTTTTCCTCTTCTTTTAGTGAGTCATGAACATATTTTGCAACATTTTTACCTTCAAAATAACACTTATATGCTGCCAATGCACCTCTTAGAGCATTTCCAACAACAAATATATCTTTGTTTTTAGTTTGAAAATTTTGTGTTACATGTAGAGAGTTATTTTTGTAGTTAAACTCTTTAAAAGAGGTTTGCAAGATAGCACTTTCTGGTGTAAAATTTCCACTAAATATAACGCCATCGCACTCTATGAACTCTTCTTTTTCATTTTTGCTTATGCTTGTACCAGAGATTTTTTTATCTTTACCTTTTATCTCTATGATTTTTATACCTGTTTTGACAGGAATATTGAAAATATATTTGGAAATTAGTTTTAAAATACTAAAACAGTTTATGCTCTTATCTTCTTCTAAAATAGCCTCTACATGTATGCCTGCATGCCTGCAAGTCATAAGTGCTGAAAAGCTCACATCTTCACTACCAATGATAACAACTTTTTTAAATGGAACTCTTTTTTCCATATAGACAAATCTCTGAAGAGCGCCAGTTGTAATGATATTTGGACTTCTTGTTCCAGAAACTAGCAGAGATGGTCTCGCGGTTTCTCTAGCTCCTAGTGCAAATATGATTTTCTTTGCATTGTATTTTTCTAAGCCATTTGGTGTAGAAAAAGTTAGTATATTTTTATCTACTTTTATAAGTGTTGATTTTAGGTTTATTTTTACACCAGCACCCTTACTTTTACTAACAAGTTTTTTTGCATAGTTTGGACCACTAAAAATGCGTTTAAATTCAAAGATACCAAAGCCTAGATGACCACAATGCCTAGGAGTTCCACCAGCTTCATCTTCTCTGTCGAATACTATGATGTCTTTATGACCTTTATTGCTAAGCTCTATAGCCGCAGCCAAACCAGAAGGGCCTGCTCCAATGATTGCAATTTCAATATTTTTCATAACTATTTTTTCTCACTTTCGCAAATCTCGGCAACTGCACTCAAGCAGTTAAATCCTTGACATCTTCCCATTGTGGCTCTCGTTCGTCTTTTTAGTCCGCCTAAAGTTCCTGTACTTGTTTCGCCTCTGCAAGCATTTTGAATCTCTCTTTTTGTTACTTTTTCACAGTGACAAATAATCTTATCATATCCACTTGTTTCGTAATCTCTTGAGGCAAATTCACTGATATTTGGGACATTGTCTAGTTTTACTTTTGACTCTTTTTTGGTGTATTTTTTATCATTTATCTCAAAAATATGTTTAGCAAGCCCTAAAGAAGAAGTAAGTCCAGTTGATCTTATGCCACCTGCAGTAATCCAGTTTTTCTCATCATTGATACTAACTCTGTAGTAAGTTTCATCTGATGCAGGTCGTAATCCTGCGAAAGTAGCAACAATCTTATGCTTTTTTATCTTAGGTATAATCTCAGATGCTTTGTGTTGTAAGTCTTTTAGAGTTTGCTCTAGTGTTATGCTGTTGTCTCTACTCTCTTGATCTTCCGCCGTTGGTCCTACAAGTAAGTTTCCAAAGGCAGTTTTCGTAATAACTACACCTTTGGTGATTTTAGTTGGAACAGGCAGTATGATTGAGTTAATAAGATTGTAAGCAGTTTCATCAAAGATGATGAATTGTCCTTTTCTAGGGATGATTTTAAAATCTTTACTTCCTTTAATAGAATCAACAATATCTCCATATAGCCCAGCTGCATTTATAACTGTTTTTGCTTTTATTGTTTTTTGAGATGTTTTTAATTCCCAAAATTCTCCGTTAAAATGACCATCTTTAACTTCATGTGAAAAAGCTGTTTTTCCACCAGCTACAATCCCGCATCTTAGATAAGCAAGTGGAGCACTCCAAGCGTCTATGACTGATTCACCGTGGACTATGATCGCACCTTTTGCTTTTTTGGATAGATTTGGTTCTTTTTTGAAAACTTGCTTTTGTGATATCTGCTCTAGTTCACTTATGCCGTTGTTTAGCCCTTTTTGCAATATGGCATCAAGTTTTTCTAGTTGTTCATCACTCCAAGCAACAACTAAAGCAGTTGTTTTTAGTATAGGAAGATTTAACTCTTCTCTTATCTTCATATACTCCGCGTAACCTCGCTTAACACACTCTAGTTCTAAGCTCTCAGGAGGCGCATCAAAGCCAGTATGTATGATGGCACTATTGCCTTTACTAGCACCTTCAAGTAGGTCATTTGCTTTTTCTACTAAAACGGTTTTTGCTCCATTTTCGCAAAATTCTTTAAATATGGCAGTGCCAACAACACCTGCACCAATAACTGCAATATCAAATACTTCATCTTTGCCAAAGTTTGATGTTTTTTTGGAAAATAAGTTGTTTAAATCAATATGTTTCAAGAAAAATTTCTCCTCAGAAAAAATAATCCAATATTTTACCTTAATTATGCATACATTAAAGTAAAATCAGCTAAGTTATGTTTTTAATTTGGATAGGCTCCATATGTTTAGTGATAAAGGAACAATATAATGGGATTTTGGGAAAACTTTAAAAAAGATAAAAAACTCATAGTAGCGCATAGAGGTTCTAGAGCAATAAGACCTGAAAATACGATGTCCGCCTTTAAAGAAGCGATAAAAAAAAGTGACTATATAGAGCTTGATGTTGGTTTTACTAAAGATGGTGTTGCCGTGGTCATTCACGATAATACTTTGCTTAGAACATCAAATGTACTAGATTTTCCTAAGTTTAAAAAGCCATATAGAGTTATTGATTATACTTACAAGGAGCTATCAAAACTAGATTTTGGTTCTTGGTTTATAAGAGATGACCCTTTTGAAACTATAAAAAAAGGTATTGTTGACATAGAAGATTTAAAATCTCTAAAAAGACAAAAAATTCCAACATTGGATAAGGTATTAAAGTTTCTTAGAAAACATAATTTTCCTGTCAATATAGAGATAAAAAATGCTGCTAGAACACCTTTCGATAAAACAGCCGTAAAAGCAGTTATAGACATCATAGAAGACAATGTAATGGAAAACTATGTGCTGCTTTCATCTTTTAATCATAAGTATTTGAGACAGGCGCATAGACTTAATCCTCAGATAGATATAGCGGCATTGCAAGATGGAGAGCATCGTAAGGATTTAGTTAAGCATTTGAAACGATTGAGAGTAAGAAGTTATAATCCTGAATTCAACATTGCAGATACAGACTTGATAAAAAACCTTAGCAATGCTGGTATATTTGTCAATATATTTACAGTTAATGATAAAGAGGACAAAGAAAAACTATTTGAAAG
>Ga0256840_1002408_pt1 | contig 16473 bp, 8 predicted proteins | sample 355202metaG_FD_185969 | JGI IMG/M metagenome (GOLD analysis project Ga0256840, IMG submission 185969) | Hydrothermal vent microbial communities from Mid Atlantic Ridge, Atlantic Ocean - 355-202 | ecosystem: Environmental > Aquatic > Marine > Hydrothermal vents | place: Atlantic Ocean: Mid... | reverse complement strand
GAAGATGTGCTATTTGAATTGGCTGTTATTTTACATGTAGATTTTGTTCATATAGATGCTAAATATATTTATTTAAATGAAAGTAGCACCAAAGCAATAGCCGAAGTGGTTGTAGCAAGCTATATCAACAAAGGCATACAAAAGGAGAATGATGGAAGTTTTTCTATTAACACCAAAAAATTAGAATCATTAACTGGGTTTACCGAGGCAGATGTGCTGGAGGGTTTACAACAACTTCCAGGCGTAGTAAGTGCTAATGATAATGCTACGGAACTCAATGTAAGAGGAGGGAATACAGATCAAAATTTAGTTTTATACGATGGTATAACAATATATCATTCAGGACATTTGTTTGGTATGGTTTCAGTATTTAACCCTAATACTATAAAAAAAATACAATTTATAAATAATGGAACTAGTGCTCGGTATGGAGGGCGTGCCTCTAGTATCATAACTATGGAAACAGCAACTAAAATAGCTAAAAAAAGCACCATAGAAGCAGGGCTTAATTTTATTAGTGGAGATGTTTTTTTAGATTTACCTATTATAAAAAATAAGTTGGGTCTGCAAGCTTCTTTTAGAAGATCTTATGAAGATGTTGTGGAAACTATAGCATTTAGAAATAGCGAACATCAAGCATTTCAGCATACTAATATACAGGATGAGTTATTTCATTTTAAAGATTATAATGTAAAATTAAACTATCTTTTAGATGATACTAATACCTTAAATTTTAGTTTAATACATGTAGATAATGATTTAGAAAATGATAGAATAAGTCAAACTAATAATGAATCCTATTTTGACTTTATAGATATGGAAAATGATGGCTATAGTATTAATTGGAAAAAACAATTAAATGCAAGAAGTTACCTAGAAACTAATTTTCACTACTCACATTACAGGATGGATTATGATTCTAAAGTGTATGATAGCAGTCATATAAAAGATGAGTATTTAAAGAATAATATTATTTACGATAAAGGAATAACTAGTATTTATACACTTAAAGCAAATGAACATATTTGGCGCTTTGGTTATGAAAATTCTTACAAAAAAGTCTCCCACTTTATCAAAGAATTTAGTAATGGAATAGCCTATGATTTAAATTACAAAAATGCGGCAATGGCTACACATAGCATTTTTACATCAAATACATTGAAGCATAATAAATGGACATTAAACTATGGCTTGCGAGTAAACTATTATGATGCGCTTAATAAAGTTAAATTTGAACCTCGTTTTGTATTAAATAAAAAAATAAATCCAAATTTAAATATTCAATTCTCTGGAGAACTAAAAAACCAAGTTATAAAACAACTGGATGAAACCATTTTGAGTAGTTTGGCAAGTACTACAAAAGTTTGGCTTCTTTCTGATGAAGAAAAACATCCTATAATCCAAGCAAAACAGTTAGCAACAGGATTTAGCTACCATAAAAATAACTGGACATTTGATGCGAATATTTATTATAAGAATACGACAGGAATATCTTCGTTTACGTTAGGTTTTTTGAATCCGCTTGACAATACTATTCATATAGGAATACAAAATAATGTAGGTGTAGATTTGTTTTTTCAACGTAGATTTAAAAAATTTAATACTTGGATGAGTTATTCATACATGGATTTAAAAGATAAATATTTTGGATTAAATAATGATTTGTTTTTTACAGGAAATACAGAGATAAAGCATAATCTAGCAATGGCATTTAGCTATAAAAGCAATAATTTGAAAACAGGTTTTATATGGAAAGTACGTAGTGGAAAACCATCAACAGACCTTGACTATGATATTGCTGGGAATGCCTACTTTGATGGAATTAATGATGTAAGATTACCTGTTTACCAACGCTTAGATTTCTCGGCAACGTATAAATTTAAGCTAAGTAAAAGTACCAGAGGGAAATTAGGCTTATCTATTAAAAATGTACTGAATCGTAGTAATATAATTAATACAACATTTACAGGAAATAATACTGTACATGACCCAATACGTAGTTTTACTCAAATCTCTGCAGGAATTACACCTAATTTACTAGTTCGTTTTTATTTTTAGAATTATTGTGCAAATTTATCTCAGCAAAGAGAAATGACTTCTAAACGTACGTCCATCACGTAATTGTAACCTAAACCAGTAATCAGTTGCTGGAATAGGATTTCCATTATATTCTCCATCCCAACCTAAGTCATATTGATAGATTATTTTTAGTAATTTACCGTGTCTGTCATAGATATATACCTCTATGCCATCTACAAACTCATGACCAAAAAGATGCCAAGTGTCATTATAGCCATCACCATTTGGTGTGAAAAACTTAGGATAGTCAAGTACCATTACCCGTTGCGTTACTTCACCACAACCGTGAATATCACGCACACGAAGCAAACGCCAACCACCGTGTACGTTATGGAATGTAGTAGCACTTTGGTAGGGGCCATTATCTAAGGTGTATTCAAAGTGAGAGGCAGCGGCAGGATCTCCTGTTATTGCTCCAATAGCAGTTACGGTAAGTGTATTGTCTGCTGCTAAATCTACCACAGCAACATCAATTATTTCAGGACTTTCGGATATTTCTACTGTAAAGTCTGCTCGTTTGGAGCAGTTATTAGCATTAGTAACTACTAAGTAATAATCTCCAGCACTAGTAAAAATATGAGAAGCGGTGTTTCCTAATAAAAAACCTTGGTTATTATACCAACGGTACGTAACATAATTTGTAGGAGTATCTACTGTTACAGCACCTTGGTCTAGACATAAATAATAGGTGTCTTCTAGTAAGATATCAGGCAAGCTATATACCTCGAGTGTAATGGTAGCAATATCAAAACAATTAGGGTTAGTATTATTAGTAACTCGTGCATAAATGGTTTGTGGGTTAGTCGTATTGGTATATGTTGTGGCGGTATATTCATTAGTTTGGTTTACAGCGTCATCATAGTTTAAATACTTTTGTAGTGTAACCCCAACATTAGGAGACATATTAGCAAGAATAGCATTATTTGCTTGACTTAAATCAAATATGGTAATACCATCTTCTGTGAGGTCGTCACACTGGCTAATTGTTGAGTCTTCTGCATTAGCTGCTGATACAGTAATGGTAAGATCTGTGTCTGCTGTACATAGTGTTGCAGCATTTTCTACTTGAACATAGATAGTCTGTGTAAACTGTGTGTTTATGAAATTTGTAGGGTTTATAATTTGGTTAGCATGAACTACATCAGTATAATAATAAAAATTTACAATAGAAGTATCATTAGTTAATAGGTTTTGATATTGTGTTAAGTCTATTGTTGTATAATTATCATAAACGCCATCAGTATCACAAATACTATCTATATAATTAGTTACAGTAGGGATAGGGTTTATTGTTAATTCAAAAGAACCTATAGCCTCACAACTATTAAAAATATTATTTTGAACTTTTATATAAATAGTTTCTGTAAATGCTGTTGTATTAGTATAATTAATAGGGTTTGTTATTTCATTAGTTAATGCTGCATCTGTATAATAATGTATAGTAAAATCTGCGGCAGCATAACCATTTAAAATTTCTGATGTTTTTTGAGTTAAATCTGTAGTATGGAAACCATCAGTATTATCATCACAATAAACTAAAGGTGTAATGGTGTTTGGAAGTGTAGGTGAATCAAAAGTTTGGATAGTAAAATCTGTTGTAGCGGTACATATATTATAAAGTGTATTTATTACCTGTGCATATATAGTTTCTGCATTAACTCCTGTTATGTTATCATAATTATTAGGGTTTAGTATTTCGTTAGTCAGTGCTGCATCAGTATAAAAATGCACTTCAAAAATAGCAGGATCTTGTCCGTTTAATATAACTGTGTTTTGGCTTGTTAAATCAAATGTTGAAGTGCCAACACCGACAGTAGTATCGTTGTCACATTGCTGCATATTTATAGGTTGTGTAGCAGTAGGAGTGTCATATATTTTTAAATCAAAAAAGCGCGTTTCATCACAACCGTTATAGTTGTTATTAGTTATTTTTATCCAAATGCGTTGTGTGATAGCTATGGTGTTTGTAAAAGTGCTTGGTGCTAAAATTTCATTAGTTAACGCTGAATCAGTATAATAACGTATTGTAAAATCTGCTGCATTTTGCCCATTAAGAATTTCATTATCTTTTAATGCAGGTAAATCAAAAGTAAAAAATCCGTCATTATTATCATCGCAAACCTCAATAGTAGTAAGTGTTGTTGGTGGGAGAGGAGCTTCAAAGGCTTCAATAATAAATGTTACTGAGGTGTCTGCACAAGCGTTGTACCCTTGATTTTCTACACGTACAAACACAGTGAAAGGCCCTGTGTTTACTGTTGCTATAAATGGGTTTGCTAATGGATTGTTCCCATTATTTGCATCTGTTTGATTTCCGTAGAAAGATACTAACATATTGGTTTGCCCATTAAGAATAGCTGGTATTTGTGCACTCATATCAAAATTTGCAGAGCGACCATCATTACATAAATAAACATCATTAGGCGTAAATGCTTGTGGCGTATCATAAATCTTCACATCAAATGCTACAGTAATATTACATGCAGGATGGAGAATGTTTGTAATTGTAGCATATAATTGCTGTGTATATGCGTTTGTATTGGTAAATGCCGTAGGAGTTGTTACGGGGGTTGCAAGAGCAGCATCTAAGAAATAACTAATTTGTAAATCTGCTGCACTATGTCCATTTAATAATACTGTATCAAAATTAGTAAGATCAACAGTTTGAAATCCATCATTATCTGTGTCACAGTTTTGAAACGGAGGGATTACAGTGGGAGGTTGTGGTGTATCAAAAGTTTGTAGTGTAAACGTAGTTTCTGCAGCACAAGTGTTATTCGTATTATTTACTACTTGGGCATAAATAGTTTGTATAGCTCCTCCAGTATTGTTTTGGTAATTACTAGGGGTCGTAATAAGTGCTGTGTGTGATGGGTTTATGTAATAGTTAACCGTAAAAGTAGCTGTACTTTGCCCATTTAAGATAGTAGTATTTTGACTTGTTAAATCAAAAACACCTATTCCTGCACCTGGCGTATTGTCATTATCACAAGTTTCCATATTACTAGGTTGTGTTGCCGTGGGAGTGTCAGAAACTTCTAGTATTAAAATGGTGTTGTTTTGGCAAGCTGCAAAAGTATTGTTTTCAACTTTGATATAAATACTTTGATTGTAGGCTGTAGTATTTGTGTAATTATTAGGAGTAGCAATTAGCTGTGTCATAGCAGCATCTTCATAATAAGATATGGTATAATCTACATTAGATAAGTTGTTTAAGATAGTAGTTTCTTGGTTTGTTAAATCAAAAGTCCAAAAGCCATCATTATTATCATCACAAATACGAAGCGGATTAGGTTGAGTAATATTAGGTGTATTATTGATAATTAAATCAAACTGTGTTGTGCTACTACATGCATTATTAGCATTATTAACCATTTCTATATAAATAGTTTGTAGGTTAGGAGTTGTATTGTCATAATTATTAGGAGTAGCAATTAGCTGTGTCATAGCAGCATCTTGATAATAATTGATAGTGTAATTAGCTGGATTTTGCCCATTTAAAATAGCAATATTTTGTACGGTTAAATCAAAATTTGCAATACCATTTGCTGCAAAATCACAACTAAATAAATTAGTTAATGGCGGTATAGGTTGTGGTATGTCATAGACGTTTAAATCAAAGGAAGTTCCAATAGATTGACACGTTGAAAGCTCTGTATTTGCCGCAACAACATATATAGTTTGTGTATAAGCTACTGCATTAGTATATGTAGCAGGATTTGGAATCTGTTGGGTAAGAGCGGCATCACTATAGTATAATACCGTATGTGTTGTAGGGTCTTGACCGTTTAGTACTGCAGTATCATTTTGAGTTAAATCAAACACTGTAAATCCATCATTATTGGTGTCACAAGCCGATAAATCTGGCGGATTTGTTACAACAGGAACAATAAACACTTCAATGTCAAACTGTACTGAAGCATTACAACTTGGGTTTGCATTATTTACCACTTGTGCATATATGGTTTGTAAATATATTGGGTTATTTTGATGTGTAGCAGGATTGGCTATAGGAATAGTTAAAGCAGCATCTTCATAATAGGTTAAGGTGTAAAGCGCAGGATTAAGTCCTGCCATTATAACACTATCTTGAATGGTTAAGTCAAAAATCCAAAAACCATCACCATCATCATCACATTCTCTGAGTTTTGGTGGTTGTCTTACGGCTAAATTATTAGAGATAATTAAATCAAAATTAATAGTAGTACTACACATAGGGTGTGCTGTGTTCACTATGCTAACATAGATAGTTTGTTGATTTGGAGAGCTTGTATTAGTATAATTTGTAGGATCTGCAATAACTGTGGTTAAAGCAGCATCTTGATAATAATTGATAGTGTAATTAGCAGCATTTTGCCCATTTAATAAAGCTGTATCTTGAATGCTTAAATCAAAAGTTCCTATACCGTTTCCATTAATATCACAAACTACTAAATCAGGTAAAGCAAGAGGATTGGGAGCGTCATAAACTAATACGTCAAAAGAAATACTATTAGATTGACAGGTATTATTTGCACTGTTAACTACTTGTGCATATATGGTTTGCTGATAAGCTGTGGTATTTGTATAATTGCTTGGGTTGTTTATTAAGTTAGTAAGTGCTGCATCGGTATAATAATTAACTGTAAAAACAGCAGCATTTTGCCCGTTTAATATTGCAGTATTTTGAGTGCTTAAATCTATATTAGTACTGCCGTCTATAGTGCCATCAGTATCGCAAATTTCTAGATCATTGGGAGTTGTAGCGGTAGGCACTTGACTAATGGTTACTTGTGCATGGTCATCAGATAAGCAACCATCAACATTGAGAACTACTTGATATAATCCTGTACTTGTAACAGTGTAAGTAGGGTTTGTTTCTCCAGCAATATCTACATATGTATTGGTGTTAGTATCAAAAACTTGCCATTGATACTGTGCATTTGCATTAGGAACAGTTGCATCAAGAATAGGGTTTGGGTCACTGTTGCAAACAGAAATATCAGCACCTATGTTTACATTTACTGCACCTAGGTTTAAGCCTCTTGCTTTAAGAAAAATAGCGGTATCAAAAGAAGTGTCAGGATTGTTGTTTCCTGTAGCATCGGCTACTACAAGTTTAATATGATATTGCTGTCCTGGTGTAACTGTTGTGCTAGCCGTTAGTACGGTTGTTCTACCATTAAAGTTAGTATCTAAAGCGTAATAGGTATCAAAAAAACCTGCATTTGATGCGCCACAAGCTAATGCAGCTCCTGCATCTGTAAGTGCGTTATGTACTGTTGTAACCGCAACAGGTGTAGTTGTTGCTGGTATTACGGCAATATTCTGGTAGGCTGCTGCACCCACAGGTTTAATTAAAAAAGCAAATCCATCACCATAATTACATGGAAAATTACTGTGATACTCTTCCGATAGCATTAAGTAATCAAAACTTATATTGCTTATTGTAGGGATAAAATCAAATTCTAATACAGTAGCATTTATCATATTAGTAGCTCCAAGTGCAGTTTCTAGATCTGCATCTGTTCCCCAAGCTGTTGTGCCGTAAGACATTGTTGTCGCACCTATTCCTGATGCGTAATTAGCATCTACTATTTGGTTAGAACTTCCTGTTGTAAGGTAAACACCTTCTGCAAACGGAAAAGTTGAACCTGCATTACGATGAAAATAGCCATAACTTTTTATTGCGGCATCACCTGAGGCATGTACATTGGTGATAGGAGTACAAGAAACCACCAAAACTTCATCTACTAATTGCTGTGTGGTATATCCTTGATTATCTATAGTAATTGTTTGTGCATTTACAAACGTATTAAACAGCAAAACCAAGAATGAAAAAAATATTTTTTTCATGCTACATTAATTAAATTAAAATGGTTTGGCTTGTTTGTTATTACAAATATATAGAAAACTTCTTAGATACTGTGTGATTAATGTTACTTAATTGTTAAAAAAAATTGTATTATTGCTTATTATGATACTAATTACAAAATTTTTCATTCCTAAAAAATTTATAGGACTTACTATTTGGCCTTTTATTCTATTAAAAAACAAGGAGCTAAGAGTTAATAAAGTTTTAATTAACCACGAAACCATACACTTAAAACAACAGTTAGAATTACTTGTAATTCCTTTTTTTATTTGGTATTTTTTAGAGTATTTATTTCGCCTTGTACAGTATAGAAATAGCTTTACAGCGTATAAAAATATTTCTTTTGAGCGAGAATCTTATGCTAACGAACACAATATTGATTATCTTAAAAGTAGAAAATTGTATTCTTTTTTGAATTATATAAAAACAAAAAAAGTCTAAAGAAATAAATCTTTAGACTTTTAAATTTTTTTGATTTAGGCTTTTATTACATTCCTAATTTAGCTTTTACTTCGCTCATGATGTCTTTACCGTTTGCTACAAGTACGCTTCCGCCAGCACTAGCATCTAATACATATTTGTATCCTTTTGCTGCTGCTACGGCAGTAATGGCTTTTTTTACATCTGCTTCTATTGCAGAAAGTAATGCTTGTTGTTTTTTACCAAGTTCTGCTTGAGCAGTTTGTGCGTATTGTTGAATACTCATTTGCTCATTTTCTACTTCTTTACGTCTTGTATTGTTTACCTCAGCCGATACTGTTGCAGCTTCTGTATTATACTTTTGTACTTTTGCTTGCAAAGCAGTCATTTTTGCTTTGTAATCTGCATCAAATGTATCACTTAATTTTTTAAGTTCTGCTTGTGCAGCTTTCATTGCTGGCATTGCTTGTACTAATTCAGACACATTAATGTGTGCTATTTCTTGTGCTTGTGTGTAACCTGCTGTTAAAAATAATGCTATCGCTACTACTACTAATTTAAATTGTTTCATTTTCTTTCTTGTTTAATTATTAATATTCTATTATTGTTTACTTTTTTTCTTTTGCTTTTCTAATGCGTTCTTCTCGCGCTTTTATTTTTTGTTCTCTAAGCTCTTGTGCTTTTTTGATACGCTCTTCACGTGCTTTTGCAGCTGCTGCTTTACGTTCCTCTAATGCTTTTTTACGCGCTTCTTGTGTTTTGTTTCGTGCATCAATATTTTTTTGTTGCGTTTTACTTGGCGTTGCAGTTTTACTTTTTCCTTTGTTTCTTTTTTTACGTTTACGCTTTATGTCTGCTTGTTTTTGTTTGCTTTTTAAGCGTTTTACTACTTGGTTGCTTATATCTAATTTGTCATTAGCCGCTATAAGCATTATCTCTTTGCTAGATTTATCAAAAACATAATCATATTTTTTAGCTTTACGAATCATTTGAACCACATCAAAAACTTCGTCTTGCACTGGTTTTATTAATTCTTTTTTACGTTTAATTAAATCGCCATCTGCACCAAATTTCTTTTGCTGATATTGATATAATTCTTCTTCTAGAATTGCTATGTCGGTATTTCTATCTTCTATAAGCTCTGGAGTAAGCAGTATTTTTTCTTTTTCTAGTGCATCTTTTAATGCATCTATTTCTGTTTGCTTACTTTGCGATGCTGCTAGCCATTTAGAAACCGTAGCTTCTAGTTGTGCTTGTGCTTTTTGGTATTCAGGAACACTTTCTAATATATACTCCATATCTATAAAAGCGATACGTGCGCCTCGTTGTGCTTGTGTAAGTACTGTCAAGCTTAGTACTACTAGTAAAAGAACTTTTTTCATAATTGCTTGTGTTTAATTAATAGAAAATATCGTGCCAAAGTTTAAAACTGTTTTCCTAAAATAAAATGTGTTTCCCATCCGTGCTTTGTTTTTCCTTCTGCTCTGTCTAATGCTGTAGCATCAAATCCGTGACCGAAATCTATTCCTAAAAGACCAAACATTGGCATAAATATACGTATTCCTGCTCCTGCAGAACGGTATAGCTGAAATGGGTTGTAGTTTTCAAAGCCATCATAAGCAGCTCCTCCTTCTACAAATGCTAATGCGTAGATAGAAGATTGTGGTTTTAAAGTAAGTGGGTAACGCATTTCCATAGAGAATTTATTATATACAGTACCTCCATTTGAAGAAGATAAACTTTGGTCTGCATACCCTCTTAATGCTATATTTTCGGCACTTGCTAAGTTGTATCCGCCATTAAGTCCGCTTCCTCCTAATTGGAATCTTTCAAACGGTATAACGCCTCTATCTTTATTATAAGCACCTAAGAATCCAAAATCAAAGGCTGTTTTTATTACAAACTTACCTGTTACATTAGTGTACCATTCACCATTAAATTTCATTTTATAATACTCTAACCAACCAAAACGTTTTTGGTCTATTTCTGCTATTAATGGGTCACCATTTATAGTAGTAAATTCGGGGTTGTTATAGATAGTACTAAAATCAGTACTTCCTAATGCGGTGTGTGGTGGTGTAAGTTTTAGACTTAATGCAAACTTAGAACCTCCCATTGGGTACACAGGGTTGGTGTAAGTGTCATCTCTACTTAGGCCAAGGGTGTAGTTAATATTATTAGAATAACCATTTCCAAAGGTAAATAAACCGATATTATAGTTTTTTAAGTTATATTTTTGAAAGGTTAGACTGTGCGAAATAGTAAAGTAATCATCAGGCCATTTTAAGCGTTTTGCTATACCTACAGTAATGGCATCTACGGCAAATTTTTGATCTTTATATTTTGTTCGTGTCTGCCAATCATATCTAAACTGTGCAGTATGTGAGTATGATACCGAGAAGTTTACAGGTTTTTTACCACCTAACCAAGGTTCTGAGAATGAAAAACTAGACACACTGTAGTTTGTGCTTGCTTGCAAACGTAATGATATGCGTTGCCCATCTCCTAGAGGTACTGGGTGGTATGCTTTTTTGTTAAAAATATTTTTAATAGAAAAGTTATTGAATGACAAAGCAAGCGTTCCTATAAAGCCTGTTCCTCCATAACCTCCTGAGAGCTCTACTTGACTTGAGCCTTTTTCGGCAACTTCGTATTCTACATCTACTGTTCCATCTGCTGGGTTGGCATTTTTAATATTTGGAACGATATGCTCTGCATCAAAGAAACCTACTTGTCCTAGCTCACGAATAGTACGTATGATATTAGATTTTTTGTATAATGCACCTGGTTTTGTGCGTATGTTTCTATAGATTACGTGGTCATTAGTTGTTTTGTTACCTTTTACAGTTACACGATCAAAACGTGCTGGTTTTCCTTCGTGAATACGTATTTCAAAATTGATAGTATCTTTTTCTACACCAGTTTCTATTGTGTTAATATTAGAAAATAAATAACCAGAATTTTGATAAAGGTTACTCACATCATTAGCGTCAGGTTTACTGTCATCTCTAATGCGTTTTTCTAATAGTACTCCATTATATACATCGCCACGTTTTACATGGAGTATTTGGTTAAGTTGTCTATCTGAATAAACGGCATTTCCTACAAATTTAATATCTCCAAAGTAATGTTTGCGACCTTCTTCAAGAAATAAATCTATATTTATAGTATTATCATCATTATACGAAACGGAATCACGAATAACACGTGCATCTCGGTATCCTTTTTCTTTAAACTTATCTATTAAAGTGGTTAAATCTTCTTTGTATTTTTCTTTTACATATTTTGAAGCTTTAAAGACGTGTGTTATATTTTTTTCTTTGGTGTTTTTAAATGCTTTTTTTAATTTTTTGATAGGCATTTCTTTTACACCATGAAAGCGAATTGCTTTAACTTTTACTCGTTTTCCTTTGTCTAGGTTTACAGCTAATTTAGCACCATTTTTTACTAATGAATCACTAGAGTCATTAGTAACAACTGTTGTAACCTTTGCTTTTAAAAATCCTTTTTCTATATATTTTTTTGCAATATAGTTTTTAGAGGTAACAAGTAAGTTTTCGGTTACCATTTTTCCTTTTTTAAGATCAGTTTCTTTTAGTAGGTCTCTTCCTTTTTGTTTTTTTACACCTTTTATTGTTACGGCAGTAATTTTAGGTAATTCTTCTACGTTAAGTTCTAGATCTATTAAGTTATTATCTACTTTGGTAACATAAAGACGCACATCTTTAAAGTAAGTTAACTTCCAAAGCTTTTTAATTGCAGCACTTATTTTTTGACTAGGGTAGGTGATGCTTTGTCCTTTGCGTAAACCTGCAAAGGTAACGACTGTTTGCTCATTAAAGGTTTTTACTCCAGTAACTTTTATATTGTTAATAATGTATTCTTTACTTTGCTCTAGTTTTTGTGCATTAGCAGTAAAGGCAATAAATAGTATTGCAAAAGTTATAAGTAGCTTTTGTGCGTAATTTTTTCTCATTCTATTTGAGTTGTTCACTTGTTTTTCCAAATCTTCGTTCTCTATTTTGATAGTCAATAATGGCATCATATAAATCTTCTTTTTTAAAATCAGGCCAAAGTACATCTGTAAATACTAATTCTGCGTAGGCAATCTGCCAAAGCAAGAAATTACTGATGCGTTTTTCACCACTAGTTCTAATTAATAAATCTACCTCTGGTAAATTCTGGGTGTAAAGATGCTCATTTATTATGACTTGGTCAATATCTTCGGTATTAATTATATTATTTTTAACTTTTTCAGCTATATTTTTAACAACATTTATGATTTCATCGCGACTTCCGTAGTTTAAAGCGAGCGATAAAGTCATTTTTTGATGATTTTTTGTAGCTTCAATTACTTTTTGTAACGTTTTGAATGTTTTTTCGGGTAAGGCTTCAATATTTCCTATGGCTTCGAGCTTTATATCATTTTTTACAAATGTTTTTAATTCCTTATTTAAGGAACTTACCAAAAGGCTCATTAATCGGTCAACTTCTTTTTTGGGCCTATTCCAGTTTTCTGTAGAAAATGCATATAGTGTTAATGCTTCTATGCCTAATTCAGCAGCAGCTTTTACGGTGTTTTGTACTGCTTTAACGCCATTTTCATGACCAAATATACGAATTCGCCCTCTTTTTTTTGCCCAACGACCATTGCCATCCATAATAATGGCAATATGTTTAGGTAATCGTTCTTGTATGAGGTCTTCTTTATTTGCCATAACAAGAATTACAAGGTTTTCTTCCAAAGAAGTAAGACACGGTAAGCCCTGTAAATACATACCAGTCATTACTGTTTGGGTTTCCAAACTCAAAAGGCACATCTTCCATAGCACTACCATCTATATTGTCTGTAAACGTATAGCGAATACCTACTTCAGCTCCTACAGTAAAATGATTAACAAAAGCAACTTTATAACCTACTGCAAAAGGCATGGCGTAGGTAAAGTTAGTATTATAGCCAATAGTATTTGAACTAGTTAGGTAGCGGTCTTTAAATGAAAAATAATCAGCACCTACATATATATAAGGTGTTTGATGTGTTTTTAACTCATGTAAATCGTACGGAAAGAAATTAAATTCAAATCCTAATCCAAATTCATGAATATTACTTCCTACTTTAAAATTTCTATAATATCTCCCTGGACTAGATGACAAGGAATCAGCTGCAAAAAGATTGGTATAGTTATAGCTTAATTTAGCTGAAAAACGATCATTTATATTCCATTTAAAAAAAGCGCCATAAGCAAGTTTTTCGGGACTTATGTACTGTGTTTTACCTACATCTCCTATAAAATTACTTCCGCCTAAAAAGCCACCTAGCTCATAACGTTGTGCTTGGGAGTTAAAGGCTAAAAGCAACATGCTTATGTAAAAAAATCGTTTCAGTGTGTACTGTTTTATGTTTTTCAAGATTGCAAAGATAATAATTCTATTTATACTAAAGTTTATTGTAGTACTAAAACTTTATTTTTCTGCAATTATTGTAATACAGTACATTAAAAACACCTAGTCTAATTATATCTTATTTTTATTAATACTATTATAATAATTTTGATATAAATTCAATATTTTTTCTATTGCATTGATAAAATCTTGTGTTTCTAATAAAAGACCAAAATATAAACTAGAGTTTTTCTTACTCGTTTCCTCAGTTCTAATACGTTTTATCTGTCTATCTATAGAATCAGAAACATGATTTAAAACTTCATTTTTTTCTGTTGTAATAGATGATAAATCAGAGAAATTATTAGTATTAAACAATAGTTTAATATCATCTATAAAATCACCTAGCTTGTTTCGTATGGCTATTAAGTCTTTGTTTTGCGAGTTTTTAAGCGGTTTATGATTGTTATTTACATGATTATGACTAGATTTCACAATGTATTCCATAGATTGTGCAATATCTTGCAAAGAGGCTAATACTAAAATGTAGAAACGACTTGCTTCTACAGAAGTGTCGTCTAATCCTTTGATGAAATCAAAAACATCGTCTTTTAGAATATTGATTTCATCATTTAGTTTATTAACGTGTTTTTTAGATTTTGATAATTTATTTAAATCATTAGTTGCTAATTCTTTTATTACAGCATTATAGAGTTTTATAATACGTGTAAGCACCTCAGTAATATGGTCTGAGCTTTGATCTATCACCTCGCTAATTGTCTTTAATTCCGCTTTTTTTAGTTGTCTAGCTGCTTGTTCTTTTTTGACTTTTTTACTGTGATTTATGTAGTTTTTAACAATAAGAAAAAACACAAGAGCTAGTAAAACAGCAATCATAACAGGACCTCCTATGTGGATAAGATACAGTGCTATAGCAGAGGCTGTAAAAGCAACTAGGGCTGTAAGAAACCATCCGCCAATTACATTTAGTACTCCAGAAACACGATATACGGCAGATTCTCGTCCCCAAGCTCTATCGGCAAGTGATGTTCCCATAGCAACCATAAAGGTTACGTAAGTTGTAGAAAGCGGTAAGTGAAATGATGTTCCTATAGTGATTAATATTCCTGCTATAACTAGATTTACCGAAGCGCGAACCATGTCAAAAGCGGGTGCTTCAAAACTTTTTTCTTTGGATAGTACTACTACAGGTCGCTGAAATTGTTTGTCTATTTTTTTTAAGGTTTTCTTAGGAATTATTGTGCTGAAAACCTTGTTTAACCCTATGGCAATGCGCACTACAAATCGCGCAGTATTATTGGGTTTAAATTTTTCTGTTCCTTCATCTTGACGAGACAAATCTACACCAGTTTTTATAACTTCTTTAGCTTTAGACGAAAACCAAATGGTAAGTACCATTATACCTCCTGCTAGTAGTAATAAAAAGTCATTAGAAGGCACTTTTTTTGCTAAAACACTCATAGGAAAATCAGTAGCAGCGGTGCCATGAGCTAGAAAGGCAGCGTGCCAAGCTTCATAAGAATTCCATCCTGCAATAGGCACTCCAATAAAATTTACCAAATCATTACCCGAAAACGCCATGGCTAATGAAAATGTACCTACAGCAATGATAATAACTAACACATTCCATTTAAATATTTTAGTGGCCAAATATGAAAATATTAACCAAAATAGAAATCCCCCTCCAATTATAAGTATTAAATTCTCATCTAAAACATGTTTAATATCTTTATAAAAACTAGACCCTTTTAAGCCTTTTATAAAAATAAAATAAGAAATTGCCGTTAATGCAGAACCTCCAAACAAAGTGTTTACTATAATTGGTCTTGAATTGATTTGAAACGAGTATATTAAACGAGAAATAAACTGCACGATTGCTCCAACAGTAAATGCTACAACTACGGATAATAATATTCCCATTATAATTAATATAGCCGTACTGTAATTAATATATTTCCAAATATGCGCTACTGTTTCGGTGTCTGAAGCAGCTATTTTTATTAAAGACATCGCTACGGCAGCTCCCAAAAGCTCAAATACTATAGAAACTGTTGTAGAAGTTGGCATTCCTAAAGTGTTGAATACGTCTAAAAGTAGTATATCGGTAATCATTACTGCCATAAATATGTATATAATATCTTGAAAAGCAAACATACCAGGGTTAAAAATTCCTTTACGTGCTACTTCCATCATACCGCTAGAAGTAAGCGCACCTACGAGCACACCTAAACTTGCTATAATTAATATTTTTTTTACCGAAATGGCTTTAGAACCTATAGCAGAATTTAAGAAATTCACGGCATCATTACTTACACCTACAATAAGGTCTATAACGGCTAAAACAGCTAAAGCTATAATCATTAAAAAATATACGTGTTCCATAATCTTGGATTTAATTTTTAAATTGTAGCCAAAAATACTATAAAAAGGTATTTTAAAGCCCTTTTTTGGTGTTACCAAATTGTTAATAAACATAAAACTATAGTAAGAGTTCTCTGTTTTTTATACTACTTTTGTCATTCTAAATTTAGCATGCAGTATGAAACACGCTTTTGTTTATTTAAAAGGGGCTTTATTCCTTTTTCTTGTTGCTACCCTTTATGGTTGGCTTATGCGGTTAAATTTAGTTATAACACTTCCGTTTTTAAATTACAGTAAAGTACTTCAAGCACATTCACATGTTACTTTTTTGGGATGGGCTTTTGTAACTACAACAG
>Ga0256840_1002407_pt1 | contig 16474 bp, 19 predicted proteins | sample 355202metaG_FD_185969 | JGI IMG/M metagenome (GOLD analysis project Ga0256840, IMG submission 185969) | Hydrothermal vent microbial communities from Mid Atlantic Ridge, Atlantic Ocean - 355-202 | ecosystem: Environmental > Aquatic > Marine > Hydrothermal vents | place: Atlantic Ocean: Mid... | reverse complement strand
TTTAATTTCAACCCGCTTGCAAGATAAATCCCCGGCCACGGTGTAAAGGCACGGTATTTATTATAAATCTCCTGTGCATTGTCAAAAACAATTGCACCGTCTGCTTTTGTTATTTTTTTACAATGTGAAGCCTGTGCATCATCCTGTTTTTTGGGCGTATATGTATGAAAATTGTGCAGCACATCTATCGTCAGGTCAGCAGCAGTCTGTGTAAGCTTTTCAAACAGCTCTTCAACCATCATCTCCTCACCGACAGAAACTTTCTCAATCTTTAAAATGTCACCTGTATCAAGTCCCTCTTCCATAAGCATGGCAGTTACACCGGTTACTTTGTCACCGTTTAGCAGGGTTTGCTGTATCGGACTTGCTCCTCGATATTGCGGAAGTATAGAAGCGTGCAGATTAATGCAGGGTGCATGATCTAAAATTTCTCGTGGTAAAATTTGTCCATAGGCAGCCACCACTATAAAATCACAGGGAATTTTCAAAAGTTCTTTTATTGTTTCCTCATCCCGAAGTTTTTGCGGTTGATATACCGGAATATTATGTTCTTGTGCAGTAAGCTTTACAGGAGGAGGCGTAAGCACTTTTTTACGCCCGACCGGTTTGTCTGGTTGTGTGTAGACGGCAACAATATTAATATCATCTGTTTCTATAAGTCTTTGAAGAATTTTTTGCGCGTAATCAGGGGTGCCCATAAATATTACATTTTTCATATTTAGCCTTTACATGTAAAGAGTGTACCGCCCTTGTGGGAGCCTTCAAGCATAAAACTTTTCACATCACTCAAATCAAAACCACTGGCAAGAAATGTATCTATATTTGCTTTTAAAAGATATTGCGCAGCTTTGAGTTTTGTGACAATGCCGCCTGTTGCAAAGACATTGTTTGGAGTCACTTCTTTATTCAGCTCTTCCTCACTGATCTTGTTTACTGTTTTGAAAGCTTTTGCCTCGGGATTTTTTCTTGGATCACTGTCATAGTAGGCATCAATATCTGAAAGAATGATAAGCATATCGGCTTGCATATCTTTTGCTATATATGCTGAGAGTTGATCATTATCCCCAAGTTCAAGTTCATCTGTTGCCGTTGCATCATTTTCATTGACAATAGGAAGAACACTGTTTTGCAAAAGAGTCTCAACTGTTGCTCTGACACGCTCAATATCGGAGGGAGTGTTCAGGTTCGCAGCAGTAACAAGTACCTGTGCGGTAAGAATCTCATACTTTGCAAATTTATTTGCATATTTACGCATTAATATCGGTTGCCCAATTGCAGCAAGTGCCTGTTTGTTGGCAATAATACTTCTGTCGAGTTTGAGCTCTGTATAACCACCCGCAACAGCACCCGAAGAGACCAAAATCACTTCATGCTCTTTTTTTAACTCGCTTAGAAATTTTACGAGAGAACGCATACGCTCAAGTGCTATCTTGCCATCCTGGGTTAAGACGGCACTGCCTACTTTAACTACAACACGCATAAAATTACTGCCTTGTTTGCTGTACTAAATTAAAGAGTGCGTACTTTAAAGGTTCAATATTTTTATTAATCGCAGAAGAGATAGGCACAACAAAATAGGGTTTTTCTCTATCATACCCTAATGTTTCATCCACACTCTCCTGGATAAAATAAGGCAAATCTTTGTCAAAATCAAATTCACTTCCCTTGCTGGACTCAAGATCAAGCATCTTGATAAATTCGGCAATTTTTTGGGAAACTTCTTCTTGCGGTACTATATCTGTTCGTGTTAACGCTATTGCATATCGTGAAGTTCCCAGTTTTTGTGAAAAAGAGGCTACTTCCTCTTTGAGTACTTCTATCTGTTCTTTAAGATCTCGGTATGATGCCAAATCTATCATAAACAATAGTATCTCGGTACGTTCAATATGACGAAGAAATTCAATTCCAAGGCCTTTACCTTCATGTGCTCCGCCGATAATTCCGGGAATATCTGCCATAACAAATGATTCATAATCCCCGATATTTACCTGACCGAGCTTCGGTGTCAGTGTTGTAAATTCATAATTTGCAATTTCCGGTCTTGCATTAGAAACTGTTGAGATAAGCGTTGATTTTCCGACATTTGGAAAACCGACAAGCCCAATATCTGCAATAAGTTTCAAATCAAGCTTGATATTTCTCGTTTCACCCTTTTCACCAGGTTGCGCGTACGTCGGTCTTTGGTTTGTCGGTGACTTAAAGTGTGTATTTCCGAGTCCGCCTTTTCCGCCTTGCAGAAATTTCACTTCCTGTCCGTCTTCAACCATATCAAAAAGAACTTCACCGCTTTCCTGGTCAATAATCTGTGTTCCGGGCGGTACAATAATGACTTTTTTTGCACCTGATTTTCCTGTACAGTTTGAACCTTCACCGGGTTTGCCGTTTTCTGCTTTTATATGCATTTTTCTCTGAAAGTGTGAAAGCGTATGCGTATTGTTGTCGCATTTGAACCATATATCGCCGCCTTTTCCGCCGTCACCACCGTTTGGACCACCATTGAGTACAAACTTTTCACGGCGAAAAGCCACACACCCTTGCCCGCCTTTTCCAGAACTGACTGTTAATTCGACACTATCTGTAAACATTGTGAAATCCTTTTTTATGACTCTGTGTCATTTTAAATACTTAAGAAAATACTATTTATTATAAAGTAAATTATTAAATATTTTGAAATTTTCTTTTGTGGAATATGTTTCCATCAGACATGATGGAAACAAGAGGTTTTTTACTGTAGAAATTACGCAGCAGGTATAATTGAAACTTGTTGACGTTTTTTGTCTTTTCGCTCAAATGCAACAACACCGTCAACCAAAGCAAATATAGTATGATCTTTTCCCATACCTACATTTTTGCCTGGATGCACTTTTGTTCCTCTTTGACGAATGATGATGTTACCAGCCACTACAGCTTCTCCACCAAATTTTTTTACACCAAGTCTTCTACCAGCCGAATCACGATTATTCTGAGTACTACCCTGACCTTTCTTATGTGCCATTACTTATCTCCTTAAATTTAGTTCCTAAATTGAAGGAACCTTTTCATTGATTATAATACACAGAAGGAACAAAGTCCCTTCTGCTACGCTAACGCTGAGTTTTCCTCAGCGGAAAGCTCACGCAACTAATTGCTCTGTGTTGTGTTGACTACGCTGCTATTTTCGTGATTTTAACACGAGTATAGTCTCTTCTGAAACCACGTTTTACTTTAGAATCTTTACGACGACGCTTTTTGAAAATTACAACTTTCTTGTCACGTCCCTCTGCAATAACTTCAGCAGTTACAACTGCACCCTCTACAAAAGGAGTTCCGATTTTAAGCTCTCCGGCATTTACTGCTAGAACCTCTTTAATCTCTACCGTAGCACCAGTGTCAAGAGATAATTTATCTAATGATAAAACATCACCCTCTTGAACTTTATACTGCTTACCACCATTTTTAATAATTGCGTACATCTATGGTCCTTACATATTTTTAGCTTGTATTTCTACAAAAGTCCGGAATTATACCCATTCAAGCTTTAAGTCTTGATTAAACAAAAAGAAGTTTAACTTAAAAAGAGTAGTCTGTCACTAATGCCACAGCATCTATTTCAACCAAAGCACTCTTAGGCAGTGTTTTTACCGCTACTGTTGAGCGTGCCGGCTTATGTTCACCAAATGCTTTTTCATATATTGCATTGACTGTGGCAAAGTCATTCATATCTGCCAAAAAAATTGTTGTTTTTATAACATCATTTAAAGAACTTCCCGCTTCTTCTAAAACTGCCTGCAGATTTTTCAAAACTGCAACAGCCTGCACACCTACATCTTCTTTTAACAGCTCATCACCGCCCTCAGGTGTTAATGCAATCTGTCCTGATGTATATACCATTCCATTTGTTACTATAGCTTGTGAGTAAGGGCCAATAGCCGAAGGTGCTTTATTTGTCTGTACTTGTTTCATAGTTTTCATCCTTTAATATTTCATAATGTTCCTGGGCATTGTCCATAAATGAATTGAACATCTCTTCATCTCTGTATCCTAAAGATGCATAGAGTATTTTTCCTGTTTCATCCAAAAAATAGTGCCTTGGGACAGGAGATGTTTTCAAAAATTTTGGTATTACATGTCTGTCTCTTGAGAGTAAAACAGTAACAAATTCTTTATTAACTCTCTCTTTAATCTTTGCATTTTGCAAAGTTGTTTTTTCAAATTTTTTACACCACCTGCATGTATCAGAAACGATTAAGACATATACAAGTTTATGCTCTTTTTTTGCATCCGACAATGCTTTGGAATAATCATGACTCCACTGAAGCTCTCCACAAAAAAGAGTGACACTGAAAAAAAACAGAAGAAAAAGAGATTTCACTACTTGTTCCACTCAGAAATAAGAGTTTTAAAAACTCTATAGAGATCTTCTACCTCTTTTTTTGTTGTTCTCTCATTTGTTGAGTGAATGGTGTCATTTCTGACACCAAACTCCACCACATCTATACCAAGCGGTGCAATGAATCTTGCATCGCTTGTTCCGCCTGCAGTAGAGTGTTTTGGCACTTTACATGTAACCATTTCTATGGCTGTATCTATTTTTTTAACAAGCTTCGTATCTGTATCTGTTTTAAAAGGATACGAACCCTGTGTTAAACGCAGTTCATAGTCCAAACCCTGTAAATGTTTGGCAACAAATTCTTGCACCTCTTTTTGTGTGGTTTTTGTGTTGTTGCGCACATTAAACATCATTTTCAGCTCGTTCGGTGTAACATTTGTCACCTGCATACCTGAACGGATATCTGTAATGACAAACTTTGAAGGAGCGAAAAACTCATCTCCCTCATCCAAATCAACACCTGCCATATCACCCAGGACTTTTGCTATTTGGTGTATAGGATTTATGGCTTTTTCAGGATAGGCTGCATGTCCTTGCTTTCCTTTGAGTGTAAGATAGCCGTTAATAGAACCGCGTCGTCCTACTTTTATAGCATCTCCAAACTCTTTTTCACATGTCGGCTCTGCTACCACGCAGGCATCGGGAAGCAGTTTATGCTCTTGCAAATACTCCAGCACTTTGACAGTGCCGTTTGTTGCTTCACCCTCTTCATCCGAAGTTAAAAGCAAAGAGAGCGTGCCTTTAAAATCTTTTGTATCTTTTACAGCCTGAATAAAAGCAGCCAGTCCGCTCTTCATATCCTGTGCACCGCGTCCGTATATATAGCCCTCTTTTTCCACAGCCTCATACGGGTCTGTTTTCCAGCCTTTTCCTGCCGGAACAACATCAACATGCCCGGCAAAACAAAGGTGTTCACCTTGGGAAAACTTTTTATAAATAAAAAGATTTTTGACATCTTCGATATCAATTCTTATCGCTTCAAAACCCGGAAGGTAATCCTCAACAAAAGTCAAAATACCGCCGTCATCCGGTGTTTCGCTTTTTGAGTTGATCAAATATTTAAAAAGTTGAATCACATCCATCATTTAGTTCTTTGGATTTTCATAAAATACATAAGGAGTTGAAAAATTACTGATTTCAAAATAGACCTTTTTCTCCCCTTTATCAACAACAAAATTTCTGTTCGCATCAATATAGCCATATCCATAACGGTAATTTCTTGGTGTATTACCATCTGTACTCGTAGCTGTTGTAAGCTTGTCAATTTTAATAAATCTCTGCACCAGTTTCCCACCCATATAAATATCAAGAACACCGTTCGTTCCTGTCCAGTTTTGGATAGAGCGGCCTATTTTATTTTGTGCTTCTTGTGTACATCCGCTCAAAAAGAACACTGCTGTTACAAAAAGCAGGATAATGATTTTATTTTTTTTCATAATTTTCTCCGAATTTCAGTTTTTTTAATGCCAACTCTTCATCTTCCTGACGCATTAATGATTCACCGACCAAAAATGCGTCCACACCTGCTTTGCTCAAATCTTCAAGCTGTCCATGCTCATATATTCCGCTCTCCGCCACAATAATTTTCCCGTTTGGTATCAAAGGAATCAATTCATAGCAGAGATTCATATTCATCTCAAAAGTCTGCAGATTCCTGTGATTTATTCCGATAATATCTGCTCCGGCATAGACAGCCTTTATCAAATCTTTTTTGTCATGCACCTCAACCAAAACTTCCAGCCCCAAATGTCTTGCATAGCCCAGTAAATCTTTAAGATCTTTCTTGCTTAAAGCTGCCGCAATAAGCAAAATAAAGTCAGCCCCGAAAACCAAAGCCTCAAGTACCTGATATTTTGAAATAATAAAATCTTTTCTTAAAAGCGGAACAGAAACATATCTGCGAATACCTGCAAGATAATCTAATGAACCCTGAAAAAAGTGAGGTTCTGTTAAAACAGAAATAGCACTTGCTCCTCCGCGTTCATACGCCTGAGCAATAGCAAGCGGATCAAAATCTTCACGAATGACACCCTTGGACGGTGAGGCTTTTTTCACCTCAGCAATAATTCTGTACGGGTCTTCCTCTGTAGCTTTTAAAAACGGAATTACATCACGCGGCTGTCTGGCATTGAATGCAAGAGAACGCCCTAACCAATCCAGCGAAAACTCTTTCTCTCTTTGTACCAAATCTTCTTTTGTTTTTTTAATAATGTCATCTAAAATCATCTTTTCTTCTTCCCTTTTTTGTGTTCTAAGCTCTTTTTGTAGCATTCCTCTATTCTCTTTACATGTAAGAGTACTTCAGGATTGTCTCCGCCTTCCATATTGACGACCCTGTCCATAATCTTTTTCGCTTTGGCACACTGATGGAGTTTATAGTACCCCCAGGCCAAAGAATCCAGATAAAATGCAGAATCCGGATTTGTTTTTAAAACTTTTTTGATGTAATACATACCTTTTTGAACATCCAGGTCATGATCAATCAGAATATAACCCAAATAGTTTAAATAAAGTGGCTCATCTGTCTCTTTGGCAACTTTTGTCAACTTTTCTACGATAGAAGCCAAAAGTTTTTTTGTCATTTTCTTGCTGTGTGCTTCATATTCATAAATAGCACTTTGTCCCAGATATTTTATATCTCCACTCTTTTCATACAGCTTCTGCGCCAAAGCACTTGCTTTTGCATAGTTTTTCCCTGTCATGTAAAGTTCTAAAAGTACCGTATCATCGGCATGTGTCTCTTCTAAAAAGTCGATAAGTTTAACATAGTCTCTTTTATAGGCATATATACGAATAATCTTTTGTGCCACTGACTTGTCTTTTTTTAAATTGTAAAGTCTTTTGTATACAGAAAGCAAGCCTTCAAAGTTGTTTTCATTACTGTAAATTCCGATCAAACGGTTACAAATAAGCTGTGAACATCCGTGCATACGCGTATGTGTTTCAAGATAGGCAATCGCATCTTTTTTTCTGTGCAGATTCACATACAGAATAATTGCCATTTTATCCAGTATTTTTTCGTTATACTCTTTCATATACGCACTGTTAAGATACTTTAAAGCTACATCAAACTCCTGGTTTTTGATATACACATCACTGGCCAAAAGGTAGTCATCTGCTTTTTGTGTTTTTTTTGCAAGCGCAATTGAAAGTTTTTTTGCATAATCGAGTTTTCCCATTTCCATCAAAGCAATGATTTTTAAACGGACAAGAGTTGGATCAGAGAAAGTGCCCTGTGTTATTTCATCAACTTTTTCAATCACCTTTTCATTCTCTTTTGCCAAAAGATAGTTATGCAAAGAGCGATACAGATACTCTTTTTTTGATGATTTTTCATAAAGTTCTTCAAAACGCCTTGCCGCAACATCATAATGTTTTGTAAGTTCAGCATTTAAAGCAAGCATGATATACAGATCTTCACCCTCAAAAGCTTTTTCATTTGGACTGATAGGTTTGGGATGCGTTGAGCATGAAATAAAAAACAGCGACACTATTACTAAAAGTACAATTCTAATCATCTATTATTCCTGGACACTCAAGTTTTAGCTCATCAACTCTGGTTTTGTAATAATCCCAAAAAGGAAATGTTTTACACTGATTTGGACGGGCATTGTATATTTTACACCCATTTGTTTTTCTGTCATAAAAAACACATTCATAGGAGTCATTGATTTTGTTTTCTTTGATAGAGTATTTATACCCTTTCTTAAAGAGATATTTTAACGCAAATTCATTAACATCCATTGCTAAAACTTCTGCAATTGCAAATATTTCATTTTTAGTGACATATATATAGCCACTCTCACCCGTACAGCATCTGCCTTGACATGTAGCGCAGGCACTTGCATCAAAAGCATAGGGATAATTTTCTTTTTTTATTATAGTCGACATTTTATACTCTGTGTATTGGCGTTTTTATAAATGTTTTGTACTTTTTGTGAAGGGTTGTCTCCATCAAAACTTATCAATGGAGGCCAGACCTTCATCATTGCCTTTGAACCGTTTCTTGCATGTATCAGTACAAGTGATGCACTCCTGTCTATTTTAGGGTGAACAAACTGCACATCCACTATCTTCATTTTGACTCTTTCAAGTTCAGCGCAGACATTTCCAAACTGCGAGGCATCATAACAAAATATAAAATGTGAATGTGGTCGCAACAAACGAGATACCTTTTTAAAAAATTTCTCTAAAGGAAGGTGTACATTATAGCGTGCATTAAATAATACCTCATTTTGGCTTTTTTGTACACCAGCCGGGTAAAACGGCGGATTCGAAATAATATAGTCATATTTTTGCACTTCCTGCATATCTAAAAAATCGCATGCATGCAGTCTATACGCTATATTGTTGACTCTGGCATTCGTTTTTGAAAAATGCCTGAATATTTCTTGTTTTTCCACTGCTTCAAGTTCTACTTTTTCATTGTCCCTTGCAACAAGCAACCCTACTATTCCGCAACCTGCACCTACATCCAAAACTTTTCCTTTGGGATGAAAGGAGTTGATAAAATCATACAAAAGAAGAGAGTCGCTGTTATAGCAGTAACCAGAATCCGGTTGATAAAGAAGCATGAATTAAAGTCCCTTGGGTTATAATATTGCAATTATATCATAAGGGCAGATTAATATGATTATTATTCCGGCGAGATTGGCATCCACACGTTTTCCACAAAAAGTATTAGCAGACATAGGAGGCTTGCCTATGGTTGTAAGAACGGCACAAAGAGTAGCGCATCTGGATGATGTAGTTGTGGCATGCGATGATGAACGCATCATAAGTACATGTAAAGAGCATGGTATCAAAGCTATGCTGACATCCACAACACATAAAAGCGGTACAGACAGGATTCACGAATGTGCCACTATTTTAAATTTACCGGATGAGGAACTCATAATCAATGTTCAGGCTGATGAACCTTTTATAGAGCCTGATGTTGTTGAGTCCCTTATACAAAAACTCAAAGAACTGCAAAAAGATAAAAAAGAGTTTATTATGGGAAGTTGCTACAACGCCATTAATGCTCAAGCGGCAACAGACCCAAATCTTGTAAAAGTTGTACTTGATGCAAACAGCAATGCCATCTATTTTTCGCGCGCAAAAATTCCGCATAATCAAAGCGGAGAAGCTGTATATTTCGGACATATCGGTATTTACGGTTTTTCTAAAAAAAGTTTGAAAGAATTTTGTTCACTCCCTGATGCTCCTATAGAAGACATTGAAAAACTTGAACAGCTTCGTGCAATTTATCATGCAAAAGATATAGCTATGGTCAAAGTAGCAAGTACAGGTTTTGGTATTGATACACAAGAGGATTTAGAAAGAGCGATTGAAATATTTTTATAAGTAAGGATTACATGTAAAGGCAAAGTCCCAAGGAGGGACTTCAAAGAAAAAGTTTACAACTTAGATATTGTCACGAATACCTAAATCTTCGATGAGTTTCATATAAGCGTCTTTGTCTTTTCTTTTGAAATATTTCATCAAACGACGACGTTGACCAACTAATTTTAGCAGTCCCAAACGAGATGCGTGATCTTTTTTGAAAACTTTTAAGTGTTCTGTTAACTCTTTAATTCTTTCAGTTAAAAGTGCAATTTGAACTTCACTTGAACCAGTGTCATTTTCACTGCGACCGTATTTCGCAACTATTTCTTGTTTTTTAGCCGAATCTAAAGCCATAATAGCCTCCTGATGGGTATAATAATCTAACTCAAATGCACAACGCAGAAGAATTGAAGCGTGATTATAGCAAAACTTTTCTTTAAATTTTATTTTTGTTTATTTCGGCAGTAATTTTAGATATAATATCATTTTAAAAGTTTAAATGAAAGTAAATATATGCTTATAACCCGTGCCAGCGAATATGCCATTTTGTCACTTATACTGCTTTCAAAAGCAGAAGCACCAATGGACAGTGATACTCTTTCCAAAGAGCTCTCTATTTCAAAAAGCTTTTTGGCAAAAATTCTTCAGTCCATGGCAAAAGCGCAAATATTAAACTCATACAAAGGTGTCAATGGTGGTTTTACACTAAATAAAGATCCCAAAGAGATTGATATGCTCTCTGTTGCATCTTGTGTAGAAGGCAAAGCACCTACTGTTTTTGAGTGTGCTCCTTCTTTAGAAGACTGTCCTTCCGAAAAAGCCAGCACCTGTACAATATGGCCTTTTTTGCACAGACTCCAAGGTAAAATAGATTTGTTTTTGGCAAACTTGACTTTGGCAGACTTACTAGACGACTAAACTTGGTGAGATAATATAACTTGGCAAGAAAATTGACAACAAAACAAAAAATTGGAACTTCCCTTAACTTTTTACTAGGCAAACGTGATCTTGGTGTTGTCTTTTTTGTAATGGCTATTTTGGCAATTATTATCGTGCCTCTGCCTTCTTCTGTATTAGATGTTTTATTGACAATTTCTATAGCCTTGTCTGTTTTAATAATGCTTATATCCTTGTATGTCCCAAAACCGACAGATTTAACCACCTTTCCGACACTTATACTCATCTTAACCCTTTTTAGACTATCCTTGAATATTGCAACAACAAGAATGATTTTAAGTCACGGATATGAGGGACCTGAACAGGTAAGTGATGTTATTACAAGTTTTGGTGATTTTGTTGTCGGCGGAAATTATGTTATCGGGATTATCGTTTTTTCCATTTTGGTTCTTATTAACTTTATGGTTATTACAAAGGGTTCCACAAGGGTTGCAGAAGTTGCTGCACGTTTTGTACTTGATTCTATGCCAGGAAAACAGATGGCAGTTGATGCAGATTTAAATGCAGGGCTAATTGATGATGCCGAGGCCAAACAGCGTCGTGCAGAAATTCTTCAGGATGCCAACTTTTACGGAGCTATGGACGGTTCCTCAAAGTTTGTCAAAGGAGATGCCGTTGCAGGTATTATCATTACTCTGATTAATATAATCGGCGGATTTCTCATAGGTGTTTTCCAGTACGATATGAGCGTTGCAGACAGTGCTTCCACCTTTACTCTTCTTACAATTGGTGACGGTCTTGTAAGCCAGATTCCGGCACTTATCACATCAACAGCAACCGGTATTATCATTACCCGTTCATCAAGTGACGGTGACAATTTTGCCGAAGGCACTATTTCACAGATGATTGGAAATGCCAAAATTATGATGATAGTCGGCTTCATCATGTTGTTGTTTGCTCTTGTACCTGGTCTGCCGACTGCTTCTATGGGCTTTGTCGGAATGATTTTTGCCCTGTTAGGATGGTCTATATACAAATATGAAAAAGGTGAACTCTCTATTTTGGATGTTGAAAACCTGCTTGGCGTAAAAACAAAAGAAGAAATAGAAAAAGAGAAAGAAAAAATCAAGCCGAAAAAGACAAACGAAGAAATTGCCAAAGAAGAAGAGAGTGCCCTGGAAGATATACTCAAAGTAGAAATGCTTGAACTTACTCTCGGTTATCAGCTTATCAAACTGGCTGACAGCTCTCAAGGCGGTGATCTGCTTGAACGTATCCGTTCTATGCGAAGAAAAATTGCAAATGACTATGGATTTCTAATGCCGCAGGTCAGAATAAGAGACAATCTTCATCTCAAACCCAACCAGTATCAGGTACTGCTCAAAGGAATTGCCATTGGCGAAGGCGAAATTATGCCTGATAAATTTCTTGCCATGGACAGCGGAATGGCAACAGGAGAAATTCAGGGAGAACCTACAAAAGAACCTGCTTTTGGTCTTGATGCCATATGGATAACACCAGAACAAAAAGAAGATGCCATTATCAACGGCTACACTGTTGTTGATCCGGCTACAGTCATATCAACACATATGAGTGAACTTATCAAGCGTAATGCAGAAGAGCTTTTAACCCGTCAAGAGGTACAGTCACTCATAAACAAAATAAAAGACGACTATCCGGTAATCATTGATGATGTGTTAAAAGTTGCTTCCATTGGCTTAATCCAAAGAGTCCTCAAAGCACTGTTACATGAAAAAATTCCCCTCAAAGATATGCTTACAATTTTAGAAACAATTGCAGATATTGCCGAATATACAAAAAATGTTGACCTTATTACAGAACAGGTAAGAGCAAAGCTTTCTCGTGTCATTACCCAGATGTATGCAGGTGATGACGGCGTTATAAGACTCTTGACATTTGATACACAGACAGAACAGCTGTTACTGCAAAAATCACAGGAACAGGACGGTGTGAGAAACCTCATGCTCAATGTAGGAGAAATCAATGCCCTGATTCAGGCAACAAGTACAAAGGCTGCAGATTTACTGCAAAAAGGGATTTCCCCTGTTATTATTATCGTAGATCCACAAATCCGTCGCAGTGTTGCTGAAATATTTGAGAGATTTTCTCTTGATGTTGTGACACTCTCTCATGCAGAAATTGATTCGACTGCCACATTTGAAGTAATGGGCTCTATTTCAATCCAAACACAAGAAACAAATAACTAAAAGGGTAAAAATGAAAAACAGAACTATTCATCATCTTTCACATATTGATTTAGACGGCTACAGCTGTCAACTGGTTATGCAATATACACCATACAAAAAATTTAACTACAACTCCAATTACGGAGCAGAAGTGAAACAAAAACTTGAGCTTATGCTAGAAAATATCAGAAAAGCCAAAGAAAAAGCCTATATCCTCATCACAGACCTGAATCTTACAGCAGATGAATCTCGTTGGCTCAGTCATGAAGTAAAAAAAATGAATGACAGTTCTTTTGATGTGCAACTGCAACTTCTTGATCATCACGGAAGCGGAGAAGAGAGTGCAAAAAAACATGAGTGGTATTACCTTGATACAAGCCGTTGCGCAACAAAAATCACTTATGACTATGCAAAAGAAAACTTTGAATTCAACGAACCTGCATGGATGGAAAAATATGTGGATGTAGTCAATGCGGTAGATTTATGGAAACAGGAAGAACATGATAATTTTGAATACGGAAAAGTCTGTATGCGTCTTGTCACAGAGACAAAAGAACTTAACCGCATTATGTTTCCTGATGAAGACTCAAACTACAAACTCACACTGTTGCATGAAGCGGCAAAATTCATTCATGAACCGGATGCTCCCATTTTACTTGATGAAAAAATCCACTCTTTAAAAAAGAATTTTTTCAGACGGGACAAAGATGATACACTTGACAATCTTGCCACACGATATGTAGTTGAACTTCTGGGCAAAGCCCGTAGTGAAAAAACAATCTATTACAAAGGATACAGAGGCTATCTGAGTTATGGAATAGGAAATACCTCCATAGTCGGCAACGGATTTTTAACAGCCTACCCTGAATATGATTTCATAGTAGATGTAAGCTACCGGGGGACGATGAGTCTGCGGGCAAGTGATAAAGTCAGTGTTGCACAGATATCAAAAGAGTGGGCAAACGGTGGAGGACATCCAAATGCTGCCGGAGGAAGAATCATGGGATTTAAAGAGCAGTTTCGTTATGACAAAGTAAAACAGCAGATTGAAAAAGTCATCAATGACAAAGAAGCGGTTGCCGGTGATTTGGAATACAAAAAAGAGGATTTGGACTAAGGGCTGATTTATCTTTTTTGAGAATTTATAAAATAACGCTCCACTCCATTGGCCAAGCCCTGTGCCATTGTTTTTTGGTAGCTCCTGCTTACAAGCCGTCTGGCTTCTGTCGGATGTGTTATAAATCCGACTTCTACCAGTACAGACGGCATTTGGGCTCCTACAAGTACCCAGAACGGTCCTTCTCTCACACCTGCATCTTTCACATTTTTATATCTGCTTTTAAGTGTTGAAAGTGCCCCTCTTTGTAAATCAATTGCCAGCTTATTCGATGCAACAATATTATGGGAATTTATTGTGTTTAAAAAGCTTTGCTTCCCATAATAATCCATCTCGTCCAAATCTGCCGAATTTTCCATTTCTGCTACTTTTTTTGCCCTGCTTGAACGGGATGTTGAAAGGAAATAACACTCCAGTCCACAAACTTTTTTGGCATCTTTGCGTCCAACCGCATTGGCATGGATACTGATAAAAATATCTGCATTTTTTCTATTCGCATATTTTGTTCTGTTTCTTAATTTTATAAAACGATCACTGTCCCGTGTCATGTAAACCGTAAAACCTCTTGCACGAAGTATACGTTTTAACTCTCTTGCTATACTTAAGACCACAATTTTTTCTCTGTATTTTCTGTATCCTATAGCTCCCGGATCTTTTCCGCCATGCCCTGCATCTATGACTATAATTTTATTTCTATCCAGTCTTTTAGGTGATTTTTTCTTGTATTTGTGACGTGCTATAGCATTCTTTGTTTTGTGAGACTTATTGATGATTTTTATAGAAAGTTCTTTGCCTTTTTTGAAAAAACGGATTTTTAAAGGAGTTTTGTTTTGAATAACCAACCGTAATGTATTTGGATTGTACTGCGCCAACTTGATTTTATCAACACCCTCTTGTTTAAGAGTATTTGACTTCTTCAGCATGGAAGCATGTATATCAAAAACATATTTATAGATGCTCTTTTTTTTATCACTGAGCGTAAAGTAGTTCACCTGTTTCTTTTGAAGATTTTTATCAAACTGCAATACCAGTCTTTTATTATAAAAGCGAACTGATTTCAACTTATGTGAAGATGTGACTTTAATCTTTTTTTTGGCTTTGTGATTCTTTTTGGAAGCATGAGAGAGGTGTTTATACTCCTGTTCATATCTTTTTACATCAATATGTAATTTATGTCCACTGGAAATTATCCCTTTAAGAGCAGCATATTTAAGTTTGTTATCTCCGTTCAACAATGCTCTTAAATAGAGATTTTTATAATCATTATATGCACGAAACTGATTGCTTTTACTCGAAGATTTTAAAAAAGAATCTGCCCTTTTTAAAATCTCCTGATCATTGACGGCGTATAAAGCAGTAATAAAAAAAAGTATGAGAGCAAAAACTTTTATCATACAGTATTATTCACCCTGCATAAGCTTGTCAATAAGTTCTTTTACTGTAATAATTTCATTTAATTTATAACCGTTTGTTCCTGAGAAAAAGAGCCCTGTTTCCAAATTGCCCTCATAAGCATCACTTAATCTGTCTGCAATACAAAAACCGACAATTTTAGCCTCTTCTCCCCGGTTACACGGTGCAACACAGTTTGAGATACACTTGATTGCAGGACCTTCTCTTTTTTCTACCATATGTGTAAGATTTGTCACAACTCCCTGTGCAGGATATCCCACAGGAGAACTCATCAGTTTGATATCACCCTCTTTTGCATCAAGAAGGACTTTTTTAAAGTTTGCGTGTGCATCACACTCATAAGTGCCGATAAAACGTGTTCCCATTTGAACACCGCTCGCACCGAGTTCTATTATAGCTTCTATATCGTTTTTGTCCCAAACACCACCTGCAGCAATTACCGGCATGCCACCCCATTGCGCAGCTTCTTCCACAACAGGTTTTACAAGATTTTCCAACTGATATTCCGGCATTGAACACTGCTCATAGGTAAATCCCTGATGCCCGCCACTTTTGGGACCTTCAAGAATAACTGCGTCGGGAAGACGGTTATATCGTTTTTGCCATCTTTTACAAATAATTTTCAAAGCTTTTGCCGATGAGACTATCGGGACAAGCGCAACATCGGGATACCCCTCTGTAAACTCTGGCATATTTGTAGGCAGTCCTGCACCTGTAATTACAATATTGATACCGGCTTCACAGGCATCACGAACAACACGCCCATAGTCATTGATAGCATACAAAACATTTGCGGCCAGAGGTTTGTCACCACAAATTTTTCTGGCATTTTTTATAATTTCAGTAAAGCCCTCTTTTGAATAAAAATTTGCTTCGCTTAATGGTCTGTCTGAAACTAATTTCTTTGCAAATTCTTTATTTTTATAGTATCCTGTTCCAACCGAACTGATAACACCCAGGGCACCCTCTTTTGAAACAGTACCAGCTAACTGATCCCAGCTGATACCAACACCCATACCACCTTGTACTATTGGCTTTTCTATCTCATATTTACCAATTTTTAAAGACTTGAAACTCATTTTATTTAACCTTTAACTTTGCAAATTTTCTTTTTCCAACCTGTAACAGGTACTCTCCTGATGA
>Ga0256840_1002406_pt1 | contig 16480 bp, 33 predicted proteins | sample 355202metaG_FD_185969 | JGI IMG/M metagenome (GOLD analysis project Ga0256840, IMG submission 185969) | Hydrothermal vent microbial communities from Mid Atlantic Ridge, Atlantic Ocean - 355-202 | ecosystem: Environmental > Aquatic > Marine > Hydrothermal vents | place: Atlantic Ocean: Mid... | reverse complement strand
TATCTGCAATTTTTTCAGCCAATGATTTTTTTCCATTTGCGTATAAATCTAAGGCTTCTTCAACAATATCGCTTTGCGACTTTTTTAAAGAAGCAGCCAGAGACTTTAAAGAGTTTAAAGTCTCTGGTGAAATTCGTATGTTAAGGCGTTTAGTCTTCATTATTTATAATTACAATGTTTCCTCTTATTCCGAAGATAGTTCCACTTTCTTTGTGCAGCATTTTTCTGGCAAAGTTTTTGCTTATTAAAATGCAGTTTTCATTTATCCATTTTGATGCATTAACGCCGTTTATGGTTTTTAATGCTTTGTTGTTACTTCTTTTGTCGAACTCAATTTTTAAAGTTTTCATAATTTTAATTTTAAATTAATACTCGTTTTATCTTTATTATCTATACAAATATACATACATTTTTTAAACTGTGCAAGTTTTTAAGCACTTTTTTTCATAAAAAAATGTTAATTTTTGTTATTTATAATTATTTTAAATAACTATTTGTATCTTTGGGATAAGTTTATCTTTCCAGTTGGAAGAAAAAAATCGAAAAACGTACAATCTTGATGTTGTGCGTTTTTTGATTATAATCTATATTTTAATACGATATATCTTGCAGGGTCAATTAAATGATTGTAGTCATCTATCGGAACGTTTAATGGCTCGTTGGTTTTTTTGTCATAAGCCCAAGCGTAATTAAAGAATTCGTTAATTAAATTCTTTGATTTAATATTTACAAAAAGATTATATGATTTTAAACTATCAATTCCTTTTTTGATGCTATCCGCACCCTTAACAGCTGTTATTGCCTTAATTCCTAAACGTCTTAATTCTGCTATACTCTTAGGCTCTGCACTGTCGAAAATAATCGGGTCTTTTATATTTAATTTCTTAACGCAGTTGGCAATGTCTTTATTCAACATTCCTTTTTTATACATTAATTCCGTTAAATATAAATTGTCTCCATCTTTTATTATTTCTATTAGTGTGCTCGGGTCATTTGTGAAACCAAAATCCCCTGCATAATATTTTGCATCATAATTTTTCGGTTTGACTGTAAAATAATCCCAATTTTCCTTAAACTTAAATATAACACCTTGCATCGCTCCCCACTCTCCTAACAAATAAACTTTCTTGAAATTTTCATCTTTCGCAGATAAATACAAAAGGTTTTGAAGTGTTGATTTTGGAATGTACGGATTATCTTTGTATGTTGAATGTATAACAGTTGCGAAGTCTTCACCCATATAATCGCTAATCCAAAATTTTGATGCTGGATTAAAAGCAACTATTACAACACCTCTACATCTTGCGAATAGATTTTTAAAAATTCGCTCACCATGCCGGAATGTGTTTATTTCATCGAACAAAATATAATCAGATCTTACACCTATAACCTTATCTGGGTCATCTGCACTCGCAAAAATTATTTTACTGCCATTTGGTAATTGTAAAGTTTTTGTTTGATTGTGGAAATGTGCAATAAAAAACTCTTCGCCTGTAACATTCCTTTTAAAATCTTCAATTAATGTATTGTTCAATTTAGGGACTGTCTGGGCGAAAAAGAAAATTTGTTGTTTGGGTTTATTAGCGGCTATTGTAAAAAATACCTGCATCGCTGATACAGTTTTGGAACTTCCGGAAGCACCATAGCTAATTATAAGTTTCGCTTTTCTACAAGCTTTTAAAGTTTTACTAAATATCTTAGTCGTCTTCATTTAGTAATTTGTCTAATTCTTCTTTGTCTTCTTTCGTTATTTCTATTTTTAAAATTTCGTTGCCGGTTTGTTTTATTTCTTGTTTTTCTGTGTAATTATGTTTAGCGGATAATACAAACTTAGCCATATTCACGTTTAATCGCTCGGCAAGTCCATATTTTACTATCTTAGTTTCTTGTATTTTCTTGGCGTGCTCTAATAATTTGGCAAATGTCGAAAATTTTTTTTTCAATTTGCTGATTAAAGAGGGATGTAAATTATTCTTTAAATATAAAAATTCATTAAATAAAATATTACCTTTGTCATTTCCGTTTTCATCGACTTCGTTAAGCCACTCGATTAATTCATTTCCTAATTCTAATGCTTTTTTTTCTGTCCATTTTTCATTATACTTATGACCTTTTACAAATGGTTTAGGATTATCTTCTGGTCTTATGTTTCCTTTTCCTCCGGGCATTTTATTTTCCTCCTAAAATTTCACCTCTTTTACTTCGTTTCTGCAACTTAGCTTTGTTAAGCAAATGAGGTATTAAATTATTTTTGTCAAAATCGTAACTATCTTTATTGTTTTCAAAAATATACTGTTCAACTTCTTCATTATCAGAATAATTACCAGACCCCTCTATAACATAATAATTACCGCCTGCCTTAATTAAAGCGATTTTAGCATGATTCCATACAAACGCAATTAATATATTTTTGTTTTTATTTTTGGTGTATAAATTTTTTATTAATTCTACCCTCTTAGGCATTCTACTTTTAACCGATTCTGAAACGCATAATGAAAACTTTTTCAACTCGTTTTTTTCAATCCAATCAAAAATAGTCAAAAGTGTTTTTTCGTTTATATTAAAAGTTAAAATATCTAATTCATCAATTATATCGTATTTTTCTTTTATAGCTAAAATAAAAGTAAAAGCATTATAAGCTCTTTGCACTCTTATTTTTATTATTTCCCCTTTTTCCGGCAAATTTAAATCTTTCTTTACATTTTCTATTTTATTATAATGTAATTCCTTGTATTTATTTATCTTAATAAACGTTTTGTTTATTTCGTTGTCTTTATTTTTTGCTAAAACCTCCGAGTCCGTATAATCCGGTTTAAATTGTCCAAAACTACGTTCAAATTTTGATTTTTTCTTTTGTTTTCCTTTACTACTAAACATTTTCAAAACATTTACACAAAATTAATAAAAATATGTTATAAAACATAAAAATTTATTGAAAATTACATTGTTAATATTTGTTTATATCAATATAATTTTGTACTTTTATATCAGATTTAAAAAACAAAATTTTAAAGTTGATGCAAAAGTAGCAAAAAAAAATGGGAATGATACTTATTATGTTGGAATAATTAGAAAAGTAAAAGACGATAAGTCTTTGGTGCATTTCCAAACAAGAGGTGTATCCAGATGGTGCTCAAATAAAAATTTAGAAATAATTAAGAAATAATTAAACCGGATTAATTTCCGGTTTTTTTTATGTAAAATAAAACAATGTTTAGATTATTAGTTCTACCTGTATTATTATTAATTAGCAATTTAAGTATTCCGCTTAAACTTAAATTGTTTTTTTCTAGGTTTATTGGAACATGATAATATTTAAAAAGGCTACCTATTTTTTTTGCAGCTTCTATTTTGTTATTTTCGATTAAATACTTAATCAACTCCATTGTATCGCTTTCGGGATTAATACTTTTTTTCGCATTAGCCGCAATTATAACAATATCAGCCATAAATTCCTATTTTTTTATTTATTTCCGCTCTGGTAAAATCTTCTCCTTTTAATATCCGTTTTTTTATTTCTCTTGCAATTTCTATCTTATCTTTCAAATCTTCAATTGTAATGTTTAACGATTTTAATTTAGTTAGATTTTCTATGTTTTTTAAATAATCCTTACCATACCTGCTAATTAAACCTTTTCGATATTCATTTTGGTTGCCTGATAAATGATTGTTGCAAATAGAACATTGTTTATGTATGTTATGTAAATTAAATCTTAATTCCGGATAAGCTCCAACACTGTAATAATGTCCTGCATGGAATTGTCGATTAGTTCCTATATAATCACAGCTCACACAAGGTTTGTCAATATCGATTAATCGTACAATTTCGTTTATTTCTGCTTGCAATTTGCTTAAATAATACGATTTGTTACGTAATTGCTTCTTTTGCTCCCTAATCGCTTGTTTTTTATGTTTTATAACATGTTTTTTTGCTCTTAGAGTTGTTTTGTTTAGTATTTCTTTTCCCGCATCTGTATTTAAGATAAAATTCTTGAAACAAGCAAAACATAGACCGTACCGTAAAATTTCTTTTTTTTCTCCGCATCCTTGATTTAATGCCTTGCCTGTTCCTTTACATTTTTTTAATCCCATAATGTCGGATGTATTTTTTTTAATTCCGTTTTGGCGAAACCTAATTCTTTTATTTCGCTCCTTATTTTTCTGTGCTTTTCGATTAATCCGGTTGCTGCTCTATAAAAATCTTTTTTTATTTCAAAGCCATAAGCCTTTCGGTTTAGATTTTCAGCAGCAATTAATGTAGTTCCGGAGCCTGCGACAGGGTCTATAACCACATCCCCATCGTCAGTGAACGTTTTTATTAATTTCTCTATTAATTTAATAGGCTTCTGAGTATTATGTGATATACCGATGTTTGTTTCAAACGCTGGAATGTTAGACATCGTCAAATTATACACCTTCGTTTTTTTTCTTATAATTTTTACGCTTCCAACCTTTTGCAACAAGTAATTTTCTTGTTTCGATTGATTTTTTGATATAGCATTTTTTACATAATTTACCATTAACCCAACCTCTTGAAAAATACCAATTTTCTTTATTGATAATTTTAAATTCTCCACATTCTTTGCACGGCTTTTCCCATTCTCCGTTTTTGTTAAGTCTGCAACCAGAGTGATACCGTTTGTGTTCAAGGGGTGTGACAAGTTGTAGATTTGAAATGTCGTTATTCGTTTTGTCGCCATCTTTATGATGAATTTGCATGCCCAAAGGGATTTTCCCATAATGTCTTTCCCATACAATAGAATGCTCAAACCTAATATACCCTTTTTTTGTTTTCTTGTATTCCATTTTTTAAAATTTTTTTGATTTCTGTGTGCAGTATACAAAAACCTTTTTAATATTTCGTCATTTTTTTTTATTTTTTCTGCTTCAACCCAAAATATTTTTTTATTTCTTTTTACTAAAAAAGGGTGATTATAAGTTGCTATTGTTTTTTTACCATTTACAATTATTTCAATTAAATAATCTGCAATATGATTAGATGTATCTATAACAGTACCATAACAATTTTTATCTCCTTTCTTAACATCTTCTATATTAATCCATTTATTATTAAAATATACTTTTTCTCCTGCTGGCAAACAAGGATGTATCTTTTCAATTCCTTTATCACTATCCCAATCTATTATGTTAAATATCATTTTGCCGTTATTCCTGAATTTAGGCAATTTATCCCGATACAACAATAAGCCGTATTCGGCATTCCCGACAATTCGCATATTTGCTTTTAAGACTTGTGCAGAAAAGTTTTTACGAAACACTAAATTAATATAATTGTTAAGTCCATACCGCTTAGCAAGTTCGATTAAATAAAATTGTTGTTCAAACGAGCAGAACACAATCATTGCCGGCGCTGCGTTACGCTGTTTTGGCTCTTTTTTTAACATCTTGCTGCAAAAATGCATAAATTCGGCAGGTCTGAAATTTTTATCAGTATCAAAAAATTCAGTTCCAGCCAATTCGCTTTCGCCATTTTTATTATCTCCACCGATATACCAGCTCGGATTTGAGCCGTATGCATTTTTACCGATGTTGTAAGGAATATCGGCGATTATTAATTGCGCCTTAGGTATTTGATACCTTTTAAAATTCTGGAAGTGATCATTTATTAACATAATTTATTTATTAAAGTTTCGATACTCGGGAAAGGTAGATAAACGCCTTTCTCTGCAAAAAACTTATTAATTACATCTATTAATTCATTTATCTGTTTAGTTGTTAAATCCTTGGTGCCGTCTAAATTGAATAATGTTTTAATAATTGGTTTAATAATTATTTCTTTTACAATAAAAAGGGTAAATCTACTTTCTAAACTCAACCCTTTTAATCCTGTGTAATTAAAAGTAATGCCTAAATCGTTTAGATTTTCAGCGATTAATTCAAACCATTTATGAAGTGCCTTATTTTGTGTTATGCTCCGTTTTTTTGCGATTATTTTAATTTCAATTTTTTTTTTGTTTGAAATTAAATAATCGACTTGGTTTTTAAATGCTTCTAAATCTGAATTATGTTGTAAATCGTAAATCATTTAATGTTTATTAAAACCATATTCTTTATGTCGGCAAAATGGTAAATTTTATTGTTATTTAATTGTTCTTATACCACCAAATTAGCGGTATAAGAACAATGAATATATACTTATGTTATGCGTAATCAAAAAAACTTATCTATTTCCCCGATTTCATAATCAATACCTAATAAAATACCCCTGTTATGCAAATAGCTAATTTTTTTATCCAACTCACAATCCTCACAAATATCAGGTGTGTTTTTATTTAAAGACAAATCTGCTAATTCATGCCCGCAATTTTTACAATATTTTTTTATATCCATAATTAAAAATTTTTTGAAATAACTACGCACAACACCAAATATAGCAAATTGGGCATCGTGCATAATTGTAATTCTGTATTTCTTATTTAAGTTATCAGCAAATCGAAAGTGAATATATTTAACTCCCAACTTGCCATATTAAAAACGTTGTGAGAATTAAAAATAAAGCAAATAACAAGGGCTAATAAATAATAAAACCCTTGCATCCGCATACATTTTAAATGATTGGTTTATCCGCAGCACCTTTTTTACCTTCTGCGATATAACCACTTGAATAATCCGGGCTTTCCATTGCCTTATTATCAGTTGTAATGTCTAATCTTGAAACATCAAACCAATAACCTCTAATGTATTCCATTTTTTCTTTATTTGCTTCGGGAGTTACAACGGCTTGAATGCATCCATATAAATCAAAACTAATAGACGTGATAACTCCTTTGAATCCAGTTACTTTATCTTTTGCGTGATAACCTAATAAATCAATGTGTTTTTTAATAGTATTCATTTTATAAGTATTTAATTAACTGTGCAGTATTAAACCCCACCGCACAAAAAAGGGTTTTACTAATAATAGCCATAATTCGCTAAATTGTTTCTTTAAATTCAATATCCGCCTTAATCCATTTCGCTAATAAATGATTTATAGGGATTATAAACTCATAATCTTCAAAAAGCAAATTTTCTTTCTCCGAAAATACAAAATTATTTTCAAAATCAAAAATTATTTTATCACCTTTTTTTATTCGATTTAACAAATATTCTACATCTTTTAATTTTAGCTTCATCTTGTATTCTAATCCGTTGTGAAAAATTTTGTAAGTTTTCATAATTTTAATTTTAAAGTTTATTTTTTAATTTATTTAGAAGATTTAATCTCTTTTCTTTTAATTGCTTTTTTTGTTTTTGCTTAACATTATTTTCATAATTTTTTAAAATTTCATACACAAATTCTTGCTCTTCTAAACTGTTAGCCTTATAAATTACATCAGCACCTTTAACTTCAACATAATTAATTAAATCTATTTCGCTCAAATAATTATCGATGTTATATAATTCTATTATTATTTGTTCTATTTCCATAACTTTAATTTTTATTATCAGATTCGTTTTTTTCTTTAAAAATTGAACGAAGTATAACAATACAAGTTTGCTGATATTCGCTTTTGATATTTCTTTTTAAAATTTCTTTTTTTAATTCACTAAAAGTGATTGATAAATTATCTAATTCTTTTTCTTTCATGATTTTTAGATTAAAAATTAAACGGTATTTCTTCATTATCGTAAAACTTGCTCCAATCATCTGCTCTTTTAATATCCACAATCCCTATTTCTCCGTTTCTGTGTTTTGCGAAAATTAATTCTATTAAATTTTCTTGTTCCGGTTCGCATTGTGCTCCTTGATAGTCGTACCGGTGCACAAATATAACTATGTCGGCATCCTGTTCTAATGCTCCGCTATCTCGTAAATCTGATAAAGTCGGCACCCCCTGCGTACGTTTCAATTGTGAAAGTGCAATTATAGGAACGTTTATTTTTTTTGCTAAATTCTTCAATGTCTTTGAAATGTGGGCTATTTTTAAATTTGCATTTTCACCCTCTGAATACTTGATTATTTGCAAATAATCAATTACAATTAAATCTAAGTTTTGTTTTTTATTTTCGATTATCGCAATGTTTTTTATTTCTTCCGCTGTCAAATCGCTGTCGTCTATTATTTTGAAAGTGTTATTATCAAAAAGCGGAATAATACTGTCTATACTTGCCCAGTCGTGTTCGGTTAAGTCATTAGTTTGTATTTTTCTGGAATTTATACCGGTTTCAAGACTTATTAAACGGTCAGCTATACGCTCTTTGCTCATCTCTAAGCTAAAAAACAAAACATTTTTATTGTTTATCAGCGCCGGATATTTTGCAAAATACAAAGATATTGCAGTCTTGCCCATGCTTGGGCGACCTGCTAATAATATAAAATCTCCTTTTTGCCAGCCAGAAGTAATTTTATCTACTTTTGAAATCCCTGATGTTATTCCTAAAATCCGTTCAGAGCTTAAAGTTTGAATTTCTGAAAGTCTGTTTTTTACAACATCAGAAATTTTAAATATATTATTTTCTTTGATGTCAAATAAACTTTCTATTTTGGCATTATAAGAATTAAACACGTCGTAAACATCATTGTCTTTTTTCAATTCTTTTAAAGCATTATTATAGTGCAGGTACATTTGCCTTTTAAGAAATAATTCTTTAAGAATTAAAATATAAGATGATAAATTAACTGATGATCCTACTTTATCAGTCAATTTTGTAATAAAATAAGCTCCCCCTGCTTGTTTTAATTCGTTATTGTTTTTAAGGGATTCTAAAACCGAAAGCATATCTATTTTTTTGTTTTCGCTTTCGATTTTTTGGCAGGTTTTAAAAATTAAGCGGTTTATATCAAAATAAAAATATTCCGTTTTAACATTTAATAAAATGTCATCTTGGTATTCTGCATAGGCAATTAGAGTACCTAAGACATATTTTTCTATTTCTTCATTAAAAAAATTCATACACAAATTTTGTCAATCTTTTTTTTAATCTCTGTTTTGTCCATAATTTTTTTATTTTCTTATTACTATTCGTTGTGTTTCAATTTTACTATTAATTCTTCTAATTTTTATACAATGTCCTCGTTCTTATATTTATTCGATGTGGGTAATTACAGTTTGTATTTTTTCTGCTTTTGTCATATTCTTTTATTTTAAGTTATTAATTATTGTTTTTTTATAATTTTTTATATCTTTTTTTCTCCGATTTTTCTTCTTTAATGTCGAAAACTCCCTGCCAACCATTTTCGATACTCTGCGCAAGCATTTTTATAGCTACATTTTCAGGATGCTTACTGAGTCGTTTAATTAATGCTTTTTTACTCATTTCTGATTTATAAGGTTTCTTAATTTCTTGTCTGTATTTAAAGAAGTTATTAATGTGTGTTTTTAAGTTTTGTGAAATATCAAAATCCGAAAAAATATCTTTTTTTATTTTTTCTTTATTATTAATACTTGTATTATTACTACTTGTATTATTATCTTTTAACTTTTCTTCAATAGGGGTATGTAACTTTTCTTCAACAGGGTGGTTAATTATAGTTATATACCTATTTAATATTTCTTTGCTACCCTCTTTGTAAATTAACTCACTTTTTACGTACCCATATTTTATTAAATTTTTTATCCATTTTGATATTGACGTTTTACTAACTTTATACAATTTTGAAAAATACGCATTAGTAGCATAACATTTACCTGTTTTATTTGTAAGCGCAGTAATCTCTCCATATAATAATTTTTCATTTGCTTTTAACCTATCATCATATCTTACATTGGCTGGTATAATAGCATAATAGTTTGGATACTCTTTCATAATATTAAAATTTAAACATAAAAAACCCATACCGGGAAACCACCACGAAAACCGGTATGGGTAAAACTATATTAACTAAAATTATGTCCTTAAAATCTTTCATAGTGGTTAATTTAATGCAAATATACAAATTATTTTTTAGATTTTCTCTCTAAATTCCAAAAAAGTAATGCTAAATTTAAACCTAAAATAAAAAATGCAAGTATATAATCAGTTTTTAAAACCAAAATCATTAATACTAAAATAATTAGTATCAACACAATGTCTATTATTATTTCGTATTGCTTCATGTTAAATCGTTTTATAAATTGTTTAATTGTTCTTATACTCCAAAATTAGTGGTATAAAAACAATGAATATATACTTATGTTATGCACAATTAAATTGAGGTAAACGTTTCGGGGTAATCCCGCCGCAACACTCTAGCCCCCAATAAGTCTTGCAATTTATGGAAGTTACTTACCCATTCAGTTATTTCCATAGGGTGTGTTTTATCCAATTCTAGGAAATTGTTGTGTGCTTCCACAAGTAAATCCATAATCTTTTACTCCTTATCTGTAAATGGTTTTTTCATAATCTAATTTTAAAGTTGGTAATAACGTGTATAGCATATTAAAACGATGTCATTAATATTTTCCACCGCACAAATAGTCTATTTGTCCATTGCTTCCGAATTGCCTAAAATGTAGTAAGGTATTTCGTAACCGCGTGGAGCATTGTGGTAGTTTATCCCATTCCTTTATTGGGGTTTTCAATAAAAAACTATGCCCATTTAATTGCTGGTGATACTGGTCAATCAACTCTAAATCATTTAAGTAATCTTCTCTTTTAATCATAATTTTGTTTTTTTAATTCGTAACTAAAACTTACATAAACCGTTAGGTGCAACATTATTTTTGTTTTTCTTGCTAACTTTGCCTAAATCGTTTTTTAAAATCTGCCAATGTTTCCCTATGTTTCAGAATCCCACACAGAGCCATTCCGGTGCCGCAATAATTTGCATCATTTACAGTTGCATAACGAACTCTCGTAATTACTACATGCCTTTGACCATTTACAAGAACTACACGCATATCCTTTAATCGTTGTCGCTTTTTATTTCCTTTCATTTTTGTTTATTTTTTTGTAAAATTTCTTAAAAAACTTATTATAAATTGGATAATGAATAGTATCATTAAACCTTAATGTATCATTCACACGGTTAATTGCATGTATGCATGTTGCATGGTCTCTGCCGACAAATTCGCCGGCTGATGTGGTCGTATGTCGGCATTCTTTAAAAAGTAAATACATTATTGCGTTACGGTATGCTACTACTTCAGCTTTTCGTGTTCTTCCGCTTAATTCCTTAATTGTTAAACCGCTCATTTTAAGAGCGATTTTTTTAATTATTTTTATTTTCTTTTTGTTTTTCATTTTGCAAATATTTATTAAAACTAGGTTTATAAATTAACCATTTATTATTATATTTACGAGCAAATATTTTTTCTTTTCGTATTTCAGAATAAATTGTATATCTTGACATATCGCCATATTCACATGCTTGTTTAACAGTTATAAGTTGCCCAAATACGCTTTGTTTAATATCTTTAAATATGTTATATATGTCATTACATATATTATTTATAATAACGTATGTTTCTAATGCGTTAAACTCTGTATATTCGTTGTATTTTTTTCTTAAATATAAATTATTCTCATTAATAGATATGTTTAATCTTACACTTATAAGTTCAACATAGTTTAATTCAAAATTAAACACTACATGCCTAATGGAATTAAATAATTCATTTACTATTAAGTCGCTTCCAAATGCAGATATAAACATTTCATTATTTCTTATTTGGATAGAACTTATTTTATTTAAACCCCAAGAAGAATTTATATTATCAATTATATTAATCGCATTATTCACTAATTCGAATTTATTAAAATCTTTTTCCATTTTGTAAAATTTAAAAAGGTAAATCGTTCGTTGCATCTTCTTTTGATGCATCATTTTTATTTGTCTTAATTTGCTCCGGCTTATTTTCGCTTTTCCCAAGCATTTTTAATTCGCTTGCCCAAATTTCAGTAAAATATTTCTTTTCTCCGTTTTTTTCGTATAATGAGGTTTTTATTTTGCCTTCTACAAAAATCAAATCGCCTTTTTTTACGTACTTTTCGACAATTTCGGCAAGTTTACCTAAAAACTTAACGGTATGCCATTCGGTATTGGTTATTTTTTCACCGTTTTTATCTTTGTACGTTTCATTTGTGGCTACTGATAAGGTCGCCACCTTGTTTCCATTTTCAAATGTATGTATGTCGTAATCTTTTCCGACATGTCCTAAAATCATTACTTTGTTTATCATTTTATTTGTTTTTATTTATTAATAATTTTAATTTAACTATCAGAGACATAATTAAATTATTAAATTACAAAAACTCTCAAGACATTTATCAAGTAACTTCTTATTTTCACAAACCTTGTATAGTTTTTCAAATTCATTTAGTACCTTAGATATACCTTCATAATCAGGTTCTATTAGTTCAATTTTCGCGTCAGTAACTTCATCCCCTTTTAAATCATCAAAGAAATGTATCCAATCCGCCGGTATTGCACCATATTTTTTCGTAGTCGTTTCAATTCTTTTTTTTATAAACATAATTTATTTTTTTAGTGTTAAATTTAAAATTGTATTTGTTTTTTTTGCCGGCGGATAAATAATTTCTCCGGTTTCAGCATCCGCAATTGGCGCTTTTAAACTTTTTAAAAGATTCTCACGTTCTTTAATTTTTTCTTTCAATGCCTTTAATTGCGTCTGTAATTCGCTCCACTCACTATCTTTGCAAGTTTCAAAATCGTATGTACTCCGGTTTTGTAATGTAAACTTATTACCAAGATACTCAAACGACTTTTCGTATTTTTCAGCTTCCGAGATTACAAAATCTTTAATATCTTCGTCTTTTTCAAGACTTTTAATAATTTCACTAAATACTTTCAGTTTTAATTTAACATCTAAGGCGTCAAATTCGCCGTTTAAGATGTTTTCTTTCACTTTCTGTACATAGGCATCAATTTCTTTTTTTGATGCGGGTAAATCTTTAAAAAGACTTAATTTTTTTTCATAATACATTTGTTCTTGAATTTCATTATAATGCTGCATTTCCGCATCATCATCTTTTTGAATTTTGTGTAAAAAATCTTCTTTTTTCATAATTTGTCCTTTTAAAATGATGAATCTGATAATCTATTGTTATTGTAATTGATATAAATAATAATGAAATCCCTATAACTAAGCGTCTATAAGTTAAATCAAATAAGGCATTAAAACCAATTTTAAATTTATGGTTTAAAAATGTAAAATTCGTAATTAAATAAAATTCCCTATTATCTTGGCTGAATAACATTTTTGAATACGTTTTATTAAAATAAAAATGTTTCATGCCTTTAAAATTTAGTTTCTAAAACTGATTTAACTTCTTTACTTATTTTATAGAATTTGTAAAGGTCTTTTAACTCATATCCTTTTTCTTTTGCGCTTGAAACAACTCTGTCAATATCTTTTGTGTTTAGCCATGTTTTAGGCTTTCCGTCTGGGCGCAAATCGTTTGATTTAACCGCTTGTGTGGCTATGTTAGCGTCGTCATCTTCTGCTTGCAAGGCTAAGAGTGATTGCAGAGTGTAACGTCTGTAATAAGTAATTGCAGAGCCTAATTTTTGCGGGTCCGAAATTTCCGGTAAACTTATCTCACTTTCGATGCTTTCGCCTGTTTCAATGTCGAACAAAATAGACGTTACACAGCCTTTTATTATTGGCTGTAATATCATTAGCCCGTTTTTGTGCAATAATGGCTCTACATGTTCCAAAAGGGTGTTTATGTCGAAATATTTCGACTTATAAAATGGGTTTTCGCTATCTTTAACGATTTTACCTATTTCTTTTTTAACTTCTGCTATTTTTTTTAATAATTCTTTCATTTTGAATATGATTTTAAATGTTCTATAAATTCACTTTTATTTTGTGTTTCAATTTCTTGCTCTTCGTTAACTGCTTTTACAAACTCTGAATATAATTCTTGAAGTCCTTCAATTTCAATGTCATTAATTGTAATTAAGTCGTCCGCATCATTATACGCATCTGACCAATCTATAATCTCCCCGGATTGTGTTTTAATCTCTAAAATCCTGTATTTGCAGCCGAATACAAAAAAAACGACATTTCTAAAAATAATTTCGCCATCATCAAATATGACATAAATATTTTCAGTAATATCGTTTTGCAAATCAAATTCCTGCGTCATTTCTGACACAGAAAAATTTATATTTACATTTTTTATTTCTATTTCCATTTTTATTATTATTTTGGTTTTTAAATCTGATGTAAAAGTACAAATAATTATCGTTATAAACAAATATTAACAATACTTTTTTATATGTTTTATAACATATTTTTTATATTTAATTGTTAATAAGTATTTTAAGTTTATTATGATTATTTTATTATTAATTTATACATTTGTGTATATGTTTGCCGCATAAAACAAAGACATTAAGGCTGATACCGTGCGGGGTTGATGCCTTTTTTTATATGTACAATTAAATTTAAAAAAATTATTATAAGAATAAACACGCTAATAAGCGTAATTTAAAAATACTATTATGAAAATTAACGGATTGGAAGTAAAAAAAGAAGACAATATTTTTATTTGTGAAAATGGCAAATTTGAAAGTATAGAGACAATTAGGAAAATGGCTAATAGTTATTATAATTTTTCTAATTATTTTGAGGTAGAAAAAAATAATATAGTTCCGGGAGACATTTTTGGAATGGTTGTAAAAATTGATGACATTTTAAATTTAAGTAAACTATGAAAAGAATTTTATCAGAAATATTTTTTATTACATTTTTTATTATTGGAATGTTGGCGGCGCTATTCGTTGCTTATGTAATTACATATTTTTTAATTTTTGGATTATGACAAATAAAGAACGAAATTTAATTAAGAAAAAAATATTAAAGTGCTTAACCGAAGATTTTAAAAATAATCAATCTATATTTGATAAAAATGAAGGTTGGCAAAGATTTAATGATACTGATTTGGAAATGGTTATGGATAAAGTAGTAAAAGGTTTAGAAATGGCTAAACATGAATTAAATAATGTAAAAATAAAATGAACGCTTTAATTATTCTTATTTTTTTTATTGTAATTATTTTGATAGCGGCAAAATTAACCGAAAAACTATAATTTGTATTTTTTCGTAATTTTTCTATCAAAATTACTTATAGCGCTTTTAAAAATTAATATATCGGATTGGTCTAAATCTAATTTTGATATTTGGCTTAAAACTTCTATTAATTTTAATTTTAAAACGTCTAATTCTTCCGGAACGTCTATATTATATTTAATATATTTTCTTTCGTCATCTGTTAAATGATTAATGCTTTTTATCAATTCTGCGTTACTGATAGTAACATCTTGCACTAAATTAAGCCAATTAACATTTATTGTTATCATTTTTTACGATTTTTAAAAATATGAGTAATAAAATCCTGTATCTTGCCGATAATCGTAAATAAAACCCATACAACTACGAAAAATACAACAAATAAAAATATGTATGTTAAGATAATACCCATTTCCTATACCCTTTAATTATTTCCAGCATCGCATTCTTTGTAAATCTCTTGAAAAGATTAATGTACTCATCTTTCGTTAATCCATTTTCTTTTAAACGCTGGATTAAAACGTTTATATGTGTGTTTAAATTTGAATATTTTACAACATAATTATAAAATATCAAATCATTCTTTTTATTTTTAAAAGTGTCGTTTGATAAATGTCTAATATCATTTATTATTGTCTCTAATTCTATATTTATATAATTATCGACTATTGTTTTATTATTCCTATAAGGACTATCTATATATTTTATAGCGAAGTTTGAAATTTTGAGCTGAAATTGATTTAAAATGTTAATAATTTCGGGTGTTAAATCTGTATTAGCCTGAATGATAGAAAAAGCAACATGCGATATTTCTGTTTCTAATTTTGTCCTAAAATCTCGGCGCAAAACATCCTCTTTAATAATTAATTCAAGGCTGTTTATTTTTTCTTTTAAAAATTCGTGTGAATTATCTTGTTTCCTTTCAGTAATGCGAATGTCAGACCTGTATTTTAAATAGTTAATAAAAAATAAAGTCATCATTGAAATAAGATTAATGTAAAATTCTTGCGACATTTTTTAAATCAATTTATTTATTAAACTTTCAAGTTTTTCAATGCGATTTTCTAAATCATTTATTACTTTGTCTTTATCTTGCGCATATTTAACTAATAATGCTATTATGCTTTGTTGTTTAATAGCATAATAATCTATACTACCATCTTCTCTCTCTGCACCTGTGCCTTTTACAAGTTCAGGATGAGTTTCAAGCATGTCTTGCGCTATAAACCCATATATCACACTTTTATCTCCTTCTTTGAAGTTAAAAGAAACAGGTTTTAAGCCTTCTACACCTTTATCTAATGCTTTTATATTTTCTTTCAATCTACGGTCAGATGTTGTGATGAAATTACGAGCACTTATGTCTTGATTGACATCTCTAACCGCTACTGTATTAGCAGCACTTACAACACTTGATTGATAGCCGTCTAATAAGTCTGCATCAAGTCCTGAACCACTGCCATCATTTAAGTTCGTCCATAACTTCCCCCACTCTTTCCAACTGCCCGCGCCTCCAA
>Ga0256840_1002405_pt1 | contig 16497 bp, 17 predicted proteins | sample 355202metaG_FD_185969 | JGI IMG/M metagenome (GOLD analysis project Ga0256840, IMG submission 185969) | Hydrothermal vent microbial communities from Mid Atlantic Ridge, Atlantic Ocean - 355-202 | ecosystem: Environmental > Aquatic > Marine > Hydrothermal vents | place: Atlantic Ocean: Mid... | reverse complement strand
TTTTATGTCATCTATTGTATTGCCACTCTTTTTTCCAGAGGGAATGACATTTGATAAACTTTTAAGAGCTCTTATAGGTATAACACTTTTTCAAGCAGCCTATGTAGCAGAGATAATAAGAGGTGGCTTACAGTCAATCCCTAAAGGTCAATATGAAGCAGCAGATGCTATTGGACTGTCATATTGGCAAAAGATGCTGCTTGTTATACTACCGCAAGCTTTAAAGGTTGCGATCCCAAATCTTGTTGGAGCTTTCATATCACTCTTTCAAGATACAACCTTAGTACTAATTATCGGTCTATTTGATCTACTCGCAATGGTTAGAATTACCGCAGCAGATTCTCACTGGCTTGGTATGGAAACTGAAGGGTATGTATTTGTTACATTTATCTTTTGGGCATTTTGTTACAGTATGAGTAGATACTCCATAGTTTTAGAAAAAAAATACAACACTGATTTAAGATAGGAAGAATAATGGAAAAAGACAATATTATAGAAATAAAAAATTTAAACAAATGGTATGGCGACTTTCATGTTTTGAAAGATATAAACCTAAATGTTAAAAGAGGCGAGATTATTGTAGTTTGTGGACCTAGTGGTAGTGGAAAATCGACTCTCATTAGATGCATAAACTACCTTGAAGAGTTTCAGGAAGGAACCATAGTAGTTGATGGCATAGAGGTTAGTGATGATGTAAAGAAGATTAAAGCTCTAAGAGAAGATATTGGTTTTGTTTTTCAACATTTTAACCTATTTCCACACTTAACAATCCTAGATAATTTAACTCTAGCACCAATTTGGGTTAAAAAAACACCTAAAAAAGAGGCAATTGCTACTGCTATGAAGTACTTAGAGAGAGTTGGAATTGCAGATCAAGCTGATAAGTACCCAAATCAGCTAAGTGGTGGTCAACAACAGCGTGTGGCAATCGCTAGGAGTTTATGTAAAAATCCAAATGTTATGCTATTTGATGAACCAACAAGCGCACTTGATCCTGAAATGGTAAGTGAGGTTTTAGATGTAATGGTTGAGCTTGCTAGTGAAGGTCGTACTATGATTTGTGTAACTCACGAGATGGGCTTTGCAAAAAAGGTAGCAGATAGAGTGATCTTTATGGATGCTGGACAGATTGTAGAGGAAAATACCCCTGAAATCTTCTTTGAAAATCCTGAATCAGATAGACTAAAGCTCTTTTTAGATCAAATTCTTTCACATTAATTAAAGTTGTGCGATTAAAATCGCACAACTACCTAAGCATTATTTATAAAAATTTGCTATAATTTTACAATAAAATTTGCTGAATTTATTGTATTATTCTGGCCAAAAAAGGTTAAACGATTATGTTAGAACAACTCTTTCCCGTTATTTTTGTAGTAGCTTTGGTAGCATTTATACTTATAAAGCAAATTATGCATATTACCCAAAAGATAGATGAAAATGGTGACAAGCCAGTATTTTCTCCTAAAGATAGTACAAACTTTGAAAAGTACTCAAAATTTTCTGTAGAAATTCAAAATCATATACGAAAGATTAGAGAAGATATTGATAGCTCTAAAAATAGTAAAAATCCAACATATATTTTAAAAGATAAGTCAAAAGAGGAAGAATCTACAGAACTATTGTCTGATTTTTTAAGAAAATTGGTATTTTTTGAGACTCTACTAGCTAAAAATAAAGCTTCTGATGAAATCGAGAGTGAACTGTTTGAAGTTTTAAGTAAGGTTGATAAGTTTTTAAGAGAGAACATAGAAAATGGTGATCAGCTAGCCGATGAGTTAAGAGATAATCTTTATGAAGTCTATCAAAAACTTTAAAAAGCAAGTAAATGTAATAAATCCGAACTATACATAGGATTCACCAAATTAACACTTATCATTACCTAGCTTTTTGGTTAGGTTCCTTGTGTTTTGGCACTCCTACTGTGAGAATTTTTTACAAATGCCCCACCAAAACTCAAGTACACTACTTTAGTAAACACTATCGTATAATTCGCGTTGAAATATTACACTTCAACCTGTGCTTCATAGCCATTTTGAGTCAATTTTTCTAAAATCTCCTCCTGATGCTCTTTTCCTTTTGTTTCTAATACAATTGTTATTTTCGCATCTCCATAAGATAGCTTTGTTGAAGTCCTATCGTAATCTATCTCTATAATGTTTGCATTTGCAACTCTTAGGGTATCTGTTAAGCCCATAAGAGCTCCTGGTTTATCAATAAGAGTTATAAGTAGTTTCATCTTCCTATGAGATTTTATGAGACCCTTTTCTATGATCACTGAGAGCATCTGTACATCTATATTTCCACCACTTAGGATTGCTCCAATTTTATGCTCTTTTTTAAAAGAAAACTTTTTATGCATAATGGCTGCTACACTTGCAGCTCCACCACCCTCCACAACAAGTTTTTGCCTTTCAAGAAGAAATAAGATTGCATTTGCAATCTCTTCGTCATCAACTGTCACAACTTCATCAACACACTCCAAGATATGTTTTAAATTTATTTCACTAACATCTCTTACAGCAATTCCATCAGCTATAGTTCTAACACTACTTAAATTTTGTACTTTTTTAGCTTTATAAGAGTTATACATAGCAGGAGCACCTAAAGAATTAACTCCTATGACTTTTATTTTTGGATCAATCTGCTTGATAACACTTGCAACTCCGCTTATGAGTCCTCCTCCACCAATAGGAACTACTATATAATCTAAATCATTTACTTCATCTATCATCTCTAACGCAACTGTACCTTGTCCAGCTATTACATCCTCATCCTCAAATGGATGTATAAATGTTAAACCATTTTTTTTGGCATAATCCATAGCAAAAGAGTATGCTTCATCATAATTGTCTCCGTGAAGTATAACCTCTGCTCCTAAATCTTTTGTACCAGTTACCTTTAGCAGAGGTGTGGCCTCAGGCATAATTATAGTTGCTTTTATACCAAATTCTCTAGCACTATATGCCACACCTTGAGCATGATTCCCCGCACTAGCTGCAACGACACCTTTTTTTCTATCCTCATCACTTAAAGAGGCTATCTTATTGTATGCCCCTCTTATCTTGTAGGCGCCAGTTAACTGTAAATTTTCTTTTTTTAAAAAAACTTCAGCTCCCACTTCACTAGATAAAATCGGTGCATGAACAAATGGTGTTTTATTTACTATGCTTGCTACTCTTCTTTTCGCTTGGACTATCTTGCTTAACTCAACCATCAAATAACCTCTTATGCTCTAATTTTGTACATTTATTTTGAACTGCCACCATGCCATACTCAACTGCTTTCTTAAAAGCTTCATCATTTACGATTCCAAGCTGTAACCAAAAGTACTTAATATCACCTCTTCTTTTTGCAACTTCTACTAACTCATTTGCAAATGAAGGTTTTCTGAACATATCTACCATATCAACTTTCTCATCAATCTCTTCAAGACTTCTGTAAACCTTCTCTCCTAAGATCGTATCCTCTTTTGGATAGACTGGAACTATCTTATATCCTTTTGATTTAAGATACTTTGCCACCATATTAGAAGCTTTTGACTCATCGGGAGATAGACCAATAATAGCTATTGTTTTAGCATTGTCAAATATCTCTCTTAATTTTTTATCATCGTTTGTATTGATTGTTGGCATTGGACATTCCAAAATTAACCCCTTTTAAATCCTGTTACATAAATCTAGTTAAAATAACCCCACACTCTACATGTAAAGTGTGAGGAAATTGATCAAACATTGCAAATTTTTCAATTCTAAATTTTTTAGTTAGTATATCTAAATCTCTCTTTAAAGTAGTTGGATTACATGAGATATAGATAATATTTTTAAACCTGGATATAAATTCCAAACTCTCTTCATCAATACCAGCCCTTGGTGGATCAACCAATACATGTGAAAAATTGTAGCTATCTAGATCTATATTTTCTAACCTTCTAAACTCTCTTTTTTTATCCAAAGCACTTGTAAGTTCTAGCGCACTCATTCTTAAAAATTCTATATTTTTTACACTATTTAGATCACAATTAATCTTTGCATATTTTATGGAATTTTTTGAAATCTCCGTTGCTAACACCTTTGTGAACTCAAAAGAGAGAGGAATCGTAAAGTTACCATGACCACAGTAGAGTTCAAGCAGATCTTCTGGCTCTTCAATATGTTTTAAAGCCCAACTAATCATTTTTGAGTTTACAAAGCTATTTGGTTGTGAAAAACTATTTTCTGCAATAAAGTATGTAAAATTTTGTATATTATTTTGTGTAAAATTACCTCTATTTATCTCTATACTCTCTTTAATAAACTCTTTAGAGATAACTCTTTTTACCTTTCTACTCCTTCCTATGATGCTTACTCCTAACCTCTTCTCTAGCTCTTTTGCATACCCATCCCATCTCTCATCAATTTTCTTATGATAGAGTAAAGAGATCAGCATATCACTACTTGAAGCTAAAAACTCTATACCAAAAAGTCTCTCTCTAAGCATATTAGATTTTTCTATCTCAATCTTCAAAGGCTCCATTATGTCATATATTTTTTTTATTACTTTTGGGCATTTATCTATCTTTATAACCTCTTTTTTTTCTAGTCCACTCATAGCATATGAGATTCCCTCTTCATCATGCCATATTCTAAACTCTGCCCTACTCCTATAGTGACTACTAGGACTCAAAAAAAGATCAAAATCTTCAATCTCAAACAACTCTTTTAATTTTTGTTTTTTTAACTCTACTTGCTCATTATACTTCATTTCATAAAGAGTACAACTTCCACATTTTCCAAAATAATTACACTCCATTTCTAATCCTACTATGTAATTTAACAACATCTCCAAAAACTATTACTGCTGGTCTTTTTATATTTTTTGAGTCTCTATATAAATTTTTGATTGTAGTTATCTTTATAAATTGCTCTTTTCTTGATGCATTTGAGACTATTGCAACTTTTAGATTTTCATCTACTCCTCTTTTTATTGCCTCTTTTTCAATTTCATCACAAAGACTAAGTCCCATCAAAACAACTGTTGTATGATTTTTTTTATGAAGAAGATCAATCCAATCGAGATTTATTTTTGCATCTTTTAAGTGAGCAGAAACTACAGAAAAACTAGCACTATAGCCTCTATGAGTAACTGGAATCCCAGCCATACTTACCCCTGCTACACTAGAGCTCAATCCATTTAAAACCTCTACCTCATACCCACTACTCAAGATAGCCAAAGCCTCCTCTGCACCTCTGCCAAAAACATATGGATCTCCACTTTTTAGTCTACCTACACTCAAACCATTTTCTAAAAAACCTAAAATCAACTCATTTATCCTCTCCTGAGAGATAGAGTGAAAACCTTTTGTTTTTCCAACAAAAACTTTTTTAACTTTTTTAGGCACAATTTCTAAAATTTCATCGCTTATTAAGTGATCATACAAAACTACATCAACACTTTTAATAGCTTTAAAAGCCTTTATGGTTAAAAGTTCGACATCTCCAAGCCCACAACCTATAAGATATAGTTTTGCTTCTTTTTTAAAAGTGTCGATCTTTGCAAAATCTATCTCTTTGACTCTATCCTCCCTTTTTATCTCTTGTACAAAAGTTTCTAAATTATCTGGCAAAAAACTCTTTATCTTATCTCTTAGTGCTTGAGTTAGCGTAGGTGATACTCCATTGCTTGAAATTGCAATTTTTAGATTACCATAGTTTAAAAGTGAACTAAAATAAAAATCACTCTCTTTTGGTTTATTGGCTATACAAAGTAAAAAGTTTTTATTTTTAAGAAGAGTTTTGCTAACTCCATCCGAACCCGTTGTATCAACAACAAAACCAAAACCTTTGCAATCTTTTAATTCAAACTCTTTTTGAATTAACTCGACTTTCAAGCCTATAAAACTGTCTATAAACTCTTTTGATAGGACTTTAAAATCTATGCCATTTTTCTTTAAAACAGTTGCCTTCCTATAAGCAACGCCTCCCCCTCCAATTATTAAAAATTTGGGATCCTTAAGTAAAATTGGAAATGTTTTCATAGTACTAAACTACTAATTAAGCCTATAAGTCCTCCAAAAAAACCTCCCCAAACTACAAGCCAACCCAGATGTTCTTTTATAAATTCTTGAACAATCTCTTTTACCATTTTTGGAGTAAGTTCACTCAATCTTTTATCAATCATAGCTTCAATAGAGTCTAATAAATCATTCCCAAAAGATGACTCTTGTAACTCCTCACTCAATACAGTATGAAATTCATCACTCTTTACGACCTCTAAAACAGCTCCCTTTAATTTACTTAAGTATGGTTCTTTTAGAGCATCTAAAACTTTTGGTCCTCCAAACATACCTAGCATTCCTCCAAATTGAGACTCCATAACTGCACTTTTTAAAGCTTCAAATGCTGGAGTAAAATCACTTTTTTCTATAATAGGTGATAGATCGATTTTTTTCTCCTCATTTTTAAAAAACTCTTTTAAGTTGTTTTGAGTAAAGAATTGATTCATCATAAGTTCCTTTATGGATCTCTTAAAAGCTTCAAATCTCAACTCAATAACACCCGAACCATAAAAAAATGGAACCTTCTCAAAAAGCATATGAATTGCAATCTGATTTGTAATAGAACCAGATAGACCAAAAAGACCTATGTATAAAAAACATTTGTTATATTCAAAATCTAAAAAAGATAATAGTATAAAAATAGATAAAATAGTATTGGTAATCAAACCCTTACTCATTCTCTCTCCTCAATTTTTTTTGCAATTATACACTATCTTTTGTATAATTACCTCTAAAAAGAGGATTTAACATGCCAACAAGGGAAGATGCATTTAATCTTTTAAAAAAGTATAATAGTGATGCTTTAATAACTCATGGCTTGGCAGTAGAAGCAACAATGCGCTACTTTGCTAAAAAATGGTGTGAAGATGTAGAAAAATGGGGTATTGTTGGGCTATTGCACGATTTAGATTATGAAAAATATCCAGATGAGCACTGTTATAAAACAAAAGAGATTTTAAGCTCATTAAATTATCCTCAAGATATAATTAGAGCTATAATGAGTCATGCTTGGAAAATTTGTACAGATGTTGAACCAAAAACAAAAATGGAAAAAACCCTATATGCCGTAGATGAACTCACAGGACTTATAATAGCTTGTGCTTTAGTAAGACCAAGCAAATCAGTAATAGATTTAGAGGTGAAGTCAGTCAAAAAAAAATTCAAACAAAAATCTTTCGCAGCAGGAGCAAATAGAGAAGTTATAAAAGAGGGAGCAACAATGCTTCAAATGGAGCTTGATGAGCTCATAAGTGAAGTTATTTTAGCACTAAGAGAAAGTCCTTTCCATAAATTTTAAAACTTTCTTCTTTCACTCCAATCTGGCATAAATTTTTCTATGTAGTTGTAAAATTCCTTGGAGTGGTTTGGGTGAGTCAAGTGGGCAATTTCGTGAAGTACTACATACTCTATAAATTCTATAGGCTTTTTTATGAGGCATTGATTTAAGTTTATATATCTCTTTATGTGGTTGCAGCTGCCCCATCTACTCTTCATCTTTTTTATGCGAAGCTTATCTATACTTTTAGATGTAATACCCAAGTAGTATTTTGTCAAATCATCTAATACTCTGCTAGCCTCCTTTTTGTACCATCTCTCCAAAAGCTCATCTTTATCTTTTTCATCTTTCAAATATACGATTATTGAGTTGCTGCAAATATCAACTTTTTGTTCGTCACTTTTAACTAGCTCTACATTATAACTCTTTCCAAGATAAAGAACTCTGTTATTATTACTTTGATTTCCCATGAGATTAAAATAATTTAGTTTTTTTTCTATCCAAGAGGCTCTTTTTTTTAGCATATAGTCTATATGATTTTGGCTTGTAAAAAGTGGAACGCTTAGAACTACTTCACTACAAGAGACAACTCTTATGTAGCAATTTTTAATGTTTTTTCTAACTACTTTAACACTATAATCCACTAATCTCTCTTACTAAAAGAGTTAATCCTAACCACTTCAGATGGAGAGTTTAAAATTTCGCAAACTCTTTTTTGCCACAGCTTTTTAAATTCCGCTTGCTCCTCTTTTGAAGCATTTTGACCTACTACTTTTTGCATTAGTTGACTTAGTCTCTCACTAGGAGGAATTGCATTTGGATTGTAGTATATATCCACAACTTTGCCCTCTTTTTGACTCTTTAATCTCATAGAGGATTCGATGTTTGAGTTAAAATGCATCAAGCCTCGCCTATCAAATCTACCTGCTAGTCCGTGAAATCCATTATCTTTAGTGGCTCCTAAAATCTGAGATATAACATTGCCAACTACTCCGGTTACTCCAGCACTTACATCATCTTTTAAGTATGCCTCTATCTCACCTCTTTTTGGCTCACTAAACTCTTTTAAACCCTCTTTTATCATCAAATAAGCTCCAGCAACCGTAGGGCAACTATGTCCTGCACTTTTTACAACATCCAAGTAGCCAAACTCTACAACACCCTCTTCAAAAGCTCCCAAAACTTCTGCCAAATCATCTTTTATGACAATTTTTTCTAAATCATCAAAAAAATCTGGATATCTCATGTTAATCCTTTGTGTGTTTTAACTGTCTTTTATTGAAAGTCTTTAGTGACCTATTCTTATCTTTTACTACACTCTCATTTACTCTTAAAAACTTTGGTAGTTTTCTACCCTCTACTCTAAGTATATCCTCTTTTAAAATCTCTTTCAAGTTATCTTTTTCTAAACCAAGTTCCTCATCTCCATAATCATACAGTAGTTTGGCTAGTCTATCTAAAGAGATTTGCCAAGTTGATTCAGTTTTACTATAAATCCACTCACTAAATTTAAAAAAATCCTCAAATACACTGCCATCTTTAGCAATACATGTAAAGGTTTTTTTAAAGTTGCCACTGTTGTAAACCATATCCCAAAATCTTGCAAATCTCTTCATCTTTTGCATCTTCTCAAAGCTTATAAGATTGTTTTGAAGTATATCGTATGGAGGTTTGTGGCTATATACCATCCCATAAGTTTTATCGTGCCTATTCAGGGTGGTTCCGGAGAGTTTTTTTAGGATTCCTATCTGTATTTCGCATTTTGTCATACTATAAAGCAGATTTAAATTTTCTCCAAACTGCTCTAAACTCTCTCCTGGAAGTCCAACTATCAAATCCACATGTAGATGAGCGTTAGTCTGCTCTTCTAAAAACTTTAAATTCTCTTTGATTTTTTCTATATTTAGTTTTCTGTTGATATTTTGGGATATTTGAGGATTTAGAGTTTGGATTCCAACTTCTAGTTGAAGCGAAGCTGGTGGAAACTCCTTTATGCGTTTTTTAAGAGAGCTTGGAAAGTTATCTGGTATGACTTCAAAATGCAAAAAGTATGGTGGCTCTTTTGAGAGAAAAAAGTCCATAAGCTTGTTTGCTGTCGATATGGCTAAGTTAAAAGTTCTATCTATAAACTTAAAACTCCTAACTCCTCTATCCCAAAGTATTTGCATCTGATTTAGAAATCTATCTGTATCTATTTTTCTTACTTTTTTATCTAGTGAAGAGAGACAAAACTCACAACTATATGGACACCCCCTGCTTGATTCAACATAGATTTGCCTGTAAGCTACATCTCGATCACTATAGTACTCATATGGTAGCTCAATCTTGTCTAAATCAACTAGTTTTGCTTTTATAAATCTCTCTTTTGGAGCTCTGCTATCTAGAATCTGCCTACAAAGAGTGTAAAACGCCTCATCACCCTCCCCTTGTATGATGTAATCAGCCTTGCTAAAATCTACTCTGTGTGGCAGGTAACTAGCCTCTGGTCCTCCTAAAACTATAACTATATCTGGAGCTACACTTTTTAGTGTGGTTATAAATTCACTAACTTCATTTGCATTCCAAATGTAAGCACCAACTCCAACGATTATAGGTCTCTCCTTTAGCACCACCTCAATAGCATCACTAACTTGAGAGTTAATCACAAACTCTTTTATAACAGCCTCACTCTTAAACTCTTTTAGGTTTGCATACAGATACCTTAGAGCAATAGAGGTGTGAGTGTATCTTGCATTGAAAGTTGTTAAGACAATTTTACTCAACTCATTATCTTCTTTATGCTATGAAGTAGCTCTATAGAGGCATCGATCTCCGCTTTTCTTATAGCAACACTCTCAACATTACAACCTATTGGTATGCCCTTGCCTTTTGCGTAGAAGTATAAAATCTCAAATATATCACGACTAAGATTTACAGACTCTTCAAGTATGTCTTCAGAGTTTTTTAGCCTCTCTTCTAAATGCTTTGGTATGTTTATGCCAAGCCACTTCATAAAATCCAAAGTTTTGTTTGAGCCACAAGGAGTTATGGTAAAAATTATAGGCACCATCTCTTTGTTATGCTCTTTTGCATAAGCCTCATAATCATCCAAAAATCTCTTAGCACCCATAAGATCATAAACACACTGAGATACAAAAAACTCACACCCCTTCTCAATTTTATTAAAAACTCTTAAATGCTCATCTTTTTTTACACTGTGCCTCTCTGGAATCGTAATCCCTCCTACAATCATCTCAGGGTTTACTCTGTTTTTTATCTCATAAGCCTCATTTACTGTAATTGTGGTTTTGGTATGTTTGCTAGCAGCTCCCACAAAAACACTAAAAAATTCTCTACCTTTTCTCTCTTCTATCCATTTGGTAAACTCCTCCTTATCATACTTCCCAACAGCTCTATAGACAATAACTGGCACATGCAAAGGAGCATCTAGGTACTCTTTGGCATAAACACATGGATCAATCGTCTCTATAAAAGGAAATGGTCTAGCCTCACTAGTTCTATCACTCTCATCTTGTATATCATAAAGAACCAATCCATCAATCTTCAGTGGCTTAATCCTCTCTATGTGCTTTTTTGCTATCTCTTGAAGTTTTTCTTTTGGATTATTTGCTTTTGGTGGCGTCATACCATAGAGTAAAATTCCACTCTTTTTGTTTTTTATCTTCTCTTTAAGCATAGTAAAACTTAGCCTTATTTTTAAAATTTAGGGGTACCTAAAAGGTGACTTAATTTTACTTTGATTGTCTTTATAAGCATATAAAAAAAGGTGTAATTTTGAAAAAAATACAAAATCACACCTTTATTAAGGAGAGTTAATCTTCTAGTTTAAAATTTTCTATTTCATTAAAGTTTAGGTAACTATACACTTTATCCTCTTTCCCCTTAAGTTTCTTAGGAACTATTTCCATATACTCCTCCAAGGTTGGAAGTCTACCTAGCATTGCACAAACCGCTGCTAACTCTGCACTTCCTAGATAAACTTGAGCACCTTTACCCATACGATTATCAAAGTTTCTAGTACTTGTTGAAAAAACTATTGCATTATCAGCAACTCTAGCTTGGTTACCCATACACAAACTACAACCTGGTATCTCTACTCTAGCTCCAGCTTGACCATAGATATTATAGTAACCCTCTTTTATAAGCTGATTTTTATCCATCTTTGTTGGTGGAACTACCCAGAGTCTAGTAGGAACTTGCCCTTCGCCATTTAGTACTTCACCCAAAGCTCTGTAGTGACCTATGTTTGTCATACAGCTTCCAACAAATACTTCATCAATCTTATGAGGTCTATTTGAATCTGCTAAGATTTCACTTAGTGTTGCAACATCATCTGGATCATTTGGACAAGCTAAAATTGGCTCTTTAATGTCAGCTAAATCTATCTCTATAACTGCCGCATACTCTGCATCTTTATCTGCTTTAATAAGTTTTGGATTTTTAATCCACTCTTTCATTTTATCTGCTCTTCTTTTTAGAGTAGTTGCATCTTGATAACCACCTTCAACCATCGCCTCAAGTAGGGCTATATTTGATTTCAAGTACTCAACAACAGGCTCTTCATTTAACTCAATTGCACAAGCAGCCGCACTTCTCTCAGCACTTGCATCACTAAGTTCAAATGCTTGCTCAGCTTTAAGATTTGGAAGTCCTTCAATCTCTAAAACTCTTCCTGCAAATATATTTTTCTTATTTTTCTTAGGAACCGTTAGCAACCCTTGTTTGATAGCATAGTATGGTATAGCATTTACTAAGTCTCTAAGAGTAATACCAGGATTTAGCTCACCTTTAAATCTTACTAGAACTGATTCAGGCATATTTAGTGGCATACTCCCTGTTACTGCTGCAAATGCAACCAAACCACTTCCTGCAGGAAAACTTATACCTATTGGAAACCTAGTGTGTGAGTCAGCCCCTGTACCCACAGTATCTGGAAGAACCATTCTATTCAACCATGAGTGTATTACTCCATCGCCAGCTCTTAAACTAACTCCACTTCTATTTTGAATAAAATCTGGCAAAGTATGGTGAAGTTCTACATCACTTGGTTTTGGGTAAGCCGCAGTGTGACAGAAGCTTTGAAGAACTAAATCAGCGTTAAATCCTAGAGCTGCAAGCTCTTTTATCTCATCTCTTGTCATAGGTCCTGTTGTATCTTGAGAACCAACTGTTGAAGTTATAGGCTCACAGTACATTCCAGGGCGAACACCATCAATGCCGCAAGCTAGTCCAACCATTTTTTGAGCTAAAGTGTAACCTTTTCCACTATCTGCTGGTTGCTCTGGTTTAGCAAATATATTCTCTGGCTCCATACCCAAACTAGCTCTAGCTTTATTTGTAAGCCCTCTTCCAATGATTAGTGGGATTCTTCCTCCTGCTCTATATTCATCTGCAATTGTATTTGGAGAAAGCTTAAACTCAGCAACAACTTTTCCATCTTTTTCTATCTTTCCTTCATAAGGATAGACATCGATTATATCTCCAGTTTCCAAACTATCAACATTTACCTCTATTGGTAGTGCCCCACTATCTTCTGCTGTGTTGAAAAAGATTGGCGCTATTGTACTACCAAGAATAAGTCCACCAGTTCTTTTGTTTGGAACAAATGGTATGTCTCTACCCATATGCCACTGAACTGAATTGATTCCAGATTTTCTACTACTACCAGTTCCTACAACATCTCCAACATAAGCAACCTCATAACCTTTCTCTTTAAGCTCTTTTATCTTTTCAATAGAACCCGGCTGTCTATTGACCAACATAGAGTTTGCATGTAGAGGTATATCACTTCTTGTAAAAGCTTCACTTGCTGGACTTAAATCATCCGTATTTGTCTCCCCTGGAACTTTTAAAACTGCAACTGTCAATTTCTCAGGAATTGGCTCACGAGATGTAAACCACTCAGCATTTGCCCAAGACTCAAGCACCTCTTTTGCAAATTTATTTGTTTTAGACAACTCTTCGACATCATTGAATGCATCATATACAAGTATGATATTTTTCAACGCTTTTGCTGCTACTTTTGCAACCTCTTCATTATTACTACTTAGTGCATCTACTAAAGGTTTTACATTATATCCACCAAGCATAGTACCTAAAATTTCTACAGCCTTAATGGGAGTTATAACTTCACACTTAACATTTCCCTTAACAACATCATTTAAAAATGCTGCTTTAACATAAGCTGCATCATCTACTCCAGGTGGAACTCTATTTTCCAGCAACTCCAATAAAAAGTTTTGATCCTCTTCACCACTTTTTAATAGCTCAACAACCTTCGCTGTCTTTTTAGCATCTAAAGGAAGTGGAGGAACACCAAGTTTTGCTCTCTCTTCTACCTCTTTGTTATATTCTTCAATAAATGACATATGCTCTCCTAATTTAAAATTAATTGATTTGATTGTATCAAAAAAGAGATTGCATTCCCAAATTTTTATTAAATTTCAAAATTTTAAATTTAGTTATGTTACTTATTCAAATAATTAAATCTTAAAAACAGTTCTGAAACATAAAAATTAATATTTATTTAAGGGTACCTCTAAAAACCACAGCATAAAATGCTATGGTTTTTAGAGGTACCCTTAAGATATATCCTAAACTTTACACTTTTAATCCAAGCATCAATAAATCTTTATCTTCTCCGTGAATTTTTGCAATTTTTGGTAAACACCCCCACTCTTTAAACCCAAGTTTTTTAAAAAGTTTCAAACTCGTAGGATTATCAGCAAAAATCAAAGCTATAAAATTTTCTATTTCAAACTCTTCTGATAAATCAATAACCTCTTTTAAAAACTGCTGCCCCAACTTTTTACCTCTAAAATTTGTATCGATATAAATGTTTATCCTAACTGTTTTTTCATATGCTAAATGCGGGTAAAATGGCTGTATGGAAACCCAAGCTATTATCTTTCCGTGGTACTCTTTAACCAAGATTGGTCTTTTATCTCTATCGTGTGATCGAAACCAATCGACCTTTTGATCCGCTGTAACCTTTTCACTATCAGCAGTAGAAATTCCATCCTCTATAGCTTTATTATAAATTTTAACAATTTGAGGCAAATCCTCTATAGATGCAGTTCTAAACGATTTTATCATATTCCATCCTTAAACCCAAATTTAGGTTAAAAAATTACTCCATTTCCAACTTCATTAAGTACATGTCTTCACCATCTATTATCTCAACGGATGTACCACTACACTTTGGGCAGATAAACTCATTTTTTTCCAGCGTCTCCTCTATTCCGCAGTTTCTACACTTAACAACTATGTTTTGAATCTGCATAACAAACTCTGCACCATCACAGATGGTTTTTTCTTTAAAAGTGTTAAAAGCAGTTTCTAAAAGATGAGGCTCCACTCCACTTAGCTTGCCTATTTTTATCTCTACTTTTGTAACCTTTTTTGCTCTATTTTTTTCCGCTATATCCTCACACTGCTTCAAAAGTGCTTGGACTATACTAAATTCATGCATCTTTATCCTTGGTAAACTTCATCATGAGAGCCAATATCTATAAGAATTATCTGCTTATCTATTATGATAAAGTCTATAATTATTCTATGTTCCATATCTATATATACAGAGTAAAACTCCTGTAATTTTCCTTGTAATTTGTGCAATCTTAAGGATGGATGATAGGGATTATTTTCTAGCATAGTTACAGTTTTTTCATATTTTATCAACTTATTTCTATGTTTTTTGAAAAATTTTAACAGTTTTTTATTGTATTTTTCAGTCTCAATAAGTTGATACATTTTTTAAATCTTCTTCTAGGTTCTTCATATGCTCTTTAGCACTCAAAACCCTATAATTACCATTTTTTATATCTTCCATAACCTCTTCATAGGTCTTTTGAAGCTGGTATTCTCTAAGCTCTTTGTATTCTTTATAATCCATAACCACATACTTCTTTTTACCTCTTACGCTTAAAACTACATTATCAACCTTTTCAAAGAGTTTATCAAATAGACTAACTCCATGTTTTTTAACTTCATTTGCGCTTACTACCATCATAGTCTCCTAAATAGTACTTTTAACCCAAATTATGCAACAGGATTCACCAAATTAGCACTTATCACCTAGCCTATTGCATTTGTAAAAAATCATCACCTAACCTTTTGGTTAAACTCAAATTTTTTATAAACACCCTAAACTAGCCTATAAGCGCTACTTTGGCAAATCCTATTGCATAATTTGGGTTTAAGAGTATTGTACCATAAATTAACAAATCCTTGGCAATAGCTCCCCACTTGGCATATCTAAAAATCTTTTAGTTCCCCAAGGGGAGTTTAGTACAACTTTTTCTAAGTGTAGCTTTGAAACTTTACCAACAATAGAAGCACTATTGTAAAATGTTTTTAAAACCTCAAGAGCCTTTTGCTCATCTTTGCTTGGAACGCAAAGTACAAATGTGCCCTCATTTGCCAAATTTAGTGCCTCAAACCCTAAAAGCTCACAAACTCCATTGACTTCATCACAAACAGGTACACTCTGCTCTTCTATCTCAATACAAACCTTACTAGCCTTGGCCCACTCATTCAAAACAGCCGCAACCCCGCCTCTAGTTGCATCACGAGTTGCAACAATGTCCACTTTTGCATCAACTAAAGCCTTTATTTGTGGGTAAAGCGACTCACAGTCAGTTTTTAAATCACTCTCAATCTCCATCCCCTCTCTAGCTATAAAAATGGTAGCACCATGAGCCCCAACATCCCTACTAACCAAAATGCTCATCCCCTCTTCTAGCTTGTGCGCCGAGATCCCATCGTAAAAAATCTCACCAATCCCTGTTGTATTTATAAAGATTTTATCTACAGCACCTCTTGGAACTACTTTTGTATCGCCACTTACAATCAAAGCTTCATTTACTTCAAGCTCTTTTCTCATAGACTCCACGATTCTTTCAAGTTTCTCTATATCAAAGCCCTCTTCTATCATAACTGAACATGTAAGAAACTTAGGCTTAGCACCCATCATCGCCAAGTCATTACAAGTGCCACAAATAGAAAGCTTTCCTATGTCTCCTCCATTAAAAAAGATAGGACTAACTGTAAAGCTATCGGTACTCATAGCAACCTTGCTACTATCAAGCTTCAAAATTGCAGAATCTTCACTCTTATTTAGCACATCATTTTGAAAAGCTTTATAAAAAATCTTGGTTATTAGCTCATTATTCTCTTGACCGCCATT
>Ga0256840_1002404_pt1 | contig 16502 bp, 14 predicted proteins | sample 355202metaG_FD_185969 | JGI IMG/M metagenome (GOLD analysis project Ga0256840, IMG submission 185969) | Hydrothermal vent microbial communities from Mid Atlantic Ridge, Atlantic Ocean - 355-202 | ecosystem: Environmental > Aquatic > Marine > Hydrothermal vents | place: Atlantic Ocean: Mid... | reverse complement strand
AATCCAACCTTATGTTCCCGAAAAAATTTTAAAAATATTTATACTATAGTAGCATAAATTGGTATTATATGTTATTTTTTAAAACTTAAATTCAAAGAGTATGTGTAATAAAATTGATAAATCTATTTGATTGTTCTAAATAAAAAAGCTACTATATAGCTACTGTAAGTATTTAAGCCTCTGAAACATCGTAATTTGGGGTTTAAAAAGATATGGCTCCGGATGCTGGATTCGAACCAGCGACCAAGTGATTAACAGTCACCTACTCTACCGCTGAGCTAATCCGGAATGTGTTTAACAAGGACGAAATTATAGTAAAAAAAACTCTATATGTCAAGGGTTTTAGTTGTTTTTATGAAAGTTTATAGAATTTAACTCCAGCTACTGTCTTTACATGTATATTACCCTCATTTACAAGCTCTTTTAGAGTAGAAATACTATGATCTGAAAAGCTTATTTTAACATCATCAAAACTTTGTGGTCTTTTATCAATCATATTTAGAATATCATCTTTTGTAAAGTCTCTTTTTATCTCACTATAGTCTTTTTTATATGCAATGCTTACTGGTAAACCAGTCAAGATATTTGCTAACTCTTTGAGCCTTTCCACACTAATTCCCTTAACATTATATGCTGGTGGTCTGTCAATTGTTCCAATATCAATTCTATCTGGTTTAATACTAGTTAAAACATCTTTTAGAGCTTCAAATTCACTCTCTTTATCATTTATACCCTCAACAACTAATACTTCTAATACAAGCTCTTTTGTATATATCTTTCTAAACTCTGCTATGCCTTCAATAATACTCTCTACATGTAGACCTTTTAGTGGTCTATCTATCTTTTTAAAGCATTTTTGTGTTACACAATCTAATGATAGTTTTACAATATCTATCTCTTTTAAAATATCTCTTGTATCTCTACATGTAGAGGTTGCTCCATTTGAAAGTATAAGTAGTTTTGATCCATTTTTAATAATATGAAGCTCTTTTATTAGCTTTTTTAAATATGGATAAAGAGTTGGTTCTCCATTGGCTGTCAATGTAATTACATCTATATCTTTATATTTTATTTGAGCCTGTTTTACTTCATCTACTATATCCTCTACTAATGGTGGATTTAAGATAGTATCTACAGGCTTTGCCCCTTTAAGCTCACAGTAGACACAGTCAAAATTGCATTGTTTAGTATTTGGACTTAAATCAATACCTAAGGATTGTCCAAATCGTCTTGAAGTTATTGGTCCAAATACTAAATTTGACATTATGAGATTACTGCACAGTAAGAACACCCACAAAAGCTTAGTTTTGGGTGAGATTTGAAATATAAAATTTGAAGGACTAACTTGTTAATTCGAAAACTTTTATCTTTTAAAGATTGCCTAAAACTAAGCTTCCCTTCGGGTATCAAGAGGTTTCGCATATACTTCGTTAGTTGTTCTTGAACTAACTGTAAAGTCCTGCGATCAATTGCCTTGTCTATACAAAACCTCTTGATATTGTGGGTGTTATTACTATGCAATGGTCTCATTATATTTTTGTCTGTGTTTGTACTTCTTTTATGAAGTATTTTGCATTATCAACAGGAATATCTGGTAAGATTCCATGCCCTAAGTTAAAAATATGCCTCTCATTTTTCATTACTTTTACAATCTTTTCAATGCCATCTTTGATAGCATCTTTACTGTAAAGTCGTGTTGGCTCCATATTTCCTTGAAGCACATATTTGTCTCCGAGTTTCTCTTTTGCTAGCTCTATTGGTGTTGACCAGTCAACTCCAAATACATCAAAATCACCATCTATTCTATCTAGATAGCCACTAATCCCCTTTGGAAACATAATAATAGGAATATGTGGATACTTTTCTTTTAAGTGACTCGCTATATCTTTCATATAGTTCCAACTAAACTCAAAGTATGCATCTTCTTCAAGCGCAGCTGCCCATGAATCAAATATCATAACTGCATTCACTCCACTGTCTATCTGTTTTGACATATAAAGTTTTATAACTTCGGTGACTTTTTTAAGAAGTGCATGCATAAATTCTGGTTGAGAGTATACTAACTTTTTTACAATCGCATATGTCTTAGTTCCTTGTCCCTCTATCATATAGGTAGCAAGTGTCCATGGTGCCCCACAAAAACCTATAAGTGCCTTATCAGCTGCAAGTTTACCGCGAATTAGACGAATAGTTTCATAAACATACTCTAGTTTTTCAGCTGCTTCTTCAACACACAATGCATCTAAATCTTCCATAGTTTTAATAGGCTTAGGAAAAAGTGGACCTTCACCTTTTACAAATTTTAGCTCCATTCCCATCTCCATAGGAACAACCAAAATATCACTAAAAAGTATAGCTGCATCAACTCCGAGTATATCCATTGGTTGAAGAGTTACTTCACATGCTTTTTGCGGGTCATGACACAAGGATAAAAAATCTCCCGCCTCTGCTCTTACTTTCATATATTCAGGAAGATATCTTCCTGCTTGCCTCATCATCCATACTGGAGTGTGTGGTGTTTTTTTACCAAAACATGCATCTACAAATATTTGACTCATTTTATTTCCATTTTATTTTATTTTTTTCCAACTTTACCTAAAAAGTAAAGACCTACTGCAACTGCTGTAATCGATAGTGCTAAATATAGTAAATCAAGTGGGGTATTATACTCTGAAAGCCCTACTCTCTTAAAAAATCCAACTACTAAGACCATAACGATTACTTTGGATATCTTATCTTTTAACTGATCTAGTGATGTAATAGATAAAATTTTACTACCTCTCTCTTCATCCTGCTTTGCTGTATCGATATCAGATATAAAAAGCTCATATAGTCCAAATGCAAAAATAAGCATAACTACACCTATGAGATATAGATCAACTGCTCCGATTATATCTCCCACTACTATATCATGGAACTTATCAGGATGAAGACCATTTGCATATACTTTAAAAACATAAGCAACGACCCCATATATATCAAAACTAGCTACTACAAAAAGGGTTATAGCACCAACCAGACCAAAAACTACAGCTAAAATAACTACAAATCTAGAGTTCCATAATCCCCATTCAAAAAACTTTTCTATCACTTCTATCCTTCCGTCTCAATCCACTTTTGTGCTATACGAACAGAATTTGTAGCTGCTCCAACTCTAAGCTGATCTGCTACACACCAAAGATGTAAAACATTGTCTCTACTTATATCTTTTCTAATTCTTCCTACAAAGGTATCATCTGTATCACTCGCTACTGTTGGCATAGGGTATTCATTTTTGCTTGGATTATCCAAAACAACAACATTTGGTGCATCTTTTAAAGCTTGGGCTGCTTTTTCTACATTTACATCATTTGCGAAATGAATTGTGATCGACTCACTATGACTTCTTATAACTGGAACTCTAACACATGTAGCACTTACTTCTATATTTTTTCCAAGTATCTTTTGAGTCTCATTTACCATTTTCATCTCCTCTTTTGTGTAGTCATTTTCCATGAAAACATCTATATGAGGGATTACATTTAGTGCAATTTGGTGCTGAAATACTTTTGATTCGCTATCACTAAGCTTAAATGCAAAAAAGTCTTGCATCTGTTTTACCAACTCTTCCATGCCAGCCTTTCCTGCTCCACTTACTGCTTGGTAAGTACTAACATCTACTCTTGTTATGTCAAATACATCATCAAGAGGTTTTAAAACCTGAACCATTTGGATTGTCGAGCAGTTTGGATTTGCTATAATTCCTCTGTTTTTCCATGCTCCTATATCATCTGGGTTGCACTCTGGTACTACTAAAGGAACATCTGAATCCATTCTAAAATGGCTAGTATTATCAATAACTACCGCACCTGCTTCAGCTGCAAACTTTGCATAATGAGCTGAGATGGATCCGCCTGCACTAAAAAAAGCTATCTCTACATCTTGTTCATCAAAAATTGTCTCTGTTAGTTCTAGTACGGTATGCTCTGTGTTTTTATACTCTATCTTAGATCCTGCACTTTTACTAGATGCTAACGGGATCAATTTATTGATTGGAAAATCAAGCTCACCTAAAACTCTAAACAACTCTTCTCCAACTGCTCCTGTTGCTCCTACTACTGCTACATTGTATTTTCTCATACTTCTACCTTGTATTTTTTAATTTTTTTATCTAATGAAATTTTACTCATTCCCAATATTTTTGCTGCCTCTACTTTATCATGCTTAACACTTTGCAACACCTCTTCTATCAGCTCTTTTTCCATACTATCTATACTCTTTGTTTTGTTTGTATTTCTACTATCTAAAAATAAATCTTCTAAAGTAATCTTGCTATTATCGCTTAAAATTGCTGCTCTTTCAACTACTGAAATCAACTCTCTTATGTTACCTGGCCATTTGTAACTGACTAGTTCAAAAAGTGCCTCATCACAAAACTCTAGCTCATTTAGATTGTATTTTTTACATACATCTTTTAAGATATGATTTGCAATTGGTTCTATTTCCTCTTTTCTCTCCCTTAAAGGCGGTATATTAACAGGAATAGTATTGAGCCGATAGTATAAGTCTTCTCTAAACTTGCCTTTTTCTATACACTCATGAATATCTGCATTGGTTGCACTTACAATTCGAACATCAATCTCAATCTCTTTTGTTCCACCTACCCTTGTGATTACTCTCTCTTGCAACACTCTTAAAAGTTTTGCTTGTAAACTTATGGGCATCTCTGCAATTTCATCCAAAAACAGTGTTCCACCATTGGCTAACTCAAAGTGACCTTTTTTTGAAGATGTTGCATCTGTAAATGCACCTTTTTCATAGCCAAATAGTTCACTCTCGAGTAGATTTTCAGGTATTGCTGCCATGTTTATAGCTACAAACTTTCTTTTTTCTCTTGGTGAATTTTTATGAACATAATTTGCAAACAACTCCTTACCGACACCACTCTCACCCATAAGAAGAACTGAAGCATCTGTTCTTGCAGCTTTTTTTGAGAGATTTAAAACTCTTTCAAGAGCTGGAGAAGTTGCAATAAAATCTCCATTTATCTTTTCACTATTTGTAGTTATTTTAATTTTTTTGCGTATTTTTACTTGTCTTTTTATTGCATCGACTAAAGTATCTACTTCAAACGGCTTTGTCAAAAAATCTTTTACTCCAAGTCTAACCGACTCAATAGCACGATTTAGTGTTGCATTACCTGTAATAACAATAATATCATAATGGCCATCAAGTTTTTTTATAAACTCTATACCATCCATTTGTGGCATATTTATATCTGTAACAATTAAATCCACACTGCTATCTATCTTTTTTAGTGCATCTACCGCACTTTTGTAGGTTTTTACAGTGAACTCTTTATACTCTGCTAATGCAAATTCAAGAGATTTTCTCATATTTATATCGTCTTCAACGATTACGATGTTCATCTTTTGCCTATATATTATTTTAAAGTGTTTATATTAGCAAAATCGTCTTTAAAATCTACTGTAAATTTTATGGGTATTATAGTTAACTGTGTTCTCTCAATGACGCCTTTTGTCTCAACTAGTGTCTCATTTACAACAGTTGAGCTAAAGGGATAAAAGCAAGTAAGGAGTTTATCAAAATTTCGATTTAAAAAATGCTCCTCAGATTCATACATTTTTCTTCTATCATCTACTCTACATAGATGTTCATAATCATTTTTATCTATTATTTGCATTTGAGGAGAAATGTTTTTCTCCTCAAAAACCATCATACTATCTTGTGTAACTATTTTATATGAGAACCAATAGCTCTCACTAGCAAATAGACTACATGCTAAAATGATTAATAAGCAAAAATTTCTTTCCACCTAGCACTACTCATTTTAAGTTCCATTCTTACAACAAACAGTCCATCTTTAAATGTGTGTTCTGTTATAGTTGCATCTTTAACTACACCATTTACCTGAGAAACTATTCTAGAGTCATATAAAGCTGCATTTTTGATTGTATCTTTTGCATTGATTTGAACACCATAAAGCTTCTCAGCCATTTGACGATAAGCATCTGCCATTGCTGCACGCTTTGCCAATGCCATTGCTTGTGCAGGTGATACTGTATTTTGAGGAGCAATTCCCTCTCCATTTACAGCAAAAACTCTATCTGGGTTATTGTTTAGATATATAAACTTCTCCTCTTGAAGAATCTTTTTTATATCTTCTCTATCAACCTTTTGAACAATAACCTTTGGCTCTTGCTTCATCTTAGTTTTTGCTGTCATATCTTGCTGCTTAGTTGCACAACCAGAAAACAGTAACAACATGCCCATTCCCGCAAATAGGGTAATAATCCATCTATTCATAACATACCTTTTTGTCAATTTTTAAAATAAAAGCAAAAATAGTTCCACTTTTATGAGAAGCTCTACATGTAGAGCTTCTATTTTATCAAAGAGCTATCACTCTCATCGATTTCATCTTCACTTTTTTCCTCTTTAGGACATCTTGCAATGCTTTTTACGATGTCTTTCCCACTAACATTTACAACTATAACACCGCTCGTGTTTCGTCCTGCTTTTCTAATAGTTTGCATATCTACTCGTATCATCTTCCCAGCAACTGTTAAGGCCATCATATCCATACTTTCATCAACCATAAGACAACCAACTACATTTTTACCAGTTTTTGCTGTCATCTTCATTGCAATCACACCACTACCGCCACGATTTGTAAGACGATACTCTCCAGCTTCTGTTCTCTTTCCAATTCCTTTTTCACTTACAACAAGAATTTCTTGCTCATCACTTTTAATGATGTTAGCATCTACTACCTCATCGCCTTCTAGTTTAAACTTGATTCCTCTTACACCTCTTGTATTTCTACCTTGGTCACGAGTTTTTTCAATATCAAACTTAATACACTGTGAAAGTTTTGTCATCATAAAAAGCTGTTTTACATCTTTATCAGCTATCTTAGCTGTGATTATGCTATCGTCATCGTCCAAGTTTATAGCTTTTACACCATTGCTTCTTATATTTGAGAACTCACTTAAGTTTGTTCTTTTAACAACACCGTTTTTGGTAAAAAACACTAAAGATTTCTCTTCACTAAAGTCTGTTGTAGGATTGATTGACTGTATCTTTTCATCTGCTTCAAGTTTAAGTAAGTTTACAACTGCCTTTCCTTTTGCAGTTCTACTTCCCTCTGGTATACGGTAAACTTTTAGCCAATGAAGTTGTCCACGATCTGTTACAAATAGCAGAGTATCATGTGTGTTACATGTAAAAAATCTCTCTATAAAGTCATCTTCATAAACAGTTACCGCAGTTTTTCCTTTTCCGCCACGCTTCTGTTTTTCATATGATTTTAAAGGAACTCTTTTTATATATCCTCTATGAGTGATTGTTACAACTGCTGGTTCATTTGGAATCAAATCCTCCATATCTATATCATCATAATCATCTTCTATCTCAGTAACACGAGGTGATTTAAACTTATCTTGAATCTCTAAAAGCTCAGTTTTAATAATTTCGCTAAGGAGTGCTTCGCTCTTTAAAATTGCACTCAATCTTTCGATTTCAGCCAATAAAGCCTTAAGCTCATTTTCTATTTTTTCACGCTCTAAACCTGTAAGGCGATTTAGTTTCATATCCAAAATTGCACTAGCTTGAACTTCACTCAGTCCAAATTTTTCTACTAATCCTGCCCTTGCACTTGCAGTATCATTGCTACCTTTTATGAGCTCTATAATCGCATCTATATTATCAAGTGCAATCTTGAGACCTTCTAAGATGTGTGCTTTTGCTTTTGCTTTTTCAAGCTCAAAAATAGTTCTTCTAATTATTACCGTTTTTCTATGGTTTAGGAAAAGTTGAAGAAGCTCAAGAAGTTTAAATACCTTTGGCTCTTTGTTTTCAATCGCAAGTAAAATCACACCAAAAGTAACTTCTAAGTTTGTTGATTTGTAGAGGTTATTTAGAACTATCTCACTCATCGCATCACGCTTAAGCTCGATTACTACTCGAATTCCTTCTCTATCAGACTCATCTCTAAGCTCACTAATCCCTTCTACTTGCTTCTCTTTTACAAGATTTGCAATCTGTTCTATAAGACGAGATTTGTTTACTTGATATGGTAGTTCATCTATGATGATAATATCTTTATTGCCCTTCTTCTCCATATGGATTTTGGCTCTAATTTTAATACGCCCTCGTCCTGTTGAGTACGCGTCAAAGATACCTTTTTTTCCAAAAATAATGCCTTTTGTAGGAAAATCTGGACCTTTTATAAACTCCATCATCTCTTCAAGTGTAATTTCTGGATTTTCAATCATAGCCAAAAGGCCAGGGATAAGCTCATCCATACAGTGAGGAGGAATGTTTGTAGCCATACCAACGGCAATACCACTTGAACCATTTAGAAGTAGGTTCGGTACACGACTTGGTAGAACATCTGGTTCAACCATACTATCATCATAGTTTGGTGTAAAATCAACCGTATCTTTATCTATATCTTTTAAAAGCTCTTCTGCAAGTGTTGTCATACGAGCTTCTGTATATCTCATAGCTGCTGCATTGTCACCATCAATTGAGCCAAAGTTTCCTTGTCCATCAACAGAAGGAATACGCATTGCAAATGGCTGTGCCATACGAACAAGTGCATCATAAACTGCGGTATCTCCATGAGGGTGGTACTTACCAATAACATCACCAACAATTCTAGCACACTTTTTATATGGGCTACGAGAACTGATACTCAGATCATTCATAGCATAAAGTATCCTTCTGTGCACTGGCTTTAGCCCATCTCTAGCATCCGGTAACGCACGACCTATAATAACACTCATCGAGTAATCAAGATAACTAGCCTTAATAGAATCCTCTATTTTTATAGTCTGTATATCTTGGTTACTATCAAAAATATTTTCCATTTAATAACCTCATAATTTATTTTAAATAATTATACAAAAACAACCCTTAACTTCAAAAGGGGTCAAGTCTCTACTTTAAACTTTTTATGATTTTTGTTACTCCTGTAACGCTTAATTTTACTTTTCTTGCAATTTCGCTTTTTGTGTGCCCCTCATTAAAAGCTTTTAAAATGAGTTTATTTCTCATTTTTTTGTCTGTGTAATCTGTGATAATATCCTCAAGATTAGCTTGTATTATTGGAACTCTATCATCGGAAATATCTATATATTTTGTATTTTCAATATTTTTTATACACTCTTGCTCTTGTTTACTCATAGGAATTTGCATACTTTTAAATAAATCTTTTGTAGGATAATTACGCAATACAAAACTGTTTAATAAAAAACGAGGAACTGCATCTCTAAAAATTGAGTAAGTAGAGCAATATTTGTACTCTCCCACTCTTGTACTCATATTTGCCTTGACTGGATTTTGCTCGATATACTTAAAAAGTGTATACAGATAGTTTTCATCTGCAACATACCAAGATTTAAATCTACCTTGCCATAGGTGTCCCACCCTTTTGTGTCTTTTATTAAAATAGCTTGCATACTGAGAATTTATCTGTCGCATACCACTTGAAAGATTTTCTCTTAAGTTTTCTACTATAAGATGGTAGTGGTTACTCATAAGACAAAATGAGTGTATGTTAAAATTATACGCTCTACATACTTCATCTAATATTTTTAGGAACCTCTCTTTATCATTATTGTCTTGAAATATTATTCCTTTAGCTACTCCTCTGTTATAGACATGATGATATCCACAACATTCTACTCTCGGTCCTCTTGGCATGATTCAACCTTTTTTCATTATTATACCAAAAAGTTTAAAGTCGAGACTTGACCCCAAATAAATAAACTAAATTAAATGTCATTATAGATATAATATACTTCTTGTATAATAATTTATAAAAAGGGGAAATCTTGAATATTGAACTAAAAAAACTAATCTATTTTGTATTGACTATCATCACCATCGTAACTGGATATTTTTATCTGAGATATGCCTATAGAGTTACTGATAGTACGCCATTTACTCAAGAGATAGTTCTTATTATTTTGGGTACTCTTGCTACTATTTTTATTACTTCAATCCTCTTAAATCAGCAAACTACTGTAGAAATTGAAAAAGAGCAAAATATAAAATTTTTGAGTTTAAAAACCCAAACATATGAAAAACTACTAAATCTTATGGAAAAGATGGCAACTAACACTAATATATCAAAAAAAGATATCACTAGACTTCAGTTTATCACCCACAGACTAGCTATATTTTCTTCTCCCTCTGTTCTTAAAGAGTATAATAGTTTTTTAAAAGTAATAGCAAAAATTTCTGAAGATGGTACTTTTGCAAACGATACACAAGAGTTATCAAATGCTCTTTCATCGCTTACCATACACATAAGACATGACCTTCTTAATGAAAGGGTTAACAAATCAAAATTCTCAGATACTCAAATAAAAAATATGATATCTAACAATTCTAATAATTCATTAAAAATAGTTATTAAAGGTTAAAAATTACCCTTATTATTTGTACTCTTTAGCATTTGCCAAGGTGACTGCGAATATTACATTTATATTGTTTTTCTTGCAAATAGCATGAGCTTCTCTTAGTGTATTGCCTGTTGTAACTATATCATCTATTAAGACTATATCAAGATTTTCTTTGCATTTTAGATTAAAATCTCTTTTTTCCCTTTCTCTTATATAAAGTTTTTTACCGGAGTATCTTGTACGATTTTTAGCTCTCAATTTACCATAAAGTGGCTTTATAACTTCTCTTAGCTCATGTGCTATAATGGCTGTGTGAGAGTATCCGCTTCTTGTATGATCATCTATAGGTAGTGAGTAAATATCTTTACATGTAAAAGTTTTTACTAAAGGAAGAAGTGCATATTTTGTAAGTTCTGAAAATATCTTTGCTCCATGATAGGTATGTTTTGTGTGAAGCAAGTTTTTTATATTTTTATAACTATAAACAGAGTAGACAATCAAACCATCTTCTAATACTCTTTTACTTGGTGAGGGTTTTAAAATTGTTTTTAAACAATTTTTACAAAGTGATTGCCAACTTATACTAAGACATAAGTGGCATCGCATATCAATCTAGCTTTAAAACCGTCAAAAAGGCCTCTTGAGGAAGCTGAACTTTTCCTATAGACTTCATTCTTTTTTTACCAGCTTTTTGTTTTTCTAGTAGTTTTCTCTTTCTCGTTATGTCTCCACCATAGCACTTTGCAGTAACATTTTTACCCATCGATTTAACAGTCTCTCTTGCAATGACTTTATTTCCAATACTGGCCTGAATAGCTACTTCAAAAAGCTGTCTTGGTACTATCTCTTTCATAGCTTTTACAAACTCTCTTCCTCTACTTGTTGCATTTTGCTTTGGAACTATAATAGAAAGGGCATCAACTACTTCTCCGGCAACTAAAACATCAAGCTTTACTAAGTCACCTTCACGATAACCAATTTGGTCATAATCAAAACTAGCATAACCTTTAGATACTGATTTTAATTTGTCATAAAAATCCATAACTATCTCATTCATAGGCAGTGCATACTCTAAAAGAACTCTCTCAGGACTAAGGTAATCCATCTTTTCTTGAACACCTCTTTTGTTATTTAAAAGTGTTATGATATTTCCTAAAAACTCTGTTGGTGTTAAAATTGTTGCTCTAACATATGGCTCTTGTATATTTTCCATCTCATTTACTGGTGGTAGTTGAGATGGGTTTTGAATTTCAAGTATAGTACCATCAGTTTTTTCAACTCTATATGTTACCGTAGGAGCTGTAGCAATCAAATCAAGGTTAAACTCTCTTTCTAATCTCTCTTTTACTACTTCCATATGAAGAAGCCCCAAGAAACCTACACGAAAACCAAAACCAAGTGCTACGGAGGTTTCAGGCTCATAAGATATACTTGCATCATTTAGTTTTAGCTTATCAAGTGCATCTCTAAGATCTTCAAATTTATCTGTCTCAATAGGATATATACCTGCAAATACAAAAGACTTGACCTCTTCAAAGCCATCTATTGGTTCTGCTGTTCTGTTTTTATTATCAGTAATGGTATCTCCTACTTGAACATCGCCTATATTTTTAAGTCCAAGAACAACTATGCCAACTTCACCTGTTTTTATAACTTTTGTTTTTTCAAGTGCTAAAGGATGTGGATACATAAGATTTAGCACTTCATGCTTTTTCTTAGTTCCCATAACATATATCTCTTGCCCTTTTCTTATCTCTCCATCATACACTCTTACAAGTGCTAATGCACCAAGATAGTTATCAAACCAACTATCATAAATGATAGCCTTAGTTGGAGCATTTGTATCGCCTTTTGGTGCAGGAATTGTATCTACAATCTTATCAAGGAGGTCTATTACACCTATACCACTTTTTGCACTAACATTTATAGCATCACTGCAGTCAAGTCCTATCGTATGTTCAATCTCATCTTTTACGCGATCTGGGTCAGCTGCAGGCAGATCTATTTTATTTAAAACAGGAATTAGTGTCAAATCATTATCTAGTGCTATATAAACATTGGCAATAGTTTGTGCCTCTACACCTTGTGAAGCATCAACAATTAAGAGTGCTCCATCACTTGAAGCTAATGAGCGAGATACTTCATAAGAAAAATCTACATGACCTGGAGTATCTATTAGATTTAAAATATAAGGCTGTCCATCTTTAACATATGTTAGTCTTACACTTTGTGCCTTAATCGTAATTCCACGCTCTTTCTCTATATCCATGGTATCCATCATCTGAGTACCCATTTCTCGCTCACTTACTGCACCGCATTCTTGAATAAGCCTATCTGCTAGTGTACTCTTTCCATGATCAATATGAGCAATAATTGAAAAGTTTCTTATAAATTCTTGGGCCATTAAATAAACAATCCATTTACACTTTCATTGTGATAAACTCGTCTTATAACTTCTGCAAAAGTTGGAGCGATACTAAGTACTTTTATCTTATCGCACTCTTTTTTAAGTGGAATAGAATCAGTCACTAGAAGCTCGTCAAGTTCACCCTCTTCTATACGCTCATATGCTGGTCCACTAAGAACTGGATGCGTACAACATGCCATAACACTTGTAGCCCCCTTTTGCTTAAGAACTTTTGCTGCTTTTACAATAGTTCCTGCTGTATCTATCATATCATCAACAAGAATAACATCTTTGCCATCAACATCGCCAATGATATTCATAACTTCACTCTCATTTGCTTTTTCTCTTCTTTTGTCAACTATAACAATATCGACATTAAGTTTTTTTGCAAAGCTTCTAGCTCTTGAAACTCCGCCAATATCTGGGCTTGCTATGATTGGATTTTTAAGTCCCTTGTTTTTTATATAATCATGAAATATAATTGAACCATATAAGTTATCGACAGGTATATCAAAGAAACCCTGAATTTGACCAGCGTGAAGGTCAATAGTTACTACCCTATCTATCCCCGCTGTTTCCATCATATTTGCTACAAGTTTTGCAGTGATTGGAACTCTAGGAGCTGCTTTTCTATCTTGTCTTGCATATCCAAAGTAAGGTACAATTGCCGTTATAGAACTAGCAGAACTTCTTCTGAGTGCATCTGTTAAGATGAGAAGTTCCATAAGATTTACATTGGCTGGAGCACAAGTAGGTTGGATAATAAATACATCTTTTCCTCTCACACTTTCACTGACTTGAACACTTATCTCGCCATCACTAAAACGCTTGATAGTCGCTTCTGAAAGTGGGAGTGCAAGATATTTTGCAACTTTTTTTGAAAACTCTGGATTGGCAGTACCGGTAAAGACTTTATAGCCCCTCATATTAGACCCTTATAGTAGTTAATTGTGCGGATTATACTAAAAAGGCTCTTAAATATAGATTTGAAGATACAATGGAAAATGAAAAGTACCGTGAAATATAGTGCCCTTCCCCTCTTTTTTCGTAAAAAAAGGGAAGGATATTTTTGTTAATTAGCTACTGCTAACTCTTCTTTTTTTCTTCTTTTAATTTGATTCCATCCAAGTAGATATATAATCAAAAATATAGGTATAAGAATAATCTGCTTAGGCAATCTCTCGTTAGGAACACGGACAGACTCAATTACCCAACCGCTATCAACCCCTGCTTTTTTCATAGCTTCTACTTGCTTATTATGACCTGGTAACATCATTGATACTTCCATTGGTCCAAACATATTATCTAGCTGAAATCCTGTTTCGTTGATTCTAGCTTTTCCATCTTTACCTTCGGCAAGTGGTAGAGCAAATGTGTACTTTCTTTGTATACCTTCAATAGTTTCACCAGAAACAACAAACTCAAGTCTGTCTCCTGCTTTCATCTTATCAGCCACTTTAAATATCTCTTTACCAGGGATATTGTTATATGGTGCTTGAATCTTATCATAGATAAAACCTGGTCTAAAGAGTAAGAATGTAAAGAGTAGAAGTAGTATTGTCTCCCACCACTTGTTTCTAGCTAGCCAATAACCTTGCGTTGCTGCTGCGAAAAGAAGCATACCTGCAATCGCAGTAACAACAACCATAATAAACTCAAATGTATTGTCAATTCCTATCATAAGAAGTTGAGTATTAAAGATGAACATAAATGGCAACAGTCCTGTACGAATATCGTAGATAAAACCCTGGATACCTGTTTTGATCGGATCTCCCCCACTAATGGCGGCAGCAGCAAAGGCGGCCAGACCTACTGGAGGTGTGTCATCAGCTAAGATACCAAAGTAGAACACAAACATATGAGCAGCAATGAGCGGAATCGCAATTCCATTTGCAGCTCCAAGACTAACAATAACAGGTGCCATTAAAGATGATACAACAATATAGTTTGCCGTAGTAGGAAGACCCATACCAAGAATAAGAGAGATCAATGCGGTTAAAAGAAGAATAATAAATATATTTCCACCACTAACATCTTCAACAACACTTATGATAACTTGACCGATACCTGTAAGAGTTACAGTTCCCACGATAATACCAGCAACTGCAGTAGCAACACCGATACCTATCATGTTTTTTGCACCATTTATAAGGCCCTGTTCTAAATCTTTGAAACCATCTTTTACACGAGCAAAAATATCATGTTTTTTTCTGAAAAAGTCCATAAGAGGCTTTTGAGTAATTACTATAAACATCATAAACATAGATGCCCAGTATGCTGAAAGCTCTGGAGAGTATCTCTCAACTGTCAATAACCAAACTAAAACTACAACAGGAAGTATATAATGTAGTCCTGCTCTTGCAGTTGGTCCAACTTCTGGTAACTCTTCTATGTCTTCTGTTCCTAGATCTGGAACTTTAGATGCCACATAAAGAAGTGCCACATACAAAACAGCCAATATAGCAACTATGACACTAAAGGCATTGCCACCTGCATTTGCTTTTATAAAGTATATAATAGGAGGCATAACCCATGTTAGAAAGCTTATAACTAAAACAACACTAATAACACCAATCATCTTAGCTTTTTTTGTCATTATGTGTTTTCTAGGAAGTCCTTTCATGCCTGCTTTACATGCTTCTAAGTGAACCATATATATAAGTGCAATGTATGCTATCATGGCTGGTAAAAATGCATGTTTTATAATCTCAACAAAAGGTATTCCAACATACTCAACCATTAAGAAAGCTGCTGCTCCCATGATTGGAGGTGTAAGTTGTCCATTTACCGAAGAAGCACACTCTATTGCCCCTGCTTTTTCTTTAGAAAAACCAACTTTTTTCATAAGTGGAATTGTAAATGTTCCTGTTGTAACAACATTGGCAATCGAACTACCTGAAATCATACCTGTCATAGCCGAACTTACAACTGCTGCTTTTGCAGGTCCACCTCTAAAGTGTCCCATCAAAGCAAATGCAATACGGATAAAGTAGTTACCTGCTCCTGCTTGTTCAAGCAATGAGCCAAACAGAACAAAAAGGAAAACCATACTAGCAGAAACTCCAATAGCAACGCCAAATGCTCCTTCAGTAGTTATCCACATATGTGATATTATCTTATTTATAGAAGCTCCACCATAATCCCCAAGTCCAAAATAGGCATAAGTAAGAGCCAATGATGCAACTACCATAAGAGGAGGTCCGAGAGCTCTTCTTGTGGCTTCAAGAAGCAGTACAAGACCAATAACACTAAGATACAAATCTAACTGAGTTGGTGTTCCTAGCCTCATCTCAAATGATAATGCATCCCAAACTTGTGAATATATAAAAAATCCCACTGAAACAAGCAGTAAGATTCCCATAATCCAGTCTGTAATAGGTACATAATCTTTAGGTGAAGATTTGCGTGGTAAGTAGCTTAAATATGCCAAAAAACCAGCAAACATCAAGTGAATTCTTTTTACAACATCTTCATTCATCCAAGGAGTAAACTCCAAAACAAGTGGTGATGAAATGTAGAGTTGGAAAAGGGACCAAACTAGTGCCAAGTAAATTATAAAATTGGCAAGGTATTTGTTGGAAGGATCACGCCCTCCTGTTTCTGCTTCGAGTACATCTTGGGTAGAGAGCCCAACCTCTTCTTTGCCGCTCATAGACGCTCCTTAATATAAATATATTTGTAAA
>Ga0256840_1002403_pt1 | contig 16507 bp, 12 predicted proteins | sample 355202metaG_FD_185969 | JGI IMG/M metagenome (GOLD analysis project Ga0256840, IMG submission 185969) | Hydrothermal vent microbial communities from Mid Atlantic Ridge, Atlantic Ocean - 355-202 | ecosystem: Environmental > Aquatic > Marine > Hydrothermal vents | place: Atlantic Ocean: Mid... | reverse complement strand
CAAATATATTAGAGTTTTTAGAAACTCATCAACAAGGGATAGATACAATAGTGGGTGAAGGTGGCATAAAACTAAGTGGTGGACAAAAACAGCGCATTGCTATAGCTAGAGCCTTATATGATGATCCTGAGATTTTAGTCCTTGATGAAGCTACAAGTGCTTTAGATAATGAAACTGAAGAGAAGATAATGAAAGAGATTTATAAGATAAGTGAAGATAAAACTTTAATTATCATTGCGCATAGGCTTAGTACACTTGAAAAATGTGAAAAGGTTTACAAGCTTGAAAATGGAGAATTATAAATTCTTAGAACAAGTCGAAAAAGTATTTACAAGGAAAATATGATGGATAATCCTTTGACTACTATCTTAACAGTAAACTATAACACATCAGATTTTATAGAGTTAATGCTTTATGCATTTGAAAAACTTACATATTATCCTTATAAAGTAATTGTTTGTGATAATTACTCGTCAGATAAAGAAATTTTAAAAATAGCAAAAGTTGCACAAAAATATAGCAATGTTGAAGTGATTTTTAGAGAACAAACTCAAGCTGGTAGTATAGGTCATGGTGAAGCTATGGATTTATTAGTGTCTAAAGTAGAATCACCATATTTTGTGACAATGGATGCTGATTGTACTTTTTTAGCAAAAGATTGGGATAAAAAGCTAATATCTAAAATAAATGGAAATATTAAATCAATAGGAACAGCATTACCAGAAAATAAAGTTAATCATAAGCCTTTGGATTTTCCACTTGTATTTGCTGTGCTATATGAAACTAATACATTTAAAAAACTTCATCCTTCTTTTATGCCAGGGGATATAAAACAAGATAAATCTAAGGATACAGGATGGCAAATAAGAGAGAAATATTTAAGCAATGGTTATAAAGGTATAGTTTTTAAAGGTATTAATACTAGATATGCAAAAGATACACCTTTTGATAATGTATTATGTGCAGTTTATTATTTTAAAGATACATTAATAGCTTCTCATTTCAGCAGAGGTAGTAGTTATGGGGCTGCTAAATATAATAATAGATGGTTGTTTAAAATACCTTACTTTTCAAGATTTATCAGAAAATATATTGGATTAAAAGAAAAGCAACAATGGATTAATCTTTGTTATTCTATAATAGATAAGGAAGCACCTAAATAACAAATTTTAATGAGTTCGTTCGATAAGCAACTAATAAGACTAAAAAGGGTAAAAATGTAGAAAAAATAGATAAAAATGGTAAAGCATAGCTAAACTTATACAGAAATTATAATAAAGTCCAGCGAAAATTGAGAAAAGATTTTTTAAAAATAGAAAATTAGAATTTCTAAAAGTGGTTTTTAGAGGTTCTCTTATAATAAATAGGAGATATAGAATGGAGCAAAGTTAGAGAATTTCAAAAATATAAAAATAGAGGTGCTTATCATTGGGAACAGATAAGTTTTAATCCTATAAGAAGAAATGCTTTTGTTTTAGGAAGATATCAAAATATGATCAAATTAGTAAAAGATGAGGTAGATATCAAAGGTAAAAAACTTCTTGATGTTGGTTGTGGAGATGGAGTATTGTCGTATCTATTTTCAAAAGAGGGTGCTAAAGTTTATGGAATCGATTATTCTGATATAGCTATAGAGTTTGCAAGACAAAAGACTAAAAATATGGGTATCGACTTTAGGCAAGGTAGTGCTTATGAGTTGCCGTATGAAGATAATTTTTTTGATATTGTTGTTTCATCTGATGTCATAGAACACTTAGAAGATGTAACTGAATATTTGTTTGAAATAAATAGAGTTGTAAAAATGGGGGGGGTAGTTGTGATTAGCACTCCTATAAAATTTACAGAATTTCCACTTGACAAAGAGCATGTTGTTGAATGGTTTCCAAATGAGTTTAAAGAAGTTATTGAGAATCAATTTAAAAATACAAAATATTACTACTCTCATCCATTGGCACTAGAACAAATTTATCAAGCTCCATATTTTGGAAAGCAATTAGGTAAAATTTTATTTAACATAGTATCACTGATTAAAAATCCTTTCTTTGGTTTTGATAGTAGATTTAAATATTTAATGCTTCAATATAGTGTTTCAAAGGTAAACAAGTGAGCTTCATAACCTTTCGCAGATACTATTTGGATGACCTTTTATTGCATACACAGTTTTATGGCAAAGTTTTAGATGTTGGTGGTAAAAAAGAGAATAAAAGAGGAAAATTTAGACCTCCATTAGATAAAGTTGATAGTTGGAAATATTTGAATATTGATAAATCTACTAACCCAGACTATTTATGTAGTGCAGATGATATTCCAGTAGATGATGAGACTTTTGATATAGTAATACTTGCGGAAGTTTTAGAACATCTTGAAAATCCAATAGGTGTATTGAAAGAGTGTAAAAGAGTTTTAAAGGAAAATGGTAAAATAGTCATAACTATGCCGTTTTTGTATCCTAAGCATGCCGATCCTTATGATTTTCAAAGATGGACTGATTATAAGCTTGAAAATGAGATGAAAAAGCTTGGTTTTAAAAATATAGTCATAACCCCAATGGGGGGGATATTTGCAGTAATTTATGATCTTTTACATGTATCACTTGGGAGTGCTTCAAAAAATAGAGATGCTTTAAAAAATAAAATTATCGGAAAGTTTATTATGCCTATTTTAGCTAAAGTGTTTAAGTGGCTTGATAAAAAATATGAGTATAAAAATAAAACTATTACTACGGGGTATTTTGTTATAGCAAATAAAATATAAGGGACAGTAGTTATGTATTATTCATTAATTATTAAAACTAAAAATGGTGGTTTTTTTACACTAAAAGATCAGAACACTTTAGATGAGATAAAAAAGCTTTTGCAAAAGTATTTGGCTAAAGATGAGTTTTTTGTAGAAAAAAAGAATCTAAGTTTTAATGATGTAGATGAATTTATAGCTTTAGAATCAAAAAAGAGTTTTGAAGAAATTGTAGATACTGAAGAGCAAAAATATGATACAATGTTTGCAATAGGCTTAAGAAGTGAGGATTTGGTAACGCAAAGTGATTTAGTTAAAAATATTACGGATGATTTAGTTAATAAAATATCAATACCTAAAAAAGAAAGTTTCAAAAATTCTATTTTTATAATACATGGTAGAGATAATGAAATGAAGCTTGAAGTAGCAAGATTTGTGGAATCTTTAGAGATAAAAGCTATTGTACTACACGAGCAACCTAATGTAGGAAAAACTATAATAGAACAAATAGAAAGTTATACTAATGTTAGTTTTGCTATAGCATTATATTCTCCTGATGATAAAGGAAGATTTAAAAAAAATAATGATAAATTTAAGAAAAGAGCAAGACAAAATGTTGTGTTTGAGCATGGTTATTTAATTGGAAAATTAGGAAGAGATAGAGTTTTTGCTATTGTAAAGGGAAATATTGAAATTCCTAGCGATTTAAATGGTTTAATATATGCTAATTTTAATAAAAACTGGAAAAATGAACTAATAAATGAGTTAAAAGCCGCAGGAATTTTAGAAATAAAAATAAAGGATAATTGATGATTAACCATAGTTTAAAAAATAAAAAGCTAATAATTTGCTATGAGAGTAGAGAAAAGTTTAAGGAAAGTATAAAAAAAGAAGTTGATAAAAATACTGCTGAAAGTTGGTCAAAATTTCTCATAGATCATAAAAGTATTGAAAGTATAAAAAATTTTTTAGTTCGTAAAGGATTAGATACAGAAGTTTTAGAGTTAGACAATATTGAAAGATTTAAAAAGATTATTGATGCAAAAGGCAGTATAGATTTATTGTTGTGGAATATTTCTGATGGGTGTGATATCTATAAAGGTTCATATGTACCTTCATTTGCTAAACTTTTAAATATAAAATTTTTCGGAAGTGAAACTTATGCACAATATATTGCCCAAGATAAATTTAAATTTGTTTCAATTTGTGAGCATCTTGATATATCGGTTCCTAAATCAATTTTGTATTTATATAGGCAAAATAACTATCTTCCCCAAAAGCCTACAGATATATTTTCAAAACAACAATTCTTATTCATAAAACCAAATATATTTGATAACAATATTGGAATCTTAGAAAATGCAAAAACCAATATCAACAATTTAAACAATAATGTTGAAGAGTTGTCAAATAAAATAGAATCCGATGTTTTAGTTCAAGAATATATAGATGGCTTTGATTTGAGAGTATGTTTTATAGGAGATAAAGTTGATATAAACAAAATAGGTGTTTTAAAAATAGAAAAATACAATATAGAAACCAATGGTTCTATTGACTTTATTAATGAATCTGAGGCAAATAAAATAGACTTTAAAGTAACTAAATATACAAATTCAGCTATTTGTAATAATATAGTTGCTGATGTTATAAAACTTATTAATTCACTTCATCTAAAAGATTATTTTGCATTTGATGTAAGGGTATCAAAAGATGAAACAAAGTATTATTTCATAGAATTAAATACTGCTCCATTTATTATAAATAGGACAATGGATGCATATGCACAACTTTTTTATGATAAAACTATATCAAAAGTTTTTTATGACACTATAGTCAATTCTTTTTAAGAAAGTAATTGATTATATCTTTATTTAATAAAGGTATATCAAAATCCCAAAAATGGATAATTTGTGGCCAGAAAATAAATCTTTCTAATGTTTTATTACTTTTTTTATCTAAAATAAATGAATTAAGTTTATTTTGCTTAATAAAATCTATTTTTCTTTGTAATAAATAAAAACCATCATAATCTTTAGGAAGAATTTGAACTATTTTATTTAAAAACTCAATATAACTGTTTTCATTATTTAATTTATAAAGTATTGCACTATTTAAATATATTTTTGAAACAAAACTTGGGTCACTAAAACCTTCATCGATTATTTTAAGAGCTTTGTCAGAAAACTCTTTAGATTTTTGATAATTTTTACTTAAAATAAAATAAATTATAGCATTATTATAAAGTGATATTCTATCATATCTCTCAAAATATTTATATTCTATATCAAAAATAATCTCTTGAGCTTTTTGTAAATTATTTGTGATTATATAAAATACTAGTAAATTGTTTATGGTGTAGCTCTTTTCAACAGAAGCAATACTTATAAAATCTTTTATCAATTCAGACAAATCATTTTCTAAAATATTACTATATTGTTCAACAGCTTGATAATCATATAATTTTAAAGCTAAAATATTATGGTGTCTTTTAAATCTTATATATAAATTTTCTATACTTTGATAGTTTATAAAATCTTGATTATTTAAAGCATCAGTAAACTCTACGGCAGGTAAAAGATTTAAGATATAATCATTTAAATTTGTATGTATTTTTTTATTTTCAATAATTCTAATTGTATTTATTAATATACTTTTTGCATCAGTATATTTTCCAAGAGCTAAAAATGTGGCACTTTTTAAAGCACTTATCGTAATATTAATATAACTTAAAAACTCTTCATCGTTAGATGAGTTGATAAAATATTGGTTAAACTCATTTTCTATTAAATGAATTACCTCTTTAAACCTATCTTGATGATATAGATATTGCAATTTAATTATAAACCCAATCAATTTTATAGAATTATCATAAAAATTTAGAAAATCTATCTTTTTATCATTAAAAAAATATATATCTATTTGGAGTTGAATTAGCCTTAATATTTCAAGGTATATAGTTTCATCATCAGTATCAATTTTAAATGAAAGATATTTTTTTAATTCTAATATATTAAATTTTTCAATTTCTTTCATTAGAAAATCAATAAAATCATCTATCTCTTCTTCTAAAAGTTTCATAGGGTAAAATTTAGCCAATGTTGCAAAATATACCTTTTTTTTAGCTTTTTTCATAAACTCTAATTGTTCAATCATTTGATTTATTTTAGTTAAAAATTTTTTCTTTAATAAAAAATATATGTAGTAATGATTTAGTTTTATTTTTTGCTCATTAAAAATAATAAATTCAAATTTATCATTATTTAGATCAATATTATGAATGTTTAGTTTCTGCATTAAATAATTTATATAGTTGCAATCATCAACAAACTCAAACATTATTACCAATAAAATCAAAAAGTTTTCTTCATCCAGACTATAATCGTACTCTACAATCTTTTTCAATGATTTTTCGTATTCAATTGCAAGAGGTATCCCATTGGAGAATGAATACACTTCATCTGAATACTCTTTTTCTAAATATTTGCAAAACAGTCTTGTGTGATCTTCATCAAAGGGTTTTAAAGTATAATTTACAATATTTCGATTTACAATAAGATTTTTTAGTTTTAAATCTACATTATTATTTAATAGATTTCCTTTTTCAAATATTATTTTTATCTGATTTTCTTTTGAAAATATAAATGCTTTTAAAAATTCAATTTCCGATTCTTTTAAAAACTCAATATTTGAAAACCAAATAATTTTTATATTTTTATCTTCTAACGCTTTCCAAAAATTATTAAAAAAAGTTGAATAATCCTTATTTATTAATATTTTATAATTTGTAGAAAGAAAAGAATCTTTAATTTTTTTTATAATCTCATAATTTTTATAAATTTTTTCAAGTTCTACGGTACCAAACTGCCTACTTACCGCTTTAATATTTTTTATAAAATATTTTTCATGTAAAATTTCATATATTATGTAAATAAACTCAAAAAACTCTTCACCTTTTTCTCTTTCTTTAAAAGAAAAACTGATAAATTCACTAAAGTTTTTTTCTAAAAGAAATCTTATTAAAGAACTTTTTCCAACTCCACTTTCACCATTGACGAAAATATATTCATTATCTCTAATTTTTGATAATAACTCATTTTTTTCTTTTTCTCTATTAAAGATAATCATCAATTATCAGTAATTTTTTGGTATAATTTTTTATTTAAGGATTGTGATGAAGTTAGAAAAATGTATTGAAAAGTTTTTAAATCATTGTCAAGTTGAAAAGAATTTAAGTGATAAGAGCATAAAAGCTTATAAGATAGATTTAAATGCATTTGAAAAATTTATGAAAAAAGATAAGATTTGTGATATTGATAAAAATGATATAAAAGATTATTTGAATTATCTATACAATAATAGCTATAAAGTTAAAACAATCAAAAGAAAAATAGTATCTGTAAAAGCACTATTTAATTTTGCTGAATTTGAAGATATAATTTTGCAAAATCCATTTAGAAAAGTTAAAATAAACTTAAAAGAAGAAAAGAAACTTCCTAAAGTATTGACACTTACACAAGTGAAAAAGATATTTGAATGTCTTAAAAATAGTGAAAAAGTAGATAAGTTATATAAAAGAAATTTATTGATAATAGAGCTTTTATTGTTAAGCGGTATGAGAGTTTTTGAACTGTGCAATATAAAAGTAGAAATGATTGATTTTGATGATAGGTTGATTTTAATAGATGGTAAAGGTAGAAAACAAAGAAAAATATATATATCCAATGATGCAACTTTACAATTGTTAAAAGATGTGGTAAAAATTTTTGAAATCAAAAAAGGATATGTGTTTTTAAATAGAAGCAACAAACCTATTACAGATCAAACAGTTAGAAATGTAGTAAAAAATATTTGTAAAGAGTGTATTGGTTTAGATAATATAACACCTCATATCTTTAGACATACTTTTGCTACTGTTTTAATAAATGACGGGGTTGATATAAGACATATACAATTTTTATTGGGTCATAGTTCAATTACTACAACACAAATTTATACTCAAATGGATGATAGTGTATGCAAAAAAATAGTTATGCAAAATCCTATCAATGAGATGTTGTCAAAAACTATAAGCTGATGATATTAAAAATTAACTAAAAAATAGATATAATTAAATGGAATATAAGTTTTTTTAAATGGGAATATAATGATAATTAATATTTATAGATATAATAACAATTTAGATGACTTTTTTGTTGAAAACTTGCTTTTTCAAAATAAAGATTATTTAAGTGGTAAATTTTTTGATATTTTCTTTTTTACTCCTGATGAGTTTAAAGATGGAAATAGTATAGATTTTATTTTGATAGATGATGATTTTGTTATCAAAGCAAATGATGATTTGCAAAATGAAATGATAAAAAAGTGGAAAGCTAATCAAAAACATATCTATTTTATCTCTTTAACAAAAAATAGTTTAAATACAATTATTGCAAGAGATAGCAATCTAATTAGAGTAGAAAATTATAACAATGATGAACTGTATGGAGTATTATTAACTGAAATTTATCATGATCTTTTAAGAACCTTCACCAATAAAGATAAAATGAAAGTATTTTTATCTCATGCAAAAAAAGATGGTACAAAAATTGTAGAAAAATTTAAAGAGTTTTTAGAGTTAAATACAAAGATAGAGGGTTTTTTTGATGTTTTAGATATTCAAAATAGTAGCAATTGGAGAGAGATTTTAAAAAAAGAGGTAGAAAATTCTCTATTTTTACTCTTTTATTCAGATGAGTATTCATCAAGAGAGTGGACACAAAAAGAGCTAATTTTAGCTAAAAGTTTAGGAGTTCCTATTATTGGAGTAGAGATTTTAAGTGATGAAGATAAACGGATGTCACCTTTTTTGTCAAATATCAAAATGATAAAACTAAAAGCTACTTCTACTAAAATAGAACTTCTTTGTAATGATGAATTTTTGATAGATTCGAATGTAAACTATCGCAAAATTATAAATACTCTTTTAAAAGAAGCACTACTTCAAATAAAATTTAATATAGATCATAAAAATAACAATTATAATGTAATTACTACAAAACCTGATTTTTTTATTGTATCAAAAAGTAAAAAAGATATTATATATCCAGATCCACCGATTTTAGTAGATGAAGAAAAATGCTATAAAGAGTGTAAAGATATAAAACTTTTTACTCCATTAACCTTAAGTAAAAAAAATTTAAACAAAAAAGTTTCTGTATCTATAAGTGAACCTTTAGACTTAGAACAAAATCATATAAAATTATCACATCTACATCTTATGATGTCAGAGATTGCAAGATATCTGCTTATAAATAATGTTACACTAATTTATGGTGGAGATATTTTATATCAAAAAGAAGATTTTAATTTTACTACCTCGTTATTAGAACTTTTAGGAAGCTATAATGAACATTACAAAGATAGCAAAAAACTCATAAATTATGCAGTTAAACCATTTAGCAATAATATAAATGTTTCACTAAAAGCTAAATATAAAGATTTGATAGATTTTAAAGAGATTGGCAATGAGTGTGATTTTGACAATAGAAAAAAAATAGCTCAAAATTTAACTATAATGAGAGATAAAACTATCGAAATAAGTGATTCAAAGATAGCCATAGGCGGGAAAATCACAGGCTTTAGTGGATTTTACCCAGGAGTTTATGAAGAGGTTTATTTGGCTCTGCAAAAAGATAAACCCGTATATTTAATAGGTGGTTTTGGGGGAGTTATAAAAGAAGTAATAAAACTTATAGAAACTAAAGAAAATGATAAACTAAGTTTTAGTTATCAGCAAAATCATCATCCAAAACTTTATGAATACATCAAAGATAAAAAAGAGTTAAAAATTAAAATAGAAACAAAATATGATGAGATGTATCAATTTTTTCAAAAATTTAATACTAAAAATTTAAAAAATGGTTTAAGCGCAAAGGAAAACAAAAAGCTTTTTTATTCACAAGATGTTTATGAGATAGTTGGGTTGGTTTTGAAAGGATTATTAGAAGTTAAAGAAATACCAAAGAAGATTGATTGATGATTACTGATATAGTTAAAATAAATGAAAATATAGAAGATCAATTGTTGTATTTTGAGACAAAAAATATTTATGAAAAATATAGGCAAGATTTGTGTCAAATATTTGCTGATTTTGTATTGGACTTGAGAGAAAAAGATATTTATAAGGCATTTAATAATCTTAAAATAGTGTTTAAAAATAATTTAGAAATAAAAGAGAATAAAATTTATTTTAAAATTTATGATACTTCTAAAATAGCTACTTTGGTATTTGAAAGATTATATGAAGAAGATAGAAATAATACTTTTGATAATTATATTAAACTTATTGAAGATAATATATATGAAAATAGCAGTTGGTATTATTTAGATTTTAGTATATATAATGAGTATGAGAATATTGATATAAAAAATTGTTTTTTTAATGAGGCTATAAGATACATTGAACAAAACAAAATTATTTTGCAATTTTATAAACTTGATGATAAAATACAAAAACAATCTAATTTAGATAAGTTTTACTATTGGCTAAAAAACAGTAAATTTGATGAAAGTTTTAAAAATTGTTTTTATGATAATGAGCAAATAGATAAAATTTTTAATTTAATAGATACTATAATTAAATTTTATGACTATAACACACATAATATTCATTATAGACAAGAAAATCCAATTTTTAAGTTACTAAATTTAGATAACGATTTTGTAAATGCTACATTATTGTTGTCAGGTAATATTAGATTAAATATATTTTTTTTAAAGCATTTTGAACATTTTTGTGTAGGTTTTATAAATTTAGTTGAATTCTTAACTCGAAAATGTGATGAAAATTATTTTAAATTTTTAATTGATGAATTAACTAAGATTTTATTTAAACATTTTTATAGATCATGTAAAAAAAGTGAATTTAGTGGAAAAATATTTATTATACTAAATATATTAGTAGCTAGTTATTTTCAAAATTTTGTTTATAAAAATAAACACATATTTTATTATCAATATTTAATTGATAAAATTTTTAATTTCCTAGAATTAGTAGAAATAAATTCAAGTGCATACGAAAAAATATTTTTATTTAATTTTATTTTTAATGATTTGATTAAATTGCAAATAGAAGATAATGATATAAAATCATATTTTTTATTGAGTAGATATATTGAATTAGCCAAAAAATTAAACATCGAAATAGATGATAGTTTAATAGAAAACATATTAAGTAAGATAAAAAATTTATTGAATGAAGATGATTTACAATTTAATTCTCAAGTTATAGAAGGTATAGATTTTTCTGTTTTTTACAATGGTAAATATAAAAATTTATGGCTTAATTTACTTAAGATAGAAAAGAAAAAACAAACTTGGAAAGAGATTCAGACAGAAAGAAAAAGAAAACGAACTATTGGTAGCAATGATAGGCAAGAACCAAAAAAACAAATCAAATTATACTTTAAAATATTAAGTGATATTTTTGTAAAAACTTTAGATAAAGATATTCAAGAAAAAATTATAAAGCTTGCTAAATATTTTGGTTTAGATGTTAATTATGGGATTTTTGAAGACTTTATATTTGATAGAGATTTTTTTTATGAAAAGTTTCTGAAAATATTAAACTTGTTTGATGATAATTATTTTGATATTTTTTTGTATGAGCTAAAAGCAAGAAGTGAAATATTTAAAATAATAAAACTATATAGCTATACATACTCTACGAAAAGAAAAGAAAAAATTTCAATTGCTATTAATCAACTTGAAAATTTTAATTTTGATATATGGAAAAAGTTTAATTATAGTAAATCTAATATGATAGAAGGTATTGAATTACTTATTTCTAATCAATCATTTGTATTAGCAAATAAACTATTAAATTTTATAAATTTTGAAAATAAAGAACTAAATTATTTAAAATGTGAAAAAGAAATATTAGATGTTTACTTTTATAACAAAAACTTCGATGAATTAAATCAAATTAAATATATCGAAGATGATAGAAATAGAGGTATTGAGAGTTTGTATAATAAATGTGAGGAATATAAAACTTTAATAAGAGCTTTAATTTTCTTTGATAAAGAACCTAAAAAAACATCTATAATAATAGAATCAGAAATCAGCAAAACTAAATTTTATAAAAAACTCTATTTTGTTAATCTAATCAATGCATATTTAAAAATTTTTATGCAAGATGATAATAATTTTAATAGAATAAAGCTTTTAAATAGTATCAAAAGCTATGAAGGTTTTTTAGAAAATAGTAGGTTAAATAAAGATTTATTTGATTATAAAACTTTATTATTTTCTTATATAGAATTAAATAACTATGTAAAAAGTGCTTTGATTATAGATAAATTACCAGAATATTACCTGAGAGATTTTGAGATGATTATTTTAAAATATAATTTTTTGAAAAAATTTAAATCTGAAATTAAAGCAGCAGAATTTTTAGATAAGTCTAAACAATTTATGACAGATAAAGAGATAAAAATAATAGAAAAAGAAAAATTAGATGATTTGTTTGAATATAGAAAAGAGATTAGAGAAAGATTAAGTAAAACTTTAGAATATCAATTTGCTATATCTTTTGCTGGAGAGTATAGAGATTATATGACTATTTTATCTGATAAGCTTAGAAAGTTAGGGTATAGAGTTTTTCTTGATAATATATATGAAAGTCAAATGCTTGGTGAAGATTTGGTTGAATATTTGACAAATATATTTAAAAATAAATCAGAATTTGTTGTTATTTTTGTTTCAAATGAGTATAAAAATAAATTTTACACAAATGAAATAGAAAGAAAAGCAATTATTAATAGAGAATATTTTCAAGATTGTATAATTCAATTAAAATATGATGATACAAAACTAAATAAAATCTCAGATAATTATTTTTATATTGATTTAAGTGATAGTAGTATAAATGAGATAAATTGGGAAGAAATTGCATTAAAACTAAAAGAAAAATATGAAAGTTTGGGAGAATAGAAATGTTAAAACCACCTTTAGATAGTAAAATAGTTTGTTATTCATTTGATTATGGGAATAGAACTATATTAAAAGAACCATTAAGAAAATTACTTCAAAGATATGATGAACAAGTATTAGGAGTAATGCCGTTTGTGAATAATAATCCTTATCTATTAGAATTTTATATAATTTTTGATTGTGAAAAAGATGAAATTTTAGAATATATAAAAACTTATATTACACCATTAGCTATTAAAGAGCATTCAGAATTGACAATTGAATATCTTTTAAAACAATTAGGAAATCGAAGATTTAATTCTATAAATCATATATTTCCTGATATGTTAGATAATTTTTTTGAAAATTTTTTCTTTTTCCCTGAAAGAAAAGAATTGTTATCAAAAGGATATAAAATAGATACAAACTTATTTCCACCAAATACTATATTTTTTAGTTATTCTCATAAAATTGAAAAATTTGTTGAAGATATAAAAAATGAATTAAAAAATTATAACTTACCAGTTTTTGTAGATACATCATCTTTGGTATTAGGTGATATTATAGATAAAAATATTGAAAAATTGATTGAAGAAAGTAGAGGGGTTGTATTTTTCATTGATAAAAATTTTTATGCTACAAAATGGTTGAACTATGAGTTTGATCTTGCAAATAGACTTGATAAGAAAAAGTTTCTTATTATGGATGACAATTACAAAGAGTATGAAAAATATTTATATGTAAAATCAAGTTCTAAGAAAGAAGATGTAAAAAAAGTAGTAAAAGATATATTGAGGTGGTATTATGAATAAAATTGAAAAAGGTAATTTATTTTGAAACGAAAAGTTTTTATTAGCTATCATCATGCGAATGATCAAGATTACAAAGAAAATTAGATGAATATTTAATAAAAATAAAAAAAGTATGTATTTGTAGGAAAAGATAATATTAGTTACTATATAAATTGCAAAAATATTACAAAACTACTAAAAAGGAATAGACTATGACGATCAAAAGTTTTAGAGGTGTTGACTTTATAAATAGAGACAAAGAGATAAGTTTCTTTTTGGATTATTTTAAAAATAAGCCAGAAAGAGTTATGTGGGTTTATGGTCCAAAAAGTACAGGTAAAACTACACTTATTGAATATATCATAGAAGAGAAGCTAACTTCAGGCTTAAAAGTTTTTGACAAATATTGGATCAAATATATAAACCTAAGAGGTATGATGGTAGGAAGCTACAATAGTTTTATAAACTCTTTTTTTGAAAAAGTGCCAAGTGATGACTTTGCAAATGAGATAAAAGCAGGTTTTGATATAGGTATATTTAAACTTGAAGCAAAGGTTTTAGAGCAAATTAAAAATAAAGAAAAAAATCTTTTTCATGAATTGATAGTAAAATTAAAAAAAATTAAAAAAAATAAAATTATAGTTATTGATGAGATTCAAACTTTACAAGATATATACCATAATGGTGAAAAAGAGCTTTTAAATGAGTTTTTAAACTTTTGTGTAAGACTTACAAAAGAGACTCACCTATCTCATGTATTGATTTTGACAAGCAATACGATATTTTTAAATCAAATCTATAACAATGCAAAGATGAAAGCAACAAGTGATTTTAAACTCATAGATCATTTGCCTTATAGCGAGATAGAAACTTGGTTGACTTCTAAGGATTTAGGATTTGGGCTAAAGGATGTAGAGCTAATTTATGATTATCTCGGTGGAAGTGTGGCACACATAAAAAAACTCATTGATTTTAAAAAAGAGTACAACTCTTTAAAAGAACAACTTGAAGAGATGGCTGAGATTGCTAAAAATGAGATAATACTCTTTTTTGAACAACAAAAAATTTCAAAAGAAGAGAGAGAAAAATTTTTGTTTGTAGCTAAAAAAATAGTAGAAGATGGAAAGTTTATTAATGGGGATTATGAAGGGTATTTGGAGATTGTTTCTAAATTTGCGGAAGTTGAGATACTGTTTTTTGATCCTATTAAAAATATAGCTACAGCAAATAGTAGGATTTATGTAAAGGCTTTTGAGAGGATTTAGGGAGTAGGAGTGAGGATAGATGGTGAAGAAAAAGGTATATGTTTTAGGAAAAGATAACATTGGTTGGTCGATAGATAAAGATAGAAAATATACTATTAAAGCTATAAAAAGTATTGATGGCTATGAGATTGTAGATAATATCTTTAAAGCTGATATTATTTATGCAATATGGTGGAATCAGTTGTTGAATTGGAAATTTAAATTATTTAATGTTTTTTTTAAAAAAAGAATTATAGCTTGTATAACAAATGATTTAGCTCATCAACAAAATGAGATAAAAACTATTTTGGATAAAGTAGGTATTTTTGTATATGCTAATAGTTTTCAAAAAGAGCAATTATTAGAGTTAGGAGTTAAAGAAGAGCAATTATTTTTTAATCCATTTTATGTGAATGAACGAATATTTAAAAAACTATATTTATCAAAATATGAATTAGTTAAAAAATTTGATATTGATTGTGAAGTAATAAAAGATAAATTTTTGATAGGGAGTTTTCAAAGAGATAGTTTAGGAAAAGATTTATCAAAGCCAAAATGGCAAAAAAATCCAGATTTATTAGTTGAAATTCTTGATAAGCTTGATAGAAGTAGGTATTTATTAGTATTGGCAGGGCCTAGAAGACATTATATTATCAATAAATGTAAAGAATATAAAATCCCGTATATTTTTATTGGAGATGAAAGGTATATTAAAAATAATCAAGATGATCTGGTTGCAAATGCTTTAAATGTAGAAGATATGCCATATTTATATAATTTAGTAGATTTATATATTGTCTCTTCCAAATCAGAAGGTGGACCAAAAGCTATTCCTGAGTCAGTTTTATGCCAAACAAATATCATCTCAACTGATGTGGGATTTGCTAAAGATTTATTGGATAATAAAGCTATCTATAAAAATAGCTATGAAGCTGTAAATTTGATAAATAATATAATTGATAATAATATAGGGTTTACTCATAAAGTTCATAAATTTTATAGTTTTAATAATTTCAAAAATAGAGTAGAAAATATTTTAAAGGCAACTGAATGAAAATACATATATTGTATCCATTTGTAGATGGACCTTGGGGTGGAGCAAATCAATTTTTAAAAGCAATTAGAGATTATTTTATTAAATTAAATGTTTATACAGAAAATGAAAATGAAGCAGATGTTGTTTTGTTTAATGCAAGTCCATCTGCATTATTATTATTATTATTATCTAAAGTTTATAAACTTAAAAAGAAAAATAAAAATATGATAGTAATAAACCGTATAGATGGACCGGTTTATTATATAAGAGATAAAGATTTAGAAGTTGATAGAGCTTTTTTTAGATTTAATAAAAGTATTTGTGATGGTACAATATATCAATCAAATTGGTCAAAAGAAAAAAACTATTATCTTGGTATGGAAAAAAACAATTTTGAAACCACTATATTAAATGCTCCAAATCCTAATATTTTTAATAAAAATAACAAAATACCTTTTAACAAAAATAGAAAAATAAAAATAATTGCTACAAGTTGGTCTAGTAATTGGAAAAAAGGGTTTGAAACTTATAAATGGTTAGATGAAAATCTTGACTTTTCAAAATATGAGATGACATTTGTAGGAAATAGCCCAGCCCCGTTTAAAAATATAATTTATAAAAAACCAATGAATAGTGAAAATTTAGCATTAGAGTTAAAGAAACATGATATTTTTTTAACGGCTTCACAAAAAGATCCTTGTTCTAATTCACTTATTGAAGCATTGCATTGTGGATTACCGGCTATTGGTTTA
>Ga0256840_1002402_pt1 | contig 16507 bp, 15 predicted proteins | sample 355202metaG_FD_185969 | JGI IMG/M metagenome (GOLD analysis project Ga0256840, IMG submission 185969) | Hydrothermal vent microbial communities from Mid Atlantic Ridge, Atlantic Ocean - 355-202 | ecosystem: Environmental > Aquatic > Marine > Hydrothermal vents | place: Atlantic Ocean: Mid... | reverse complement strand
GCATGACTTTTGCTTAAAAAAATTAAATAATACCTCCTTATAAGGGGTAAAACCAATGTGGCCCATGATGGAAAAAGGCATACGGAAAGAGAAGCATTTTTTTAAAAAACAAGAGGCCAACCAGACCCTCGACATCTTTGAAAGGGATTTGTCGGCGGGGATAAATATTTGGTTGATCAGTAAGCAGCGTTTTTTTCGCCAGCGGTGGGAGAGGGTAGTTGCTATTTTAAAGTCTTCCACCACTTTTGGGCATATTTGTTTCTGTAGTACTTCTGTGGCCTTGGGGTTGTCTCACACCATTCCTTTTGGCCTTGGCTTGAAGTCCTTAAATCGGGTCCCCGATCCATCTTTGTTGCCCTACATCTTTACTCCTGCGGAATTTAAGCGTTTAGTTAGCCAAGGACTTTTGTCAAATAAAGACGATATCGTAAGATTATGGGGGGCTAAAGAGGCTTTTTTGAGCTTTTTGGGGTATAAGTTCTGTCTTCCCCCTTCTCAAATAGAAATAACTTCTCTCTGTCCCTTTCGCGTACGTGCTGTGGGAGGAAACGAAGAAGAATTTATCCTTAAGGGCCTAAAACTTTATTTAGGGGCCAGACCATATCTGCTCTCTTTGGTGTATAAGCGGAGAAAATATCCCAAACCTCTTTTTAGTATCAAAATGTGGCCGTCTTTTGAGTATAAGTTAGCTCACCCTTACTCTTAATTTAAAGACGATCTTCCTTAAAGACGGGGCACTTTTTTTTAGGATCCCAATGGAGCATGACTGGGTCAGAGAAGTCTTTGTGACACGGTAGACACAGGCCCACACGTAAGATGCGACGCATCTCCTGGGCATCAAAGGGCCTTAATTCTTTACGAGACAGATGGGTTAGTGGTTTCCCGGAGAGATTGGTAAGACCAGAAAGGGGGACGTTTATCCCTAGCAGATCATCGGGGATCCTTTCTACACTTTGGAAGTGCCACTTTCCTTTCAGCCAGGTCAGATTTCCGTACCCAAGCCCCAAGGTCTTGGCGGAGGTATGACAGTCTTTACATGTACGTGCCTTTCCCGTGCCGTGGGGGTCTTGAAAGGACCAGGTTAGTCGTGTAAAGGTCTTTTTTACCTTTCCTTCCCGGGAAAGAACGGTTACAAAATCCTGTCAACCGGGCACAAGAATCACGATTTTGTTTTTATACCAGCCCAGAGTGGGTGTCTTATAGCGCATATAGCTACGGAATTCTTCCCATGCCCCTGGTGTCTCTTTCCCAGATAGTTTATCGAGCTGCTTTTCGTTCGCGACTCGCCTGATATGACAACCGAAACATTGAGGCACATGCCGATTATGGCAAGCCTGACAGGAAAGGTTTTTGTGTACAGGGTGCCGGCAGGCTATAGGTAAGGGAGGTTTAAGGGGGTGAACCTTCTGGTGGTGATCTATAAAGACAGAGCGGCCTTTTTCTTTTTTAAACCCGGGGATAATATGCCCCTTGCTGGTATGTCCTGTGCCTCCATGACAGGAGGTACATTGCACTTCCAAGCTTTGCACCATATGTACATAACTTTTGCCTGTGCCCATGGTTTCTTCTTTTATATGGCAATCCACACACACCAGTCCCTTTTTAAAGTGGATATCTGGTGGGATGTGTTGTACAAAGCGGCCGTCCAGGAGGGTATCGGCACCGAAATCTCCGTGGAGATAGGGCGTTCCGTAGCCTTCGGCTTCGTATAGGCCTTGATAAGTTAGGGCTATGCGTCCACTTCGGTTATGGCATCGTGCACAATTGCGAATCGGGATATTGAGGGTGAGGAAAGGATGTCCTTTGGGCTTTTTGTTGGGTACCAAATGACAGGCTACACACCCTCCTCCTTTCTGGGCCAAAAATCCCTGGTATTTCCCTCTGGGAAACCATAGGTGACAGGAACCACAAAGTTTGCGAAAGTAATCTAAAGCCAGGGAATTTTTTCCGCTCTTTAGGAGACTTTCTACTGTGTCTGGGCAGGGCTTGTTTGCTTCTCCCCAGTAGCGGCGCAAGGTATCTATTATGCCTCGGTTGGTGGCCATGAGGGATTTTTTCACCCATTCTGGACGGCGGGGGTGGCATGCGGGTTGGCCACAAGAGCTATCTGCTACATGGAGGTCCCCAGCATTGAAGATTAGATTTTTGTGGGCCAAGGACTTATCTATCCGCAGGGGCTGGCCGTTATGACAGGGAGAACACCCCACTACCTCGCGGGCGTGGGGTTTACTTGGTCGTTCCTGATGACAGGCAAGACACATTTCTATACGTCCAGAAGTGGTAAGGAATACGTGAGGAGCCCTTTTACGTTGTGTTTCCCGCCAAACTACAAAGATCAAAAGACATATTCCCAAAATAATAAAGCCCTTTTTCATCTACAGGCTCCCATTAGGAGGAAAATACCATAACTCAGGGCCCATAGGAGCAAAGAGAGGGTGGCTAACCTTGGACGCCAGTAATAGCCAAACAGACAGACTACGGGAAGGCTTGGGTAGGCTATGCCGGCCCAAAAAGGCGGCAGATAACGCAAGAGTTCTTGTACCCCAAGGAAAAACCAGGGGCCTTTTACCAAGGTGGTTTCTTGGGGAGCCACTAAACTTGCGGGCCAAACAAGACTTAAAGCCGTACATATTGTGGCCCAACATCCTAAATCTAAGAGCGATAAAAGACGGAGGCGAAAGTGCCAAAGGCCCGTTCCCCCTAATACCAGACCAGTCAGATAGACGTGAATCAGCCAGGGGCGGTGGACGCCGTCTTGACTGACCAAAAAGAATAAGTGGTTCATATATTTGCCTACCCAGGGGATGGAAAGGGCCAGGTGTTCGGCAATACGACCTGCAGAAAAGCCTGTTTCATCGTCTCGGATTACGTAGCCTGTAAAAAGTATAAAAAGTATGGCAGGTAGACTCAGGATCAAAATAGACCAGGACCACCAGGGGCGACTTTGGGCGCGTCTTTTTATCAGGGCTTCTACGGTGTGCATCCAGAGCAAAAGAAGCGTAAGTTGTCCGGAGAAATAATGAAGGGCCCGGAAAAAATCTCCAAAGGGTACGACGGTCTCGATGCCCACGGTGGATATAAGGGGATGTTCTTCGTGATAAGGGTAGCTGATTATTATGCCGGAAAGGGTGGCTATTAAAAGAGTGGCGGTCACCCCCCAAGAGAGCCATTTGGTCATTTTAGGCGATTTCGAGAACAAAGCCGGCATCGGTGTGTTTTAATTTCAGGGGTTTTAGGTCTTTATGGGCGGGGCCGGAGATGTAACGTCCCAACAGCGTAAATCGGCTTTGATGACAAGGGCAAATAAAAATATTCTCTTCGGGGTCGTAATTTACGGTGCAACCTAGGTGAGGACAAGTTCTCGATAAGGCAATAGGCCCGTGGGCGGAAAGCAATAAAAAATATTCAGGCCCGACAATTACTTTGTTGGGAACAAGCTTGACCTTTAAAAAGATCTTTTTTGGTGGGCGTGGTAAGTAGGAAAAGGCGGTAATAAGACCCACCGCCCCTAATCCTCCTAACCAAATACCGGTTAAGGCCTTTATAAACCAGCGTCTTTGCTTCTTGATAATCATAATCGTTAAGGGTATCACGTAAATGTTTCTTGTCATCTAGAAAAGTTTTGCTAGGTTAGCCTTAACCCCCAGGAGGATTGTTATGGTGGCCTTATTGATCATTGACATGATAAACGATTTTTTAGACCCCAAAGGGGTCCTATACTGTGGAGATGAAGTACGTAACATTGTGCCTTCTTTATCAGTGCATTTAAACTTATTTAGGGAAAAAGGATGGCCGGTGCTCTTTTTGTGTGATTCACATAGGCCTGAAGACGAAGAATTTAAGGCCTTTCCGCCCCACGCCATAGAAAATACTTGGGGGGCAGAGATAATCCCCGAGTTGGCCCCTCAGCCAGGCGAGAAAATAGTGCGCAAGACCCGTTTTAGTGGTTTTTACCAAACAGATTTAGAAAAGATCCTCCGCCAATTACAGGTAACCGAAATACATTTAACAGGAGTTTGTACCAGTATATGCGTAATGGATACGGCGGCTGGGGCCTTTTATAGGGGGTTTAAAATAGTCGTATATGAAGACAGTGTAGGAGACTTTGATCCAGAAATGCATCGTTTTGCCCTATTGCGCATGGAACGAGTCTATAAGGCCGAAATACGATGAGAGATAAGTTTTTTGATGAATTAGCACTTCTGACCGATTTTTACGAATTTACCATGTCTGCGGTGTATTTTACCCATGATATGTTTGCCCCTGCTACGTTTTCCCTTTTTGTCCGCAATTGTCCTCCCCAACGAAAATTCTTTTTGGCCGCAGGGTTGGAGCGGCTTTTATCCATCCTTGAAAATTTTCGTTTTACAGAAGAAAGTTTGGCGTATCTGGAAAGTCTAGGTCTGTTTAAGCCATCTTTTTTAGATTATTTGAAGACCTTTCGTTTTTCTGGAGAGGTATGGGCCTTACCAGAAGGGACTATTTTTTTCCCTCATGAACCCGTTGTGGAAATAACCGCACCGATAATTGAAGCCCAATTAATAGAAACTTTGGTAATAAACGTACTAAATTTAGAGACCACCATTGCTTCAAAGGCCATTCGTTGTGTTTTAGCTGCCCAGGGAAAGCCTTTGGTAGATTTTGCCGCGCGGAGGACTCAAGGCTTAGAGGCTGCCGTTCAAGTAGCCCGGGCCACATATCTGGCTGGTTTTTCGGCTACAAGTAACACCCTTGCCGGAAAGTTATACAATATACCTGTCACAGGGACCATGGCGCACTCTTTTGTCCAAAGTTTTGGCGAAGAAGAAGAGGCCTTTTGGGCTTTTGTCCAGGAATTTTCCGAAAATAGTATCCTCTTACTCGATACCTATGACACCCTGGGTGCCCTTCCCAAGGTCATTAAAATAGCCCGTATGCTTGAAAGGCAAGGGAAACGGCTCAAGGGGGTGCGTCTAGACAGTGGTAATTTAGTTTCCTTGGCCAAAGAAGTACGTAAGAGACTGGATGAAGCCGGTCTTTCCTATGTCAAAATATTTGCCAGTGGGGGGTTAGACGAGTACGCCATTTACCAACTTTTGGCTCAGGGGGCCCCTATTGATGCCTTTGGCGTGGGAACCAAGGTAGGGGTAGGAGCCGATTTGCCCTATTTAGATGCGGCTTATAAGTTGGTCTCTTACGATGGTCGCCCGGTGGCCAAGTTTTCTCAAGGGAAAGCCACCCTACCAGGGTCTAAACAAGTGTTCAGGGTTTATGATGATCAGGGCAAGCTCAAAGAAGACTGGATTGCCCTAAGAGGAGAAGAAATGTCTTCTGGTACCCCATTACTTGTCCAGGTCATGAAAGGGGGGAGACGGCTTTCTCCGCCAGAGGGCCTCGATCAGATACGTCATAGAGTGGAGGAGGGTATAAGGAGACTACCTTCTTATTTATTGTCCCTTGAGCCTCATGGGGCCAAATATCCGGTGTATCTGACCTCGGCCCTAATAGAACTCCAAGAAAAGGTACAACAGGAGTGCCAAAATCTCCAGCAACAAAAATTTTAATCCTTGGTGGGGTAAAGAGTGGTAAGAGCCGTTTGGCCTTGACCCTGGCGGAGAAATTTCCTCTCCCCCGCATTTATGTGGCTACGGCTGAACCCTTTGATGAGGAAATGCAGGAAAAAATTAGACGTCATCGGGAAGAAAGGGATGCTAGTTGGGAGACCATAGAGGCCCCCCTAGAGCTCGTGGAAGCCTTAAATATAGGAGAAAATTATAACGTGTGTCTGGTAGACTGTCTTACCGTGTGGTTGGGGAATCTCTGGTATCACGGTCGAGACCTTAAAAGGGAAAAAAGGCGTCTTTTGAGTCTTTTGTCCCGTTTTAAGACCAACGTGATTCTGGTTTCTAATGAAGTAGGGCTGGGGGTGATTCCCGCTCAGAAAGATGTTAGGAGATATGCGGAAGCATTAGGCGATCTTAATCAAGAGCTGGCCAAGCTCTGTCATCGAGTTTATCTGGTCGTGGCAGGCCTTCCCCTATTAATTAAGGGCTAAGTTAATTTTGGCCGCTAGTCCAGACTTGTAGCACTTTAGATGAGTGTTATTATGCGCCAATAGAGAAAGAATCTCAATTGATAAGAGGAGGTTGTATATGATCACGCAACAAGACGTGATGGAAGTGCTCAAAACGGTTAAAGATCCGGAATTGGGGCGCAGCCTAGTGGATTTAGGCATGATTCGTACGGTAGAGGTAGAAGGCGACAAGGTAAAGGTGGTGGTAGCCTTAACCATAGCGGGTTGTCCCATGAAAAAGCGCATTGTAGAGGATGTACGCAATGCCGTTAAAACTTTGGGCGTGAGAGAAGTAGAAGTTGAGCTTACCACTATGACTCCCGAGGAAAAGGAAAAGATTTTCGGTCCTAAGGCCAAACAGGTCAAGGAAAAAAAGGCCTTAAAAGATGTGCGCCACATTATTGCGGTGGCCAGTGGTAAGGGGGGTGTAGGCAAAACCACTGTGGCCGTTAATTTGGCCGTGGCCCTTTCCAAGAAGGGTTATAAAGTAGGGATTCTCGATGCCGATATCTATGGTCCTAATGTACACATTCTTATGGGGCTAGAGGGAGAAAAACCTTTTTCACGCGATCAAAAGCTTATCCCGGTAGAGCGGTGGGGTATAAAAGTTATGTCCTTTGGTTTTTTGGCCCCCGAGGGGCAGCCCATCATATGGAGAGGGCCTTTGATACATAGGGCACTTTCTGATCTGGCCGAGGTAGTAGATTGGGGTGTGTTAGACTTTCTGGTAATTGATTTACCTCCTGGAACAGGTGACGCCCCTCTTACCGTGGCCCAGGAGTTTCCCTTACGCGGCGTGGTAGTAGTAACTACGCCACAGCGATTATCCATTGCTGATGTATCCCGTTCGATTAATATGTTCAACGAACTGGGTACTCGTATAATTGGTATTGTCGAAAATATGGCTTATTTGAAGGCAGGAGACCAGGAAATACCCGTTTTTGGTGAAGGAGGGGGAGAAAAGTTAGCTCACGAGTTAAGGGTTCCTTTTTTGGGTAAGATACCTTTGGATCCAGAGATCAGTAAAAGTGGAGACATAGGTAAGCCGGCGGCCTTAAACCCCGAAACCCCGGTGGGGAAAATATATGCCGAGATTGCCGACAAAGTGGTAGATAAGGCCCTGGAATACGAAAAGCTGGGAAGCTGTGGGTTAAAAAGGGTATGAGTCTTTACGAAAAGATTTTAGAAAAGGCGCTCTCGCGGGGGCGGGGGCGCCGTATTGTTGATATACGTATAGGCCTAGGTTACACTGCCGTGTGTTTAGATAACGGTAATATAGGACTTGCCTATACATATCTTGAAGAAAAGGCCGGCTGTAATATCCTTCCCCCAGAAGTTCGCTTTCATGACCGGCCGGCAGACGTAGTGGCCAAATATTTTCTTTCCCCTAATCTCATAGAAGCTGGTGTTGGTCTAGCTACTATAAACGCCATTTTGAATTGCCCGAAAGACGACTATACGCTTGGTGATCCCTTACAGTTACTTGAGTTGAACTCCAAAGACAGGGTGGCCATGGTGGGTTATTTTGAGCCGTTGGCAAAGCGTATCAAAGACAAAGTGCAAGACCTGTGGATCTTTGAGAAGAGTGAAAGTCGGCTGGCGGAAGCCCTTGCCGAGGTGGAAATGACTGGTCTTTTACCCGAGGCCACGGTAGCTATAATTACTTCGGTTACCCTTATAAATAAGACGCTCGAAGAGATATTACTCCTGTTGAAGGGGGTACGTGCGTCCATATTACTTGGTCCCAGTACACCCCTATTAGCGGAGCCCTTTGAGGGGCAAAAGATTACCTACCTTTCGGGTATGGTGGTGAAGGATAAGGAGATTTTAAAGATAGTCAGCGAGGCCAAGGGGACCAAAGCCTTTGGCCCTTTTGTTCAAAAGGTCAATTTGGCTCTAAAGAAGGCTTAAGTCCAGGTTTTTTCCCACTCCTATACGGATAAAATTTCTTCCAAAGGCCTGGGCCAGAAAAGAGATGCTTTTATCTCCTGTACAATGGGAAGGAGCTACGAACTTGACGCCAAGTTTTTTTAATTCTGCAGCCAATTTTTGGAGCTGGTTTTGTCTGGCCCCTAACAGATGGAATCCCCCCAGGATCAAAGAAGGAGACTGTCCCATGGCCTGATTCACAAATTTACACATATGGAGGATCCCTGGATGGGCACAACCAGTAACCAAGATTAGGCCCCCAGGGGCTTTGATGATCAGGCCTGCTTCGTCTACCGGGCCTTCAAGTACACCTGTAGTAAAAATATTGGGTAATATTTCTTTCATACGATCCTGCCAGACGATATTGGTCCTAAAATTACTGGTTTCTTCGGCAAAGCGTTCGGAAAAGGCCCGGTGTAGATAGAGATTTAATTTTTTGGTGCCTTTGGCCAATAGATCAAAGAGGCCTCCTATGTGGTCCCAATGGAAGTGAGAGAGTAGGATATGGGAGATGTCTCTTGGATATATGCCCAGAAGAGACATGTTTTCAAGGAGTATGGGGCCGTTTGACCCGGTATCGAAGAGAAAGTGGTGTTCAGGGATAAAACAAGAAAACCCCCACCCTGTTTTTACCCCCTGGGGGGCCTTTTCAGCCTTATAATTGTCAAAAAGGATTACTAAATGCATACTAGCCCCCTTAAGCCGTTGGTTCTTAAGCCATATTAGCCCTTTTGAGGCAGATGTGCATTAGGAAAAGCCTCTTAAAGGCACTATCTTTAGGTAAAAATTGCTCAGAGGGGTTTGTTTATGAAGCTAGAGATCCTACTGCCTCGGCGAGGGCCAAAATTTTTTATAGGGATCAGTCTTTGGTTGTTGCTCTTTGTTTTTGTCCCTTTAAGCCTTGCCCAGAAAAAGGAATATTCTGGTCCTCAAGAATTGGTAGATCAATCGGTCATTGTTCTCAAAAGATTTATGACAGATCCTCAAATGGCCTGGTTAAAGAGACATTTGAGGGAAGCCAAGGCCATTATGATTGTGCCCCAAATGATTAAAGGGGGCTTTTTTCTGGGCGGTTCAGGAGGAAGCGGAGTCCTTTTAAGCCGTGATCCACATCGCGGTTGGTCGTACCCGGCCTTTTACGTGCTGGTCTCTGTGTCTTGGGGGATACAATTTGGTGGAGAAGTCTCGGAAGCATTGTTGTTTGTGCGTACCGCAAGAGGTGTAAAGTCGTTTTTAAAGACGAACGTGAAATTAGGAGGAGACGTAAGTATTGCTGCTGGTCCAGTAGGAGCCAAGGCCAAGGCGCAACTAGCTGATATATTGGTCTTTGCTTACTCCCAAGGGGCTTTTGCCGGGATTAGCATAGAAGGCACCGTGATAAAACCCCGCGTTTCCTGGAATGAAATTTATTACGGAAAGAAGGTACGCCTGGAAGATATCCTCTTTCTGCACAAGGTCTACAACCCCGGAGCAGAGACATTGCGTCGTTTACTGACCCAGTATGCCCCTTAATCATTTAGGAGATTTGCGGCCTCGATTACCGGGCCTTCTTGACATACGTGAATATAGCCGTGTTTGGTCTCTACCACACACCCAAGGCATAATCCTAAGCCGCAGGCCATGCGAGATTCTAAGGATAAGTAGGCCGGAGTATTATGCTCCTGTGTCAGGCGGGCTACTGCTCTTAGCATAGGTAGAGGGCCGCAAGCAAAAACCGTTACGGCCTTGTCTTTAAGGGTTTGGCTGAGGGGGGTGGTGATGAGCCCTTTGTGCCCGGCAGAGCCGTCTTCAGTAGTAATCGTAACGGGTATCTTTAAGGCACGAAAGGCCGTTAGACGGAGCAGATCTTTTCGGGAACGAGCTCCGTAAAACAAATGTATTTTATAATTTTGTGCTTTCAGCCAGCGGGCAGCAAACAAAAAGGGGGCTATTCCGATACCTCCAGCCACCAATATTACTTTAGGGGTAGGGGGGGTAGGAAACCCCTTCCCCAAGGGGCCTAAGACGCTCAATTTCTGCCCTCGGCGTACCTGGGACAGTAAGGATGTCCCTCGGCCCTTAATTTGATAGAGTACGGCAAAGGCCTTCTCGTTTAGGTCATGTATGGAAAACGGACGAGCCAAAAGAGGTTCTAAGGTGGACCACGACCGCAACATGACGAACTGGCCGGGCCTTGGGGGCTTCTTTAAAGGGGTCTTGTCTAGCCAAAGGAGAGCAAAATTGTCTTTTAATAACCTCTGCGAAATAACCGAAGCCTTCAACACTAGTCCTCCTGAAATACACCCCTCATGTGGGTCGCTAGTTTTTCTGGGGGCGTTAGAATTAGTTCGGCCCCCAATTGGCGTTGTAAGAAATAGTCATCTGTACGGTAATTTTCATACATATTTTGGCGGGTAATAATCCGCAGTAGGGGATTGAACCAAGGGCTCCTTTCTTTTAAAGGGGGCATAAATAAGCTGAAATTAAAGGTCCCGTAGCCCAGAGTTTGATAACCAGAAAGTATAGCCGCTATCCCCTGTCCCAGGTCTTCTAAATCTTTTTGTTCCAATTCCTCAAGGGCATGGACACCTTGTATAACGGCCAGGATTTCATTAGCCCCCAAGGGAGCAAAACTGGTGATAAAGTTTACCCTTCCTATTTTTCTTATAAAGCGTTTCCTTTCTTCCCTTTCTCTTGCGACTAAAAGGTCCCAAAAATTTTGCCCGTGATCTTGATAAAACATAAAACTCTTCTCGTAGAGATGACGTAGGTAAGGAAAAGATTCTCGCGAAGCAACAACTTGGAAATGGGGGTGTACCAGGCTGGCCCCTGCTGGAGGAAGATAATTGGCACATATTACGCCTACCAGGGCCTCAGGATCTCTCTTAAGACGTCTCAAAAATTCTATCCCCAAGCTCAATCCGTCGGTGATTAAAGGGGGGCTAAAATCTTTTAGTTGGCGAAAATGGGCATGTCCAACGGTAATTACGGCGTGTCGTAAGGCTATGGGGAAGAGATTAGGGAACAAGGTACATTCCCCTTTGGTCAATCTCTTTTCTGGTAGGAAGTCTTCCGGGTAAGCTGGGGTAACTTCGTATACTTTAGGAGGACACATGAAGCACGTTTCTTGAGTCTTTTGGGCCATTTTTTCTACCAGTGCCCAATCGTGTTTTCCAAAAAATAATTTGACTTTGTCCTCTAAAGCGGGGTTGAACATGGCGCAGTGATCTAGCAGGGGATCAAACCTAACTTCAAGCTCCTGTGTTTCTTCCTGAAAGTTATTCAGGGGGTTCAAAAAGGGCCGTTTATAACATTCTTTCCGGAAACGGATCATTCTATCCCTCCCTTTCAGTCTGGGCCTTTATCCCTCTTTCTTAAAGTCAAGGGGGCCGTAGCCGTCAAGATATAAATGGTGCCCTTGAAGTTATTTTAACATTTTTAGTCGGCTAACCGATATTTCTTACAAAAAACGAACGGTTAAAAATATTTTAAAGGAGGCCTTTGCAAAACACTTTTTTATTAAAGCCCGGTCCGGGATCCGTTCCCATTTTTCGTTCCGAAAAATGGGAACGGATCCCTTGCGGGTGTGCTTGCAACATAGATCTCGGTAATTTTGCAAAAGTCTCTAAAGGTAAAATCATGCCCTTAGAAAAAGGCCTTTTACTTCTTAAGCATATTCCTCCTGAAAAGATAGAAGAGGTAACGGCTTATCTTTCTCAATACGTTCGAGGAGATAAGACAAAAACAGAAGATATTCAGAAGTTATTGAAAAAAACTCCTGTAATTTTGAAAAAGAACGTATCAAAAAAAGAAGTTTCTTCTTTTATAAAAGATTTAACCGCTTTAGGGGCCGAAGTTGTCTTTGTACCCCAAAAAGAAGATGAAACCATTAATAGTTCCCCAATAGATAAAGGACAAAAATATCTCAAGAAAAATGATAGAAAACATCATAAATATATAGAAGTAAGTGAAGAGAATGTCAATTTAGAGAGAAAAGAAAAAGGTATTTCCAAAGAAAAAGATAAAATATTAGAAAAAATATTTCATGAGGAATCAGAGGAACACAATGTAACAAAAATAATTTTGCGAAATAATTTAAGGGACCGTGTCGCGAAAGAACTTTATAAGGTTAACAAAGAGCTCTGGCTCGTTTTATCTCTAGTTATTTTAGTAGCGCTAACTAATTTTTTAATTGATTCACAGAATTTACTATTAAGCTTGTATTATTTGCCAACCGTTATTTCTGCTTATTTTTTTGGTAAGCGCCATGCTACTCTCACGGCTTTAGCCAGTATTTTGTTGGTGATTTTAATGGTTTATTACATTCCAGGTTTGGTTGAAGGTAAATCTTTAAAAGAATTCTTCCTTGATAAGTGGCGAGAATTAGCTGTGTGGGGTGGTAGTTTAATTATTACGGCTTATGCTATGGGTACTTTATATGATCGATATAAAGAAAAAATTAAAGAGCTTAAAAAGACATATCATGGTGTCTTATTGATACTAAGACATTTTATTTCTAAAGATGAATATACAGAAAACCATTGTTATCGCGTATCTGTTTATGCTGCCAAAATTGCTCAGTATTTAGGGCTTACGGAAGAGCAAATTGAAGATTTAAGAGCAGCAGCTCTAATTCACGATATCGGAAAGCTTAAAGTGAGTCGGGAAATACTTTATAAGGCAGCCAAACTGACCCAAGAAGAGTTTGAAGAAATGAAAAGACACGTTACTTCTGCTACAGAATTACTGAATCCTCTCCAAGGAACTTTTGGTCGGATCATCCCCATTATTTTGGCCCATCACGAAAAATACGATGGTTCTGGATATTTGGGGCTTAAGGGACATGAAATACCTTTAGAAGCCAAAATACTAGCTGTAGCTGATGTTTATGACGCTTTAATAAGTGATAGGCCGTACAAAAAGGGCCTTCCCCCCTTTGAAGCCAAAGAGATTATCGTCAAAGGTGCGGGGACCCACTTTGATCCGCAGGTGGTGGCGGCTTTTGTACAGGCCTTTGAAGCCGGAGAAATGGATGTCCCCCACATAATGATCTGATGGCCTTTACAAATGAAGCCCTTTAAGGAGTAAATCCCTTCTAGGCTAGTTTCTTTTTAACTCCAAAATAAGACATTTTGGGTCCTTTACCGGATCAAATAACAGATATGGCGGCAAAAGGGGATAGTTTTTGGTCGATGTATTGCCTTCAGGGGGTTTTTTTGAAAAAATAGTTTCCATTGTTGGTCCCCGTTAGCTTAAACTTAAGGCAATTAAGGATTAACCTTGAAACAGGTCTCTCTTTTCGAAAGAAAGCTTAAAAAGCTCTGGCCCGCCCAGGAAAGATTCCCCTTGAACACCGACCAGGGAAGCATCGAAGAAATTCTGCGGGAAGATATCCTTGCTTCGGGAAGGTTCACCATTATCACCGGCTACAGCTCCCTGGAACACCTCATCGCCTTTTTTGGCACCGAGATGTTTCCCAACCGGATTATCAAGATCGTGCTAGGCCACGAGCTTGACCTCCCGGAAAAAGAGCTCACCACTGCCTGGCCCAGGATAAATCTTGCGCAGGAGCTTCGAAACTACTGGCTTTCGCAGGGCATAAGCATCACCCTCTCCGGGGCCTTGATTAACTTTCTTACCGAACTAAAAGAAGACCGCCTTCACTTTTACCTGGGTGAAAAACTTCACGCCAAAATCTACCTAGGAGAAACGCACGCCATCCTTGGTTCAAGCAATTTTTCCCGGGCCGGGCTCAAATTCCAGAAAGAGGCCAACTGTCGTTTTGCCAAAGATGACCCGCGGTATGCGGAAGTCGCCCTGATCGTGGAAAATTTTTTACGGGAAAGCCGTGACTATCAGCGTGAGATCATAGCTCTTCTGGAAGAACTCCTTAGGCCTACCACCTGGCAGGAAGCCCTGTGCTGGGCCATCTTGAAAATCCTTGAAGACAACTGGCTTAAGGAATACGAGGGTCTTTCCCAGGTGCTCAATAATTTGAAGCTGTGGCCTTCCCAGCGACAGGCCATAGCCCAGGCCCTCTGGGTTATTGACGAACACGGAAGCGTTCTCATCGCTGATCCCACCGGAGCCGGAAAGACCAAAGTAGGCATTGGGCTTCTTGCGGTGCTTCAGGCGCGCTTTCTCCTGCGCCAGGAATATCACAAGGCCAAAAGCTTGATCATCTGCCCTCCTGGGGTGCGGGATTTCTGGGAAGAAGAGGCCTCTTACGAAGGCTTTTCTTTTCCGGTGGAAACAGTCTCCCACGGCCTTCTTAGCGTAGCCCATGGAGAAGGCGCAAGGCGGGCCCTTGCGCGCATGCGCCAGGCGGGCATCCTGCTCATTGATGAGGCCCACAACTATCTTTCGCGTTCTTCGCGGCGTTCACAGGCCGTACAACTAAACAGCCAGGCCGAACACGTAATCCTTATGACCGCCACGCCCCTTAACCGCGGGGTGGAAGACCTTCTGCGCCTTATGGAAGTGCTCGGACTTGATAACCTTTCAGACGAAGCCATTAACGCCTATCTTGAGATACGCCGCGAGCTTGAAAGGGGAAAAAGACTCAGTGCCGAACAATTCCGGCGCCTTAAACGCTACGTACAGGTCTTTACCGTGCGTCGCACCAGAGAAGAACTAAACCGCCTGATAGAAAAGGAAAAAGAGGCCTATACCGACCGCTTTGGCCGCCCCTGCCGTTTCCCCAGGGAAAAGAGCATCCTTTACGCCACCGGTGAAACGGAAAAAGACCGTCAAATTGCCCTTGAGATAGAAAAACTGGCCCGGAATCTCGTGGGCTTTATCTGGCTTAAAAAGACTCTTGAAGACCTCTGGCAGGAAAAGTCCCCCTTTGACCCGGCCCAGTTAAACCCCCGTCTTACCGCGGCAAGTGCCCTTGCGCTTTTTAACGTAAAGGCCATGCTGCGCTCCTCAAGGGCCGCCCTCATCGAACACCTGGAAGGCACAGAAGCAGCCCTTAAAGAGTTCAACATAAAGGCCAAGTTCAAAGACCCCACCGGAGACCTTATTGCCCGCCTAAAAGGCATGAAAAACCAGTTTGAAGAGCGTTTTAGGCCCCTTCCCTCAGAAGAAGCCCCGGAGTTTTTAAGGGAAAAGCGGGGCTTTTTAGAGGCCCTTGAAAGGGAAATCGAAACCTACCAGGAGATAACCGCCTTATGCCGCAAGCTTTCCCCGGCAAGAGAAGAGGCCAAAGTTAAACTCATCAAAAGTCTTTTTGGGCGCCATGAGCTCATTTTGGCCTATGACAGCCGTCTTATCACCCTGGCCTATTTTGAAAAGCTCCTTGGGGAGAAGTTCCCTGAAATAACCACTATTTTTGTTACCGGCGGGCGGCCCAAGGAACGCCGCCTGCTTAAAAAGCTCTTTTGCCTGGGCTCACCAGCTAAAGGCGTGGTGGCCCTTTGCTCTGATGCCCTGTCTGAAGGGGTAAATTTGCAGCAGGCCTCAGCAGTGGTGTTCTTTGACCTGCCCTCGGTGATACGCATTGCCGAGCAACGCATCGGACGTATTGAGCGCCTGGACAGCCCCCATGAGGTGGTTGAAGTTTACTGGCCTGATGATTCCCCGGAATTTTGCGTTTCTACAGACAAGCGCCTGGTGGAAAGACATCTCATGGTGGAAAACATCCTGGGCTCAAACATCAGTATTCCCAAGGAATTTTTAAAGATCGTCCCGGGATGGCAAGAAGAACGCATCTCAGGGGAACTCATGCTTGAGCTCTACGAGCGGGAAAAAGAACGCGCGGAAAAGAGCTTTCGCGACGAGCTCGCCGATGTCTTTAAGCCGGTAAAGGATCTAGTTTATGGAAAAGAGCCCCTTGTCCCTGAAGAAGTGCTTGACTTACTCAAAGGAGTGCCAGATAAAACCGCGCTTATCAGTGCGGTGGCCGCCGAAAGCCCCTGGTGTTTTCTCTGCGTGCGGGGAAGTGAAAACGAAGTGCTGGCCCCGCGCTGGATCTTTGTAGAAGAAGGAAAAAGCCCTCTTACCGACATGCAACTAATATGCGCCAGGCTTCGCGAAAAACTAAAAGACGACCCTCCGCCTTTGGCCTGGACCAGGCAGGCTGACGAAGCCCTGGCTTCTTTTCTTTACCAGATAAAACGGGCAGAGTTTGACCTCCTGCCCATGAAGAGCAGAAGGGCCCTACTCCTTCTTAAAGATGTCCTTGAGTTTTACCTCAAAAAGGAAAGCAAAGATGAAGGCCGGCGCAAAGTCCTTGCGCAACTGAAAAGCGTACTTGATGATTACGCCCAGGAAAACCTTGACTTAAGGCAGCTTGCCCGCAAGTGGCTTGAGACTATTTCGCCTATTTTGAAAGAGCTTGCCCAGGATCCAAGGCGCAAGACCCCACCGCTTTTGAAGGATGTAAGGAGATACCTGCGCAAACATCCCCTGGAAACCGAGGCCTTTGCCAGGCTCCTTAAAGAAGTGCGCACCGTAACCCCCTTAGAGAAGCGCATTTTTTCCTGCATCCTTGGGCTTAAGCAAAAATAGTCTTTGTAGTCCAGGCCGTATTTTGAATAGTCATGT
>Ga0256840_1002401_pt1 | contig 16509 bp, 17 predicted proteins | sample 355202metaG_FD_185969 | JGI IMG/M metagenome (GOLD analysis project Ga0256840, IMG submission 185969) | Hydrothermal vent microbial communities from Mid Atlantic Ridge, Atlantic Ocean - 355-202 | ecosystem: Environmental > Aquatic > Marine > Hydrothermal vents | place: Atlantic Ocean: Mid... | reverse complement strand
CTATCCACTACTTTTATGGAGAGTCTGTTTTCTAAATACTCTGTATAAAAATCTTCCTGCGTAGCTAACTCTATCTTTATCACTTCTCTCGTTTTTTCACATCCCACAAGTTTAGTTCCCTGTTTTTTATAAGCTTCTAAAAGCTTTGGTAAAACAAAATTTGCTACATTTTTGTGAACTAACAGTGTCTCCATGGCATTGCAAACACCTGTTCTTTGGCACTTTGCATTGATACATATATCTATAGCATTTTGCATATCCGCACTCTCATCTATAAAGATATGGCATAGGCCTTTATCATGCTTAACAACTGGGACTGTAGAATTTGAAGATACATATTTGATCAATCCTTCTCCACCTCTTGGGATGATAAGATCTACATATTTGTCCATCTTTATCAGTTTTGCTACACCCTCTCTAGTATTATCAGGGATGAGTGAGATTATTTCTACAGGCAATGAATTTTTACTCAAAACTTCCTGCAAGAGAGATGCTATAATTTTATTGCTATATTGTGCCTCTTTTCCGCCTTTTAAAACACACACATTTCCACTTTTGAAACAGAGTGCTGCAGTATCGCTTGTGACATTTGGGCGACTCTCATAAATGATGCCTATCACTCCAATCGCAACGCTTACTTTTTGGATCTTCAACCCATTTGGAACAACCCATCCATCTAGTATTCGTCCCACCGGCTCTCTTAGAGCAGATATCTCCCTTATACTTTTTGCCATGCTTTGAACTCTTTTTTCATCAAGCAAAAGTCTATCAAGCAGTGCATATGATAGAACATTTTTTCTTCCAAGTTCTAAATCTTTTTGATTTTCACTTATGATTTTATCACTATTTTTTTCCAATTTATCTGCCATCTGCATTAAAATATCTGCTTTAATCTTTGGCTTTAGATTTGATACAACTCTGCTTGATTTTTTTGCTTTTTTTAAAAAATCTTCCATTCTATATCCTTAAATTATACTTTATTTTAAAAATTAAATATTTTTTTGAAGACTTTACTCTTATTTTAATATTTTTTAGATAGAATACTTATAATTATACAACTAAAGGAGTTAAAATGCAACAAGTTTATGATGTGATTGTTATAGGTGGTGGTCCTGGTGGCGTTGGTGCTGCTATCGAATCTAAAGTTTTGGGACTAGAAAAGATATTGGTCATAGAGAAGGGTGATAATCACTCTCAAACAATAAGAAAATTTTACAAAGACAACAAAAGAGTAGATAAAGATTATCAAGGTCAAGAGGTTGAAATCAAAGGAAATGTACAGTTCTTGGATGGAACAAAAGAGAGTACACTTGACTATTTTGATGAATTGATTGACAATGAAGAGATAGATATAGCATTCAATACAGAAGTTGAAAAGATAGAAAAAAGAGATGGGATGTTTTTTGTTACAACTGCAAATGCTGGATATACTGCAAAAAATGTCATCATAGCTATCGGACGAATGGGTAAGCCAAATAAACCTAGCTATAAGATTCCACTCTCAATCAGACAAAGAGTAAACTACAATCTTGAAAAATGTACTCAAGCAGAAAAAATCGTAGTTGTTGGAGGAGGAGATTCTGCAGTTGAATATGCAGTCTATCTCTCAAATACAAACAATGTCACACTAAACTACAGAAGAACAGAATTTCCTAGAATCAATGATATAAACAGACAAGATTTAAAAGATGCCATAGGATATGAAAAACTAAGACCTAGATTAGGATGCAATATACTCTCACTAGAAAACCAAGATGGTTTAGTAAAGGTAAATTATGACGATGGATATAGTGTAGTTTATGATAGAGCCATCTATGCGATAGGTGGAACAACTCCGGTTGAATTTTTAAGAAAATGTGGAGTAGAACTAGATGAAAACAAACAACCAATCATAGATGATAACTTTGAAACAAAATCAGCTGGATTATATATAGTTGGAGATTTAGCAGTTGATAGTGGTGGAAGCATAGCGATAGCCCTAAATCATGCATTTAAAGCTGTAACTCACATGCTAAAAGGATAGATAATTTTCTATGAAAATTAACTTTTTTTCTCTTTTGCTAAATTTTATTTTAGCTCTTAGTGTCATCATCTGTTACCATTATGGTAACTTTGATGGCGCTGATTTAAAAAAACAAAAACAGTTCGTTAAAAAACAATCTACGACAAAAAAACCACATTCACAAAATCTATTAGATATAAAAAGTGACTCACTAGCATTAAAAAAGTTAAAGCAAAAAATCAAAATAATAGAAAACGACAACCAAGAACTCTCAGATGCAAAAGAAAATATGGTAAATATCATAAAAAAAATGAAAAAAGATTTTGCCAAGCAAAGAGATGCTCTTTTGAGACAAAATAGCAGGCAGATAAACGAAACAGAAGAGCAGCATTATAAAAATATCAGTGAATTGACTAAAAAAATAAATGAACTAAAAAGAGAAAATATCAAACTCTCAGAAGAAAATAACATAGAGATAATTGCTCTTAAAGCTAAAATAAATATATTAAATGATAAATTAACAAAAATAAAAAAGCAGAAAAACCCAAAACAGTGATTTTAAAACAATATATCAATAGTTATAGATACAATAGCGATACGATTTTTTTATATAATTTTATTTCTAAATACTCTTTAAAAGGTGAGATTTTAGATGTGGGTTCAGGCTGTGGGGTTTTAGGGTTGTTGCTCAAAAGAGATTTTCATGACATAGAACTTTCTCAGATAGAAATTCAAGATAAGTATGCCAAGCTTTCACAAAAAAATGCAAATATAAACAATTTAAAATCAAATATAATCAAGGATGATTTTCTTCTCCACTCTTTTGATAAAAAGTTTGATTTTATCGTCTCAAACCCTCCTTTTTATCATAGTGGGTCTTTAAAAAGTGAAGACAACTCTCTATATCTAAGTCGTCACAGCAACGCACTAAAATTTGATAAATTTGCAAAAAAAGCTTACAGTATCTTAAAGCCAAAAGGATCTTTTTTATTTTGTTATGATGCAAAACAGGTTGATCTGTTGCTTCAAGCTCTCTTGGCGTCAAAATTCAAAGTAAACGAGATACAATTTATACATGTAGATACAAAAAAGCCTGCCTCTTTAGTTATGATATGGGCAAAAAGAGAGTCTAAAAGTCTATGCAAAATTTTACCGCCATTGATTTTGTATGAAAACCATAAGTATAAAAAGGATATACTAGATATTTTTAAAAAGGCAGATACTAACAGTGAAGATATATAAAAAGGGGTATAACTATAGTTTTGATCCAAAAGCTTGTGAGAGTTGTGCCGGAAATTGTTGCATAGGTGAAAGTGGATACATTTGGACAACACCTCAGGAGATTTTAGATATATCAAATTTTCTAGAGATATCCTTAGATAAATTTTATGAAAAATACCTAAAAAAAGTAAAATATAGATTTTCATTAAAAGAGATAGAGTATAATGGTGGATATAGATGTATTTTTTTTAACTTAAAACAGAAAAAATGTGAGATTTATGAGCATCGACCAGCTCAATGTAGAAGTTTCCCTTTTTGGGAACATTTTAAAACAAACATAAAGGAAGTCCAAAGAGAATGTCCAGGTATAACAGCACTTTAATACTGCTTATCATTTTACTCTTCGCAGGTTGCTCAACAAAAACTCCCGTAGTCAAAATAGGTAAAAAATCTTTTCAAAAAGAGGATATTTTCATAATGAGAGGACTTGAAGCCCAAAGAGTAGGCAACTACAAAAAGGCTATAGAAATCTTTCAGACCTTATATAAAAAAACAAACAAAAGTGACTATCTTGTTCAAGTTGCCAAAGTCTCTTTCTTAGCAAAACAGTATAAACAAACTCAAAAACTGCTTGAGGATGCTGTCGTAAAATATCCAAAAAACAGTGAAATTAAAAAACTTCTAGTAGGCATATACATAAAAGAAAAAACATATAAAAAGGCACAGAAGATTGCGACAGAATTGCTAAAAGATGAAAGAAACTCCAAAACACTCTCAATGCTTGGTGATATATATATGTTGGAAAAATCCTATGATTTTGCTCTGAAGTATTATGAAAGTGCATTTAAGATGGATAACTCCTCACGAATGTTGTTAAATATGGTAAATATTTTATATAACTTTTTAGATAGAAAATCCGAAGCCATATCTTATCTTGAAACATATATAAGAGTTCAAGATGCAAATGAAAGAGTATATTTTACTTTAATCAAAATCTATGGAGAAAACAGAAATATAGAGGGTTTGATTTCAACCTACAAAAAGCTCTATTTTAAATTTAAAAGAGATAAATATGCAAAAAAAGCGATAGAGCTAATGATGTATAAAAAAGAGAAAAAAACAGCTATAGAGTTTCTCGAAAAAAGTCATTTTGATCCAAAAATGCTGATGAATATATACATCTCTATGAAGGATTTTAAAAATGCATACAAAATCGCAAAGAGAGAGTATGAGCTGACAAAAAACAGTGATTATCTAGGCAAAATGGCGATATATGAGTATGAAGGAAATAGAAAACATTTGAGCCCAAAAATCTTGCGTTCTATATCAAAAAAGTTTGAACAAACACTAAGAGATATACAAGACCCGATATATTTAAACTACTATGGATACCTGCTAATCGATCATAATTTAGATATCAAAAAAGGCATAAAACTCGTAAAACTTGCACTCAAAAAAGAGCCCCAATCCATCTTCTATCTTGACTCTCTTGCTTGGGGTTACTATAAACTGCATAAATGCAAAAAAGCCTTAAAAGAGATGAAAAAATTTATAGATAGCAATGATGAACCTGAAGTTATGATGCACTACAAACTTATAAAAAAATGCGCAAAAGAGGATAAATGATACTTGATGAGATAATAAAAAAGACAAAAGAAGATCTAAAAAAGAGAAAAAAAGAGTTCTCAATGGATTGGTTAGGAAGAAGTTTAGCTTACAATCCATATCCGCCAAGAGATATAAAACCTTACCTTCAAACAAGCGAAGACGACCCATACAGAATCATAGCTGAAGTCAAAAAAGCAAGTCCTAGTAAAGGAGTCATAAGAGAAGATTTTGACCCGATAGTCATAGCTAAAGAGTATGAAAAAGGGGGTGCAAATGCTATTTCGGTTTTGACTGAACCTCACTTTTTTCAAGGCAATTTAGAGTATCTGACCATGCTAAGAAGATATGTCTCAACACCACTTTTGAGAAAAGATTTCATCATAGATGAGTATCAAATCCTTGAAGCAGTTGTGTATGGGGCTGATTTTATACTTTTGATAGCAAAAGCACTCTCTAAGAAGGAGCTTAAAAAACTTTTGGAGCACGCTTGGCACTTGGGGCTAAACGCTCTTGTTGAGATTCACGATAAAGAGGATTTGACAAAAGCCATATTTGCTGGAGCTGATATCATAGGTATAAATCATAGAAATTTAGAGACATTTAAGATGGATATGAAATTAAGCGAAAAACTTATACCGCTCATTCCAAACGGCAAAATTATCGTTGCAGAGAGTGGCTTAAACAACAAGGAGACTCTAGTAGAGTTAAACAAAATAGGGGTAGATGCCTTTTTGATAGGTGAATATTTCATGAGAAAAGATGATATATCAAACTCCTTAAAAGATTTTAAGAAGATAGCATGAACCACCTGTATGCACCTTGGCGCAGAGAGTATGTAACTACAAAAAAAACAGGCTGTGTCTTTTGTGATATAGCAAAAGAGCCGAAAAACGACAATGAAAATTTTGTCTTACATAGAGACAACTACTGTTTTATCGTCATGAACAAATATCCATATACTGCCGGACACATCATGGTTATACCTTTGGAGCATATAGACAATTTGGAAAATTTGGATGAAAAAGTGTGGCTTCACATAAGCAAACTTGGAAAAAAGTGTGTAAAAATGTTGAAAAAAGAGTTCAATGCCGATGGAGTAAATCTAGGTATGAATCTAGGCAAAGGAGCAGGTGCTGGCATAGCTGAACATATTCACTACCACATCATGCCTCGCTGGATTGGAGATACAAATTTTATCACTACTATAGCAGATACTAGGGTATTTTCAACAGATTTTGAAAAAATTTATCAAAAACTTAAAAAAGATATAAAAGAGTATGTTACAAACGATTAGCACGGATCAGTTTTTAGAAGAGTATGATAGCTTTGACCTCATCATAGACGCAAGAAGCCCTAGTGAATATGAACACTCTAAAATCCCAAAAGCTATAAATATGTTTGCTCTTAGCGATAAAGAGCATGAAGAGATTGGTTCCATATACAAACAAAAGTCAAAAAATGATGCAAAAGTAAAAGGTGCTAGTTATGTCTGTATCAATGCTTCTAGACATATATTTGAATTAAACAGACTTTGTAAAATTGGCTCAAAAGTTGCTATATACTGTGCAAGAGGCGGGATGAGATCAGGCTCGCTTGCTACAATCTTTTCAAATATCGGCTACAGAGTTCGAAGATTAGATAAGGGATATAAGGGCTTTAGGAGCAAAGTTGTAAATTATCTTGAAAATTTTCCACATAAAAATTTTATAGTTTTAGGAGGCAATACAGGTTGCGGTAAAAGCGAACTGATACAAAAACTCCCAAATTCTATAGATTTAGAAGCCCTAGCAAATCATTTAGGCTCTACTTTTGGTGCTATAAAAGGGGAACAGCCATCTCAAAAAGAGTTCCAAAACAGACTCTTTTTTGAACTGTTAAACAAAGATATAAACAAGCCAATTTTTATAGAGGGCGAGAGTAAAAGAGTAGGAAATATAATCTTACCAGAACTGCTATATAAAAGAATGGGCGAGGGCATGCGAATTGAGATAACAGCTCCTATAGATCAAAGGGTGCAAAGGATCATGAAGGATTATATAGAAATTGATGATGATTTTTTTTACTACTGTATAAATAGGATCACGCCATATATAAAAAAAGAGGCTAAAGAAGCTACTATCTCTGCATACGAAGAGAAAAATCTGGCACAAGTTTCAAAAATACTACTTTTGGATTATTATGATAAAGTTTATAAAAAACCAAAGAAAATAGATAAAACGATTTCAAATGAAATCAATAGTGAAACTCTAAAAGAGCTAAATAAAATATGGGATGCAAAGTGAATCAAACCAAAAAAAACTACTATCTATCTTTTTTACCAAAATATAATCCTTCTGCGGTTTTCATATTTAACTACGATGGAGATATAGTTTTTAAAAGTGACTCTGCAAAACAGAAGCTAAACAAAATCAAAAATATAAATGATCTTGGCGTAAAAAATGCTATGGACATAATCAATAAAAATAAAAAAATCACTCTAGTGCATGAAACACACAACAAGCAGTATCAGATAGACTTTATCAGTGTTCCAGAAGAAAAATTATTGCTTTCATATTTTACTGATATCACAGAAATATTTAAACTAAATGTTGAAATAGAAGAGACTCAAAGAGAGATTATCTATGCTATGGGGGAAATTGGCGAGACGAGATCAAAAGAGACTGGAAATCATGTCAAAAGGGTTGCCCACTACTCGTATGAACTAGCAAAATTATATGGTTTGGATGATGAAGAATCTAGCAAACTAAAGATGGCTTCACCCATGCACGACATAGGAAAAGTAGGCATTCCGGATGCTATCTTAAATGCCCCTAGAAAATTAACAGCAGATGAGTTTCAAATTATGAAAACGCACAGTATATTGGGTTACAATATGTTAAAAAACTCCACGAAACCAATTCTTCAAGCCGCAGCTATAGTTGCTAGAGAGCATCATGAAAAGTATGATGGCGGTGGATATCCTGATGGTAAAGAAGCAGAAGATATACATATATATGGTCGTATAACTGCTGTAGCAGATGTTTTTGATGCGCTAGGTAGCGATAGAGTATATAAAAAAGCATGGAAATTAGATAAGATACTGGATTTTTTTGATGAACAAAATGGCAAACATTTTGACCCAAAACTCATAAAGCTGCTTAAAGAAAACTTGGACATATTTTTACAAATAAGAGAAAAATTTAAAGATGTTTATTAGGGGCTAACTTTACACACCAAATACACACAAGCTTGATAAAATTATATTATATAAAATTTTGAGACAGGAAAAAGTTTATATAATATAATAAAAAAACCAAGCTGGCATATAAGTGAAAATTTTGTCACTCCCGAAGAGTTATTTAACAATAGAAGAGATTTTTTGAAACTTGGAGCTGCAACCATTCTCTCATCGTCATTGATTATTGAAAAATTAGCTGCAATTGAAAATGAAAAAAGAGATCCTCTTTCATTTAAAAAGACCTCTTTTGGGCAAAACTTAGATTTAAACACTTTCGACCAAGCTAGCAAATATAACAACTTTTATGAGTTTTCTTTGAAAAAAAATGAGCCTGCAAAATTAGCTCACACACTAAAGACTGACCCTTGGAGTATAAAAATTTCAGGAGAAGTTGAAAACCCCTTTACTGTAAGTCTTGATGAGATCAAAAACTCTTATCCTCTTGAGGAAAGAATATACAGATTTCGCTGTGTTGAAGCGTGGGCTATAGTGCTTCCTTGGATAGGATTTCCTCTATCGTATATCTTGAAAAAAGCCAAACCAAACTCTAAAGCCAAATATGTAAAATTCACAACTCTATATGATCCAAAACAGTTCCCAGATCAATCAAAAGGAGTTTTTGGAAATATTCCTTATCCCTATGTGGAAGGATTAAGAATTGACGAAGCCATGAATGAACTGACTCTACTTGGAGTTGGCATGTATGGAAAGAGTCTGCCAAAACAAAATGGTGCTCCTATAAGATTGGTAGTGCCATGGAAATATGGTTTTAAAAGCATAAAATCAATAGTAAGCATAGAACTAGTCGAGAAAGAGCCACAAAATACATGGAAAGCAATAAATCCAAGAGAGTATGGTTTTTACGCAAATGTAAATCCAAATGTTGACCACCCAAGATGGTCTCAAGCAAGAGAGAGAAAATTAGGAAGTTTTTTCAAACAAAGAACACTTATGTTTAATGGCTATGAAAAAGAGGTAGCTGGCATGTATAAAAATATGGATTTGAGAAAATTTATATGAAAAAGAAAATTTTACTATTTTTAGTGCTGTTATTACCGTTTGCCAACATGTTGCTTCATCTTCAAAGTGCCATAGATCCTATAAAGTATATCTATATACAGACGGGAACAACGGCGATATCATTGCTCATAGTCGCTCTTCTACTGCCTTGGCTTAAAAGAGTTGTAAATCTTTTAAGATACAGAAGGATGGTTGGTCTGTTTGTCTTTTTTTATGCTTTTTTGCATTTTTTAAATTTCTTTGTCCTAGATGCTGAGCTTTCTATATCTTTTGTTATCAAACAAACTTTGGATAAACCATTTATATATCTTGGAATGATTTCATTTTCCATTTTGACTTTTATGGCTGTCACATCAAAAAAATCTATCTTTAGAAGGTTCGCAAAGTGGCATCAGCTTGTGTATGGAGCCATCGTTTTAGTGACAATTCATGCTTCCATGTCACAAAAAGTTTTGAGTATAGTCGAGTATTTTTATATTTTTATAATGATATTTTTCATAGCAAGAAAACTAAAAGAGAGATTTGGTTTTAGATTTTTTAAAAGATATTTTTCTACTCTAGTGCCTTTTTAACAGCATTTATATAGCTCTTGGTTGAAATTTTTTTATCTTTATATGCCTTATCAAATGCCGTTCCATGATCAACCGATGTCCTTATGATTTCATCATTTAGTGTGACATTTATACTCTCATCAAAATAGAGTGCTTTAAGAGGTATCAGTCCTTGGTCGTGATACATGCAAACGAAATATTTATACTTTTTTCTACTCTGTTTTGAAAAAGCAACATCAGGTACAAGAGGTCCTTGAAACATATCTTTTTTCAAGCGGCTATTTGCTTTTTTTATCGCTTTTTTTATCTCCTCTTCATCATTTCCTATAACTCCATTATCACCAGCATGCGGATTTAGGGCCAGCACGGCAACCTTTTTTGAATCTAAATATTTTGAAGTTTTGATTAGAAATTTAGATAACTTTTTTGCACTGATTTGCTCCGAAACATCCCTCAAAGGAATGTGGTGTGTAAAAAGCACTACATACATTTCATCGCAACCTAACATCATAGTAGTTTCACACTCTAGTAAATCGGCAAGTGCATCAGTGTGCCCTTTATATTTTATACCTGCTAAATCCCACGAATTTTTATTTATAGGCAGTGTAACAACGGCTGAGACTTTTTCGCTTTTTGCCAAAGCGATGGCTGTGATAAAAGAGTCATAAGAGAGCTCTCCAGCCTCTTTTGTATTTACTCCTGGTTTTATATCAAACACTTCCCCGCACTCTTTTATCTTAAAATCTTCTGGCACATCAACCCCGAGCATTGCACTTCCCCACTCAAGCATGGTTCTGTTTATGCAATACACTGGCTTACAAATTTTGGTTATCTCTTTATGTGCTTCAAGTGCGATTTGAAGACCGATACCATTTATATCTCCTATACTTATAGCAATTTTCTTCATCTCATAAGCTCCAACATATCGGTTATAGCTTTTTGCAAACCTGTAAAAACAGATCTTGCTATTATGCATTGTCCGATGTTTAATTCAATTATACCTTCCATCGTGACAATCTCTTTTACATTTTGATAATTAAGTCCATGACCAGCCGCTACTTTTAAGCCTAGAGTATTTGCATATCTACTACTATCTTGCAAATCTTTGATAGATCTATCCAATAGCACTTTGAGTTCACTTCTACAGAGATCTAGCTCTTTTATACAATGCCTAGTGTAAGGCAGATTTGAGTAGAGCATAGCATAAATATTTGAGTATAATCCTGTATGCAACTCAACCCAATCAGCCCCGATCTCCTTTGATAACTCCATTGACCTGGCATTTGGATCAACAAACAGCGACACAGCGATGCCATGGTCTTTAAGTTTTGTTGTAACATCTTTAAAAGTTTGGAAATTTTTTACCAAATCCAATCCACCCTCAGTTGTAACTTCCTCTCTCTTTTCAGGAACGATTGTAGCACGATGTGGTTTTAGCTCTAAAACTTTTTCTATGATTTGTTCATCTATAGCACACTCTAAATTGACTGGAATTTGTGAATTTTCTATAATTTTTTGGGCATCATCATCGTTTATATGTCTTCTATCTTCTCTTAAATGTATAGTTATCTGGTGGGCTCCCGCTCTTCTTGCAATCGGCACAGCATCTAGTGGATCTGGGTCATTTATCTTTCTAGCCTCTCTCAAAACTGCGATATGATCAATATTTACACCTAGTAGCATATTTGCGCTCCTTTTTCTCTAGTTGATACTATTATAGTATAATTATTCTAAAAAAAGGAAATCCATGGTTGGGTGTGATTTAGGCTCAAATACGATAAGAATTGTACAGATAGATTGCGATACCAAAGAGAGAGTGAAGGAGTTTGAGAGAATCGTTAAGACAGGAAAAGATCTTCAAAAAAGTGGAGTTATTTGCGAGGAGTCTATACGAAACATATTAAATGCACTAAAAGATGCTTCAAAAATCATAGATTTCAAAGCTGACAAAGTGAAGTGTATAGCAACCGAGGCGCTTAGATCAGCAAAAAATTCGCAATTTCTTATACAGAAGATAAAAGATAGATTCGGGTTGGTTTTTGAGATAATAAGCGGAGAAGATGAAGCAAAATTCACAATTTTAGGAGTTAAAAATTCACTGCAAAATTTAAATATAAAAGATGAAAATTTTGCACTATTTGACTTAGGTGGCGGCTCAACCGAACTTAGCTATATAAAAAATGGTGCTATAAAAACAAAAAGTTTTAAGTTTGGTATCTTAAATGTTTTTGAGAGATACCACACAAACCTAGAAGAGGGCATAGAAAAAGAGATGTTGCCACTTGTGCAGTTTTCAAAAAACAAAAAAGCAGATTTTTTAGTAGCAACTGCCGGAACACCAACAACAGTATGTGCATTTCTACAAGGCATGGACTACCATTCATACGACCATAAAAAGATAAACGGAAAAACTCTACATGTAGAGGATTTCAAAAAAGCATATAAAATGATACTTTCTATGAGTAGTTCTGAACAAGAGAGATATTGCGGTACAGGCAGAAGCGAATTGATAAAAACTGGCATTTTGATAGTAATAAATATAATGAAAAAGATAAATTTTGACAAATGTATAGTGATAGACGATGGCTTAAGAGAAGGAGCAGCTCTTTCGCTGTGTGAGAAGTCTTAAGCTTTATTTTTTCATATTTAGATATATTAAAGTACATAACAACAAAAAAAGGATTTAAAAAAATGTTTGATTATTCTCTTACTCATTGGGCTACTTTTTTACTGCGGCGATTTTATTGAATCTCTCTCCTGGTCCGGATATGGCTTTTATTCTTGGTCAAACTGCAAAAAGAGGTGTGAAGTCAGGTTTTTCTGCGATGTTTGGTATTTGGGTCGGAGCATTTGTACATGTCATTTTTGCGGCACTTGGTCTCTCGGCTATCGTGGCAACTTCTGCTATCGCTTTTTCGATTGTAAAATTCATAGGTGCCGCCTATCTTGTTTGGCTTGGAATTCAGGCATTACGCTCCAGAGGTGAAAAAATATCTCTAAACACACAAGCCTGTAAAAAAGATAATAAAAAGATTTTTAAGCAGGGTGTATTGGTTGCAGCATTAAATCCAAAAGTAGCTGTTTTCTTTTTAGCATTTCTTTCCCAATTTGTTGAAATAGGAGCTGGTTCGGTTAGTGCACAGTTATTTCTTCATGGCTCACTTATCATCGTTGTTGCTGGTTTTATAGAGCCTCCTTTAGTACTCATAGGTGCCAAGTTAACGGGCTACCTAAATCGCAATAGAAAAGTATCACGCTGGATGAATCGTGCACTTGGAGCGCTATTGATTGGGCTCGGTATAAAACTAAGTACCTCACCACCCATAGGTTGAGGGTCTCTGTGATTTAAAAAATGGTCATATCTTGTTTTTAAACACTGAAGTCGTAGTTATTCTACTTCGAGGTGTTTAAGGGCAAGAGATGGCTATTTTTTAAACCACCCGAAGGGAAAGAGTACAAAGCAGGAATTGCTGCGTTAGATTATCTTGAAGTACAATAAGTACTCCTACGATAATCTGCCTTGCACTTCCTGCTTTGTACTCTTTCAGAGACCCTCAATCTATGGGTGGTGGGGTACTAGCTACAAGCGATTGAATTTTTGAATGATAGCAAGCTATAAAATAACACAAATACTTCTACAATATAAGGAAATCACCCTTCTACATGTGAGAGTTTTTAAGTTTTATTAGGTATAATTATCAACTTTTGTAATAAAAAAGTAAAATAAACTAATTTGAAAGGAGAAGTCATGGATTTAAACGGTTCCCAGATGGTTATCGAAGCACTACGAAGGGAGAATGTTAGCGTTGTCTTTGGCTATCCTGGTGGTGCTATTATGAATGTTTATGATGAAGTTTATAAACAAAACTATTTTGAGCACATATTGACAAGACATGAGCAAGCAGCGATACATGCAGCAGATGGTTATGCTAGAGCTAGTGGAGAAGTAGGAGTTGCATTTGTTACAAGTGGACCGGGCTTTACCAATGCAGTCACGGGTCTGGCAAATGCTTATATAGACTCTATTCCGATGGTTGTTATAAGCGGTCAAGTTCCGATTACGATGATAGGAACAGATGCTTTTCAAGAGATAGATGCTGTTGGCATAAGCAGACCTTGCGTCAAACACAACTATCTTGTAAAAGATGCGAAAGATCTGCCTAGAATTTTAAAAGAGGCATTTTATATAGCAAGAAGCGGACGACCTGGGCCCGTACATGTAGATATACCAAAAGATGTAACAGCCCAAGTGGCTAAATTTTCATATCCTGAAAAGATAACTATGAAGACTTACAAGCCAACTTACAAAGGAAATCATAGGCAGATTAAAAAAGTAGTAGATGCTATCGCAAATTCAGATAGACCTATCCTCTATATCGGTGGGGGTGCTGTAAACTCTGGTGCAAGTGATTTGGTGCGAGAATTTGCTAAGATTTCTGGCATACCTGCAGTTGAAACTCTTATGGCAAGAGGTGTTTTAGGTGATGAAAATCCACTTCTTATGGGTATGGTAGGAATGCACGGATGCTACAGCGCAAATATGGCAATGAGCGAAGCTGACCTCATGATAGCTTTTGGACCTAGATTTGATGATAGGGTTACAGGAAAACTAAGTGAATTTGCCAAACATGCAAAAGTTATACATGTTGACATTGACCCTAGCAGTATAGGAAAAATCGTAGATATAGACTACCCTATAGTAGGCGATTTAAAAAATGTACTTACTGACATGCTGCCACTCGTAAAAGAGAAAGTTAAATCAGAAAAATATCAACAATGGAGAGATCTTCTTAAAAGATATGATGAAATTCATCCTCTTGAGTATAGCGACGACAAAGGCAACATAAAGCCTCAATGGGTTATCCAAAGAGTTGGAGAAATTCTTGGTGAAAAAGCCATAATCTCTACTGATGTTGGTCAACATCAAATGTGGACGGCTCAGTTTTACCCATTTAGCAGACCGAGACAATTTATCACAAGTGGTGGCTTAGGAACTATGGGTTTTGGCTTTCCTGCTGCCATAGGCGTCAAAAAAGCAAAACCAGAGATGATATCTATAAATATAAGTGGAGATGGTTCGATTTTGATGAACATACAAGAGCTAATGACTGCATATGAATCAAAAATCCCTGTTATCAATATCATACTAAACAATGGCTATCTTGGCATGGTGAGGCAGTGGCAAACATTTTTTTACGATAAAAGATATGCTTCAACTGACCTAAGTCAAGCTCAACCTGATTTTGTAAAACTAGCTGAGAGTTTTGGCGGATTGGGCTTTCGAGTTGAAACCAAAGAAGAGTTCGATGAGGCTCTAAAAAAAGCTGTGGAAAGCGATATGGTATGTATGATAGATGTAAATGTAGATAGACTTGAAGATGTACTGCCTATGGTACCAGCCGGTGGCACACTTTACAATATGATTTTAGAGTACAAGGGGTAAGTGATGGGTAATTTAATACAAAACAATAACATCAGAAGAGTTTTATCCGTAATCGTTACAAATGAAGATGGTGTACTCTCTAGAATTTCAGGACTATTTGCCGGAAGAGGCTACAATATAGACTCACTCACCGTTGCTCCTGTACCTGAGACAGAATTTTCAAGACTCACAATCGTAACAAATGGAAATGAAAGAGTTTTGGAACAAATTGTAAAACAACTCCACAAACTTATACCAACCTATAAAGTTATCGAATCTGGAAATTTTGTTGAAAAAGAGATGGCTTTAGTAAAAATACCATTGGACGAAAACTTCAATGGCTTAGATGCGATGCTTAAAGCTTACAATGGAACGATCGCCGATAGTGGTGAAAATTTTATAGTTGTCATGATTGCTGATAATGCAAAAAGGGTGGATAATTTTCTAAAAGCTATCAAAAAATATAATCCTATTCAGATAGTCAGAAGTGGCTCGGTGGCTATGGATATATGATGAAAATCAAAGAGATAGCCAAAGTTTTAAACCTAGAGTATAGCGGAGATGACTTTGAAGTGGACTCCTTTTCAACTTTAGAAGAAGCGGGCGAAAATAATATCGTATTTTTTGATGACATAAAACTAAGTGATGCACTAAAAAAATGCAATGCAAAGGTCATCCTAACAAAGAAAAAGTTTTTAGGATTAGTACCTTCTGACGCTATAGCTTTAGTATGTGAAGATCCGCATCTCTGTTTTGCGATTTTGAGTAGATATTTTGCTAAAAACTACTTTGATTTTGAGGGTTCTTCACAAATAAGCAAACAAGCAAAAATTGGTAAAAATATCTCTATAGGAACCAATTCAATAGTAGAAGAGGGTGTAGTAATACACCCAAATGTTACGATTGGAAATAGTGTACATGTAGGAAAAAATTCTATCATATACCCTGGAGTTACGATTTACGGTAACACAAAGATTGGCTCAAACTGTATACTTCAGGCGGGTTGCGTGATAGGAAGTGATGGTTTTGGATATGCCCACACAAAACAAGGCGAACATATCAAAATCTATCACAATGGAAATGTGATACTAGAAGAGAGCGTTGAGATTGGTGCAAATAGTACAGTTGATAGAGCAGTTCTTGGCTCAACAATCATAAAAAAAGGCACAAAGATTGATAATCTTGTCCAAATCGGACATAATTGCGAATTAGGGCAACACTGTATAATGGTTTCTCAATCTGGACTTTCTGGCTCGACAAAATTAGGAAGAAATGTTATAATGGGCGGACAGAGTGCAACTGCAGGACATTTAGAAATAGGTGATTTTGCAGTAGTCGCAGCAAGAGGTGGTGTCACTAAAACAGTAGAGGGTGGAAAAACTTATGGAGGTTTTCCTCTCATGCTACAAAAAGAGTGGTTAAAAAAACAAGCAAAAATAAAAAAAATCTTAAAAAATATTACAAGGAG
>Ga0256840_1002400_pt1 | contig 16519 bp, 19 predicted proteins | sample 355202metaG_FD_185969 | JGI IMG/M metagenome (GOLD analysis project Ga0256840, IMG submission 185969) | Hydrothermal vent microbial communities from Mid Atlantic Ridge, Atlantic Ocean - 355-202 | ecosystem: Environmental > Aquatic > Marine > Hydrothermal vents | place: Atlantic Ocean: Mid... | reverse complement strand
GATTAGTTTGCATCGTGGGTTGAGTCAAAGTTTGAAGTTAAATTTAGTAGATTATTATCTTGTGAATTATAAGAAAAAGTAGAAAATTATGCACCCGTTTTTTTAATTAACTCTACTTTTAGCAGTATCTGTCGGCAGTTTCTTTTACTTTGGGTATGATTATTTACATAACCAACTTGAGTTGAACATCTTATTTAGTATAATTATTTTATTCATCGGTTATATTGTCATTACCGAGATAATTAATCGTTCTTCAAAATAGAGTATTTTTATTTAGAAGGTAGAAGATAGATATACTACTTTTTTATACTGTGCAAGATGAGAATCACAAAAATAAACACACTAGTTACATAACAAAAACTTGGAGTTGAACACCCGCGCTGCCGTTGTATCTAAGATTGTAACATCACTTCAATTTTAAATATGCCTATTTATGGAAGTAAATTGGTAAATTTAATTTTTCGGAGGTCTCAAGTGAAGAGACTACTTTTTAGTTTATTAGCGATAGGGTTACTATCAATATCAAGTAATGCACAAAGCTTAGAAAAGGGTTCTATTATTGAATCAAAAGATGAAATATCTTGTGGTAGTTTTGGTTGGATGGAGTTTGCTGCAGAAGGTATTTCACAGTATAGCGGAGGATATCTAAGTGGATATTTAAGTCGTGCTGATTGTAAAAATATAACAGAAGGAATGGATTTAAAAATAGTTAAAAGTAAAGCATTTAAAAAATCTTATGGGAACATGACAAAAGGTGTTTTAGTAAAACTACCAACGGGAATGACAACTTGGGTAGCTAGATAATTTAAAAAACTAAAGTGAGTTTCACTTTAGTTTTGATATAATCATATATAAATTAAACTTATTGGAGTTCATTATGCAAACAATGGCAGTGCAAATTGAAGATAATTATGTTCAAGATTTTATGAATTATGTTAATAATCACAGTGAAAACATCACTATTTCAAAGGATAGAAATTTGGAACAAGACCCGTATTTCTATGAACGACAAAAAGAGTTACATCAAACTAGAGATGATATAAAAAATGGAAACATTGAAATGGTATCACACGAAACACTTTGGGGAAATATCAAAAATCATTTGAAAACTATTGAAACAAAATGAGGATTATCTACAATCCAGTTTTTGAAAATGAATTACTACATATAGTTAACCATATTGCAGAAGATAAGCCTAATGCAAGTATAAAATTTGCACTAGAGTTAGAAAAGTCTATTCTTGATATTCCAATCTTTCCATTTAAATATAAAGCATCATCTTATTTTGATGATAAAAATGTAAGAGATATGACTTACAAAAGATATACAGTAGTATATGAAGTTAATTTAGATGCGAACACAATAGAAATACTAAAAATATTTAATCAAAACAAACCTTCGCATCAGTAAAGATACAACAAAACAGAGTAGCCAATAAATTACCTAGCGGTAATTTATTGGCTATCTTCGACCGTTATACTTCATCATATACATTGATTTAATATGAAAAAATCATTATAATATAATTATGAATACAATAAAATTTGATTGGGACAAAAATAAGGCAATAAAAAACCTTGTCAAGCATAAAGTTTCTTTGAAGAAGCTCAATCTGTCTTTGATGATGATTTTGCTAGATTAATTCCTGATCCAGATCACTCTGAAGATGAAGAACGATTTATCCTTCTTGGATTAAGTTGCTCTTTAAAAGTTCTAGTTGTTGTGCATTGCTACAAAGATGAAGAAAATATGATTCGTCTTATCTCTGCAAGAAAAGCAACAAAACCAGAGTCAAAAATATACAAGGAGTATTTATTATGAGAGAAGAATACGATTTTAGTAACTCAGTTAGAAACCCTTTTTCAAAGCATGTAAAAAAACAAATTTCGATTCGTATTGAAACTAGTACAATTGATTACTTTAAAGATTTAGCAAAAGAAACAGGTATAACTTATCAAAATTTGATAAATTCTTATTTAACTGAATGTGCACATAAGCATGTTAAACCCGAATTGAAATGGGCTTGACTTTAACGAACTAGGCTTCGATGATACATCTACGAAAAGAGTTCCAAGCAGTATAGCAAGTGTTCAGATACAACATAGGAACGAATTCTTAAACTGTTATACTAAGACACAAACTCAAGTCGTTGTAGATTTGTATACCAGTCATCTCTGTAGTATGCTCGTGATGGGGTTAGGTAAATTTTAAAAGCATCTTGATAGCATTCAACTTTTTTGATGTAATCCTCCGGTATCTCCAGTGTGTGCTCACATATGCTTTGGGCATATTCAGAGTTTAAATCTTCATATATTTCTAACTCAGGGTTATTAGCACTTACTAAAAATTCTCTTTCTCTCATACTATCTATCCTTTAATGGTTTTGAAAGTCTAAAACACAAATGTTTCCTAATGATTACAAAAAGCACAACTCACACTTCACTAGTATTTCTACGACATACTTCGTTTACAATAAAAAAAGAAAGGTTTATTATGAATCAAGTAAATTATAAATTAGTTTTATCTTCTTTAGCTACAGCAGCAATCTTTTTAGGGTGCTCAGGTGACAACAGTAGTGTTAGTTCAGTGGGCACTGCATATTATATAGATTCAGCTGTTGAAGGGATAGACTTTAGTTGTGGTTCACAAAGTGGGATTACAGATAAAGAAGGGAAGTTTAGGTTTGAAGCAGGACAAAGATGTCAATTTAGCCTTGGAGGTATACTCCTTGGAGATACAGCTTCAGCAAGCTTGCAAAACAATGGATATCTTTTTGAAGATGATTCCGAAGTTGCGCAGTTCTTACAATGTTTAGACAATGATGGTGATGACTCATCAGGTGGTATGATGGGAAATATGGGTGGCATGGGTAACATGGACATGAAAATGGATATGGACAACATGGATGACATGCCAGGGATGGGAGTAGCTAGTACTACCTTAGCTGACTTTAATTGTCTTGCATTTAAACTAAGGTCTGAAAATGAATTTTAATGCTGGAGATACAGTAAAATTAAAATCTGGTGGTGAAATCATGACAATTGAAGAAATTGATAATGATTCAGCTACTTGTATTTGATTTGATAATAAAAAAATCGAAAGATATAATGGACTGAAAAAGCTTCAGCATCTTTAGAAAGATTAAGCACCCGTTTTTTTAATTAAGTCATAAATCACAAACACGACACAAAGAGTAGATACAATACTCATAACAAAACAAATTAGGAGTTAGGTTATGAAAATTTTAACTATGGTGTTCTCAGTTTTATTATTAGTAGCGTCATTAAACGCAGCGGCATTTGACAAAGATGCAAAGTTTAGAACAACGAAGGTTCATCTCTCCTCAGATAAACCGCTTGGCGTAGGTTCAAATACTTTTGTGTTAGATATCAAAGTAAAAGGTAAAGTTCCAGCAGGTGCAAGTGTAAGAGTAAAAGCTTTTATGCCAGCGATGCCAGGTATGCCAGCGATGGAGTCAAAAGCTGAGGCGCAAGACTTGGGTAATGGGAAGTATAAAGTTACTGTAAATTTAGCTATGGGTGGTACTTGGCAACTTCATATTTTCATCACGCCAAAAACAGGTAAAAAGTTGCGTGTTAAAACATCTATAAATATTTAGGTAGTTCAGATGAAGCGTATATTTGTTTTATTAGCATTGTTGGGTTTTGAGCTTTATGCTCAGACTCTTGATGCTATCATCACGCAGGCCTTAGACACAAACCCTTCCTTAGAGTCGATTTCTCAGAGAATAAAAGCAAATAAATCTGCCATAGATATCTCAAATCAGTTTGCAAATCCATCGCTTAGTTTTACAGCCAATACTATAGATCCCTCGCAAGCTATGAGTCAAAAGAGACTCACTGTGCAACAAAAACTTCCCTTTTATGGAAAAAGGGATTCACTGCTAGAGCTCTCTAGAGCTAATGAAGAGATTTTGAATGTAAGCCTTACACAAGCCAAGGTCAACTTAGTTAATGAGATTAAAAATCAAGCATATACTATTTGGGAGTTAGAACAACTCTTAGGTATCATCATGCAGTATGAAAATCTCACAAAACAAAATATAGAACTTTCAGAGTCCTATACCACTACATCTAAAAATCAGCATATGGGTATCATGTCTGCACAACTCTCTCTCACTGACTTGCAAATTCAAAGAAGTGTTTTAAAGTCCAAAATATTTACAGCATACGCAAGGCTTTCGTATCTGAGTGGTTTTGAAGTAAAAGAGCTTGATATTAACATAGAAATTGGAGATATGCCAAGCGTAGCATCATTAAAATCTGGCTTAGTGAACAACCCTGATTTAGCTATGAAAGATAAAAAGATAGCTAAAAATCAAGCGATGATAAACAATGCAGAGGTCAATAACTATCCAGACATAAACATCTTAGGTGCTTATTCGTATAGACAAAATTTTGATGATTATCTCACCTTTGGTGTTGGACTTAGTTTGCCAATCTACTCTACGGAAGACTATAAAGAGCAAGAGCAACGCACACTCATCTTAGCGTCACAATCGCTTAAAAAAGACACAAGTTTAAAGGTTGATGCAGAGTTTATGAGTATCTATATGCAGATGCGTTCAGAACATGAAATCTATCATCTTATCCATGATGATGCCTTGCCTCAAATAGCACATATGTTTGAACTTACTAACTCAAGTATATCTACTGGTGGGGATCTATTTATGTATATTGATATACTTATTCAAAAGTTAAAACTAGAACAAAAAAGTATTAGCGCTGTTGCTTCTTATCACCGTGCTAATGCAAAAATATCAGCCTTAAGAGGGGAATTAAAATGAATACAATAATAAAATTATCTTTAGTGATGCTCAGTGTTACTCTTTTTTCAAGAGAGGCTACTGTAGAGCAACTATTTTCAGTACAAACTGTAAAAGTGAAAAAAGAAACTATTGGGCAAAGAATCAAAAACTATGGTTATGTCAAAACTGACCAAGCAAGAGTTTACGATATCTCGCCCCGTTTTGGTGGTTATGTTGTGAAGCTTTATGCAGATAAGATTTATAAAAAAGTTACTAAGGGACAAGCCTTAGCGAGTGTCTACTCCCCTGAAGTTTTTAAGGCAAAAGATGAATACCTCAATGCCTACAACTACACAAAACAAAGAAAAAGTAAGGGAATGCTTGAGAGTGCAAGGCTCAAGTTGGAACTCTTAGGTGTAAGTGATAAAGAGATAGATGAAGTGATACAAAAGAGAAAAGCTACACCAAATACTACTATATACGCACCTGCAAGTGGCTATGTATTTATAAAGGGTGTAGACAAAGGGACAGCCTTTAATACCAAGCAAAGAATATTTCAAATCGTAAACCTTGATGAAGTTTGGGTTGAAGTAAAACTTTTTGAAGAGGAGCGAGCACGACTCTCCACTACGCGCAAATATGAGCTTACATTTAAAGGACTTAGCAAAGTTTACAAAACAAATAAAAAGCTTTTATATCCAGAACTTGACCCAAAAGTAGCAACGCTTACACTCAGACTGCGTTTAAAAAATGCAAGTCATAAGCTTTTCCCAGGGATGTACGCGACAGTGATCTCTTTAAAAGATGAAAAAACACAACTTACGCTACCAACAACAGCAGTAATCCGAAAAAATGGGACACACTATGTTTTTATGGTAGGGGACTATGAGGGTGAGTATGAGCCAATAGAGGTTCAAGTTAAACCAATAAATGCAAATACGTACACAATCGTTAGTGGTTTAAATGAGGGGGATGAGGTGGTAAACAATGCCTTGTTTATGATGGATTCAGACGCGCAAATAAACGGTTTATATTAAAAAGGCACCCATTATGATTGAAAAACTAATAGAATTTAGCATAAAAAATAAATTTTTAATACTTATGATGACACTTTTCATAAGTATGGGTTCATACTATGCTATGAAAAATACACCATTAGACGCGCTGCCAGATTTGTCACCGCCACAAGCTATTGTGCAGATAAACTGGGCGGGGCAATCTCCTGAGATTATAGAAGACCAAGGGACTTACCCATTGGTTTCTCAGTTTTTGGCCATTGCAAATATCGACACTGTTCGTGGGTACTCTACCTATGAGAATGGTCTTATATATATCATCTTTAAAGAGGGGACAGATCTCTACTGGGCAAGAAGTCGTGTGCTTGAGCAACTTAGCTCTATTCAGTCACAACTCCCTGCCTCTATGGAGGTCTCTTTAGGACCTGATGCATCTGGTGTTGGTTGGGCTTATGAGTATGCACTGAGTTCTAAAACTAAAAATTTAGCTGAGTTGCGTACACTGCAAGATTATTATTATAAGTATGCCCTTATGGGTGTAGATGGTGTGAGTGAAGTTGCTTCCATTGGTGGGTTTATCCCTACATACCAAGTAAGTATTAATAACGATAATTTGGTACGTTATAACCTTAGCATCAATGATGTTGCAAAAGTACTTAAATCCAACAACAATGATACTGGTGGACGTATTATCATAGAAAATGGCTTTGAGTGGATGGTTCAAGCGAAGGGTTATGTGCAAGATCTAGACGATATCCGTAAGTTAGTAGTTACACAAAAAGATGGTGTGCAAATTACGCTTGGTGATATTGGTCGAGTTGAGCTTACACCTGCAGCTCGTCGTGGTGTAGCAGACTTAAATGGTGATGGTGAAGTAGTGGGAGGGATAGTACTTCTGCGTTATGGGGAGGATGTTTACTCAGCTATAAAGCGTATAGATAAAAAAATGAAAGAGCTAAAAGTAGATGATGTAGATGTAACTGTTGTCTATGACCGTTCTAACCTCATTGAAAAAGCGGTAGATACTTTAAAAAGTACCCTTATAGAGGAGAGCATTATCGTTGTTATCATCATCGGGCTCTTTTTGATGCACTTTCGTTCATCGCTCATAGTGTTGATAGTCTTGCCTTTGACAGTGGGGACTACATTTTTGCTTATGTACCTTTTTGACATTGGTTCAAATATTATGTCACTTGGAGGTATAGCTATAGCGATAGGCGCTATGGTCGATGCTTCCATAGTTATGATAGAAAATGCTCATAAATCTCTTCATAAGTTTGAGCATAAACAAGGAAGAATGCCAACGAATGAAGAGCGTATAGATATTATCTTAAAATCTTCTCAACTTGTTGGACGACCGATATTTTTTGCGTTGGCGCTCATAGTAGTGTCATTTTTACCTATATTCGCACTCTCTGGACAAGAGGGTTTGCTTTTTACGCCTCTTGCTTTTACAAAAACATTTGCCATGGCTGCTGGAGCAATGCTAAGCATCACACTCGTTCCTGTTCTTATGGTGTTTTTTGTCAAAGGAAGGATTTTACCTGAAAATAAAAATCCATTAAATAGATTTTTTATCTGGCTTTATCATCCTATCATTGTCTATGGACTTAAACTCAAATACTTAGTGATAGTGCTTGTTGTTGCTTCCCTTGGTTATATGTACCCACTTTATAGTAGTCTTAAGTGGGAATTTATGCCTATGCTTAATGAGCAGAGTTTTATGTATATGCCTGTAACCCCTTACGGAATAAGTATAGATCAAAGTAAAGCATTAACGCAAAAAACAGATAAAATCATTAAAAGTTTTCCAGAGGTAGAGTCTGTTTTTGGGAAGGGTGGTCGCGCTTCAACTGCAACCGATCCTGCCCCGCTTGGTATGCTTGAGACTATCATCACTCTTAAGCCAGAGAGTGAGTGGCGTGAGGGTATGACCTACTCAAAACTTCGTCAAGAGATGGAAGATGCCTTACAGGTTCCAGGGCTTACAAACTCATGGACCTACCCTATTCGAGGGCGTATAGATATGCTTCTCTCAGGAATAAGAACGCCTCTTGGTATCAAACTTTATGGTCAAACTCCTGATGGACTTCAAAAGTTTGGAAAGCTCATCGAGGAAAAACTTCGTGGATTTGACAAGACACTTTCTGTTTTTGCAGATCAAGCAAGTGCTGGTTACTATGTAGATATAGAGATAGATGAGGAAAAACTACAGCGCTACGGTTTAGCCAAAGATGCCTTGCTTCAGTATACAGCTTTAGCTATCGGTGGTATGAGAGTATCAACTATGTATAAAGGTTTAGAACGTTATCCAATCACGCTTCGTTTAGATGAAAGTGAGCGTAGAAGTATAGACTCCATCAAAGATATACAGATAAAAACGAAACTTGGGTTTGTGCCACTTTCAACTTTTGCAGAGGTGAGTTATAGACAAAGTGCATCGGTTATTAAGTCGGAGATGGCTAGCCCTGTAACTTTTGTGTATATCACACCAAATGAGGGTGTAACTGCTACGGAATACAAGCAAGAGGCACAAAAACTCATTGATGAGATAGCCTTTGATTCTGGTTACTATGTGGAGTGGGCTGGACAGAGTGAGTACCTAGAAAGTGCTATGAAAAAGATTACTTGGATTATTCCGGCTGTACTTTTGAGTATCTTGGTTTTAATCTATTTTGCACTAGGTAGAATGGCACCTACGCTTATAGTGTTTTTTACGCTTCCTTTTGCATTATTGGGTGGTTTGATATATATCGATATACTCAATTTTTCTATGAGTATTGCGGTTATAGTTGGGTTCTTAGCCTTACTGGGAGTTGCCGCGGAGACCGCTATCGTGATGATAGTGTACTTGCAAGAGTCTATAGAAGAGGCACAAGAGGAGTATCAAGAGGAATTTAATGAGACACATCTCAACGATGCTATCTATGAGGGTGCAGTGCAAAGAGTTCGTCCAAAACTGATGACTGTTTTTGCCATCCTTGCTGGTCTTGCACCTATCATGTATACGCATGGAGTAGGGAGTGAAGTTATGCAACGTATAGCTGCACCTATGCTTGGGGGAGTTATAAGTTCTGCGATACTTAGTCTTGTAATCATTCCAATATTGTTTGAAATCTATGCAAAAAAACAACTCAAGGAGAAACGAAGTGAGTAAATATATACTAATAGCCCTTAGCATCATGATGCTAAGCGGATGTGATTTTAAAAAAGTAGATGAAGGTGAAGACTCGCTTGCTGGTGGGATGAAATGTGGCGCTGGAAAATGTGGTGCCAACATGTTTGATGGTAACTCAGCACTAGCCAAAAAGAAAAACAACATTCTTTCTCAGATGCGAGAAAAAGATTCTCGAAAAGATTGTGTTAAAAATGCTGCTACAACAAAAGAGGCTTATGACTGCGTTCGTGAACCAGATGGGAAGAAACTAAGCACTAAATGTGGCACAGGCAAATGTGGTAATGAAAACGATAGAGAAAAAATGCCTGCCATGAAATGTGGCGCTGGAAAATGTGGTTCTGGGATGTAGTTTGTTGACTTTTTTCCCTTTAGCCGGCACTAACTTTTTCTCATAACTTATCAAAAGCATTAGGTAAAATATTTTATAGTTGTATAATATTATTTTATGTAGAATGTTTCACATATATAGAAAAAGGTAGTCACTCGTGGAGATAGATTTTTACCAAAAAAATATTTTAATAGTAGATGATGATAAATCAAATATATTTCTCTTAGATGCCTTGCTTGAGGATTTGGGTTATAGCTCCATATTGAGTGCATCTTCAGCAAAAGAGGCATATGAACTTTTAGAAAAACATCATATAGATTTGATGTTACTAGATATCATCATGCCAGAGATAACAGGGCTAGAAGCAACAAAGAGTATTCGTAGTAATGAACACTACGACAACATCCCCATCATAATGGTAACGGCTGATGATAGTGACAAGACTATAGATGAAAGTTTCAAGTTGGGGGCAAATGATTTTATTACAAAACCACTCAATAGAACTAACCTTAAAGTAAGGGTCCATAGTGCTTTGATGGGGGCATATAAAGATGCACTCATAAGTAATCAAAATAGACTTCTCGCCGTCAATGAAACAGTGCAAATGTTAGCACATCAGTGGCGACAACCTTTAGCGCTAATTAGTTCAACTGTGATAGAGATTAGTATGTCATATGAGTTTGAAAAACTAACGCCCGAGAAACTTGATGAGGCGATTTTTAAAATCAATGATTCGGTGCATACACTCTCAGCAACCCTTGATGAGTTTAGTAAAATTTCTAAAAATGAATCTCAAGCATCTTTTTTGCTTTTAAACCATACAGTTACCTCTAGCATCAACCTTATAAAAGATAGAATGCAAGCCAATAAGATAGAGCTTATCTCAGAGTTTCATGATACGCAGAAAATAAGATATTTTCATAATGAGCTTATTACAGTTATCTTAGCTATTGTAACAAACTCTATAGAAGCCTTTGTGCGAAGCAATATCCAAGAGAGTAGGTATATAAAAATTCTCACGACACAAACTGCAAATACTACGTGTATCACTATAGAAGATAATGCAGGGGGTGTTGATGCGAGTATTCTTCCGAAAGTTTTTGAGCCATACATCAGTACAAAAGAGCAAAAAAATGGTGTAGGACTTGGCTTGTATAATGCATTTCACACACTGAGAAAGTCTATGAAAGCAAGCATAGCCTTGCACTCTAAGGCAGATACAACCCTTGTTGAGATAGAGTTACCTAATCTTTAAATTGTTCTAGCATCCAAGGCCATTCACCATAACCACTCTCGGCATTAATATGTCCAGCATTTTGCATGATGTGCATCTTGAGATGGAGTGTTTGTTGTAAGTTTTTAGCTTCATGAAGGCTCATATATGGATCATTGTCAGAGCTTATAAGTAAGACCTCTTTGGCAAAAAGGGTCCTTGGAATAGGGGCAGGAAAAAAGCTTTTTAATTCTTCTATATCGCAGTGCATACTTGGAGGAGCAACGAGAAAAAGTTTTTCAATGTTTTTAACTCTTTTGTTTTCGCACAAATGAAACCAAAGAGTGTTTGCAAGAGAGTGACACACAACAATATCTGGCTGAAAATCTTCTAAAGCATCAACAAGCTCATTACCCCAAGTTGATAGATGTGGATACTCTACATCACTAAATTTTAAAAAATAAACACAACCATAATTAGCCGCTAACTCAGAAGCTAACCAAGCCTGCCAATGGGGTGCATCACTTCCACCCCAACCATGAATAATCAAAACTTTTTTAGACATTTTTTCTCTTTTTGTATATATTTAATAATTATACACTACAATTATGTATGAATAAAAAAATATTATTATTAGAAGATGACGAATTATTAGCAGAGACCCTAGTGGAGCTTTTAAAAGAGAGTTCATATGACGTTGATTTGGCCATAGATGGAGATGAAGCATCAGAACTTACTTATGAAAATAGTTATGATTTATATATATTTGATATTAATGTACCTGAGATAAATGGGCTTGACTTACTAGAATCTCTTCGGGGTGCTGATGATTCTACACCTACGATTTTTATCTCTGCCTTAGTAGATATGAACTCTATTTCAAAAGCTTTTGAGGTGGGTGCTGATGATTATATGAAAAAACCATTTTATCCACAAGAGTTACTCATCCGCGTCAATGCAAAACTGGCGACACCAAATCTTATTTTTAAGTACAATGATTTAGAGTATGATGTTGCAAAAAATATTTTGAAAAAAGACTCTAGCATCATAAGTCTTGGAGAGGTGCAAGAACGTCTTTTTAAACTTTTTATAGAAAATGTTGGTGGAGTTTTGGATAAGGAAATTTTACTTTCATGTTTAGATAATCCTTCTCCAACCGCTCTACGAGTAGCTATAACAAAATTGAAACAAACAACAGGATTAAATATACAAAATCTTCGAGGGGTAGGGTACACACTTGAACAGAGTTGAAGTTGAATCATTTTTAAAGAGTTTTTTACTTTTCTTCCTATCTCTTGGTTTCTTGATAAGTGCAATTTACTATATAAGCTATAAAAAAGAGGTATCTAACTTAGACTCAAAACTTTTTTCACAAATGCGTGTCTGTAGTTTTGACCTTAAGTGTACTAAATTTAGTATAGATTTTGTTGAAGGTGGTGAAAAAGATTTTTATTTTCTTTACAAACAAGACAATGCTTTAGCAGCATATTTTCCTATATCTGGAGCAAATGACTTTGTTATGAAGTTAGGATTTTCTGCTCAAGAGTACGAAAAGTTGATATATGACTTGAAAAAAATGATGCTTTATGAGTATAGCATCGTCATAATAATAGTACTTATGCTTTCTATGGTTTTTTCATTATATGCATTACAACCACTCAGAAGTGCTTTAAATTTAACCCAAGAATTCATAAAAGATATCTTACATGATTTTAACACACCTTTATCGACTTTACGCCTCAATACTGCGATGCTAAAAAAAGATGATGCTAATAAAAATAAAATACAAAGAATAGAAACGAGTGTTCAAAATATTCTAGACTTACAAGATAATCTAAGGTCTTATCTGCATAATCATGAGATGCAAAAGGAGTACTTTGATCTCAAAGAGTTAGTCCAAGAGAGAGTCTTTAGCATTGAAAAGAACTATAACTCTTTAGAGTTTAAGGTAGAGATGCCAATAACTCACATCAACTCAAACAAAGATGCAATGAAGAGGATTCTTGATAACTTGATAACTAATGCGGCAAAGTACAATAAAAAAAATGGATATGTTCATATCAGTTATGATACTGACAGTGAGAGTCTTAGCATTAAAGATAGTGGCATAGGTATTCAAAATCCTAAACGAATATTTGAAAGATTTTACAAAGAGGGTGAAAGAGGGATAGGGATAGGGCTACACATAGTGAAAAAACTTTGCGATGAATTAAACATAAATATAAAAGTGAAAAGTACACTTGGAGTTGGCAGTACGTTTTCACTTACACTTCACTAACAATTTTATGGAATAATGAAAGCATTAAAATGAGGAATAAACTATGAAAATATATACAAAAATAGTTTTAATACTATTAGCAAGTTTTACTCTAGTATTTGCAGAAATAAGTGTAGATGCGCAAATACAAGAGATACAAAACGCTAAGCCATCAGAGCGTCCACAGATGATGAATGCGCTCAAGATTAGACTTTCAAACATGAATGCACGGGATAGAAGTGAAGCTATATCACAACTACGAACGCAGATGCGTACACAAAACCATGCAGAGCAACAGACATATACTCAGTCTCATGAGGCTGATAGCATGCAGCAGATGCAAGGTATGCAAATAATGAATCAAAAACAAGCTGGTCAACATATGATGGATTCCGTAGGAGATACACATCAAGTGCCAATGACTGATACAGATAACACAGGTACGAATATGCCTTTTGGTCATCGTGAGGAGAAATGATGAAAAATATATTTATATTGTTAATACTACTAACACTTAGCTTATTTGCTTATGATGACTATGATATGGATGGAGTTGAAGATAAAAATGATAAATGTCCTAACTCTTTGATAACAGACTTAGTAGATGTCAATGGCTGTACTACAAAAGCACTAGTCTCGCCTCATCATTATGATGTGATTGTAGGTTCTAGCTATTCGCAAGTGAATTATGATACACTTGAAAAAACAGATACTGTAAGTGGAACGCTTCAGTTAGACTACTACTATAAAAATATCTCATTGCAATTAGCAACATCTTACTTTAACTCAGATGCTTCGAGCTACTCAACTAAGGGGATGAATGATACTTTTGTAGCAGGATACTATGCTTATAAACCATCTCAAAACTTGAGTGTACGTGTTGGAGCAGGTCTGCTTTTACCAACATATGATTCAGGTTTAGATAACAATAATATAGACTATGTAGCGACAGCAAACCTTAGTTATGCTATGAAGTCATTTAATATATTTGGTGGCTATAGTTACACTTTTGTGAATGATGATGATATAGATACGCTAGATACCTATGTCAAATACCAAAATGTCAATTCATTTTATGGAGGAGTTGGTTTTTACCCAACAGTAAAACTTTATATGAGTGCTGCATATAATTCAGGAGATAGTATATACGAAGGTGTCCAAACTATACAAAGTGCATCTCTCTATGCTTATTACAGCTTCGATGCACATTGGTTCTCAACACTTAGCTATGCTTATGGTTTGAGTGATTCTGCTAGTGATCATGCTGCATCTATTCGTTTAGGTTATTATTTTTAACCTAAGCGGAAGCTTACACTTCGCTAACAAATCGCATACACTTCACTAACATAGATATGAGATACTTACACTATCAAAACAAATAGAGGGAACTTCTTCCTTTTCTGGTTAAATATTTATTTTATAAATATTTAACCAGAAAAGGAGTTCCCACTAACAAAGGATTTACAATGAAAACATTTACAAAAAGTATAGTTGCAATAGCACTACTAGGAACTTTCACATTAGGTATGTCTATGGACATAGAGTCACAATTAAGCGCTATAAGTAGTGCAACAGATAGTGAAAGAGTTGATTTAATAAATGAACTTAAAGTAGAAGTTCAAAATATGACACCAGAACAACGTCAAGAAGCTATGGCTACTATTCGTACAACTATGGGTCCTCAAGATGGTAGTGGTTACGGTATGGGTGATGGGACTGGTGATATGACACAAACAAGAACGCAAATGAGACAACGTGCTCAAAGTGCAAATGCTGATGGTATGCAACAAATACAAGGTTCACAAATGTCTTCGCAAAGAAGAGCTGATGCTAGTATAACTATGGGTGCACAGGGAACAGTGCCAACAGCAACCGATGGAACAACAATGCCAACAACAAGCACAACAAGCACTACAGGTACAGGTATGTTCGACAGAAGATAGTCAAAGCAAATTTACTATTCCTTTCCTCCTCTCCTAGCAAACAGAAGCTAGGAGATATTTCTCTTTTGAAACATGACTATTTTTTATTAAAAAACAAGTAGTATCCAGCTGGTAACACTAGCAAGGTGAGAATAGTCGAACTTATAATTCCCCCTGTAATGACAACTGAAAGTGGATACTGAATTTCACTTCCAACTCCACTAGCAAACAACAGTGGTAGTATTCCAAAGAGCGTTGTAAAGGCAGTCATAAGTACTGGACGTAAACGTAGTAAAGTCGCATCTTTAAGAATGCTTTTTAGCTCCACATGAGGAAACTTTACACGCAATTCGTCAATGAAGCTTACAAGTACAATACCATTAAGTATAGCTATGGCAAAGATAGCTAAGAAACCAACAATCGCTGATACACTGAGATATATTCCACTGATAAGTAAGGCTATAATCCCGCCGATGAAACCAAATGGAACATTGATGAGGATGAGCATCGCTTTTGAGAGTGAATTAAATGCAGTATATAAAAGTAAGATAACTAGAAAAATAGTGATAGGTATGATAACCATCAACTTTTGAGTAGCCTCTTGCATATTTTTAAAGTCACCTGCCCAAGCTGTATAATATCCATCAGGGATATTTACTTGAGCATCTATAACTTCTTGCGCTTCTTTTACAAAGGATGCTACATCACGACCCTCTACTTCCATAGATAAAACCATATATCGACTTAGATTTTCTCTTTTGATGAAGGCTGGACCCTGTTTGATGCTAATGTCACAAATCTGTTCAAGAGTTACAAGTGCTCCATTTTTTGCTCGCATAGTAACATCTTTGATAGCTTGAATATCTTTTTTAGCATCTTTGATTTTAGGAACTATTCCAAAACGTCTAATCCCCTCTATCTTTTCACTTATAGATTCTTCCCCTATACCATTACGAATAACTTGCATCACATCATCAACACTTATGCCGTAGCGGGCAAGACTAAGGTAATTTGGCTCTATATTGATTTGTGCTTGACCTAGTTGTACCTCTACCTCCATCTCTTGAAGCCCATCCACATTAGAGAGTTTTGCTTGAATATCTTTAGAAATTCTATCAAGAACTTTTTGATCATCACCAAATATTTTAACTGCAAGCTCAGCTTTAACTCCCTCAAGAAGTTCTTCTATTCGCATAGCGATTGGTTGTGTTGGTATGAACTGTACATACTCAAAAGTTTTCTTGAGGTCTTTATTCATTGTGTTTGTGAGTTTTGGTAAGTCTTGTATACCATCTTTGAGAGTAAGCAATACTTCCATGTAGTTAGCTTGCGCAGTTTCACCTTTTTCACTTCTTCCTATCATAGATAAAACAGATTTTACCTCGTTTGGATAGTTTTCTAAGATGTGGCTCTCTATAAGTGCTGCCGTTTTTGTTGAGTGTTGCAGTCCAGTCCCTGGAATGGAGATAACCCTATACATGATAGATTCTTCATTGAGCTCAGGCATAAACTCTCTGCCTTGAAGAGTAAGTATGTAAGCTAGGGCTATAAAGATGATGCTAACTGCTACTAATATAGTTTTAGCATGATGGAGTGCCATATCAAGAAATGGTGTGTAGGCTTTTTTGATAGAGTGCATAATGGCATTTTCACTAGAATTTGAAGGCTTAAGAAGTAAAAATGAAAGCACAGGAACAAGTATGAGAGCTACAGCGAGTGAGCCAAGCATAACAAAAACTATGTTAAGTGCCATAGGACTATAAAGCTTCCCAGCAAGACCGTCGAGTGAAAGCAATGGTATGAAAACTGCCGCAATGATAAGCACTGCAAAGGTTAC
>Ga0256840_1002398_pt1 | contig 16532 bp, 26 predicted proteins | sample 355202metaG_FD_185969 | JGI IMG/M metagenome (GOLD analysis project Ga0256840, IMG submission 185969) | Hydrothermal vent microbial communities from Mid Atlantic Ridge, Atlantic Ocean - 355-202 | ecosystem: Environmental > Aquatic > Marine > Hydrothermal vents | place: Atlantic Ocean: Mid... | reverse complement strand
ACACATGGCTGAAAAAATATACTATAAAATACTTGACGTAATTGTAAGATACAAAGACACAAAATCAGTCATAAACTTGAATAAAATTATTCAGAGCTTTTTTTAATAAGGAGGTGATATTATGGATACGGAGTTTCGTTACGTAGATAAAATATTCACTAAAGGTAGAAAGTATAAAAGATTAGTAATAAAACATGAGAAAGGAATTACAGAAATACCTTATAAATACGGCATTCACGTAAGACTTGAAAATAGACATCTTTTTACTGTTTCAAAAATAGACTGCTACTTGGTTGGCTATCATGTTAGAGTTAGAGATAAATGTAAAGACTTTGTTATAATTGAACTTATAGATGCATATCCGAGAGGTGATTAAAGTATGGGTGTTTTAGATAAGCTTGAAAGGAAAATAGAGAGAATCTTGTTAATAGGACACACGCATCATGGAAAAACATACACTACAACGAGGATAGCGTTGAATTTAGCAAAGAGAGGGAAGAAAGTTCTATACATTGACAATGAACAAGGTAGTTTAGATGAATGGGAAACGTTAGCAAATGAGGGTAAATTAAATAAAAAGATAGACAAAAACATAATTTTAGTTCATCCGGTTGATTTCTTAGAGTTAAAAGATTACGCATTGAACTATCAGGACAAAGTAGATTGTATTATCATTGATCCATTAAGTTTCAACGTTGAAGCAAGATTGACAGCAAAGAAAAAACTACTTGAAAGAGGTAAAAGAATTCTCGGAGAGGCTGAAGTTCCAATAGATGACCCAACTACTTTTCACTTGAGAGGATTTGACTATCAATTACCAAATGAATGGCAGGCAGAACTTATAAGAGGTTTAGCTAAAGGAAAAGTTCACTTCATAGTAACCGAACTAATACCTGTAACTATTACGGAGCAGTTGGATAAATGGCAGAAGAAATTACCTTTTGAGAAATTACTTACAGAAACTCCAGAGGAAAAGTTACCAAAGAAGCTTAAAGAATTGATTGATTTATTCGGCTATTTTGACAGAGTAATACTAATGGAAAGAGAAGTAATCAACGGAAAAAAGAAATACTATGGGGTAATTACAAAATGGAGAGGTAAAGATCTTGCTGGAGAGAAAATAACTAACGTAGTTGAGTTTTTGCTAAAAAATACGAAATTGAGGTGATAATATGGTGTTTAGTGCTATAATTAGAGGTGACGAAGAAGATCAAAAGATAATCGCAGAACTATGGACGCGACTATACAAAGACGAATATAAAATAATAGATATAAGAAGAGTATATAACATAAACACGACCTCAATTGGGTTTAAAATTGGAAGAATAGTAAAGTGGGCAGGGTTTGACGTAAATAAACCTGTTTATATTAGGATTAAAGGCAATGACATAATAATACGACAAGATGGAAATGGATTAAAAAGAAAAATTGCGAAAAGTAATAAGTATTACAAGATAATAATTGGCGATATTCTTAGAGCTTTAGGGATCGATATTGGAGATAAAGTGGTTATTAAAGTTAAAGACGGGGAAATAGTCGTAACACCGTTAGAACACGAACTGAATAAATTAGAGAAAATTAAGGAGGGTAATAATGATGATAGAGAAGATAGTGACGTCTGCGATTTTATCATCTAAAATTATAACAATATACGACGAGAAATTACAGAGAAACATAAGACCGACTATTAATATTTTTATCAAGAAACCGTATGGATATGGTTTTTCTACAACATTCTTAGAACTTCAAGAAAAAGGATTTGTAAATTACATCAACGACTTTACTGTTGCAGGTTTAATAGGTTCAGTAAAAGGAGGGAAAATATACTCAGGATCGTTAGCAGGTAGTGGATTTAAACTAACTGTATTCGATGAAGTAATGAAATTAGAAAACAAAGCAAAAAAGATGTTATTAGAACTTACAGAACACGGAAAAGCTACAAGAGTATTACAGGGATTCGTAGATAAAAGAATTGAGAAAACTATAACAGGAGGACGATACGTAGCAAATGAAGGAAAATTAGAACTACAAGTTCATACTGCTTTCATATTTGGAACAGCAAGTGATGATATTTATAACGATCCTGATTTGAAAATGCTACTTTCAAGATGTTTCTGCATAAATTTAACTATGGACATAGAGGAAGCAATTAAACTAAAGAAAGAAGGAAGAAAATTGATAGTAAACGAAGATATAATTCCAAAAACACCAATAGACAAAGTATTTCTGCCAGAGGATATGAACGAACTAATATTAGAAAAAATGGCTAAAGATACAATAGTTCCAGAGAGTGAAGGTGGATACTATACGAGATGTCACGACGATCTAATAAGATTAAGTGCAACACATTGTATAGTAAGAAATGATAACGTAATTAATAAAATAGACGTAAAATACGCAATGCAATTCTACAAGCTACATCAATTAGGTTTCTTAGGTTCTCAATTGTCAGAAACAGCATTGAAAATTCTAAACGTCGCAAACGGTCTTACTGTTAAAGAAATAGCTCAAAAACTAAACATTTCTGAAAAAACAATTTATAAACACCTTAGAATATTAATCGATAATAACTTAGTATCTAAAGTCGGAAATCGAATATATAAAAATGACTGAATAATTTTTTTTGTCGTCAATGTTGTCATTAACGACGTTGATAATACTCAGGTCATTTTTTGATGTCCTAAACATCGATTGATGTCCCATTTTTACCACCTACGGGGAAAACATAGCACTTACAACTTGTTCCGAACACGTGTTCGGTGCAGTTTGAGATGTCCCATATATATGTTTTGTAACCCTCGTAGGTGGTAAAAATGGGACATTCGATGATGCCAAGGACACCGATCGATGTCCCAAAATTTTTATACCCGATGTCCCTATAAAAAAGTCGAATAGTAATAACATGGGACATTATAAAGGATATTTATTAATGTCCCAATAGATGTCCTTTTTGGGGTTAGATGGGGCATCATAATGTCCTAAGGGACATCATAAAATGACGTTATAATTTGAATCGTGGGTTTTTCATCGACTTTTTATAAAGATACGTCCTTTTACATGTTAATATGCTGGAAAAATCGCTTTATTAAATCTCTGTAAGAATTTGAAGACAACTTTTTATTTAAAAGCCAGAATAAAAAAGGGATTATAAGTTCATGTTTGATTTAATTAAAGTTATGGGGGTTGATAAAGAGCTTGAGAAAATTGAGAAAAAGCTTGAAAAGGAGGTGAAAGAAAAATGGTCGAAATTAAAAGAGAAGGTAACAAAGTTTTTATAATTTTTTACGTAAGCGATCTATCGGAAGAATCTCAATTGTTTTTGAGAAAAACTTTGACTAAATACGCTTTTAACTTAATTTCGAGGATGCCTATTGGAATATTGGAGGTGGAAGAATGGCAGGTCAAAAAGTATTAGTAGAAATTGATTTTAGACAGAGTTCTTTAGGAAATGTTCAAAGAGCTCTGAAGGAGATAGATGATCTACTTGAGAGCATTGATGTAAAATTTATACGACTGAGATCTACGAAACCGGTAAAAACTTACGTAGTTTACTACATTATAGATAATTCCCCGAACTTGGATGATATTCTGTATTATATAACTACAAGGTATCGCTGTTCGGTGAAATATTACTTTCTAATTTAGGAGGGAGTTCTATGGGCTGGAGGGTCAAATTTTGCAACTATCCGGAATTATACGACGTGGATGTATTGTCTATAATAAAACTGAGGTCAAAGGGACTTTTAGGAGTAAAAGCATTTTACAGAGAAATGAAAAAACACGGAATATCGAGAACTAAAGCTCTAATTCTACAAGGATGCTATGAAGAGGGAGAATACGAAGTTATAGGTGTAAGTAAGAAAGAACTTGAAAGAATAAGGAAATACGACACTAAAATAGTAGACGTTTATGAATTTCGACTTTTGATTACGTTGGACTATATGAGCAAGGGACACGAGTTATTTATTGAAGTAGAAGTAGTTGGAGAACACGAGAAAACTCAAGGAATTCCAATACCGACAGAAAACGAAGTCATGCAATATCTAAGAGATACGATGTGCGAAAAGTTTGAGGAATTCATGGTCGATTTTTTCGTTCATACTGATGTTGCTTTGAGGGAAATGATCAGCAAGGCAAATTACAAGTGCGAAATAGAAGAATATAAGATTATAGACAACAGAGTAAAAGAGATTGACGAGGAACTCGAAGGAGAAATAAAAGAAATTACGTTTAAACTTAGAAGAAGCAAAAGTAGGAAATGGACTATAAGAGACGATCTTGCAAATGCGCTATGGCCATATATGGAGGAGGGATTAAAAGACGTCTTGGATTACGTTATGGAAGTAGAAGCAACGTATTTAACAATTGCAGGCAGAAAAATATACGAAAAAGCGAGAGAAGTATATAAGAAAGCTCACGAAGAACTATTATCTGTTAAGATTAAGAGAATGATAGAAAAGGTAAGAAACGTATCAGACGTTTTCAAAGTTGAAGAATACTTAGAAAAATTACTTGATGAGGGTGAAATAAGTTATAGGGACTACTTAGATTATCGTTTGCTACTGTTCATTAAAGCTAAAAATATAGTTCAGCAACAGCTTATAAAATGGATTGAAAGGATTGATAAATGTAAAACTCTGAACGAACTAAGCGAATTGATCAGAAGAATTCTTAGAACTAAAACTTACAAAAGTATATTCTTTGATCCGTTCAGGGATAGATTAGAAGAAGAATACGTTAGAAAAGTGAACGAATTAGCTAAATTGGAGATAAAGAAAGGAATAACGACGAAAGATAAAGCAGTTAAAAGCATAGTTATGAAATACGTTAATCAAATTACTGAAATTAGCGATATTGCAAGAAAAAGTCCGCATACTTTAGGAAGAGTAATTGTGAGGCTTAGAAGAATTGAGAGAAGAGTTGAAAAAAGTAAGCTACCTGAATACGCTAAAAAAGAGATAATAAGTGCTGTTGAGAAGAGCATTGAGGAGTTAATTAACCAAACGTGTGATAGATATCGTAACAGCATAGATAAGGCAAAGAGTATAAGGCAGTTAAATAACTTAAGTTCTGAAGTTCAGAAATTGAGAAAATGGTTAAAGAAGTGCTATGACGACTTAATGGAACGTATTAAGAAAAAGAGGAAAGAGTTGAGAAGAAGAGAATACGAAACGATTGTAGAAGAGGTAAAAGTAATGCCTATAACTGATTTAAAGAAATTCGTCGATAATGTCTATAAATTACCTAAATCCAAGCAATATAGTATTTTCAATGACTTGTTAGATAGAGCGGAAACTCTTGAGGAACTATTTGAAATATGGGCTATGATCTCCGAAAGTCCTTTAACTAATACGGAATACTATGCTAAGTTAAGAGCGAAGTATAATGAAAAAAGGTATAAACTAATGTTCGAGTAATATGACGGTTCTTAAAATTGATATAGATTACAAACCTAATGACGTCTACGAATTTTCCGCAAAATTCGCAGACAAATTAAACTTCATTCAGAAATTTTTGGGAATTACAGTAGAATACGTCGAAGTATACGAAACTGAAAAAGGATTCCATATATACGTTTATATTTCAGAGGAAATCGACGATCCTAAGCTAATAATAATATTACAGTTAGCTTTGGGATCGGATTACAAGAGAGAACTGTTCAACTATACACGTGCAAATACTACAAATTGGAAAGGCGAATGGAACGTTCTATTCAAAACTAAAAAAGGTAAAATAAATGAAAGAATTACATTAAAAGCAAAAATTATTTCAAGGATTATAAATTGCAGGATTGACTAATTTTAAACTATTTATACGATTATTATATAGATACGGATATGCCGAAGAGGAGGAGAGTATTTAGTCAAACGAGCACGCCGAGATTTAGGGGAAAGATGTATGACTATTTGTCAAGAGGTGGAAGGATACCGAGCTTTATAGCGACTGAAGTAGCGGATGCAGTAACGGCTGAGTGGGCTGGTAATTTCGGAGCTTTTCGAGAGTTCAAAGTTAGGAATGTATTTCCTGTTTTAGACAATTTGGACATACCGTATATAATAAGGGGAATAATTGTCGGACAGGCAATGAAAGTAAAAAAGAAGTTCGGAGACAATCCGAGTGAGAACAGTATTAGGCTTATTGCTAAGGAGGTAGGATTTGATAGGATAAGAGTTGATAACGTTTCACTGGAAGACATACTACTTGCAATATTTGGCAAGAAGACCATCACGAAGACTGTTACAGAAGGGGGAGCGAGAACGGAAGAGGTCAGGCAGACCGCTTAACGTAATTTATATTTAACCGCAATTCTATTTTTTTTTATGCAACAGATAGATGTTAAAAGAAGGAGAGGTATTGTTTTTAAAGCAATTAGAGACACGATAGACGTTTTGAAAAGATTGAACATTAATGCACGTGCTTTTATAGATGACAAAGATAACAGCAGTGTTTTTTTAGTTATAGATCTTGACGATATTGGTAAAGCAATTGGAAGAAAAATAGTTAAGAAATTGAAGACGTGTATGGCGACATATAGTTTAGTGGATTATTTTTTAGTTATTATTGTTAGAAGTAATTACGTTTTAGAGGATTATCAAATAGAGAATGTAAAAGCGGAAATTGAAAAGTATGGATTAATAGATCACGTTGAGATTAAAGAGCATTTATACGTATTTGTTAAAAAGGAAAGCATAGCAAACAGACTAAGTGATATAATAGTTATAAATTTAAAGAAAAAGAAAATTAACGTTAAGGTATCGGTTGGATTTAAGGATAACAAATATATCGTTAAGTTTAGTAAGTAAAGTTATGGCAGTAAAAGTTAAGGATGTATTATGGGCGATAGATGTAATAACGAAAATAACGGAATTTAGCGAAGAGTTAGGAAAGATCATTAGAGCGTTAAACAAGAACATGATAGATGTATCGAATTTAGATCCAAGCAATTTCGAAGATTTACTAAAGATAGCAATGGCATTAAACGAAGAGGGGATTATTGACGTCGATATAGATAATTTAAGACAGTTACACAAAGATATTCTCGAGTTAGATACTGAAACTATTACTAAAGCGATAGCTATACTTCAAGAATACATTAGCGTTATAGATAGTCTAAAAACGACAATAAGGGACGCAAGTTCAAGAATGTATGTAAGCAAGGATGAGCTAATGTTTGTAAAAGGACTCATGAGTGGAAAGAGAGAAAAAGAAGATATGTATACTACTGAAATGGTCAATGAAATAACCGCGGAAGAGCTTGAGCAAATTAAAAGAATTATAAGCAATCTCAAGACGTAATTTTACATTTATAAATTCTGAAGATAATTGGATTGTGGGGGTGGTGAAGGATGACGTATACGTTGCAGGATATACTAAATTCGATCTTGACAGCGGTTCAGGACATACTTGGATACGTTGCAAGTGCAATAGCGGATAATGCAGAAACTATCGCGAGCGTTGTGGTGCTGGGAGCTTTGACGCTTGGAATTGTGAGATACGGATCAGATATATTCAGCAGAATAACGGGATTCCTTAGCGGACTGATGTAACTTATTTCCAATTTTTTTATTATGAACGTGTATAAAATTAGTGTAGAGGAGTTAAGGGGTTTACTTCCTAAGTGGTTCAGGTATTTAAACATTAACTTATTTTACGACAGGGTTTATTGTTATACTGATTTGGACGATTGGTTAAAGATATGCAAGGAAGCTCTTGAACACGCGAGAAGTTATGTAGTAGATGAATTTGATTGCGATGATTTCAGTAGATGGTTAAAGTGTTATTCTACTAAGGAATATTTGCTAAACGGGATAGCGAGAGTTGTGAATCCTGTAAAAAGGCATAGCTATAATTTAATAGTTGCACGTGAAGGAAACGATGTAGTTATTGTTACAATTGAACCGCAGACGGCGGAAGTTGTAAATTATTTAACGATATTTAGCATTGTAGAGTGGTAATATGAGTAACGTTTTGCTAATAAAAGATGGTGAACGAATATACTTGGCGGATACTAATTTTGGAGGTATTGCAAAAGATTCAACGTTACAAGAAACTAACAATATTCTAAACAGTATACTTAATCAAGTTGCAAAGGATGAAACGATAAAAGATATAATTAATTTCTTAAAGAAACCTTACAACAGTGTATTTAAAAGATACGACATTACGCAAGATTTCAATGATACTATTGTAGATAATGCAAATTCATTAGTTTACGTTAAGTTAATATCTACGTTAAGTAATGGTAATTTAATTATTAAGATTGCAAATACTGAAGTTATAAATATTGATTTATCAGACGTAACTAATTTAGAGCTAAGTAAAATTAATTTTGTTGCGAGTGGTAGTATATCAATATCAGTAAGTAATGTAAGCAATGAAGGAAAAATATATCTATGGTTGAGCTATATTTAAATGTATGTGGGCACTACTTGGGACTTTAGTTGATAACGTAGGGTTACAAGAAGTTATAAACGAGGGAAAAGACTTAATAACGGCTATAATTTGTCAAATTGGAGCATTTATAAGGTTAATAGTGTCGGTATTTATACAATGGATGTCAAGAATATACATATATTTAAGTGAGAATCCTTTAATGGGTATTAGAACAGTAGCATTTATATGTTCGTTGCTATCTTAAGGTAGTAATATGATGAACGTTGAAGGAATATTGGGAGAAATGTTGAAGAATTTGAACATACCGAACGTATCTGCCAAGCCGAGAGTGGAGAACAATCAGTTAGTTATAGAACTGAATGAAAACGACATAAAGAACATAGCGTTTAAAGGAATTGATGAAAACATGCTGAAGCACATAAATTTAACGATAGAAAATAATAAAATTGTGATTCGGATTAAGCTATTTTAGTTTAGGCGATAACTTTATTTTTTTTATTGTTCATGAATTAATTGATGTCTGATTTCGTATCAGACTTAGAAAATGCGTTACAAACGATTGGTAAGAACATACACGATTGGTTTAGCAGTATTTGGGATATTTTAACACAGGAAGCAAAAGCTATAATATCGCAAGGTGTAGCTATTGGTTCAGGGCTTGCGAGTCTTGGTAATAGTATAGTTAATGCGTTTGTTAGTGCATACGAGAAAGTAAAGGAAGCTTTTGACACTTTAGGAAGTTGGGTTCACAATGCGTTCAATACATTCGGTAGTTGGATTCATGGTGGTCTTGACAGGATAAAAGAAGGACTAACGATCGCATACGATTATTTAAGGAATGCAATAAATACGTTTGCGGATTATTTCCACAAAGCATACGATACTATTGGTAACTGGATTCATCAAGCTTTTGATACTCTTGGAGATTGGTTACACAAAGCACACAATGTATTAGGAAGCTGGCTGAGTGAAGGTATGAGTTACATAAAGAGCGGTCTTGACACGATTGGAACTATTATTGGAAGTGGTATAAGCACTTTAGGAAATTACCTACACACTGCATGGAACACGTTTAGCAGTTATGTAAAAGGTGCATGGGATTACTTTTCTCAGAATTTATACAATTTTGGTCATTGGTTGTGGAATGGTTTACAATGGGTTGGAGGATACGTATGGGGTGGATTAAGTTATTTAGGTCAATGTATTCACAATTTTGGACAATGGATATGGAACAGTTTATGTTGGGCTGGTAGTCAATTAGTTAATGGTTTTAATTGGATCGGGAGACAGGTATATAATATAGGACATTGGTTATGGAATGGAGTAAAATACGTATTAGATGGTATTATAAATCTCATAACGAATGCGTTTAATACTGTTTATGATTGGATCTTAGATGGAGTTCATAAAATACTTGGATGGTGGGGTAGTTTAGTAGGTTCTGCCAATTCTTGGTATCAATCAATAATATCAACTATAAGGGATAAAATATATCACATAGTTTTCAACGATGTTTTAGTGACGTTAGGGTATAAATGCTACGAGAAAATACCGAAAGCAAAGAGTCTCAGAGATGTAGGTTTTGCTCTCGGAGGTATTTTTATGAGTCCTGTGATTGCGCATTTAGTTGCAACTTTGTTTGATAAGGTAATTCCCAAACCATCTTCCACGACTACAGATGGTGCTGTATTTCATTTTATGCCACAATTAGCTATGATGCAAGCACCTACAATTAACAAATTAACTACACAATTGACAGAACCGACTAAGCCGGATATGGGTAATATGGTTATACCGGAATTTACGTTTGAGAAACCACAAGTTCCGTCTTTGATAAATCCGAATGTTAATAGAGATGTTCCTGTATTAGGACAACCGCTTGAAGTTCCTACTGAAACTGTTGAATATACAGGAGGCAATAGAACGATAGTAGTCAATGAAACTCCGGTAAGACTTGGAGACATTGGGACAAAGATAAAGAGTGTAACAGTTAAAGCTCCTGTAACTAATACTTCAAGAATATGGCTTAGTATAAGTGAAGAAGAGCCGACGATGACCAGAGATAACGTATTTATACTATATCCTGGTGAGGCTATAGATATAGCAATAGATGACTTAGGAAAAGTATGGGTAAGAAGCGAACAAGGAACGCAAGAAGTAAGCTATATCTACATAAAGCTAAAGCAAGACTGATGCTATATGAGATTAACAAGACTTAGACACATATTCAGATTTCTTCCGTATTTGATTAAAGAGAGCTTGTTCCCTAAGCAAATACCGAAAGGACAGACATACGTATGTGATGGAACTTTATTGGTTTACTATAAGCTTAGAAATAAAGTAATATACAAGATAACGACGAATGTCAATTTAGTTGAAGTATTTAGAAGTAAAGCCGTAAATGTAAGAAGATTGAACTATGATGAGCAAGTGAACGTTCAGGACGTCCTAAACAACCCAATTTCAAAGCTTAAAGTAATCAATATAAACGAAATTTCCGAGTTAAACGAGAAAATAGTTGAGAAGAAAGCCAAAGACGTTATTAAATACATTTATGAGTTAGAAAACATATATGAATCGTATTCGTATTCCATGCCGAACAGAAAAATACACAACTACACAGAAAACATAAATCTTGTTGAAAACTTAATCGATAAGACGTATAATAGAGTTATTAAGAAACTGTTGGATGACGTAACGTTAGTTGAACAATTTACGAGTCCTACGACGGGTGAATACGGGGCTGGAATTTACGAGAGACACTATTATCTTGCGAGAGATGTAGTAATAGTCACTGATCAATTTGAAAGTGGATTTCCTTCTCTGGAATATCCGGGTAAGACTCAAATTTTCAGAATGATATACGAAAAGTTATTTCCGATGGACTTTCATTTCAGCTGGTCTAAGAGTTTCAGGAAGGAAGAGGAAGAATCGGAATCCGTAAGCTTATCTGATAAAATATCTACTAAAGTTATTTACCTAACTAAAGAGAAAATTAATGAGGAAGTAGATTTATACGACGTATTAAAATACGAAAAGTATATTTATAATAAGTTCAGTTATTTAGAGTCTGTTGAATTGATGGAATCGTTTCATTATTATATTGGTGTATTAATAGGTCAATCGTTAAGCAAATTAGTATCTAACGTATTATTAGAACATGAACAGGTTATAAATTATCAAAGTGAGAAATTAGATAAGATTATTGCAAACGTATCTTTAGATCACGAGCAAGTAGTTAATTACGTCGATCAATCGGTAACGAAAGAAATATCAAGTATAACGCTTAATAGTAGTTAGTGTATGATGTTCGATAATATTGAACGTTTATGTGTGGAATTAAACAAAATTGCGAAATTGATTACGTGGCATACAGTAGCTGTTAGCACGTTTAAGAAAGACAGAAAAACGACGGATAATTTAAAAATGAACGACGAATTATGTTTATTAATTCAAGAACTAAAAGGACAGGAAGTAGATAAAGTAATATCTGATATAAAATTATCACACGAAATTTTAGTGAACTACAAGCCGGAAAAAATAGTTAAGAATGTTGCAATTTTAGAATTTGGACACGTTCAATTAATTAATTATTTGAATCAGAATTTAGTTAAGGAGATTGTGGAGGTGAGTTTGTAAATGGTGTTCGTGAAGTATTTTTGGGGTTTTGATAGTTCAACAGAAGGATGGACAGGAAGTAATGTCAAATGGGAAGAAGGGGGAAAGGGTGGATTTCCAACAGGTCATTTATATGGTTCTAATTCTGCTGTTAGTCCATCATCTGGCAATGTATACATAACTGTTGTTTTCAAAAGTCCGAGAAACATAACTATTAATTCCGGGGATATTATATGTCTACTACTTTCTTACAACGTTAGTGGAACTACTATAACTGGTAAATCGTTGAACAAAGTAACTATTGAAGTAGTAGATGAAAACGAAAATGTCGTATGGAGTAAAAGTGTAAGTAGTGGATCATCTGCAGTAGATACAATACATTCGTGTATTGTGAAATTAGGTGGAAGTGGTGTTGGAATAAATGTCAAAGTAACTATTTTCATACATACTTATACAGTCAATGCACGTTTTTATGGATATGTCAGGTTAGACAGTGTAACTATATACAATCAACCGGATCAAATTATACATACACCAATTCCTTCAACATTACAAGCTACTGTTACGCACGAAATACCTATTAACAAAAGTGGGTCTTTTGTTATAGGTGCTTTAAGATTAGACGCAATACAAGACTTAACAACATATAACGAGAAGCTTATATATGACACTTCGAATGAATACGACTATTCTGACAAAATTACGAAAGTTGCAACCTGTTCAAGTAGTGTAGATAAAGTTACTATAACACACAATGCTGATCAAACTTTACAGGTATATTACGAATGCGATCATGCAATATGGTTATTAGATTCGAACACATACGAACCGAGATGGTTAGCGTTAATAAAGTGCTATCACAATCAGAACTTAACTAATCCAGATACAGTAAGTTTCAGCACGACGTTAAACAATACTACATACACTGATACGAAATCTTTAAGCTTCAAGTTTGTAGCTAACAAACTGTTTAATGTTGTATTGACACCTGAAAGAGATGTAAGTGGTGATACGAGTGGAATAACTAAACTAACAGCTACTATTATAGTTAAGGATGCAAATGGAAACGTGATAGGACAATGCAATTATGACGTATTAAACGACAGTTACGACAACAAGATAACGATAGACAAATCTTACGACAACCAAGACTTAACTATTGAAGTAACTATAAATGCTGAAGGTAAAGTAAGTGAGACGGTAACGGTAAAACTTAAATTGAACATTAGCTTTGAATATTGAATATGATAGTTGAAGAGCAGAATATGTTAAAAGCTGTATGGAAAATACAGGTAAGAAAGGCGGACACGAATGAACTTATAAAAGAGATAAAACTAAAGAACATTATTACTAACAACGGTAAGAATTTTATTGCGTCAAGGTATGTTGCGAGTCATAACGTATTGAATGCACCCACACATTGGGTTTTAGTTCTTGGAACGGGAAGTGGAACTCCGTCTCCTGATGATACCAATTTATGGAGTCCCGTAGATGCGAGCGAGAAGACGGGTCAATTAACTTCAAGTGGTAATATAGCTCAGTATTGGGTAAGGTATCTGCCAGAGGATGCAAACGGATACACTTATACTGAAGCTGGAATTTACGACGGTATAAGTGATAGCGATTGGAATAATTCTCAAGTAAGTCCAAAGTATCCAAAAGGAACGTTAATAAATCACGTTGTAATAAGTCCATCGTTAGAAAAAACGTCAGACATATTAGTTGATTTCTACATACAGATACAATTCGCATGACGGTAATAAACATACATAACGTTGTGAACAGTGCGTATAGCTTTAGATATGTATCCAAGCTACTTTACAACTTTTTAGTTGAGCATTACAATTACAAAGTTAAGTTATCGACTGAATACGACGAGAAAGCACATAACATACTAATAGACGACAGTTTAAATTGTATAATTAAAGGTGTTAAAAGTGATGTATATTGGACAGATACAGCAGTAAATTTTGTTAGATTGCAAGTATTTTATCTAAAACTAATAGAGAGTCACAAGGATAAGTTATTTGAATTAAATTATGCTACGAGTTATGCAAATAAGACGTTATTTGACAAGATAGGCGTAAAGGTATTTGATATAATACCAAGACCGATAAATCCTGAACTATTTAACAAAGTTCGTGAATACAAGGATAAGAATTACGACGTGATAGTTATAGCTAAAGAGGACAATTGTCTAAGAAAGAGGGTAAAGATTAGCTATGAAGTAGTTAAGAGATTGAAGTTAAAGGCAATATTTATTACTAATAAAAGATATCCTGAAACTAACGGAATAAAGTTCATAAATTATGGAACTTTATCTGATGAAGAAAAGATGGAGTTATTATCGAAGAGTAAGTATTTACTATTTTTGAGCAATTACGAAGGTTTTGGAATGCCTGTTTTGGAAGCGATGGCGTGTGGGACACCTGTCATATTTACAGATAGACCTGCACATAATGAATTTGCTAAAGGAATAAAAATACCGGTTGAAAGAACGTATAAAACCGCATGCTATAATACGTGGATAGAAAGCTATTACACGAAGATTGATACGATAATTGAAAAAGTGAATGAAGCGATTAATTTGACGAAAGACGAATATCAAAACCTTCAAGACGTCGTAATTAACAAAGCTGTTGAAGTATACAATACTTTCGTTGATAAGGTTGATCTTTTACTTCCGTAACGTATAATAACACGAAGACGTTATAATTTAACATGAACGATTTTAAGTGGCTTGAGAAAGACATAGAAAGAAGCATTTCCAAAATAAAAGAACAATATTTAAGAAATTTAAGAAGTGAAGAAGAAGTTTTAAAGACGATAGATGAACTAAGGAAATTGAGGGATTTCATAGACGTAAAGATAAGTGAACTTGAAGGACTTATTAAAAAGCCAGAGATGACAACTAAGGAGAAGATAAAAGAGATAGTTAAAGAAGTTCTAAGAGAAGAAGGACTACTATGAACGGGGATAATTTAATTCCTCCGGAAAAGATAGATGAATACTTAAATGACGACAATAAGTTCAAGATATTCGTTATACAAACGTTACAGGATCATAAAATAGAATTAAAAGCAATACGACAATACATAAAGCTGTTATTTGTTTTATTCGTGATTGCAATATCGATATCGATTGGTCTAAAGTTTCAAGACGTTATAAGCATTCTACAATATGTCCGATGAATTAACTTTTGAAGAAGCGTTAGAACTAACCAATGAAATACTTGACGAGTTATTTGAGAAAGCAAAACAACTAAACCCTGCTGAAGCTGAAATAATTTTACAACTTAGAGATTACATAACGATAGAATGTGAGTTAAAAGTAACGGAACTATACGAAAAGGACTTATTGAATGAGAATACGCTAATAACTTCGATTTACGAAATATTTGCACATACTACTATACTCGAACTACTTAGAAACAACGCTTTAAGGAATGATTACATATACGTATATCAAGAGATAGTATTTTACAGTGGATTAGTAACTGACATACTGCATTATAATTTCCCCAATAACTATGAGTTAGTATTTGCAATATATAGTATTTTACACAAGTATTACGATACTACTCCTGAAACGCTATTATTTGGAATAAGACACGTCAAGGAGTATTGCATTAACGACATAGAGAAGATATGTCTTATATCGATATACGTAACTAAAACTGTAACTGAAGGATGTTTAAGATACGAAGATATAGTTAATTGGGATAAAGTAATAATAGACAGTTATCTACTTGGACAGGAAGGCAATTATATGTATATTATATCGCATTTAGACTTAAGGCTTATGATGTTATTATCGTTAAGATTAACTTACGATACTGCGATAAGATGTTTAATTGTTGGATCATATTTTTTAAACGATGTTCTAATAAACGCGTATTACAATTTGCTTGAAGACTTCGATAGAATTCATAGATTGATAGCAATATTATCCCGATTAGGTTTATTCAAGAAAGAAGACGTTGAAGAAGTATCATATTGGACTACAAAGCTTGAGCTTTTTACTCTTCGTAAAGGAAGAACAATTCCTGAAGATACAGATATTCTTCTTTCTAACGTTCCTAAAAGACTAAAAGAAGTTATAGAAGAAAGACTAAAAAGAAATCCGGTATTTGCAACAGTATCTGTTCTTAAAATGCTTATATTCGCATGCCGAACAATACTCCCAGAACTACAATCACTAATACTTACACTAAGAAAATCAGTAAATATTATAAGAATTCTCCGAAAAAGAAAACTAAGAACAATATCAAGAAAGAAATCAAAACCAAAAATAGAAACCAGAAAGATAATAATAAAATACATACCGTTAGTATATTTCTTATCAGAAATAGAGATGAATTTTAACGAAATTGTAGAATTTCTAAATAGAATTAGTTAATTATAATAACATTGTTGTAAATATTATTATTAAGATATAAGATATTTTTAGATTAACTCTATAAGAATAGATTAGAATTGTTATAAAGGTTATTATCGAGGTTATTATCGGGGACACCCCCC
>Ga0256840_1002397_pt1 | contig 16533 bp, 15 predicted proteins | sample 355202metaG_FD_185969 | JGI IMG/M metagenome (GOLD analysis project Ga0256840, IMG submission 185969) | Hydrothermal vent microbial communities from Mid Atlantic Ridge, Atlantic Ocean - 355-202 | ecosystem: Environmental > Aquatic > Marine > Hydrothermal vents | place: Atlantic Ocean: Mid... | reverse complement strand
TAGGCTTAAAAATGTAAGCATTAAGGTCAAAATAGAACAAATTTAGCGATTGATCCGATATTTTTTAAAAATATGGCTCAATTATCAGAGTAACTTGGGAAATGAAACTTCATGCAAAGGTTTCACACATATAAGTGTTTACAAAGTACTAATTTGTCACCCCCCTAGTTATTTGGCATTTTGTAATTACAAAATGCCAAATAACTAGGGGGGTGACAATATTAGGTAATATTTTCCACAGAAGAATCCTCATAACACTGTTTCATCAAATCAATAAAGCGCTCTGCAGGAGTCGATAAAAACTTACCCTTGCGCGTTACTATGCCGTAACTACGTTTAGGGAAATATTTATCCAACGGTAATACGGTCATCTCCTTATAATCTTGTTCCGTTATACAAACATCCGTCACAATCGAAATGCCTAAACCAATCTTCACGTAGCGTTTTATTACTTCCCATCCGCCTGCTTCTAGCGTGACTTTGTAGCTCGTATTGTGCTGTGCAAATACCATTTTAACGATACGCCAGGTACTCAAATGACTAGGCGGTAGAATTAATCCATATGGGCTTATATCTTGTAGAGTGACATCTTTAAGCTTTGATAGTGGGTGATCTTTTGGTGCAATTAAAACAGGATTGTAGGTAACGATAGGCTCGTATTCTATATCATCAGGGATTTCTAGCATCGACCCTATGGCTAAATCAATGTCATTATTACGCAACATTTCCATACCGTCGCGCCCCGTTTCATTGGCCAGTTTTAGTTTTATGCCAGGATATTGTTCGGTAAACTTTTGAACAGGTTCGGGTAAAACATATAAAATGGTTGATTCACCTGCTGCTATTGATAAGTCACCTGTACTTAGATTTCCACAATGCGCACTAAAAGTTTCATGTAAATGGTCAACGCTTTGCACCATAGGCTCACATAAATCATAAAGAATTCTACCCTCGACTGTTAGATTGATTTGCGGACCATTCCTCTCAAAGAGAGTTACATTCATTTCACGTTCAAGGGCTTGTATTTGTAGTGAAATTGTTGGCTGGCTAGCGAAGAGTTTTTCTGCGGCTTTGGTTACGCTTCCATGTTTTGCAACTTGGCAAAAAGCGCGTAATTTTTTCAGTCGGTTTTGTTTATAGTAGATTGTTTTCATTTTAGACACCGTTCCATTATAGCTAATAGCAATATTAAACATTGAAAGCATTGAATTGTCTAATGATTAATCTGTGCAATAATGACAAAAATTTCAATAGTATTTAGTTAATACTTAATAATTCGGTATTTATACTTCAAAGTATTATTTATTTAGGATTATTTGCATCTTTTTTCAGCAAATAATTAATTAACTACTATGCTCAAATATTGAGAATGAAAGGCATTATTAAGATGACACTTTTCAGTAAAACTAGCGTTACAAAAATGCAGAGAAAATGCAATGCCAAATAGCATAAGCAATAGTGCAAAACGTACGGTATTTTTTGTATCTGAAAGCACGGGTATAACGGCCGAAACATTAGGGCACAGCTTGCTCTCACAGTTTCCCCATATTGAATTTACTTACCTACAACGCTCTTTTGTTGATAACGAAAAAAAAGCGAATGCATTGGTCGATGAAATTGCTAGTGTGAATAAAAAAGAAGGTTATAAACCCTTAGTCTTTGCAACCATGCCAGAGACACAAATAAACCAAATTTTAAAGGATGCAGATTGTCATTATTACGAAATATTTGAAAGTATCCTCGATCAAATTGGGCATGATTTACACACCGAGCCAACACGTGAGTCAGGCTTGAGCCATGGCCTAGTGAATGAAAAATCGTATGATGCACGGATAGATGCGCTTAACTATACGCTCATGCACGACGATGCAATGGTGCTCAAAACACTGCCCGAAGCTGATATTATTATTGTAGGTGTTTCGCGTTCAGGTAAAACCCCAACGTCACTCTATCTAGCCTTAAAATTTGGCATAAAAGCCGCCAACTACCCCATAACTGATGACGATTTTGATCGTGATGAACTACCCAACGTATTATTAGCGAATAAGCAAAAGCTCATTGCAACGACAATTAAACCTAAACGCTTACAACAGATACGCGAAAAGCGCAGACCTAACAGCCAATATTCATCCTTACAAACCTGTAAATCAGAGATTAAAAAAGCCCATAAACTTTATGAGCGTTATGGCTTAGAGCCACTGGATGTAACCTCACAATCCATTGAAGAATTAGCCGCACAAATCGTGCGAACCCACCGTATTACACCCATTAAAGACAGTTTAATATAGGAATAAATTTAGTATGAAAACTAAAAACGTCATCTGGCTAGATCAACTTGGTATTAACGATATTGATCAAGTAGGCGGCAAAAACGCCTCGCTTGGCGAAATGATTCAAAATCTTTCAAATCTCGGTGTCAATGTACCCGGTGGTTTTGCGACAACATCTGATGCTTATCGTAGCTTTTTAGCGCATGAAAACTTAGGTGATAGGATTAATGCACTGCTCGATGAACTTGATGTTGATGATTTAGCAGAGCTTGCCAAAACAGGCAAACAAATCCGCGAGTGGATTATGAAAATTCCACTACCAGATGATGTCGAAGCAGATATCAATAAAGCCTATGAAAAAGTAGAAGCGCAATACGGCAAAGAGGTCACATGGGCGGTTCGCTCATCGGCAACGGCAGAAGATTTACCCGACGCATCGTTTGCGGGTCAGCAAGAAACCTTTTTAAATGTCTCGGGTTTGGATGACATAAAAATGGCGATTCGCAAAGTATTTGCATCGTTGTTTACAGATCGTGCAATCTCCTACCGCGTTCACCAAAATTTTGATCACGCGGGTGTCGCATTATCAGCAGGCATACAAAAAATGGTGCGCTCTGATATTGGTGCATCTGGCGTTATGTTTAGCCTTGATACTGAATCAGGGTTTGACAAAGTCGTTTTTGTCACAGGCAGTTATGGCTTGGGCGAAATGGTGGTGCAAGGCGCGGTAAACCCTGATGAGTTCTATGCTTACAAGCCTAATTTAGAATCAGGAAAGCCAGCCGTATTAAGTAGAACGCTAGGCAGCAAAGCGATAGAAATGGTTTATGATCCTGAAGGTGAAGAGCCTGTAAAAATTATTGATATTGAACAAGAAAGAAGCCAAAAATACTGCATAACAGATGCACAAGTCGAAGAGTTAGCGCGCCAAGCTGTGACCATCGAAAAACACTACAAGCGCCCAATGGACATTGAGTGGGCATTGGATGGGATCGACGGTGGTTTATACATCGTGCAAGCGAGACCAGAAACCGTGCAAAGCCAAGCAGGAAACGTGGTTGAGCGATTCACCATGAAAGAAACAGGCAATGCTATAGCAGAAGGTCGTTCCATTGGCTCGCGCATCGGCGCAGGTAAAGCCAAAATTATTATGAGCTTGGATGATATGGATCAAATCCAGCCAGGGGATGTGCTTATCACTGATATGACCGATCCAGACTGGGAACCCATCATGAAGCGCGCTTCTGCCATTGTCACTAACCGAGGTGGGCGAACGTGTCACGCGGCAATCATTGCGCGCGAATTAGGCGTGCCAGCGGTTGTCGGCTGTGGTGATGCCACAAAGACGATCAAACACGGAGATGATGTTACCGTATCGTGTGCCGAAGGCGACACAGGTTATGCCTACGACGGTATTTTAGATTTTGATATCAGCGCCACTGAAGTCAGCACCATGCCTGAGCTAGATTTAAAGGTGATGATGAATGTAGGCAATCCAGATCGTGCCTTCGATTTTTGTCAGCTACCCAATAAAGGCGTTGGTTTAGCACGCATGGAATTCATCATTAATAATATGATCGGCATTCACCCGCGCGCATTATTAGAGCTGGATAAACAATCAACGGAGCTACAAGAAATCATCCACAAACGCATTGATGCGTATGAAAGCCCGCGTGAGTTTTTTGTCTCTAAAATCGTTGAAGGCGTATCAACACTGGCATCAGCATTCTCGCCTAAACCTGTGATTTTACGCATGTCTGATTTTAAATCAAACGAATACGCCAACCTCATTGCAGGCACAAACTACGAGCCTGAAGAAGAAAATCCTATGATTGGTTTTCGTGGTGCGGCGCGTTACATTGATGAAACGTTCCGTAGCTGTTTTGAGATGGAATGTGAAGCCATCAAACGCGTACGCAACGATATGGGCTTGACCAATATCGAAATTATGATCCCCTTTGTAAGAACACTCGAAGAAGCAAAAGCCGTCAGCGAATTATTAGCAGAAAACGGTTTGGCGCGAGGCGAGGGTGGATTACGCCATATTATGATGTGTGAGTTACCATCCAATGCGGTATTAGCTGAACAATTCTTAGAATACTTTGATGGGTTCTCAATCGGCTCAAACGATATGACGCAATTAACCTTGGGCTTAGATCGAGATTCAGCGTTAGTCGCAGAAGGTTTTGATGAGCGTAACCCAGCTGTTAAAGCCATGATTAAAATGGCGATTGATGCTTGTAAAAAACAAGGAAAATACGTGGGCATCTGTGGGCAAGGCCCATCTGATCACCCAGACCTTGCAGAATGGCTAATGGAGCAGGGCATTGATAGCGTATCGCTAAATCCAGATACAGTCATTGAAACGTGGAATCGCTTAGCGGCTAAGTGAGCATCAAGTGATTATCTTGTTAGTGAAAGCCTGAGCAAGTCATCATTCGTCATTGCGATGAAGACCGCAATCCATGGTAGAGGTATAGACTAGGTTAGAAAACAGGTGAATACGCATTTCCCATCCTTTGACTCCGCTCAGGGAACTACTTAGAAGTAGCTCCCCAAGCAGAGTCGAAGAGGTGGGAATCATGTAAATACTTTTGGAACGATTAAATTAATAGTAGTCAATATGCTTTTTTCTTGCGTAGAGAATAGAGAGAAATAAAGAATATAATACAAAAGTGGCAAAAACAGGGGGGGTGACAATTATTACCAAGAGTATCCAAAACTTGCAGTAATACTCCTCGATGCAGTGTTATTCAAATCAGTTGATACCGATACCCCCATAGAGAGACGTGGATCACCGATATTAACTCTTTGGCTTATAGAATAACCAATCCCTGCTAGTTGACTGTTATTATCTAAATTAGTGGCCGTATTACCAGATTTAGAGTCTCTTACATAGGCTCTAATATTTTGGCTATAAGCATTTTGCTTTTTCATTGTGTAATGAATTTTCTTTAAAACTTTACCATTGGTGTTATATAAGGTGATGTAGCCAGATGTTAGTTTGGTTGCATTAAATGAAATGGTTTGGTATTCGCCAGCTCTTCTAAATTTTACTCTCTTTCCTATCCTTGAGAAGAGGCTATTTTCGTTGTCCCATTTCATGGTGATGATTGATTTTTGAGGAACAAGTACCGAAAAAGTGAGTATCCCTACTTGTTTATTGAAAGGAATGTAGCCAGTAATTTCTGAAGGAGCAACGACACGCTTTGCAATTTCAAAGTGTTTTCGACCCTTTGTTGTATCAGTAGTAGTAGCAGAAGAGATGCTGGTTTGAACACCAGTGATTTGTGTTAATTCAAATCCATATGCTGTCTTCATCAGCAATAACGTTAATAAACTTAAGGTGATTTTATTTAACATTTCTAAATCCTTTTAGAATTGATTTAAATATTTATTCTTTATTGAAGGGTAAGCTAGCTCGCTAGACCATAGGGTCTTAGCGAGCTATAGAACAAAACCTAAATTAAGGCATTGTTACTGCCGCATGCATAGTAAATGGCACATTGTAGGTAAAAGGTGTGGCCATGCTAACTTGTGATTGAGTAGTCATAGTCAATGTAAGGGCAAGAGCACCAGTATTATTAACGATTGATACGTTTGAGATACCACCGGTTAAATCTAAGCTATCGAATGTAACCGCTGTTGATGCGGGAAATACTGGGTTTTCAAGGCTGATAGAAGCAACTGCACCCGCACAGCTAGGGTTAGTTACGCCAAAATCATACGCCATGTTTACAACGTGAGTGATTGTTGTTCCTGGTGCCAAAACACCGTGTGCTTTTACCAAATCTGCCGCAGTAATCGTAATAACTTCATCTGCGTATTCACCCACATTAACAATACAACCTGTACCTGACATATTGCTATTTAGTGGTGTTGCTGAGGCTACTCCACTTAAAGAAGTAATTGTTAAAGCAGCAGTAGATAGTAGAACGCTTGATAGTAGATTTTTGTTAAACATAATATGACTCCATGTCAGTTAGTAGTAAAAAACTTGTTAAATAAGTTATGAATAAGGAGTTGAAATAGAGATTTTAATTTCTGTCTCGATCAACCTTGAGACACAGTTTAGGGAAAAAAACATTGAATAGAATGGGGTAAATGTCTGTTTCAAGTACGGTATTGGTTATGTGTTCGGGAGATATAGGTCATATGTACCATTGTAAAATCACTACTGATTTAACAAGCCACGATATTGTTGAGTACAACTATGAGTAGATAGCTTCTATACTATTTTTGAGAATTTTCAGGTCTTTTTAGTTGGTAAATAAATATCATAACGGGTAGATTTACCCACAATATCAAAGGCAGGTTGAACCACTTCTGTTAGCTTCTCTGCCAACCTAGGTCTTTTCACAACAATGCGGTTTTTAGCTAAGCTTAATGCGGCTAACAATAGTTTTTCGCTATCATCATCTGAACCCACAATATCATGAAAGAATTGCATTTCCTTTTTTACCTGTGCCGATTTTGAGCGTGTGGGAAACATCGGGTCAATGTAGATCACATTGGGCAGATTTTTAGACGCCAAGTTATCATCAGTATCAGTATAAAAGTCATCAGAATCTAAGTTTTTCAAGCTCAAAAGCGCATCTTCATTTTTAAGTATTAATCTGCTCATAATATTTTGTAAATCATTATCAGCAACCAGCATAGCACGATTTAGTGCATCCCGAAGTAGGGCATGTGTAACAGGGTTACGCTCTATCATTGTGACATCCGCCCCCAGTGTCGCCAGTACAAATGCATCACCACCCATACCTGCGGTTAAGTCTAAAACGGTTGGATCTTTTATCTTATGCAAGCCGATGGCTTTGGCAATATCTTGTCCTTTTCCGCCACCGTGTAATCGTCGGTGATTGGCTTTACCGTTTACAAAATCCACATGAATCGATTCAATCTTAGGTTTCTTTTGCTGGTGATTGGTTTTGCGTAGCTCAAGATAATCCGTGGTGATATGCAGGAGGTAATCCGCTTGATTATGTTGATTGGCTAATGGCAAGGAAGTTTGCTTGGCAAGTTTTTCAAGCTGAATTTTGGGGATGCCTTTATCGGCTGTAATCGCGATTGTAGCCATTATTTATTAAAAGTATTGGTCATCAATAATGCGGAGGCGGAGCTTCGTCTTCAATCTCAGGAGCGAGATGTTCTTCTTTATTGATGGATTCTATTTGTGTTTTTAAATATTGGATTTGTACTTCTAGAGCTTGGATGGAAAGCTGCTGTCGATGGACTTCACGATTGAGTGTATCAATGGTGTTTTCTTGTTCCATCGACAGCATTTCTAATGTTTCTATTCTTTTTTCCATGACTATTACTATGACTATTATCCAGTGTAAAAATACAAAACACCAAAAAAGGGCGGGGGTGGTAATATAATAGTCATAATATTGTTTTGCTTAAAGAAGCTCACGCCCTTTTTGTGATGCAATACGCAAACGTAGCGCATTTAGCTTAATAAAACCTTCCGCATCCGCCTGGTTGTATGCGCCTTCATCATCATCAAAAGTTGCTATGGCTTCATCAAACAATGAGTTTTCTGATTTTCTGCCCACGCACGTTACAGAGCCTTTGTAGAGTTTTAAACGCACTGTGCCGTTAACGTATTCTTGCGACTCATCAATCATGGTCTGCATCATTTTACGCTCAGGACTCCACCAGAAACCGTTGTAGATTAGCTCGGCGTATTTTGGCATAAGTGCATCTTTAAGGTGTGCAACTTCACGGTCTAGGGTTAAAGATTCCATGCTGCGATGACCTTGTAGCATGATGGTTCCGCCCGGTGTTTCGTAACAGCCGCGTGATTTCATACCTACGTAGCGATTTTCTACGATGTCTAAACGACCCACGCCATTCGCTCCACCAATCTCATTGAGTGTTTTTAGCATGGTTGCAGGGCTGAGTTCTTCGCCGTTTAGTGCAACGGGGTCGCCTTTTACATAGGTGAGTTCGATATAGGTTGGTTCATCAGGTGCTTGCTCGGGTGATACTGACCAGCGCCACATGTCGTCTTCTGCTTCGTTCCAAGGGTCTTCTAAAATATCGCCTTCGTAAGAGATGTGAAGTAGGTTTGCATCCATTGAGTAAGGTGATTTTTTACCTTGTTTTTGGTAGTCGATTTCAATGCCGTGTTCTTCAGCATATTTCATGAGGGATTCACGCGAGTTTAAATCCCACTCACGCCAAGGTGCGATGATTGCCACACCAGGTTTTAGTGCATAAGCACCGAGCTCAAAACGTACTTGGTCATTGCCTTTGCCAGTCGCACCGTGGGCGATTGCGTCTGCACCTGTCTCGTTGGCGATTTCAATTAAACGCTTTGAGATAAGTGGGCGCGCGATTGATGTGCCGAGTAGGTATTCACCTTCATAAACCGTGTTAGCACGGAACATTGGGAATACAAAATCTTTAACAAATTCTTCGGTCAAATCTTCAATATAGATTTCTTTAACGCCGGCTGCTTTGGCTTTTTCACGTGCTGGTTCGACTTCTTCACCTTGGCCGACATCAGCGGTAAAGGTGACGATTTCACAGCCGTAATTTTCTTCCAGCCATTTTATGATGATCGAGGTATCTAGCCCGCCTGAGTATGCGAGTACAACTTTTTTTATCTTTTGTTTAGAGACTGACATTGTATATATTCCACACGATAAATATTTAAAAGAGGCGCGAATTATACCTGTTCTTGTTAGAATATGCGCCATGGAAATAATCAAAAATGCATCATTAAAAGACTTAAATACCTTTGGGGTCAATGCGAAGGCAAAATACTTGGCTGAAATTCATGGTATAGATGATATTGAAGCCTTGCTTGAATGGAAAACACAGAATGATTTACCCGCTTTATTATTAGGTGGCGGTAGTAATTTGCTTTTCAAAAATGATTTTAAGGGTTTGGTTGCTAAAGTTTGTTTAGCAGGAAAAGACATCGCCGAAGAGGATGATGAATATACCTATGTGTCAGCTGCGGGCGGTGAAAACTGGCACGGCTTTGTGCGTTGGCTGGTTGAGCAAGATTTGGCGGGCTTAGAAAATCTCTCATTAATACCCGGTACCGTTGGCGCTGCGCCGATCCAAAATATTGGTGCTTATGGTGTTGAGTTAGCGGACCACTTCCATTCATTGCAAGCAGTTGATTTAGAGAATGGCAATATCCATGAGTTTGATAAAAAACATTGCCAGTTTGGCTATCGTGAGAGTTTTTTCAAATCTCAAGCCTTAGATAAGCTATTAATTACTTCCGTTACTCTTGCGCTACCTAAAAAACCAAATTGGAAGATGGACTATGCTGGTGTGCGCGAAGTATTAGAGGGTGTTGAACTAACCGCAAAGAAAATCAGTGATACAGTTATTAACTTGCGTAGGAGTAAATTACCTGATCCTGATAAGATAGGAAATGCTGGGAGCTTCTTTAAAAACCCTGTTATCAGTAGTGATCAGTGGGATGTGTTAAAAGCTTCATTCTCTGATATTCCAGGGTATTCACAAAATGATTCAACTATGAAAACTTCTGCAGGTTGGTTGATCGATCAATGTGGTTGGAAAGCTTATCGAAAAGGTGATGCGGGAGTTTCTGATAAGCATGCTTTAGTACTTGTGAATCATGCCCACGCAACAGGTGCTCAACTTTGGGCTGTTGCGCAAGATATTATAATATCGGTTGAAGATAAATTTGGTCTCACCCTTGAGCCAGAACCAAGAATACTTGGTATGTAAAATGATGACTAAATATATGAATACTAAGAAATATAAGTAAAAGTATAGGTTTATAAAAAATCCCTATAGAAACTATTGCTAAAATACGCTGTCTCAATTATCGTGTCAGATTATAGAGTATCAGATCAATACTAATATATGGAGAATTTTATGAGTAAATATTTTTGGATAGTGGCTTTGTTTGTAACTATTCCTCTTACATCCTTTGCCGATATATCACCGGATAGAAATTTCAAAGCAAAAACAACAAAAATTGTTGGTGGAGTTAAATCTCCACCAGGTTCATGGCCTTCGACAGTTGCATTGCTGAGTGTGCCTACTATTAATGCGGTAGAATCTGGAACAGCTACTGATCCTAACACTGGAGTAATAATTCCTGCTTCTGAAGCTAATTACCAAGCACAGATATGCGGAGCTTCGCTTATTGCGCCTAACTGGGTATTAACTGCCGCACATTGTGTAGTTGATAGCACTACGGGTGTAACAATCCAACCATCTGTATTGACCACTTTGGTAGGTACATCGGATTTGTTAAGTGGAGGAAACCGAATATCAATTAAAAGAATTATTGTTCACCCTAACTATAGCAATATTACAACAGACTCTGATCTTGCTTTACTAGAGCTTGTTTCTTCTACATCAGTTCCTACTATTGGCTTTGCAGATGTTGATATTCCAACGGGTACTCTTGCAACTGTTGTAGGTTGGGGGGCACTAGACTCTGCAGTATCTATATTTCCTTCAAGTTTATATGAAGTAGACGTTCCGATTGTTAACAGAGCTACATGTGATGCTGTATATAACTCTTCTGGTTCTACTTTATTTACTGGTAATATGATTTGTGCAGGTTATGCAGCAGGCGGAAAGGATACATGTCAAGCTGATAGTGGTGGCCCCTTAATGGATTTTTATAAAGGAAACTTGGTTCAAGTTGGAATTACAAGCTGGGGTGTTGGTTGTGCACAACCTGGTTTATATGGCGTTTATACCCGTTTAAATAACTTTAAAGGATGGATAAATTCTTATATCACTCCATCAAGCGGAGGTGGCAGTTTCTTCTTTCTATTATTTCCCTTCTCAGTACTAGTTTTATTTAACCTATTTGTTAAATTACAGGGTGGCAGAGATGAAAATAGTAAGTAGTATAGTCCTATTTTTTGTAACCATGTTTACTTTAACGGCTTGTGTACCGGCAACTTCAGGTTATGATTCTAATTCTAATTCTAATTCTAATTCTGGTTCATACAGACCTGTATCAAAGGATTTTGTCATAGACGAAAAATGGTTTTTGACAGAATTAAATAATGCACCGTATCAAGGGCCAAGAATCACACTTGAAATATCAAAAGGAAATCGTGTGAGTGGGTTTTCAGGGTGTAATCGATATTTTGGTTCTGTTGATGTGCTAAGAAATAACCAATTGAGATTCGAATCAGTTGCTTCAACTAGAAAACTTTGTATAGATCGTGAGAGTAATTTATTAGAAAAAAAGTATTTAGGTATATTACGAGAAGTCACAAATTTTAATAAAAGTAATAGTCATTTAAAACTTTATGGTAGTTATGGCAATCTTACTTTCTATAAAAAGAGTGTTCGGTAGGAGTAATATTATAGTAGCTTAGGATATTTGCTATGGTTTTAGTTCTTTATATTATAATTTAAAAATTTGAAGGGCTAATTCCATTTCCTATGTTACTAAAGGCTCCCTGTGAGTCCATCACAAACAAGAGAGCCAGCATAACGGCTATCGCTGCAATAACAGCCATAGCAATTTTGATAAAACTATAAGGACGTTCGCCCTGAATAGTTCCATTGCGACCATTAATAACATAACGATATGTTTTACCACGATATTTAAATGCGGCAGACCAGACTGGTAATAATACATGCTTAAAACTTGTATTGGAGTGTAGAGTGTTTACGCCTGAAATGCGTTGGTGGTCACCTCCAATATCATACCGAATTGATTGACGAATTTTACTCTCCATAATATTTTCGGCTTGTAAGAAGCCTTGGTCAACAGTAACTTGATAAAGTTCACTACGAAAGCCACTGATGTACTCTTCAGAATAAGGTACGAGATTATCTAAATCCCATGGTTGAAGATGGTCGATAATAGTTCTTGGCAAAGTTTTACTTGCTCCAATTAATACGTCATCAAAATAAAGGTTTACGCTTCCAGAAACAGGCGTCCAGCGGATACGAGCAACGGTTCTTGTTCTTGTGACACTGCGACCATTAACTACTGTGCTATATACTTGTCGATCATAATAAGTAATACCACGTTGACCGCGATATTGGCTGTAGGTTTGGCTGTCGTATGTCCAGTAAGGTAAGAATATGCCGACGATTTTATCGTTACGTTTGCTGTGACTTTTTAAGGCAGAGGGAGCAAACCAACGTGAACCAATCCATTTATTATAAATTCCAATCGCTTGTTTTTTTTGGATAGAAAAGGGTAGTAGTGATCGTGGCTCAATAAAGCGAGCATGTGCTGTACTTGCAATAATAGGGGTTTCGCAATAGAGACAATTACCTGCATATTCATTTTCTTTAAAACTAAATTCGGCACCACAAGAAGGACATTTAACGGTGGTAATTTGATGGTTGTCTAATGTGTTAGATTCACCAGAATTACGTCGTAAACGTGATAATTCTTGAACTGCTTGATTAAAGTTATATTCTTTAATGGGTTTGACGGAGGTGTTCACAGGATAATGGTATCCACAAGATCGGCACACTAAATCTTGTGAAGCTGGGGAATAGACTAAATCCGAGCCACAGTTTTTACAAGGAAAGTGCGCCTGTGTAATCAGGTGCTCATCTTCCAATTGTTTTAAATCAGGATCAGAGGCTACCGATGTAAACCGTGTTTTTTTATCAAAAAGAGCCACAAAGAGTACTTATGTTTTATTTTTTGGGTAAAGGTGGTGGTGTTGCGGCTTCATCATCTTCGAATAACCCCTCTAAAGCGGTGATTTTTTCGATAGATTCCCACGATGCCATGCCATCAATCCAAGCCAATGAACCAGGGCTAATTTGCCTACTGCTCGCAAGTTGTTGTAACTCAGAAAGATTGTAAGGCCCCCTTGTTTTTCTATCAATTGCTACGTGCCAATTGGTATCAGGCAATGGTGGTGGAGCAGGGAGTACGCTAGCTTGGGTAGACTGCGGTAGCTCATTCGCCATTTTGTTTGCCATGGCAAAACCTAAGCCCATTTCAATAGCGCTACCCGTGCCACTGCTAGTTCCATTTTGCATGGATTCTGCTGCGCCAAATTGTATGTATTTATTCAGATCACCAATCATGCCCATGCTAGTACGTTTATCCAAAGCTTTTTCAACTGCAGGCGGTAGCGAAATATTTTCGACTAAGACTTTGGTAAGCTCTAAGCCATAATCCTTAAATTCTGGTGCGATACGTTTGGTGAGTAAATCCCCCAATTGCCCTTGGTTTCCCGCAAGATCAAGTACAGGAATATCAGCACTGCCTAGAATATCCGTGTAGCGTGTCACAATGAGGTTTCTTAACTGACTGCTGATTTCATCAACCGTAAAATGACCATCTGTACCCACAATCTCACGAATAAACTGTGCAGGATCATTAATACGGATATTGTAACTACCGAAGGTGCGTAAACGAACCATATTGAATTCTTTATCACGCATCATAATTGGGTTTTTAGTGCCCCATTTAAGATCAACAAACTGACGCATATTAAAGAAGTAAACTTCAGCTTTAAACGGGCTTTCAAAACCATGATCCCAGTGTTGTAAAGTTGATAAAACAGGAAGGTTTTTAGTTTCAAGTTCGTATAATCCAGGACCTAAAATATCAGCAATTTCACCTTCGCTAACAAATACCGCAACCTGTGATTCACGCACAGTGAGCTTTGCACCAAATTTGATTTCATTGCCATAGCGCTGAAAACGATAAACCATCGTATCGACACTCGAATCTGTCCACTCGATAATATCGATGAATTCACCAAATAACTTATCCCATAGGCCCATGTGTTACTCCTTTGTGTATTATTTTTTAAAGGCTCTAATTATTTTAGAGCTTTAGTCGCTTCTTCAGCAATTTCATTAACAGGGTTTTCAGCGCGTGACTTTGCAGCCACTAACGATGCGCGTAACTCTCCTTCCATGTGCGCAAGTTCTTTTGCGGCTTCTGCACGTTTAACTTTACCTTCTTCTGCAATTTTCAAACTGTCATTGATGGTTTCGATTAACTGATTATTGGCTTTTCGTACAGATTCAATATCAAAAATTCCACGTTCCATTTGGGTACGCACTTCTGCATTGGCAGTACGTAGGTTATCGGCATTGCCTTCTAATAATTCATTGGTTAGATCAGTCGCTTTTTTAACGGTTTTTGCCGTATCGCTCATGCGAAAAATAGTTACCGCTTGTGCAAGTTGGTTTTTCCATAATGGTACGGTGTTGATCAATGTGGAATTCACCTTGTTGATCAGGGTTTTATCATTTTCTTGGACGAGGCGAATGCTTGGTAAGCTTTGCATGGCAACTTGGCGTGTTAATCGCAAATCATGTAAACGGCGTTCTAAATCATCACGTGCACTACGCATATCACGTACTGCTTGAGCTGCCAGCATATTCTTACTATCTTCTTTTGCAATTTTTTCTAATTCAGGTATTTGATTTTCATCTATCATGCGGAGCTTTTCATCACCCGCAGCAATATAAAGCTCTAGCTTGTGAAAATAGTCTAAATTGGCATCGTATAACTTATCGAGGGAAATAATATCTGTGAGTAGTTGAGTCTTTTGTTCTTCTAATTTATCGGTGATGCTATTTATTTGTTTACGTACATCATCATACTTGCTCAAAAATACAGAAACTGGTTTTGCTTTGCCAAATAAGCGTGCCCAAAAGCTTTGTTTCTGGTTAGGGTTAAGTGCATCTATATCAAAACCACGGATAGCCGCAATCATATTATTGAGCGGAGCACCCGATGCGCCTAGGTCTTTATTACGAACGCCTTCAAGCATATTTTCAGAAATAGTACTCATTTCTTCTTGTGCTTTGCTACCAAAGAATAAAATCGTGGTTCTATCTTCTACATCAATTTGAGCTATTAATTCTTCAATGGTTTTTTTATCTCCTGAGTCTGCTTTTTCATAAGCAATGATTTCTTTAGAAATTTCTTTATACTCGGCAAGCTCAGTGCCAGGGATTATTTCTACTTCGGTTGATGTAGTGGTTTCAGCCATGATTGCTTCCTATATTATTTATATGATTGAGTTAAATATTTTTAAGTTGAGTTTTTAAAACTTCGATTTTTACATCAAGATCAAATTGATCATTTTCTAGTAGTTTTTTATGTTGCTCATCAAAGGTATTTTCTATTGAATTTAGCACTTCCTGAAAGTTGCTATCCAAAACCTCTGTTGTCGCATCTCTACCGTGTGTTTTAGCATAACTTTCGGTAACACGCGCTGTGCCATCTAAATACACTTTTAAAAACTTACGCGCGCGTGTTAAATCTTTTGGGTCTTCTTCAATAAGTGTAAGAATACCACGCGCTTTTGAGATTATGCGTTTAAGATGTTGATCAAGTTCAATATTTCTAATGCTAACACGGGCGGCTTCTATGGTTTCAATTTTAATTTCAGCGGCTTCAAGTGCTTCAAAAACTTCATCAGCGCTTACACCGAGTGAAATATTTCCTGTTTTATCTTGGCGGGGATCCATACCATAGGCAAGATAAAAAGCCATCATCGTTACGCCACCCATTAGAATGCTGCCTAACAAACTATAGTCTGAAAGCAAAAAAGCAGTTAATCCTGTAGTGATGGATAAAATAAGTGCACCAACAGATTTAAAGGGAGTACCCGGAGCTTTGGCGAGTTTTTTCTGTTTGAATTTACTCTCTAATTTAAAACCATGGCGAGCAACGGTAGCGGCAACCATAAAACCTGCAAACAACGCGCCTGCGGTTAGGCTTGCTAAAATATCACCTTTAACCAAATGAATTACGGCGGCGATAAGTACGGGCATTGGCATTAAAAATAAGAGAGTGCCTTTGATACCTGTTTTTACCGTATTTAATATAGGATTTTCTGGGTCGTAGCGTGTGGCTTTAGTCATGAGTATTGACTCTATAAGTGAAATAAAACTTGAAGTGAGACTAAACCGACTGTAGCCGAGAGTAGAATAAAACCAATAATTTTTTGTATTAAATAGGGCATATAAGATTTCTAATCAATAATTATGATAGTTCAAAATATAGTGTTTATATAATATTTTTCAAGTGGCTTTTAAATCATTTTCTAGCCATCTTTCAAGAGCTTGTTGTTCTTTATGATCAAATAATAAACCTAATTTGGTGCGCCTCCAAAGTATATCTTCAGCCGTTCTTGCCCACTCGATGTTAACGAGGTATTCAACTTCTGCCTGATATAAGCTATTTGAGAATGATTGACCTAAATCATCATAAGACTTGGCATCGTTTAGGAAGTTTTTAGCTCTTGTGCCATAGAGTTTACTATAGCGTCGGGCTTCTTGTTCGCTAATAAAA
>Ga0256840_1002396_pt1 | contig 16533 bp, 15 predicted proteins | sample 355202metaG_FD_185969 | JGI IMG/M metagenome (GOLD analysis project Ga0256840, IMG submission 185969) | Hydrothermal vent microbial communities from Mid Atlantic Ridge, Atlantic Ocean - 355-202 | ecosystem: Environmental > Aquatic > Marine > Hydrothermal vents | place: Atlantic Ocean: Mid... | reverse complement strand
TGCAACGTGGTCACCGCCTCCATCGACCGGATCGATTTCCACAACCCGGTCCATGTCGGCGACCTGCTGACCCTGAAGGCGAGCCTCAACCTGACCCACCGCTCCTCCATGGAGATCGGCGTCCGGGTGGAGGGCGAGGAGATGCGCAGCGGCAGGGTGCGGCACATCGCCTCGGCCTACCTCACCTTTGTCGCCATCGACCAACAGGGTCGGCCCGTCCCGGTGCCTCCCCATCACCCCGACAGCGCGGAGGCGGTGCGCCGCTGGCAGCAGGCCGAGGAACGGCGGCAGCACAGGCTTGCCTCCTCGTAACAGAACTTTTACGCCTCTTCTGGTGCTGCCGGCTCCATGGCCGACGGCTGATCCCCTGCCAGCGGTTCCACCCGGGATCAGCCCACGAACGGGCACGAAAATTGCTTTCTTCATGGCAGGCCACCTGCTGAAATCAACCCGCGAGGTCCTGCCATGGGTGCAGTGATACGAAGAGGCCTGCTCTTCTGCGCGGTCCTGCTGCTGCCCGCTCTCCCCTGCCACGCTGCCGATCCGGTGCCGCTGCCGGACAAAGGCCTCCAACAGACTATCCCCCGCTACCTGCTCAACTACCGCAGGGCCATCCGCGATCTGCCCTGCCCGGACCTGGCCCGCCTGCGGATGAAGATGCAGGCCCGCTACCGCAACTCCGGCACCCCGGGAGAACAGCGTTACTACCAGGTCTTTCTGCGCGAGACCGAGAAGATGATGAACAGGATGCTCTGCCCGAAAACAGAACCATTGCCCATCATGTCGCCACACGGCAACACCAGCGGCCGCCTCCGGCACCCTTTCCGGGATGACCGGAAAACCCCTTGATTTCCGGCAGGCTGTCCTGTACTTCTTAGCCTGATATCCGGAGTTTCCCCGACACCCCCCATATCCCTGCGGACCGGAAACGAAGGGACCTGCGGTAACCCCTTTCCGTCCCCGATGGCCCCAGCCACGTTGAAGACCTCGATAATCTGCGTCAGCACCGTCTGCGGCCGGATCAGCCCGGCCTGCATGGGCAGCCCCCTGGACCGGCAGCGGCTCGAGGCCCTGCGCGACGCCACCGGCGCCAGCCTCATTGGGGCCGCGACCCTGCGCCGGGACGACCCGGTCATGGCTGCTGGCGGCGGCCGCCTCCCGGCAAACAGGATCAGGGCCGTGATCACCGGCAGCGGCCGCATCAGCCCGGACGGCAAGGCCCTGTTTTCAGGTCGCGGCCCCCTGCCGGTGGTCTTCTCTTCGGCCGTGGCCGCTCCGAAGCTGCAGCGCCTGCTGACCACGACAGCCGAGGTGGTGGCGGTGGCCGGAACCCCGGCCGGAGAGCTGGACCTGAAAGAGATCCTGGCCTGGCTTGCGGACAGGGACGTGGACAGGCTTCTCATCGAGGGCGGCGGCAGGCTCAATTACAGTGCCCTGGCCCAGGGGGTGGTGGACGAGATCCACCTCACCCTCGCGCCAAGACTGCTCGGCGCCGGCAGCGGCATCTCGCTGCTGGAGGGACCGGCGCCCCTGGGCGACCCTTTTCTCGACCTCGAGCTTACAGGGTGCGAACAGGTGGCCACCGGAGAACTGTTTCTCACCTATACCGTGGCAAAGGAGTGAGCGATGGAGCGACAGGAGATGGCGATACTCTATTCCGGGGGACGGGACTCGCTCTCCATCTATGCCCTGGCGGCAACCGGACTCGACCCGCTGATGGGCAGGCCGGAGCGAATCCATCTCCTGCACATGCTCAACGGCATGGGGCGTTTCCCTGCCTTTCCCGTCAACAGGCTGGAAACAGCGACAAAGATCCTCGCGGCCCAGGCGCCGGCCGGGGCCAAACCGCCCGAAACAGAGTATGTGGAACTGGACTGCGGCCGGCTGTTCCAGGGACTCTGGCTCGACCACTACGAGCAGCTCATGCCCCGTTTCGACGGGAAAAACCTGGTCTGCGTGGCCTGCAAGCTGGCCATGCACGCCCGGGCCGTGATCTACTGCGTCCGCCACCGGGTCCCGGTCCTGATGGCCGGCTATACCCTGCGCCAGGACCATTATCCTGAACAGACCCCGGCCTTCATGGAGCGGATAACCGCCATGGCCGACCGGTTCGGCATCGCCACCCGTTTCCCGGTCTATGAGGCGTTTGACTCCGAGGACGTCACCCGCCACCTGCTGGAGGACCTGGGCCTGCCATCCACCGGTGGCGGTGAGCGCAAGTGCCTCTTCTGCCAGACCGGGACCACGGCCCGGTCCGAACAGATCGGCCGCTATCTCGACGAGATGATTCCCAAGGTGCGCGACTACATCGACCACAGGCTGGCAGGCAGGATCCGGGAGGCGGCCCTGTGCTTTCCGCCGGGCAGGTGACCTGCATCATCCCGGTGCGTGACCGGGCGCGGATGGTGACCCGGGCCGTGGCCAGCGTCCTCGCCCAGCGTACGGCCCGGAAGCTGGAGATCATCGTCGTCGACGACGGTTCCGGCGATGACTCCGGCCAGGTGGTGGCGGAGCGTTTTCCGGAAGTAAGCGTGATCCGGACACCACACCGGGGCCCGGGCCCGGCCAGGAACCTTGGAGTGGCGGCGGCCAGCTCAGAGCTGATCATGTTTCTCGATTCCGATGACCAGTGGCTGCCCGATCACGTGGAGGCCCTGCTGGCCCCGATGGAACAGGGCATGGAGATGGCCTACGGAGTGACCTGCACGATCAACGAGCTGGACGGCGGCTCCTTCCTGATCCCGGACCAGGGCCGGGGCCCCCGGGGCAGGTGCCTGGAGGCCCTGGTCCGCTGGTGTTTCCTGGTTCCGTCGTCGGTGGCCGTCACCCGCCGCACCTTCGAGGAGGCCGGCGGCTTCGAGCCCCTGCCCCTGGGAGAGGACTGGCATTTCTTCGTCAAGGTGGCCCGGAACCATCCGCTGGGCTTCGTCCCCCGGCTGGTCACCCGGCGGCGGCTGCACCCGGGAAGCCTTTCGGCCGCAGCCTGCCGTCCCCGGGCGGTACTGGGGTTGCTGCGATCTCTCAGACAGTGCCTGACAGGGGACGATCATGGTGACCTGATCGCCCACCTGGACCGGGCCATGGAACTTGCCGCCAAGGAGGCGCATCAATGGAAGACTGTCCAGGACTGGTACAACGGCATGCGACATGCCGGACTGGCATGAACCTCTTCAGCCCGGAAGAACATGCCCGGGCCCTGGAACAGGGCGAGGACGTGCCCGCGGCACGCCCGGAGTTTCCCCTGCCGATCCGGGAGGTGGGCATAGGCGGGCAGACCCTCTGGGTGCTCCTGCCCCAGGGCCGCATCCCCTTGACCGGATCGGTGAGCGTGGACCTGCCGCCGCACCTGCGGGGCATCCACATGTCGCGAATCGAGGAGGAGATCTCCCGCCTGTACGGGACCGCCTTTGAGCATCCGGCCGCCTATGCCATGGCCCTGGCCGACGCGGTGGTCCGGCGACAGGAGGGGGAGCGGGCCCAGGTGCGACTCCGCGGCCAGATGCCCCTCTGCCGGGCCACGCCGGTGAGCGGGCGGAGCTCCGTGGACTCCCTGCACGTGGACGCATGGGCCGAGGCGGACAGGAAGAGCGGCCACATCCGGGCCCGCCTGGGCATCGGGGTCCACCACATCACAGCCTGCCCCTGTACCCAGGCCTATGCCCGGGCCATCCACCCGGCCGAGGACCACAGCCTGCCGCCGGCCACCCATTCCCAGCGTTCCTTCACCCGCCTGGAGGTGGCGACCGGCCCCGGAGGACCCGGCCCGCAGGATCTCTGTACCTGCCTCGACCTGGCCCTGCACCTCACCCAGAGTCTCCTCAAACGGCCCGACGAGGCCGAGATGGTGATGCAGGCCCACCTGCTGCCCCAGTTTGCCGAAGACGCGGTGCGCGCCGTTGCCGCCCGGGTACCGGAGGTCCTGGGCCACCTGCTGCCGCCGGACAGCACCGTGGTGGTGGAGACGGACAGCTCGGAAAGCATCCACACCCACAATGTCAGGTGCAGGCTCACCGCCACGGTGCAGGAGATCGAAAAGGACCTGGCCGGGAAACGGCCGGGAGCCCCCGACCCTACCTGACCGGAATCCGGCGCAGCCCCAAGGTCCCGGGTTGCAGCCGGGGCAGCTCGATACGCAGCACGCCCCGCCGGTACTTTGCCCTGGCCCGCTGCTCGTCCACCGGCGCAGGCAAGGGAATGGCACGCTCAAAGGCACCATAGGCGCACTCGAGGATATGATACCGGCCGTGACTGGTCTCCCGTTCCATGCGTTTCTGGCCCCGGACCACCAGCAGGTCATCCAGGATCTCGATGTCGAGATCGCTGCGCTTCATCCCCGGGATCTCCATCCGCACCACCACCCGGTCATCATCGGCAAAGACCTCGGCCGCCAGCACGCCCCAGCCCACGGACCTTTCGCTCATCTCCGGCAGCAGGTCGTCGTCCCTGTCCCGTGTCGCTGGAGAAAAACGGGTGACCGCACTGGCCGCCCGGTCGGCGAGCCGCCGCCAGCCGTCCACCACCGTGGACCAGACCTCTCCGAGCCCCTGCCGCAGTTGCTGCAATGTCGCCATTTTCGCACCTCCATTGATTCGAATTACCCCGCCGGGTGCCCTCGGCCGGACACCCCCTCTTGCCGCAGCCGCCGGCATCTGCCATTCTCCGACGCGCGCAGAAAAGATAGGCATGGTCCCGGCCGGCGTCAACCGGCAGGGAGGGCGGGCTCAGAAAGGAGGGGGAGAACGGAAGAGCAGCCGCCGGCCGGTGGCGGGATGGGCAAAGGCGAGTTCGGTGGCATGAAGGAGCATCTCGCCGCTGCGGGTGCCGCTGCCGTACAGCCGGTCGCCGACAATGGGGCATCCCAGCCCCAGGGGATGGGCGGCATGGAGGCGAAGCTGGTGGGTGCGGCCGGTGAGGGGTACAAACTCGATCCTCGTCCTGTCCCCTTCAATGGCGAGCACCTGCCAGCGGGTGATGCCGGGCTTGCCCCGGACCGGGTCATGGACCTGGCGGGGCCGGTTGTCGGGATCGAGCCGGAAGGCCAGGCGGATGGTGCCGCCGCGCCTGCGGACCCTGCCTTCGAGCAGCGCCACATAGACCTTGCCGACGCGGCGCTGCTGGAACTGGCGGGAAAGATTGCGGTGCGCCTCGCGGCTGCGGGCCAGGACCATGAGTCCCGAGGTGTCCATGTCCAGGCGATGGACCGCCGGCTGGTCGATGGCATCGGCAAAGCAGCGCCTGAACCTGCTGACCACGCAGTCCTGCCTGTCCGGTCCCCGGCCGGGCACGGCGAGCAGGCCCGAGGGCTTGTCCACCACCGCGAACAGGGGATCCACGTGGACCAGGCGCACAAACCGCGCCTCAGCCATGGCCAGGCCCCTCCAGGCCGCAGAGGAGAAAGCCGAGCAGTGGCCGGCACTTGCTGCTGCAGGGAGGATAAAAACAGCCGTGAGAACGGGTGCGGGAGCGGTTTTCCCGGCCCCAGTAGAACTCGGCCAGGCTCAGGGGCACAAGCTGGTGCCGGGCGGCGTGATTGAGCAGCTTGGGCGCGCAGCAGTCGCCGGCGCCGGTGGGGATGCCGGGCGCGAGAAAGGCCCGGGCCAGGTTCCGGGACCGCCCCCGGAAGTTGACCAGGGTGTAGAGCCCGTGCAGCTCTCGCATCAGCCTGCGGGACAGGGCCCGGCGGCGGGCGGCCAGTTCGCGCCTGCGCGGAGACCCCTTGGCCAGTCCCTCCATCTGGCGGCCCAGGGCCTTGATCCGCTGTTCCGTGTCCCGGCTGACGGCGTTGAAGGCCGGCACGGAAAAGAGCGGTCCCACCCAGCCCGCCACCTCCCAGGCGCCGCCATACTGGCCGGAAAAGGCGCGCAGCAGGGTACGGGAGCCGTCGGGTCGCCGGCAGACCAGGACGCCGAACATCTTGCCCCGGTCCGGCCCGAACAGGGGCGCGGTGGAAAAGCGTGGCTCCGCGACTCCCGGCCGGGTAAAATCGATACGGCCATGCCGGGCCAGCAGCGCCATCAGCTCCAGGCAGTGCTGCCGCGCCTCGTCCGCAGGCAACCGGTGCTCCCGGCCGCAGTCGCGACAGAAACCGGCGCAGGCGAGATCCGGCGCGGTGACAGGTACCGGACGGTCCCCGGCCGCATCCGGCCTCATTTCCTGAACAGCCACAGGAGCAGGGTCAGGAGCAGGCTGACCACGATGGAGGTGGTCACCGGGAAGTAGAAACGAAAATTTTCACGATGGATGACGATGTCGCCGGGCAACCGGCCTAGGGGCAGGTTCTTCAGCCAGGGCCAGAGCAGGCCGGCGGCGATGAAGAGAACGCCGATGAGAATCAGATACCTTGCCATCTTTCCCTCTCCCGGATACACTCAGTTCTTCTGCTGCCGAAGCTGCCCCGCCCCGCTTCCGGTGGCGGCGTCCACGGCCACGTCCTGGCTGAGGAGGACCCCGGCAAAGACCACCAGGCAGGCCACCACCTGCCACAGGCCCAGCCGCTCCTGCAGGATAAAAAAACCAAACAGGATTGTAAACACCGGAATCAGGTTGATGAAGGCCACGGCCTGACTGGCCGGCAGGCGGCTGGTGCCGTAGTTGTAGAGGCCGTAGGCCCCGGCGCTGACACCGATCCCCAGGTAGACGACCGCCAGCAGGGAAGGAAGATGCACTGCTGCCGGCAGTCCCACGCCGGGGAGCAAGAGCACGGGCAGGAAAAAGACCACGCCGACAAAACACTGCACCGCGGTCAGGAACAGGGGCGGCAGGGTCCGGCTCAGGTGCTTGACCAGGATGATATAGCCGGTGGCGCTGACCATGGCCAGGAACTCGAGAAAATTGCCCAGGACCGGCTCCGGTGAGGCGGTGGTGGCGTGGCCGGCCAGGCTCAGCCAGATGGCGCCGGCCGCGGCAACAACGAAACCTGCCACGGTCCGCAGGGTGATGCGCTCGCCCAGGAGCAGGCCCGCGGCCATGGCCACCAGCAGGGGCAGCATGGTGGTGATCATGGCGGCCTGGGAGGCGCTGGTCCGCAGCAGGGCCGCCGATTCGAGCAGGAAATAGAGACAGGGCTCGAAGAATCCCATGGCCAGCAGGGGAAGAATATGGTGCCGCCGCAGGGGCAACCTGGTAAAGGAAGGCACAAAGGGCAGAAAACAGAGGGCCGCCAGCAGCATGCGGCCGAAGATCACCAGCAGGGGATGGAGTTCGCGGAAGGCGAACTTCATGGCCACGAAGGAACTGCCCCACAGCACGGTGGCGGTGAGCAGCGCCAGGGCCGGCAGCAGGCGGCCGGCGGCAAAGGGATTGGCCAGGGGCACCATGATGAGATCCCGGCTCGGGAAACAGTGTGAGAGTTCAGTGATTCAAGGTGGTTGTCGATTGCGGCGAACTGTTGCGGATCAGATACGTTCGGGCCGCAACCAGGGACACACCATACCCGCCATGCAGCCAACAGGCAAACAGAGATTTTTTTTCTTTTCCGCGGCCCTGCTGCTCGTGTCCCTGTTGCTGCCGCCAGCGGCAGGGGCCCGCTTCCGGCCCGGGGACGCGAGCTGGCGGCAGACCGTGGAGCTCTTTCGCACCATCCCCTGTCTCACCGACGACCAGCTTGCCTACGGCCGCGAGATCATCCGCGGCATCGGCTACGGCGGGCAGCGGATCTTTCGCCGGATGTGCCGAATGCCGGGCATCTCCTTTGAAAAATCCGGGCAGGCCTGGAAGGAGATCCTCAGCCTTGGCCTCTCCTTTGAGCAGGTCCTCTGTTTTGAAAAATGGAGCGAGCTGCCCGGCGTGGACATGGATCTTGCCCTCACCGCCCTGCCGGAGATAAAAAAACTCTCCTACGAGGCCGGCAGGTCCTTCCGCAGCTACCTGCGCCTGCCGAGGATCAGCGCCCGCCACGCCCTGGACACCATTCCCCTGCTCACCACCCTCAAGGATGCCAACAACAGGGCCGTCCAGGGATTCCTGGCCATCGGCGGTATGGACGCCATCCACGCCCTGGACGGCATGGTCTCCCTGGCCCTGCTCAAGGACAACCAGGCCAGGGCCTGCGGCGCCTTTGCCGAGGTCACCGGCATGGATACCCGCACCATGCTCGACGCCCTGCCCCTGCTGCGGCAGCTCCGCCAGGACGACGCATGGAACGCCCGCTGCCTGTTCCGGCAGAAGGACATGACCCCGGAAGAGGCCTGGCGCTGGCTGATCCGCTACTTTGCCCTGCCGGCCGAGATCCAGGAAAAACAGTACTACCGGCTGGACGACAGGGAGCGCGGGCAGCTCCTGCAGGCCTTCTACGACGGCGGCGAGGAACTGATCTGGAAGATCAACAACCTGCACGCCATTACCGACCGGTTCGGCTTCGAGATCCCGGACAGTGCGCTGCGCCGATTCTCGCCGCAGCAGCTCTACGAACGATTTCAGCGGTTGTCGCCGCAGGTGCGGTTCCGGTTCGGCAGCGAGTTCTATCCCCTGATCTCCGGCGGCAGCAGGGCGCAACTGATCGGTATCCTGCGGCGGGCCACGGCCGCGGACCGCCTGCAGACCGCGCGCGATCTCGTCTCGGCCGACATCTACGCCCTGCTCTCCCAGGGCAGCGAGCTCTACGACTCCTCGTTTCGCGATATCCTGGTGCCGGTCCTGAAAAAACGCATTGATGCGCGTTACAGCGACAGCCTGCTGGACTTCCTCCGGGAGACCGATCCCGCCAACATGCTGGTGGCCGACTTTATCGTCAGCCTGGCCCAGAAGGGCAAGTTGACCACCTTCTTTCCCGAGGATGACGCCCTGCAGCGGCAGATCCTGAAGCTGGTGGCTGCCTCGGCCTTCCGGGACGAGGACTCGATCCTGCTCTTCTCGGCCACCTTCATGCACCTGCTCCAGGTGCCGGCCCCGGACGCCCGCTCCTTCCTGATCCGCAGGATGGCCGACGTGGCCGAAAACGGCACGGGCGCGTTCACCCGGCTGGTCAACGTCATCCTCCAGTACTACCTCAAGGAGTACCCTGACCTGCTGTCGCCGGCCGACCGCAGCCTGATCCTGCGCCTGGCCATCCGCAAAGGTGTCGAGGACCTGGGCCGCTACCAGCAGACTCCCTTTGCCCGGTGGAAGGGCGACCATCGCCTGGCCTCGGTCTCCATCTTTCATCCTGACGACGATGGCCGCAGCTCCTTTCTCTCCAACGTCCGTACCCTGCTGCGGGCCGGCTACCGCTTCGAGATCAGCGATACCTACAGCCTGACACCGCCGGACGAGGCCTGCCGGCGCAGGATCCGGCAACTGACGGCGGCGGCGAACAAAGGAGCCGCCCGCCCCCTGCTGGAGCTGTTCCGGGCCATGGAGCGCGACCACTTCTCCGTGGCCCTGGTCAGGACCATGGGCAATATCACCATCTCCCATGCCCAGTACGTCTACAGCGGCGAGGAGAACCAGGAGCGGCTGCTGGAGCGGTTCCTCCGCAGCGGCGACGAGATGCTGGCCCAGCGCGGCCACAGCTACTGGCGCTCGGAACAGCTCACCGAGCCCCTGGAAAAGCTGCGCCGCCAGCACCGGATCAGCGACCGGGACCTGACCGACAAGCAGCGGTTTCTCAGTCTCGGTTCCTGCGGCGGAGTCAAGGCCTACACCCGGCTGACCCGGATATTCCTCGGCCACGTGGACATCCTGGCCACCATCGGCACGGGCATGGCCATGATAAACGACCCCTACAACAGGAACCTGTTCGAGGTGGTGGCCACGGGGCCGGATGCCATGACCTGGAAGGAGGTGGCCGACCGCTCGGCCTTCATCTTCAGGGACGGCCGCGGCCAGGACTATCTCCAGCCCGGCTCCCTGACCGCCATCCTGCACAAGATCATCGAAGAGGAAAACAAGGGGTCCGGGACCAGGAAGACCCGGGAGGAGGACCATGCCGCTCTACAGCCGTGACCAAGTACCCAACCTGTTCAAGGCCGTGGAACAGGGCGACATCGCGCCGGTCTACCTGCTGTTCGGCGAACGCTACCTCTGCCGGGAGACGGCGCGGGAACTGGAACGCCGCCTGCTGGCCGGCGGCGGCACGGTCCATGCGGTGGACGGCGACACCGAGGACCAGGCCGCCACCATCGCCAACCTCCGCAGTTTCAGTCTGCTGCCGGGGCGGCAGATCTTCCGGATCACCGACACCCGGCTCTTCCACTCCCGCAACGTGGCCCGGACCCTCTGGAAACGGGCGGCGGGCGCCCATGAGGCGGGCAAGACGGAACAGGCGGCCAGGGCTCTGCGCGCCCTGCTGGAGGCCGCCGGCCTCGATGGCAATGATCCGGAGCAGGATCCGGCCGCCCTGTCCGATACCGCCTGGCAGGAACTGTTCGGCTTTGCCCGGCCCGCCGGCGACCTGGCCTGGATCACCGAGACCCTGGCCGCCGCGCCGCCGGCAGGCGGCAGGGCCCGTGCCGGCGGCGATCCGGCCGACCAGTTGCTCGAGGCCCTGGCCGCCGGTATCCCGGAGGTCAACACCCTCCTTCTGCTGGCCGAGACCGTGGACAAGCGCAAACGCCTGTTCAGGACCCTGAAAAAGGACCACGTGGTGGTCGATCTTGCCGTGGACACCGGCGCCGGCGCCAGGGCGCAGAAGGTACAGAAATCGGTGCTGGCGGAGATCATCGGTCAGGTCCTGGCCGGAATGGGCAAGACCATGGCCCCGGAGGCCGTGAACCTGCTGGTGGAACGGGTCGGCTTCCATCCGGTGGCGGCCAGGATGGAAACGGAGAAACTGGCCCTCTACGTGGGAAACAGGAAGAGGATCGAAAAGGAGGACCTGGATGCCATTGTCGGCCGGACCAGGCAAGAGGCCCTTTTCGAGCTGACCGGCGCCATAGGTGCCCGCAACCTGGAACGCGCCCTGCTCCTTGCCGACCGACTCCGGGAAAACAACATCCATGCCCTGGCCATCATCGCCACCCTGCGCAATTTCACACGCAGCCTCCTGCTCTTCCGCGCCCTGCAGGAACAGCCGGAGTTCGGCTACAGTCCCTCCATGTCCGCGGCGACCTTCCAGCAGCAGTGCCTGCCCCGGCTCAAGGAACGGCAGCAATGGGCCGAGGAGCTCAAGGGGCACCCCTATGCCCTCTACATGCAGTTCAAGACCGCATCCGCCTTTCCCCTGCCCGTACTGCGCCGCTGGATGCGCCTGCTCCTGGCGGCCGAGATGCGGCTCAAGGGCTCGCCCGTGGAGGCCGCCACCGTCCTGCACCACCTGCTCTTCGCCATGCTCGCCGGTTGACCGGTTCCTGATTTCGGTTAGGGGCGCAAGAGGAAAACGACAACCGCATCTTCCGCGGCCACCGGCCCTCCGGCTTCCGATTTTCGCGTAATCCGGCTTGCAAATTCGCGCTGACGCATTACATTTATCATAGAGTTTTTACCCCTTAGCCCCTTTCATGGTATACTGTTACCAGCCACCGGAGTCCACTGCTGTCCGGTGGCAGCCCCTACAACCGTTATCGGGTCCGCGCCCGGACAGGTGTCCGGCAGCCGGATCACGGTCACGGATTCAGAAAACAATCCGTGTGATAGTAAAAGTCCTGTACCTGCACCGGTGGATACAGGTAAACTTTGACTAGAGCATCCACGCAAACGCTATGGCAAAAAACAAGTCAAGCTACCAGGAAGACACCCTGACACGCAGGCGGGAGGATCTCCAGGAGCCGCCCATGTACAAGGTGCTGCTCCACAACGACGATTATACCACCATGGACTTTGTGGTCATGGTCCTGGAGACGGTCTTCGGCAAGGACACCGACGAGGCCACCCGGATCATGCTCAACGTCCATAACCAGGGCCAGGGCGTGGCCGGGATATATACCCGCGAGATCGGGGAGACCAAGGTGGCCGTTGTCCACCGCATGGCCCGGAAAAATCAATTCCCGCTCAAATGCTCCCTGGAAAAGGTGAGCTGAACCGCGCGGGATCAGAGGTACCATTATTATGTTGAGTAGAGAGTTGGAACTGGCCCTGATCAGGGCGATCAAGGAAGCAAAGAAAAACCGGCACGAGTATGTCACCGTGGAGCACATGCTCTACGGGCTGCTGCACGATGACCTGGCCCGGCACATCATCGACAAGTGCGGCGGCAACAACGACAACCTCAAGGAACGGCTGGAGCGGTTCTTTGCCGGCGGCATGCCGATCCTCAAGGACGCCAATGCCGAGCCGGCCCAGACCGTGGCCTTCAACCGGGTCCTGCAGCGGGCGGTGAACCATGTGCAGAGCTGTGGCAAGAAACAGGTGGATACAGGCGACGTGCTGGTCTCCATCTTCACCGAGCCCGACTCCCACGCGGTCTACTTCCTCGGCACCGAGGGGATCGGCCGCATGGAGGTGGTGGAGTACATCTCCCACAACCTGCCCGACAACCTGCAGAGCGAGCCCCTGCGCGAACCGCAGCCCAGGCCGAAACAGCAGAAGAAAAAGAAGGTGGGCCAGGACGCCCTGGAACAGTTCACGGTCAACTTCTCCCGGCGGGCAGCCGAGGGCAGCATCGACCCCCTCATCGGCCGGGACACCGAGATCCGCCGTATGATGCAGGTGCTCTGCCGACGCAAGAAAAACAACCCGCTGCTGGTGGGCGAACCCGGGGTGGGCAAGACCGCCATGGCCGAGGGCCTGGCCCTGCGCATCCACGAGGACAGCCTGGAGCGGCTGGAGGAACGGCCGGACCCGAAACGGCTGGTGCCCGACCTGCTGCGCGATACCGAGATCTACATGCTGGACATGGGCACCCTGGTCGCGGGCACCAAGTACCGCGGTGACTTCGAAAAACGCCTCAAGGACGTGATCGCCGAGATCGAGAAGAAGGACAATGCCATCCTCTTCATCGACGAGATGCACACCATTGTCGGCGCCGGTGCCACCAGCGGCGGCTCCATGGACGCGTCCAACCTGCTCAAGCCGGCCCTGCAGGCAGGGACCATCCGCTGTATCGGCTCCACCACGTACGAGGAGTACAAGAACCACATCGAGAAGGACCGGGCCCTGTCGCGGCGGTTCCAGAAGATCGACATCGAGGAGCCCTCGGTGTCCGATACCTGCGGCATCCTCAAGGGGTTGCAGCCGCGCTACGAGGAGCACCACAAGGTCCGCTATTCCAAGGCCGCCATCAAGGCCACGGCCGAGCTGGCCCACCGCTACATCAACGACCGGTTCCTGCCCGACAAGGCCATCGACGTGATGGACGAGGTGGGGGCCGCCTTCCGCCTGGCCGGCCGCACCGGCCGCACGGTCAGTGTCCGCGACGTGGAGCGGATCATCTCCCGCATGGCCAGGGTGCCGGTGAGCACCAAGTCGGGCAACGACCTGGGCGAGCTGCGTGAACTGGAGAGCCGGCTGAAGAAATACATCTTCGGCCAGGACGAGGCCATCGGCGCCGTGGTCAAGGCGGTCAAGCGGTCCCGGGCCGGCCTGGGCAACCCGCAGTCGCCCACCGGTTCCTTCCTCTTTGCCGGTCCCACCGGCGTCGGCAAGACCGAGGTGGCCCGGCAGCTCGCCACGGCCCTGTCCGTTCACTTCGAGCGGTTCGACATGAGCGAGTACATGGAGAAACACGCCGTGGCACGCCTGATCGGCGCTCCTCCAGGTTACATCGGCTTCGACCAGGGCGGCCTGCTCACCGACGCGATCCGCAAGCACCCCTACTCGGTGCTGCTGCTGGACGAGATCGAGAAGGCCCACCCGGATGTCTTCTCCATCCTGCTCCAGGTCATGGACCATTCCACCCTGACCGACAATGCCGGCAGGAGGGCGGATTTCCGCAACGTGATCATCATCATGACCACCAATGCCGGAGCCCGCGAGATGAGCGAGAGGGCCATCGGCTTTCTGGGCGATTCACGGGGCAAGGAGCAGAAGGCCATCAAGAGCCTGTTCTCGCCCGAGTTCCGTAACCGGCTCGACTCCATCATCACCTTCGGCTCCCTGGACATCGAGACCGTGGAGAAGGTGGTGGACAAGATGATCACCGAGCTCCAGGCCCAGCTTGCAGAAAAGAACGTCCGTATCCGGCTCACCCCGGCCGCCCGGAGCTGGCTGGCCCGCGAGGGCTACGACCCGGCCTACGGCGCGCGGCCGCTGCGCCGGCTGATCATGAAGGAGATCGGCGACGTGCTCACCGAGGAGATCCTGTTCGGCGATCTCGCCAAGGGGGGCACAATCAAGGTCGGCCGCAAGAACAACAAGATGACATTCAGCATCCCCAGGTAACACATCCCCGTGCATGGCACGGTCGTCCCACGGCCGTGCCATGCCTCTTTTTTCCCCTCCTGACGCGATTTTTCCGGCCCATACCACCAGGTACAATTTTTTTTACTTTTTCTCCTGATCGTGTTGACAAGGGATGTCAAATACGATACAAATCCTCTCAAGGTTATCAGTCTTCGCGGGTTTCATGGCTGGATTGCCGCCACCGGAAACTCCGGTGACGGCGACCACGGCGTGTGACCTCCACAGAATATCGGAATTGTCCTGAAAGAATCCAACACCTAGGAGGAACAAGAATGGTCAAGAAATTTTCCATGCTGGCGCTGGCCGGGCTCATCGCGCTGCCTGCCGTGGCCTCTGCCAGCGCAGGCAAGGCGCCTCAGGATCTGACGAGCAAGATCGAGGAACTCTCCCGTCAGCTTGACGCCCTGAAAGCACAGCTTGCCAAGCAGAATGAGACCATCACCGAGTATGGCAACAAGGTCGACGACATGGGGGAAATGCTCGACGAGAAATCCGAGTCGTGGGACCTTGCGGCCAGGTTCAAATTCTACGGTGATTTCAGGGCCCGCGCCGACTTCTACAGCGCCAACACGGTATTTTCGCCCGGCACGCCGCTGCTGATGACCGGCGTCGATCCGGCAACCGGCATGCCGACCTATGGCAGCCAGGCAACCGGCGACCTCTCCAACGACACCATCTTCACCAACCGCTTCCGCCTCAACATGCGGGTCAAGGCCACCGAGAATGTCGAGTTCAAGGCCCGCCTGGCCATGTACAAGGTCTGGGGCATGGAGTCTGCCTTCCGTGACGACTCCGGCACCATCTTCCCCCAGTTTGACGGCAACACCACCCGCAACCCGTCCGACAACGCCCTGCGGGTAGACCGCGCCTTCGTCAACTGGAACAACATCGGCGGCATGCCCATCTGGTTCTCCATCGGCCGCCGGCCCACCACCGACGGTCCGCCCGCCCACCTGCGCATGGGTACCGACCAGCGTATGGGCATCCCCATCGCCTACATGGACTACCCCTTTGACGGCATCTCGCTCGGCTATGCCTACGCATGGGGCAGCGAGGCCATGGGCACCGGCCGGTTCCGCTTCTGCTACGGCCGCGGATTTGAAGACGGTCTCCAGGGCGACTCCGCCTCCAGCAAGCTGGCCGACACCGACTTCATGGGCATTGACTGGGATATCATGAAGAAAGGCCCCAGGTTCTGGACCTTCCAGTCCTTTGCCGTCACCAACATCTTCAGCTATCCCAACTTCCAGGATCCGCTCATCAACGAGTTCTTCGGCGATGCCGAGATGTCCGGCATGGGTGACCGGAAGCAGCTTGGCAACATCTTCCACACCTCCACGGTCTACATGGACCGGATCAGCAACCTCAACTACTTCATCGCTGCCGGCTGGAGCCACACCGATCCCAACAGCAACGGCCTGTTCAACGACTTTGTCGGCATGCAGATGGGCACCACCGGCCCCAATACCGATGCTGAAGACGGGTACAACGTCTATCTCGGTGTCCGCTACGACCTCAACGACATGGGCCTCAAGCTCGGCGCCGAGTACAACTACGGCTCCCAGTACTGGATCGCCTTCACTCCCGGCCACGACGACCTCTACATGTCCAAGCTCGCCACCCGCGGCCAGGTCTTCGAGCTCTACATGATCTACGATCTGCCCACCGGCGAGGCGATCTCCAAGTACGCCAAGACCTTTGTCCGTCTCGGCTGGCAGTACTATGACTACAACTACTCCGGCGGATTCGACTGGAACGCCAAGCCCTACGATCTCGACGACGAGAAGTTCGAGCTCCAGGCCATGGGCATCAACCCTGTTGAGAGCGCCAACCAGATCTACCTCACCTTTGAGGCCTACTTCTAGACCTCTGAACGGTTATCACACACCAGAGACAAGGGAAAACCCCGGCAGGGGTTTTCCCTTTTTTTATGGTAATAGTTCACTGCCACCGGCAACCGCCTAAAAAGACCGATACTTTTGGCAAAAGTTCAGCAGTGCGTCAAGATGTGCGTGATCGTGGCTGGCCGTCAGGTAAGCGGACGCAGCAAGCCTCCGATAGCCTACCTAGTGTCTGTCCAGAAAGGACTAACCTGCTGATTTAATGAGCTGAAATCGCCTTTTGGGGTGACGTTTTTAGTGAGCCATGGTAGGGTGTAATCGTGTAACCATCCAAAATTACTTGATTACCTCTTCCGGAGCCGTGAAAAACGATGCGAAAAGCAAGCATCCAGCAGTTGCCCCTGTCAGAAGCGACCCCTGATCACCCCAAGGCGAAAGA
>Ga0256840_1002394_pt1 | contig 16544 bp, 15 predicted proteins | sample 355202metaG_FD_185969 | JGI IMG/M metagenome (GOLD analysis project Ga0256840, IMG submission 185969) | Hydrothermal vent microbial communities from Mid Atlantic Ridge, Atlantic Ocean - 355-202 | ecosystem: Environmental > Aquatic > Marine > Hydrothermal vents | place: Atlantic Ocean: Mid... | reverse complement strand
ATACCAGATATTTTTGTATATGATAGTAAAGGGGTTATTGAAGTCTCTTTAAATGATGCATACTATCCTGAGATAATTATTGAAACAGATGGACTGGATGTTGGACACGCTTTTGTAGCAAGTAAGATAAAAGATGCAAAAGATTTAGTTGATGCGCTAGAGATGAGAAAAGCGACACTTTATAAAATCGGTTTGATGATTATAGAGTATCAGTACGATTTTTTCTTTGGGAAAGCTATAAGACCTATGAAACTCAAAGATATTGCAGATGATTTACAAAGAAATCCTTCTACTATATCACGCGCAATTTCAGGAAAATATTTATCTTGTAGTAGGGGGATTATCCCACTTAAGAAGTTTTTTGCAACTGCTGTTGAAGAAAATATATCAAATAGTGCAATCAAAGAGTATATGTGTGAGTTAGTCAAATATGAAGATCATAAAAAACCGTTTAGTGATGTGAAGCTTTTAGGATTTATAGAAAAAAAGTTTGGTGTTAAAATGGTAAGAAGAACCATAACTAAATATAGAAAAGAGTTCAATATAGCTGGTTCATCTGAGCGCAAAAAGCTTTATGCCTTGAAGGCTTAAGCACTTTTTTCATGTTCGAAATGTACTTTTATCATCTCGTAAGCATATTGAATAGTTCGAAACTTTTCGCTATAGTGAGATAAAAGTGATGGATTTGTGTGTGATATAGTATCTGGATGATACTGCTTAACAAGAGTTAAATAGTTTTTTCTAATCGTCTCAAAATTGTCATGGGCCTTGCAATCTAGAATTTCGTAATACTCTTCAAGTAGTGAAAAAAGAGCATTAATACTTCTTTTTCTACGTAATTTTTTTGTGAGTATATTTTTGTAAGTTAAAAAATCTTCGATACTATAAACAAACTCGACATAACATCCTATAATTTCTTTTTGGTTTAGAAGTTTTTCCAACAGTTTTGCTGTGTTGTTGGATTGGGGATATAGAGTGACTGTATGGTTTTTGAGTTTATATTTTATAAGATGATTTTTGAAATAATTTCTTAGATATGAAATGAGTACGGAGTTTGCATTGCCTATATCAAATACAACTGCATAATTATCTTCAATTTTCATACTAATTTTTAACTGTGTTTGAAGTTGGTTAGATTTTAAATGTGTAATTTTAATGGTTTTATCTAGTGAATTTTGAATTTTTTTTGATGTTATTTCGCAAAAAAATTCATTTTTACTTTTGTATATCTTATTGATAAGTTTTAAAAAATATCTTCTTTGAACATCTTCATCTTCTCTCTTAAAAACAATCGTTTTATTTTTTCTTCCTATGCGTTTAGAAAAGTTTTTTACGATAGTGTTTTGCAGATGATAAAATGTACTAGCATCATCTTCTATCGTTACAGCCAACATTTCAGGTGAAAATGATATTTGCATGAAAATCTCCTAAATCAATATAGTAAATTATAAGCAAAAATAGTTCCATAACATATATCAATATATCTTGATATATGTTATGTTTTATGCTATACTTTCAAATAAGGAGAGTTTATGAATATTTTTTTAACAACAATTAGTGCAATTAATGATGAAACAAGATTGAAAATTCTTAGGTTTATTGATGAAACTAGTGAAGTATGTGTTTGTGATATAGAGAGCAGTTTTGATATGATACAATCACGCATATCAAGGCATCTAAAGATATTAAAAGATGCTGGTTTCTTAAAAGTTGATAGACGAGGGCGTTGGGCATACTACTCCATAAAATCGCCACTTGATAAGTTTAGACAAGAGATTTTAAAAGAGATAAATTATCTTGATATTCAAATTCCAAAACTTTTTACTGGTTGTGCAAATGAAAAAAAAATACTTATACTTTGTACAGGCAATAGCTGTCGTTCAATCATAGCAGAAGCTTTGATAAATAAGCATATAGATGGTGTAAAAGCATATAGTGCAGGTGTCAAAGCTAGTTTACATGTAAACAAATATGCAGTACAAATTCTAGAAGAAGAGGGTGCTTGGGACGAGAGTTATCATTCAAAAGTTATTGATGATGTGATAGATATGGATTTTGATTTAATAGTAACAGTTTGCGATAATGCTAAAGAAAATTGTCCTATGTTTCCAAAAAAAGCCAAAGTTATACATATGGGTTTTGAAGACCCTGATGGAAAAGATTTTGTGGAGTTTCAAAAAACTATGAATGAGATTAAGAGTAAATTGTTACCAATGATAGCGGGAGAGATTAAATGTGGTTAAGTAGTGTAGATTATTTTGTATATGAATTTTTAGGGATGAGTGGTAGTTTTGCCAATGCTTTGCATTTTTTTATCTATGATTCTGTTAAAATTCTGACTTTAGTTTTGGTAATTATATATGCTATATCATTTATGCAAACATATATTAAAACAGAAACAGTAAGAGATTTCATAAAAGGGAAGTCACAATTTGTGGGTAATTTATTTGCCGCAATATTTGGTATATTGACACCATTTTGTTCTTGTTCTTCAATACCTCTTTTCTTAGGGTTTACACAAGCAAGGATTCCAAGAAGTGCTACTTTTTCATTTCTTATAAGTAGCCCTATGAATAATGAAATCGCAATAGCAATTTTATTTGCTACTTTTGGTTGGAAAATAGCTTTTATGTATACATTTTTTGGAGTGATTACAGCAGTAATTGGTGGGTATATTGTTGGTATAGTTAGCAAAGATGAAGATATATTGATAAAGATACCATATATGGAACATGATGGTGAGGCTCATTTTGAAAAGTTAGCATTTAAAAAAAGAGTAGTGGATGCTTGGAAAAACGCGGTTCAAATCATAAAAGAAATATATCTTTATGTGATAGCTGGTATATCCATAGGGGCAGTTATACACGGTTTTGTTCCAGCTGATTTTATAGCTAAATATGCAGGAGCTGAAAATCCTTTTGCAGTATTGATTGCAGTCATTGCAGGAATTCCGATGTATGCAGGAGCCTCAACTATAGCTCCTCTCATAGAGCCTTTGACAGGTAAAGGTATGCTTATGGGAACTGCTCTAAGTTTTATGATGGCGGTTGTTGCTTTGTCACTGCCAGAAGCCATGATACTCAAAAAAGTTATGAGTTGGAGACTAATAGGTCTCTTTTTTGGTATAGTTGGAATTGGGATAATTTTAGTTGGCTATCTTTTCAACGCAATATTATAAATGGATATTAAGGTTTTAGGAAGTGCATGTTGTTCAAATTGTGATGCACAGATGGAGATAGTTAAAAAGGCACTAGCAACAACAGGAAAGTTTGCCAAGTTAGAAAAGGTTGAAGACTTAGTGGAAGTTATGAACTATGGAGTTATGAGTACTCCTGCTATTGTTATTGACGGTGAAGTAAAGGCACGAGGAAAAATACTAAATGAACAAGAGGTTATTGCTCTTTTTGGATAGTCCAAATATATGGGTCTTCTAGCGAAGGCTCTCCTTGTAAAATCTCAAATGGTTTATAATCAGCCTTATAACTAAGAGAAGGGCATTTTTCTACGTAATAACCAAGATAAACCCATGGTAGTTTATTTGTTTGAGCTATGTATATTTGCTGATACATTGAAAATCTTCCTAGAGATAGATGTGCATAATCAGGATCATAAAAGAAGTATATAGAAGATATTCCATCACTTAAAAAATCAATTAAATCAACTCCTACAAGTTTATCATCAACAAAATATAGTATCTCTTTTCCAAACTGCATAGCACCACTAATGTAGAGTTCATTGTAACTATTTGGGCTAAGAGAGTAATGTTTCCATCCTTTTTTTTCTTCCATATGTTTGTGAAATTTTTCATAAAGCTCAAGATGTTGTGTTGTTATAGTAGGTTTTTGAACTATAAATTTAGTATTTTGATTTTTTCTGATAGTGCGTCTAGCACTTTTAGAATAGCGATAGTTCAAGGCATCTATACGAAGAGAAAGGCAGTCATTGCAATTAACACAATTTGGTCTTGAATAATACTCTCCAAAACGTCTCCACCCTCTTTGGATAAGCTTTTGGTTAAGAGGTTCTGGGCAATTTTCTATAAATTTATATTCCATACGCATACGTTTTTCATTTTGGTATGCACACTTTGCTTCAAGTGTTGAGAACTCTACAACGCGACTTGGTTTCATCTATATTTTTTTGATACCTGATTGTTTCATAAAGGATTCAAAATTAGTTTTTAGCTTTTTTTCTTTATCATCTTTTAATGCTTTATCTTTTTTTTCATTCTCTTTTTTTTCATTTTGAACCATATCTTTTTTTAAATCTTTTAATTCTTCAAACATATTAATCCTCGTACTCTTTAAGTAAATTATCTTTTAGTTCTTCAGCTAAAAGTTCGCCATCTTTAAATTTTTCTTTTATTAGCTCATCTAATTGGCTTAATACACCAAAAAGTTCACCTTCTATCTCAGTAGATGTTTTTTGTTTTGCCAAAAGTGTTTCAAAAAATACAAGTTTTCTTAAAAAATCTGACAATAGCTCAATAGTGTCTTCTTCATTTTTTTTGTTGAGTAAGATGTATCTAGGATTGTCTATGTGTTTTGTACTGTCAATATCAAGCTTTATGGCTCTAATATGGTTTTGAATTGCGACTGAAAACTTTGAGTATTTTTCAAATCCATCAGTATCACCTTTTTGGTCTAGATTAAAAGTTACGCGCCCTACCTGTTTTATCATCATGTATGCAATAAGTCCTACTATAAAAATGACGGGAAATAGTTGATCCATTTTAAACCTTAGTAATTATTTATAAAATTATAGCGAGATAATGTAAAGGGCTTATTAATCACCCTTTACATGTAGAGAATTTTTAGTGAGAAAGTATTTGGTCTAAGAAAGTTTTTAGTCTATCAGACTCTGGGTTTCCGAAGAATTCTTCAGGAGTATTTTCTTCTACTATCTGTCCAGCATCCATAAATATTACTCTATCAGCTACTTTTTTTGCAAAACCCATCTCGTGAGTTACACATATCATCGTACGACCCTCTTTTGCAAGTTCAATCATAACATCAAGTACTTCTGAAACCATTTCAGGGTCAAGTGCACTTGTAGGCTCATCAAAAAGCATGATACTTGGATTTTTACATAGGCTTCTTGCTATTGCAACGCGCTGTTGTTGTCCACCTGAGAGCTGATTTGGATATTTGTCTGCTTGTTCAGCTATGCCAACACGATCAAGAAATTTCATAGCCGTAGCAATGGCATCTTTTTTAGGCTGCTTTTTTACCCAAATTGGTGATAGTGTCAAGTTGTCTACTATTGTAAGATGAGGAAACAGGTTGAAATGCTGAAAAACCATAGCAACATCTTCACGAAGAGCCTTGATTTTTTTGATATCATCCATGACTTGAATGCCATCTACTACAATAGTTCCTTCTTGAAATTGCTCAAGGTAATTTATACATCTAATTAAAGTTGATTTACCACTTCCTGATGGTCCACATACAACTATAATCTCACCTTTTTTTACTTCTAAGTTTATATCTTTAAGTACATGAAAATCACCGTACCATTTATTTAAATCTTTTATTTCTATTACGTTATTATCTTTCATTTTTATTCCTATTTCAAGTTTGTATTAAACTGTTTTTCTAATTTATTAGAGTATCTACTCATTCCATAACAAAATGCCCAAAATATAGCCGTAACAAAGACATAACCTTCTGTTTCCATTCCTAGCCAGTAAGAGTCAGCTGCAGCAATACGTACCATAGCCAATAAATCAAATAGACCAATAATAAGAACAAGCGTTGTATCTTGAAATAAAGAGATAAAAGCACCAACAAGATTTGGTATAGCAACTTTTAAAGCTTGTGGCAGGATAACAAGTATCATTTTTTGCCAATAAGATAGTCCTATAGCATCTGCTGCTTCATATTGTCCTGATGGAATTGATTGCAATCCACCTCTAATATTTTCTGCAACATAAGCAGCTTGAAAAAATGTCAAACCAATAAGAGCACGCAATAGTTTGTCAAACGTGACACCCTCTGGAAAAAACAGAGGAAGAACAATAGATGACATAAAAAGAATTGTAATTAAAGGTACACCTCTAATAAGCTCTACATAAGTAACACATACGCTTTTTATAATAGGCAAGTCTGATTGTCGTCCAAATGCAACAATAATACCAATTGGAAAAGAGAATATAATACCAACTGTAGCAACAACAACAGTAAGCATTAGACCGCCCCATTTTTCAGTTGGAACATGTTCAAGACCAAAATATCCACCACTAATAAGTATGTAAGAGATTATAAAATAAAGTGTCAGAATCGAAAATCTAATTTTATTACTTTTGAAAAATTTAAATATTGCAACAATAACAAGAATTAGTGCTAATGCTGTTTTTAATCTCCAAACTTCAGCTGCTGGATAAAATCCATACATAAACATATCAATCTTTGCATGTATGAAAACCCAACATGCTCCACCGCTTGTACATTGTTCTCTCGTGCTTCCTACGAAATCAGCATCAAATACTGCCCAATTAAGAAACGGAGGAATAATATAAAACAAAAGTGCAACACCACTTAGTGTTAAAAGTGTGTTTATTGGAGTAGAAAAAAGATTATCTTTTAACCAATGAATCATACCTTTTGTAGAAGAAGGAGCTTCAAGTGTCTGTTTTAGTTCATATACTGCCATACTATCTCTCCTTTATTTTCATTTTATGATTAAACCAGTTTAGAAGAGCGGAAACTACTAAGCTTATGGTTAGATAAACTAGCATTGTAATCGCTATAATTTCTATTGCTTGTCCAACTTGGTTTAAAGTGATACCTGCAAATAGCGTGATAATCTCTGGATATCCTACAGCTGCGGCAAGTGATGAGTTTTTTGCTAAGTTTAAGTACTGGTTTATGACAGGAGGAATAGCAATTCTAATAGCTTGAGGTAAAACAACAAGTTTTAGTGCTTGGTAACCTGAAAGACCTATAGATGCTGCTGCTTCTTTTTGTCCTTTACTTACAGCTTCAATCCCACTTCTAATCGCTTCTGCTATAAAAGTTGCAGTATATATTACCAATGCAAATGTAAGTGCCAAAAATTCAGGGCTTATTGTTTTTCCACCTTGAAAGTTAAACCCTCTAAGTGCAGGATAATCAAAATTAAAATCAGCGCCACCGATAAAATAAGCTACAATAGGAACTAAAACTAAAGCGCTAAAACCCACAATAATCACTGGAAAATCTTCACCAGTAGTCTCTTGCCTTTTATTTGCCCACTTATTAAGTAAGTATATAGATACAAATACAATAGCAAGACTAGTTAAAACGAATATTGTAGTGGAGTTCATATCAGGTTTTGGTATGTATAATCCACGATTATTTACAAATATACCTCCGACAAACTCTAGACTCTGTTTTGGACTAGGCATTGCGTTTAAAACGACATTGTACCAAAATAAAATCTGAAGTAGTATAGGAATATTTCTAAAAATATCAATATATGCCGTGGCTATTTTTCTAATAAGCCAGTTTTTAGATAATCTTAAAATACCAACTAAAAGTCCTAGTATGGTAGCAAAAATAATTCCTACAAAAGTGACGATTAAGGTATTGAGTAGTCCTACTAAAAAGACTCTTCCATATGTATCTGAAGATGAAAAGGAAATAGGTGCTTCATCAATTTCAAATCCTGCAGTTCCATCAAGAAATGCAAAACCAGTTTTGATGCCTCTTTGTTCTATATTGGTCATTGTATTATCGCCAATATACCACAAAAATGCAACTACACTTAAAATTGTTAAAATTTGAAACAATATTCCTCTAACCTTTTGATTTCTCAAAAGTGCTAACATTTAAATCCTTTCTTTTGAAGGTGGGATTTAAATCCCACCTTAATTTATATTGTGTAAAACAGTTTAAGACTATCTAAATGGAGGAGAATACTGTAATCCACCATTTTTCCATTGAGCATTTAGTCCTCTTGCAATTTTAAGAGGAGTGTTTAGACCAACATTTCTCTCGAATACTTCACCGTAGTTACCAACTTGTTTGATAATATTGTAAGCCCAGTCTTTACTAAGACCTAAGTTCTCACCAAGTTTACCTTCAACACCTAGAATTCTTCTTATAGTAGGGTTTTTTGAACTTTTCATACTATCTACATTTTTACTTGTAAGTCCATTTTCTTCAGCTGAAACCATTGCATTGAAAGTCCATCTTGCGATATTAAACCACTGATCATCACCTTGTCTTACAACAGGTCCCAATGGTTCTTTTGAAATTATCTCAGGAAGTACTACATGACTTGCAGAATCTTTAAGCTTAGTTCTTAGGCCATAAAGCTGAGATGAATCTGATGTAAGAACATCACATCTACCACTTTCGTAACTTGCAAGAACTTGATCATTTGAATCATAAGAAATTGACTTATATTTCATACCATTTGCTTTAAAGTAATCAGCAACATTAAGTTCTGTAGTTGTACCAGTTTGAATACAAACTGAAGCACCATCTAACTCTAGTGCACTTTTAACACCAAGTTTTTTTCTAACCATAAAACCTTGACCATCATAGAAGTTAACAGCAACAAAGTTAAAACCTAGAGCTGCATCTCTTGTATTTGTCCAAGTTGTATTTCTTACAAGGATATCAATCTCGCCTGATTGAAGTGCTGCAAATCTCTCTTTAGAGTTTAGGTTAACATACTTAACTTTTGAAGCATCGCCTAAAACAGAAGCAGCCATTGCACGACATCCATCAACATCTATACCTTTATATACACCACCACTTACAACTTCTGAGAAGCCAGGTAGTCCACCATCAACACCACACTTAACAAATCCTGCTTTTTGTACATCTTGTAATGTACCAGCTGTTGCACTCATTCCGATTAGAGCTAATGCTGCTAATGATAACTTTGTAAACTTAGTCATACGAATCCTTTAAAATTTTTGTTTTGATATTTTTAATATTAAAGTTTAATGTTAAAAATCACCAATGAGGGTATTGTACATAAAAAATTGGTTTGTTAGATTAAATATGAGTATAAATAATATACAAACCCAAAAAATTTCAAAATTGTTTCATACTGTAACAATGTTTTAAAATTGTAATTTTTTAAACTTAACAGAAAATATAATAAGTGAAAACCATATCATTATAAAAGTTATAAGTTTATCTGAATCAAATGGCTCATTGTAGACAAATACTGCGAGGAGGAAAGCTAAGCTAGGTCCTATGTATTGTAAAAAACCTAATTTCATCATAGATATTCTAATTGCTGCTGAGTTGAACCATAGAAGGGGAATTATAGTAACAAAACCAGCCAATACTAAAAGCCAAGATGTTAAATCAAGCGGAATTATAAAGCTACTGTTACCAATATAGATTAAATATATTATATAAGCAACTGCAAATGGTGAAATAAGCAGTGTTTCAATAAAAAGTCCTAAAACAGACTCTATGTGTAGTTTTTTTCTAGCTAATCCATAAAATCCAAAACTAAAAGCTAATAATAGTGATATAATTGGTAAATTGCCTATGGCATATATTTGGTATATTATGGCTAAAAATGAGATAAATATAGCTAAGCTTTGTTGTTTTGAAATTCTTTCATTAAAAAATATATATCCTAAAAATACACTAATTAGAGGATTGATAAAATAGCCTAAACTTGCTTCTACTATTTTATTGTGTGAAATAGCCCATATAAATGTAAGCCAATTTATAGAAATAAGTATAGCCGATACAAATAGAATCTTTAACTTTTGTTTGTCTTGAAAGATAAGTTTAATTTTGTAAAATGATTTACTGAATAATATAATAATAGACAAAAAAACTACTGACCATAAAATTCTATGTATTAAAACTTCAAAAGCACTTACATGGCTCACTTGTTTAAAATATATTGGGACTAATCCCCAAAAAGTAAATGCCAATATGGCATAAATCGTACCTTTTTTCTCTTCACTCAAAAAATATCCTTTAAAAGAGAGATTATATCTTAATTTTTTGGTATAATCATTCAATTTTTATAAATAAAGGTATATTATGAAGTGGTCAAGAGAGTCGTGGAGAGAATTTAATATAAAGCAACAACCAACTTATCCAAATATAGAAGAGCTAAAAAGTGCAGAAGTAGAGTTAAATAAGTTTCCACCACTTGTTTTTGCTGGCGAAGTTAGAAAGCTTAAAGAAGAGTTAGCTAAAGTTGGTCGTGGAGAGGCATTTTTACTTCAAGGTGGAGATTGTGCTGAGAGTTTTAGTGAGTTTAATGCAGACAATATAAGAGATATGTTTAAAGTGATGATGCAGATGGCTGTTGTTCTTACATTTGCTGGAGGTTGCCCTGTTACAAAAGTTGGACGATTAGCAGGACAGTTTGCGAAACCTAGATCATCTGATTTTGAAGAGACAGGCGGAGAAAAACTACCAAGCTATAGAGGTGATATCATAAATGGCAATGAATTTACATCTGATTCAAGAATTCCAGATCCACAAAGAATGATAAAAGCGTACAATCAATCAAGTGCAACCATGAACTTGCTTCGTGCTTTTGCTCGTGGTGGTATGGCTGATCTTCATAAAGTGCACAAATGGAATCTAGATTTTGTGCAAAATGATAAGCTTGGTGAGAAATATAAGAATCTTGCAGATAAAATCACGGAAACATTAAACTTTATGGAAGCTTGTGGAATTAATTCTACTAATGCACCAACAATTAACGAAACAACTCTTTATACTTCGCACGAAGCACTTTTGATGAACTATGAAGAAGCACTTACAAGACAAGATAGTTTGAGCGGTGATTGGTATGACTGTTCTGCTCATATGCTTTGGATTGGAGATAGAACTAGAGATGTCAATGATGCACATGTTGAGTTTTTACGAGGTGTTAAAAATCCTATAGGCATTAAAGCTGGTCCAACAATGACGGCAGAGGGATTAATAGAACTAATTGAAAAAGTAAACCCTCAAAATGAAGAGGGAAGATTAAATATAATTGTAAGAATGGGCGCTCAAAAAATACAAAGTGAGTTTCCTAAACTGGTTCAAGCAGTGAAAAAACATGGCAAGAATGTTATTTGGAGTATTGATCCTATGCATGGTAACACTATAAAAACATCAAACAATTACAAAACTAGAGAGTTTACGGAAGTTCTTCGTGAGGTAAAAGGATTTTTTAAAGTTCATAAAGATGAAGGAACATTTGCTGGTGGCGTTCATCTAGAAATGACAGGACAAGATGTTACAGAGTGTACTGGTGGACACAAAGAGATAACAGAAAAAGACTTAGAAGCGAGATATCATACTCATTGTGATCCTAGATTGAATGCTGATCAAGCACTAGAACTTGCATTTTTAATAGCAGAATCTTTAAAAGAGTCTAGAAATAGAGTTACGAAAGATAGCTAAAATTATTTCAAAAATAAGTTTTTTACTTCGTATGAAGGGATAGGTTTACTATAGAAATATCCCTGAATATTTTGACATCCATTTGTTAGTAGGAATTCTTTTTGTTCTAGTGTTTCAACTCCTTCACCTACAAGATCAAGATTTAAACTCTTTGCAATAGCAATAATGGCTTTTACAATAGCTACATCTTCATTATCCTGAGGAACACCACTTATAAATGATTGGTCTATTTTTAGTGTATTTATTGGCAACTTTTTTAGATAAGACAATGATGAATAGCCTGTACCAAAATCATCAATAGCAATTTTAATACCCATACTATTTAGTTTATTTAGCTTCAATATCATCTCTTTAGGTTTTTCCATAACCTTACTCTCAGTTACTTCAAACTCTAGCCACTCGGCTTTAAAATTACATGTATTCATATCTTCTGTAACTACTTGCAAAAAATCATCACTTTTCAATTGTTTCATTGAGAGATTTAGTGCAAGTGTGCCAGGATTTAAGCCATTTTTATACCATTGACCAAATTGATGCATAGCCTTTTTCATCATCCATCTATCTATATCAACTATGAGTCTAGTTTCTTCTGCTATTGGTATAAACTTTGCTGGTGATATTAGTCCTAGTGTTGGATGTTGCCATCTAACAAGAGCTTCCATGCCAGTCAATTTTTCTGTCTTTGCATCTATCTGTGGTTGGTAGTATATCACTAGTTCTTCATTTTGTATTGCTATTCTTAAACTATTTTCGAGAACAATTCTTTGAAAGACCAGTTCTGTTAGCTCTTTTGAATAAAATTTATAGTTGTTTCTTCCTTCATCTTTCGCTTTATACATAGCAGAATCTGCATATTTTAGTAAGTTTTTAGCACTTTTACTGTCATCAGGAAAAAGACTAATTCCTATACTTGTTGATATATATAAGTTATGTTGGTTAATTATGATAGGTTCTTTAAATAAATCTAGTATTTTTTCTGCCAATACTCTAATATTTTCTGCTTTTGATAGATGCTCTGTTATTATAGTGAATTCATCTCCACCCAACCTAGCTAGTGTATCTCCTTTTCTCAATATTTTTTTGATTCTATTTCCAACTTCTTTTAATACCATATCACCAAATTCATGACCAAAAGAATCATTTATCTGTTTAAACATATCTAAATCAAGAAAAAGTAGTGCAAATTTACTCTGATCACGTATTGATTTTTCTATATTATGATTTAATCTATCGTGAAAAAGGGCTCTGTTTGGAAGTCCAGTTAGAGAATCATAGTTGGCCTGATAATGAAGCTTGTTTTTTTGCTTTTCAAGACTTATCTCTAACTCTTTTTGTTTAGTTATATCTGTATGGGTTCCAAGCATTCTGACAACTTTGCCATTTTTATCTAAAATCCTTTGTCCTCTGTCTAGTATCCATACCCAGTGACCATCTTTATGTTTTAAACGATGTGTATTGACATAAGAATTTGTTTTACCATTTATATGGTTTTCAATATCTCTTTGTGCTTGTCGTAAATCATCAGCATGAACGCGAGTGTTCCAGACATTAGGTTCGTTTGGAAGTTCACTATCTTTATATCCTATCATCTCTTTCCATCTAGGAGAGATATACAAGGTATTTTCAATAAAATTTCTATCCCAAACACCATCGTTACTCCCAGCTAAAGCTAACTCTAAGCGTTCTTTTAGTTTGTGAATCTCTTTATTGTGTTTTGCTAATTTATAGTTTCTGTATTGCAGTAATAAAAATAGTAATGAAGCTATAAGTATTATCTTCCAAATAAGGGAATAATCAACCTTGTTTTCTATTTTGGTATTTGTCCAATGAGAGTATATTTCTGCTACTTCTTCTTTTGTTATGAGTTTAAATGCTTTATTGACTATAGACAAGAATTCTGGCATATCTTTTTGTATGAGATAACTATGTTTGTACTCAAAGCCTGTTGTTCCAGAGATTTTTAAATCAGTTAAATATAAGTTTGATATATTGTATAGAGAAGTAGTCATATGCCCCACAAAAGCATCTGCTTTACCTTCTTGAACTAACGTTAATGCTTGAGCAATATCTTTTGTAGTTTTTATTTTTATATCTGGATAGTTTGTGATGATATAGTTGTAGCTTGTATAAAATTCTGGAACAGCAATCGTTTTGTTGTTAAATATATCTAAGTTATTGATATATTTATATTTATCATTTGTTACTATTACCATAGGAAATGTTTTATATGTATCACTAAACAAACCCAAATCAAATATTTGAGGATTTGATGGTATAAAATCTATCTCTTTGTTCTTAAATTTTTCAATTACATTTGTCCAAGATTTAGAGGGAATAAACTGAAATTTAATTCCAGTGTATTTTGATATTTTATCTAGAAAACCACCTAATATACCTCCCATTTTATTGTTTTCTATCACAGAAAGAGGTTCCCAATTTACTTCACTATAGGTAAGAACAGGATGTTTAGACAACCAATCTTTTTCTTTTTGAGTTAAATATAGTTCACGATTACCAGCTTTAAATATAAAATCATCAAACTTTATAGGTTTCTTAATAAACCCCATAACGCGATATATATTGTATATCTCTTCTACCTTTTTTTGTGTGATTTTGCCTATCTTTTTAGTCTTATAATATGCCAATTTTTTTAATTTATTTGCTTCATATCTTAATGCTTCTTTGGTTTTGTTTTGAGAATTATATTTCGCTTGTATTATTTCAATAGTTTCATCTATATGTGCAAAAGCATATTCCCAGCCCTTCAGGGAAGCTTTTTTGAACTTTATTACTCTTTCTCTATGGTTATTGATTTCATTTTCATTGGTAAAAAGTATATCTCCATAAAAATCAAAACCATAATCTTTAGGATTGAAGATATTTATGTCTATATTTTGTTCTTTAAGTGTATGCCCTTGATTCGCCTCATAGGCCGAGATGATATCCGTTTTTCCGTTGAGTATATTTTCTACCTTATTTTTTCCTTGTATTGTTTGCATATCACTTGCATGGACACCTTTTGAGTTTGTCATAGCAAAGATTCCTGCTGATGTTTCAGTTCCTGTTAACATGATTTTTTTACCAGCAAAATCTTCTATTTTATCTAAACCTGAAGATTTTTTTGTTATCAATACCATAGGGGAAGATTGAAAAATAGATGCTAATAAAAATATATTTTTACCTTCACTTTTATCAATAATCAAAGAAGTTCTGCCAGTCCCATATTCTGCTCTACCACTTAAGACTTCTTTGGCAGGACTGTCTCCTGTATTGAAGTTTTTTATATTTACATCTAAACCCACATCTTTATAAAAGCCTTTTTCTTTTGCTATATAGTATCCTGCAAATTGAAATTGATCAAACCATTGAAGTTTTAGAGTTACATTTTCTAAATCTTGCGCCAAGAGAAAGTTTGTAAAAATTATGAAGAGTAAAACAAGTTTTTTAACAATCTTATGCCTTTGAAATTTCTATAATCCTATTACTGCACCAAGAAGCTAGATATTCATCATGAGTTATAAGAATTATACCAACTTTATCTAAAAATTTCATTAATAGCTTCATAACTTCAAGTTGAGTTATATTATCAAGTGCACTAGTTGGCTCATCTGCTAAAAGTAAATCTGGTTTCATCAAAAGTGCTCTTAGAATTGAGCATCTTTGAAGTTGACCACCACTGAGTTCATGCATCTTTTTATCCAAAAGTGCAATATCTAGCTCTAGAGATTTGCAAATCTCCTTATATCCACTCATATCTGCTACATCTTCTATCTGATTTTTTATAGAATATGAAGGATGAAAAGAAGTATATGGGTCTTGAAAAATTTGTGATATTTTTTTAGATTTTATATCCCCGCTGTTTGGCTTTAAATTGCCAACTATTAGTTCTAGCAGAGTACTCTTTCCAGAACCACTAGCACCAACAACGCAGACTACTTCTCCTATGTCTACATGTAAAGATAAATTTTCATACAGATTTGGTGAATCTTTGTACCCAAAAGTTAAGTTACTTATATCTAAAACTCTTTCCATGTTATTTTCTAACCTGACCTTTTCCATATATCTTAAACTTGTATGTAGTTAAATCATTTATGCCCATAGGACCTCTTGCGTGAAGCTTATTTGTGCTTATGCCAACTTCGGCTCCAAAACCAAACTCTCCACCATCAGTGTACCTTGTGCTTGCATTGATATAAACGCAAGAAGCATCAACTGCATTTAAAAACAGCTCTCCCGTTGTGTAGTTTTCTGTTATGATAGCTTCACTATGTTGTGAGCCATATTGGCTTATGTGTTGCAAGGCTTCATCTATATTTTCAACTATTTTTATGTTTAAAATATTGTCTAAGTACTCAGTGTCAAAATCTTCTTCACTAGCTTGCTCAATATCTATGATTTTTACTGTTTCCTCACAACCTTTTAGTCTTGTTTGGTGTTTATTAAACAGAGGTTTTAAAAAGCCCAATGCCTCTTTTGCTATATCTACATGTAGAAGTAGAGTCTCCATAGCATTACAAGCACTTGTTCTTTGACATTTAGCATTTATAGCTATCTTAACAGCATTTTCCATATTGGCTTCTTTGTCTATAAAAATATGACACAACCCTTTATCGTGTTTTATGACGGGTACTGTAGAGTTTTGGCTTATATACTTTATAAGTCCAGCACCACCCCTTGGTATAATCAAATCTACATACTTATCCATTTTGATTAGTTTTGCTACGGCTTCTCTTGAATTGTCTGGGATAATAGAGATTATATCTTTTGGTAAATTGTTTACATGTAGCACTTCTTGTAATATATGGGCGATAATTTTATTGCTATTTGCAGCCTCTTTACCACCTTTTAAAACACAAACATTTCCACTTTTTAGACACAATGCCGCTGTGTCACTTGTAACATTTGGTCTACTCTCATATATGATAGCAATAACTCCAATAGGAATTGAGATTTTTTCTATCCTAAGCCCACTATCTACCACCCAGCCATCTAAAACTCTTCCAACAGGCTCTTTTAGTGCTGCAATTTCATCTAGTGCTTTAGCCATACTCTCTACAACAGATTCATCAACAATAAGCCTAGCTTTTAATGCAGAGTTTAAGTTGTTTTTTACTGTTTCATCTAAATCTTTTTTGTTTTCAGTTATTATTTTTTGAGAATTTTGTCGTAAGGCAT
>Ga0256840_1002393_pt1 | contig 16548 bp, 11 predicted proteins | sample 355202metaG_FD_185969 | JGI IMG/M metagenome (GOLD analysis project Ga0256840, IMG submission 185969) | Hydrothermal vent microbial communities from Mid Atlantic Ridge, Atlantic Ocean - 355-202 | ecosystem: Environmental > Aquatic > Marine > Hydrothermal vents | place: Atlantic Ocean: Mid... | reverse complement strand
AATTATGGATATAGATAATTTTAAATTATACAATGATTTGTATGGACACCCAGCAGGGGATAAGGTGTTGCGAGATATTTCACAATTACTCGATTTTGAACTAAAAAGACAATGCGATGAAATTTTTCGTATAGGTGGTGAAGAGTTTGGACTTTTTATATGTGCAAATAATAGCACTCATGCAATCAAAAAAGTAGAAGAACTAAGAGAATGTATAGCATCGAAAAATATCGAACATAAGAAACAAGAGAGTGGGATTGTAACCGCTTCTTTTGGTCTTGTTCTATGTGAATCTAGTACAGATGTCTCTTTTGAAGAACTCTATAAAGAAGCTGACCTGGCACTTTATAGAGCAAAAGAAAATGGAAGAAATAGAGTAGAATATAACTCCATATAAAGTTGCCCTAAAGATAAAGTTAGCAAAGACTAAGTATAATAAATAAAATAAATTTTAGATTCTGTATCAAGTACAGAATGACGGAAAAAATATGAGCGCACAACCTTTCACCCACCTCCATCTGCATACAGAATACTCACTGCTTGATGGTGCAAATAAAATAACAAACTTAGTAAAACAACTCAAAATACTTGGCATGAACTCTGTAGCTATGACTGACCACGGAAATATGTTCGGTGCGATAGATTTTTACCATCAAATGAAAGATGCAGGCATAAAACCAATCATCGGAATGGAAGGCTACATTCATAATGGTGACACACTTGATGATAAATCTACTAAACAAAGATTTCACATCTGCTTATTTGCTAAAAACAAAGTAGGGTATGAAAATTTAATGTACCTTTCTTCGAAGGCATACATAGAGGGGATGTACTACTTTCCTCGTATAAATAAAAAAGAGTTAGCTGCTCATAGTGAAGGACTTATCTGTACTTCTGCTTGTCTTCAAGGTGAGGTTAACTGGCACTTAAATTTACAAAATGAAAAAAATGTACGAAATGGTGCTTTGGGGTATGATGGTGCACTAGCGGTCGCTCAAGAGTACAAAGATATCTTTGGGGATGACTTTTACTTGGAGCTTATGCGTCATGGTATTGGTGATCAACTTTTTATTGATGATCAAATTTTAAAAATTGCTCGAGAAGTAGGTATAAAGGTAGTTGCTACTAACGATACTCATTACACTTACCCTAATGATGCTCAGTATCATGAAGCTTTTATGTGTATAGGGATGAATAAACTCTTTGATGATCCAAACAGAATGCGTCACTCTGTTCATGAGTTTTATCTAAAGAGTCCTGACCAAATGGCTAGAATTTTTGCAGATATTCCCGAAGCGATAACCCATACTCAAGAGATAGTCGATAAGATACAAGACTTCCCTTTGACAGTAAAAGAACCAATCCCACCTAATTTTAAATTTACTCCTGAGTACTCTAAAGCTGATGGTTTGGAGATAGACTATCAAGATGATTTACCCTTAGCTGATGATGCTACTGAGGCAGATAAAAAAACTTGGTTTTCTGCCATAGATAAAAATGATGCTGAGTATTTTACTTACAGATGCAAGGTTGGTTTAGTTGAACGTTTAAAGCATGTCCCTCAAAATCGTCACGAGGAGTATAGGGAACGACTAGAGTTTGAGATGGACATCATAAACTCTATGAAGTTTCCTGGATATATGCTCATTGTTTGGGACTTTGTGAAAGTTGCAAAAGAGATGGGTATAGCTGTTGGACCTGGTCGTGGTTCTGCTGCTGGAAGTTTAGTAGCATATTCGCTTGATATTACTGACATAGACCCTATGAAGTATGACCTACTTTTTGAGAGATTTTTAAATCCAGAGCGTGTATCCATGCCCGATATCGACATGGACTTCATGCAAGCTCGTCGTGGAGAGGTTATCGATTATGTCGTTGAAAAGTATGGTCGTAACCAAGTAGCGCAAATCATTACCTTTGGTTCACTCCTCGCAAAAGGGGTTATCCGTGATGTAGCTCGTGTACTTGATATGCCTCTCTCTCAAGCTGATAAAATGGCAAAACTTATCCCTGATGAACTCGGCATCACGCTCAATGGTAAAGAGAAAAAAGGGGAGTATATAGATGGAGCGTACCAAAAAGAGCCTAAGCTTGTTGAGTTAGTAGAGTCAGACCCCTCAGCTAAGAGAGTTTGGGAGTTTGCTAAGAAGCTTGAAGGTCTTAAACGTAACTCAGGTATTCACGCAGCGGGTGTCGTTATAAGCAATGAAGAGTTGTGGAAAAAAACACCTATCTATAAACCAAGTGGTGAAGATACATTTGTTACGCAATACTCGCTTAACTACCTTGAAGATGTTGACCTAATCAAATTTGACTTTCTTGGACTAAAAACTCTTGATGTTATAGATAATGCTATAAAACTTGTAAAACGACGCTATGATGTAACAGTAGACTGGCATACCATAGATGAGAATGATCCAAAAGTGTACGATGCTATCCGTGGTGGCGATACAGTAGGAATGTTTCAGATAGAGTCCTCTGGTATGCAAGACTTGAACAAGCGACTCAAACCAGATAGTTTTGAAGACTTAATCGCAGTTTTAGCCCTTTATAGACCAGGTCCTATGGAATCAGGAATGCTCGATAGTTTCGTTGAGCGTAAGCATGGGCGAGAGAAGATAGAGTATACCTTTGATGTGATGGAACCCATCCTTAATAATACCTATGGGGTCATTGTGTATCAAGAACAAGTTATGCAGATTGTGCAAACTGTTGGTGGTTTCTCGCTTGGGTATTCTGACATTATCCGTCGTGCTATGGGTAAGAAAAAAGATATGGCTACATACAATGCTGAGTTTTCTGAGGGTGCTGTAAAACAAGGGCATCCTTACGACGAAGCATCTAAACTTTTTGATTTGATTGAAAAGTTTGCAGGGTATGGTTTTAACAAGTCTCACTCAGCAGCTTATGCAATGGTTACCTTTCAAACTGCATGGCTCAAAACTTACTATCCATATGAGTTTATGGCAGCACTTTTAACATCTGATAAAGACAATACAGATAAGGTCGTTCGCTACATAGATGAAGTGAAACGTATGGGGATAGAACTAAGCCCTCCAGATATTTGTGATTCACAACTAGAGTTCTCTGCGATAAACAAAGATGGACAAGAGACCATTTTATTTGGACTTGGTGCCATCAAAGGGGTAGGTGCTGCAGCCATAGAGGCGATGCTCAAAGAGAGAGAAGAAAATGGCGACTATCTCTCCCTTCAAGATTTCGTAAATCGTATAGAGCCATCAAAGGTAAACAAACGAGTGATAGAGTCTGCCATCAAATCAGGTGGGTTTGATAGGTTTGGTTACTCAAGAAAGGCGCTTTTAGATCAGATAGAACTTATAGTGGAGACGGCTAAGAAATCATCTGAGGCCAAGAAAAATGCTGTTGGAAGTCTCTTTGGAGATGATGAAGAGATAACTACAGTTGACTTGGTTTTAAGCAATTGTGAAGAATATGAGTTAAAGTCTATCTTAGAATTTGAAAAAGATACTCTTGGTTTTTATGTAAGTGGACATCCTCTTGATGAATACCGTGATAAAATCAGTGAACTTAACTATACTCTTTCCTCGGAGATAGAGGGGGTAAAAGATGATAGCTTTGTTGTCTTTATAGGTAAGGTAGAATCAGTTGAAACGAAGATAAGCAAAAAGGGAAATCAGTTTGGTATAGTAAACCTGATGGACTTTCACGGCAATGTCGAAATAATGCTTTTTTCAGATAAGCTAGAACAACTGCGAGAAATGAACCAAGATGAGCCCATAGCTTTTAAAGCGAAGATAACACATACCGAAATGTTTACACGCATAGGTGTAACTAAGATTATGACACTTCGTGAGGCTGCTAAAGAGACTAAAAAAGTGAAAAAAGAGGTTAGAGAAATTCCAGAAGAGCCGTTAAGTCTAAGCATAAAACTTGATGAAAACACGCAGATACTTGAACAACTCTATACGCTTATCCGTCAGCATCCAGGGGGTAGGGAATTAAAGTTAGTGATAACTTCAAAACTTCAAAATGTCGTGATAAACTCAGGTATAAGAGTAAATAGTTCCATCATACAAGCACTTGATGGTAATGTTGGCGTGGACATTTTATAGTTTATGAACAGAACGGTATCACTCCTTGGAGCTTTATCAATAGGCATAGGTGGCATGGTTGGTGGTGGTATTTTTGCTGTATTGGGTGAAGCTGTCTCCATGGCTCATTCAGCGACACCTTTGGCGTTTTTAGTAGCAGGGATTGTGGCAGTGCTAAGTGCATATTCATACTCAAAGTTATCTGTTTATTTTCAAAGTTCAGGGGGCACTATAGTTTTTATAGACAATGCATTTAGACACTCTTTGTTTTCTGGATCTATCAATTTTTTACTTTGGTTGAGTTATCTTGTAACGATATCTCTCTACGCAGTTGCTTTTGGCTCTTACGCTTTAACCTTTTTTGATAATGGTAGCTCTTTACTCTTAAAACACTTTTTTATAAGTCTAGCTATCGTAATGCCTGGGACAATCAACTTGATAAATGCCTCTTTAGTGAGTAAATCTGAGACTTTGGTGGTCATTATAAAGCTTTTATTGATGCTTTTAATTATAGTTGTTGGTTTTCCTTATGTTGATTATCAAAGACTTGTCCCTAGCTCTTATGGGTCTTCATTTTCCATTGTTGCAGCGGGAATGATTATATTTGTAGCGTATGAGGGGTTTGAGTTGATTGCAAATGCAAGTGCAGAGATTAAAGAACCACAAAAAAATCTTCCTCGTGCTTTTTTTGGCTCTGTTGTTTTTGTCATTATTCTTTATATTCTTATAGCTATCATCACTGTAGGGGCAGTTGATGAACATACTCTTTTGGTTGCAAAAGACTATGCCTTAGCTGTAGCAACGAAACCAGCTTTGGGGCAATTTGGATTTACTCTTGTAGCTATCGCAGCACTTTTAGCAACATTTTCAGCCATTAATGCTACTATATTTGGTAACGCACGACTCTCCTACGCTCTTTCTTTTGATGGTGAATTGCCTAAGGTAGATAAAGATGGCGTGAGCAATCCAAAACACAATGCAATGCTCACTATTGGCTTATCCTTGTTGATGGCAAATTTTATCAACCTTAATGCTATTGCTATCATAGGGAGTGCTAGCTTTTTGTTGATATTTTCTGTGGTTAATCTATCTGCGTATAAATTACAAGACAAGATTGGTGGTTTAAAGTTGATATACCTTAGTGCATTTATAGTCTCAGTATTTGCCTTGATAATACTTCTTATGCATACTTATAGTAAAGATAGTTTTGCTGTATTTATTTTTCTATTATTTATACTGTTATCAATAAGTTTTGAGTCAATATATGGTAGGATATACCGTAAAAAACATTGTTGTGATCATAAAATATAAGGAAAACTTTTTTGAATAAAAAACTCTTAAAACAGGTCTTGCGTTTTGAAAAAACTATGCCAACCTTTAGCATCATAAGAGATTTAAATGAGGTGATAGTAAAATACCAAAGCGAAAATGGCCTTAGTTTTTTTAATGCTAAGCGTGGACAAAGAGCTCAAGTCACTCATGAAAAACATTTTTTTGAGTTTGTATCATCAGAGTTAGCTGATGGAAAAAATATACAAAGCTATGATGCTATCAAAAAAATAGTTTATGCAGACACACGAGAAGAAAACATCAGGCACAGCGGAGACTCTAAAACAAACTATGTTCGTGTTTTTGATAATGTTGTAGTTATTAAAAAAAGAGGCGAAGTAGCCCAGCTTTTACAAAAAAAAGATTTAATGCATTATGATGCTAAGGATACTTTTGTCGCAGTTGAAAATGGGGAGAGTTTTTTAAACATAGACTCTTTAGCATCATCATTTAAGTATGATGTTTTTGTATACCTTGGTGGTTATGCCAACACCCTCACAAGAGAGTTTTTAAAAGATAAAGAAGTGGAGTTCTTTTTGGACTTTGACATCGAGGGGATGAATATCTATGAAAGCTTTGAGGTTGATGCTAAGAGTTTTTTTATACCTCATAATTTAGAAGAACTGTTTGAAAAATACCCAAATACGGAGCTTTACAAAAAACAAATAAAAAACCTAAAACCACACTATGATGCTAAGCTTTATACGCTAGTAAATCTTATCAAAAAATACCATACTGTAGTGGAACAGGAAGTTTACAGATGAAACATTTAGAACTTCTAAAATTAGTCAACGATAATAGAGATGTGATAGACAAAGCCTATCGTGATGGTCGCATAGATTCTGTAAAAGAGGAGTTGAGTGAGTCCACCTTATTTGTAAAGATTAGCAGTACATATAAACTCAACAAAAACTACTTAAACTTTGTTGACTCTGTACTTCAAAGAGTTGACTATAGTATCATCTTTGGAGATTATACAAAAGAGTACAAAGAGTTAGTGAAAAATAAAAATCGTTTTTTGGAAAATAAAAACCAGCATTATAAAACGCAAATAATAGAGTTGATAGAAAATCTATTTTTTAAGTTTTTAAATCGTGACCGTGAGATACAAGTTCTTCTTTTGAGAGTAGAAAACGACACCTCCCTTGATATAGATATACTCATACAAAATGCAAATGATATACTAGAAAAAATAGATGAACTTATAGAGGCAAACACTAAAATAGGGCAACTTTTTCGAGTTGATTTAAAAGATTTGGATGATGAGATAGATGCACTTCTCTCTAGTATAAGTGTAGATATATTAAGATATATCCAAAATATTGATGCTTACATCAAGCAGATTAGTCTGTTTCTTATCCAGACGAAAAACAGACGCCTGCAAAATAAAAAACTTACAAAACTTGCTAACTTAATACTTGAAGAAAAAACAAGCACGCTTGATGAGTACTTAGAGTTACATAAAAAACATCTTTTTCATACCATAGCTAAAAACCAACGAAACAAGGTCGTAACCTACCCAAGCGATAGAGATATATACAAACTCAACAAGGCTGTTAAAATACTTCTAGATGGTTTTGAAGTGAAGAAAAAAATCAAAACTTCACTCATGAAGCCACAGCAAACACAAAAGCTTGACATTATCAATATAGACAATATTTTAAAAGATTTAGACGATACGGGTTGTGGTGATATCTTTATGTTTATCCACTCTCATAAAGAGTTAGAGAATTACCAAGATTTTAGACTAAAAGAAGAAGCATTTAAACTTTATTTGCAAGTAACTACTCATGAGAAATTGAGTTTTACAAATGAGTTCAATGACTTTGGTATAAAGGTAGCAAAATGGGAATAGATGAAGTATACAAGATTTTAAGTAAGGGTGTGATGGTAAGCATCAACTCCCAAAAGTATTTAAACGAAGCAAAATATTTGATGATAGATGAAAACTTTGATGAGATGAGTACTATACTCAAAAAGTTAGGTTTTACTCTTGTGGGGGAAAATGGATACTTTTTCATAGCCAAAAAAGAAAAACTTAATGACACAGATGTGTCAGCTTTTATGAATACCCACAAAAATATTTTTATAGCTATAGCTATCTTAAAACAGCTTTTTCCCTATGTGGACCGTGGAGATATCATCAAACAAACAGAATTTACACATCTGCTCAAACAAAAAGATGATGTCTCTTTGGAGCAAAAGTTAGAATACCTTTTTGGTACAAAAGATTTACTTGATGCGGTAGAGAAGTTTTTTGATTTGCTTGCAAAACATAATGTTTTTGAGCGAAAAGATAGTGATTCAAAAGATGAGTACTTAGTGCTCTCAGCATTAGAGTACTACATAAAAATCGTTCAAAGCGTAGTGGAAGGTTAGAGATGAACTTAAAGAAAATCATACTGATAAACTCAGCAAATTTTAACTACCTTGAGGTAGATATGTCTAAAGACCTCTTCTTTCTTGGTGACAATGGAAGCGGTAAGACTACTGTAATAAGAGCTATTCACTATCTCTTTAGTGGTGATGTTCGTAATTTAGGCATCCCTACGGATAAAGATGGCTTTAAAGAGTATTACTTTAGATATCAAAACTCCTATATGATATACGAGTTTGAAGATTTTTTCATTTTTATGTACAAGGCAAGTGGTGAAATTGTGAAAATATTTTCTAAGCAAAATCTTGACAATTCTCGCATTATAGATGATGATGGAAACCTTTTAGACCTAAGTGAGATAAAGCGTTACGCCAAAGAGCCAAACCTTAAAAAAACTGTTAAGTCACTGAGTGAGTACAGAGATATCATCTATGGACATGATGCTAAGCATAAGGATTTTTGTTTTACTAAGATAAAAAACAGTGATATTTTCATAGGTCTTTTTAATGAGATATTTAATATTGATAAATCTATCATAGATTCTAAGAGTATTAAAAAGGCTATCCAGACTACGCTTGATTATGAAAAAGAGGTTATTGACTTTAACTATGATGAATATCTACAGCGTATCTATGAGTTTCAGTCAAAGTATAAATTTTTTAGAGAGTTTGAGCGACAAAAAAACTCTATAGATGAAGCATATCTTCTCAAGGGGGAGCTTTTAGAATTAGAGGGTTCACTCAGTGTAACACAAGAGAAGTTGAAGTACCTCTCCCTCAAAGAGGAAGAGTTGTTAAGCATAGCACTTAAACGTGAAGGCGTTATACTCAAAGAACAAGATAAAATCAAAGATGCTAAAAGATTGAGAGAGAAAAAGCTCCATTGTTATGGACAAAAAGCACAGAAAATACTTAACACTTTGAGCTTAGATATAGAGGAGATTAAAAGGCTTAAAGAAAAGTTCTCGAATGAAAATATCTTAAAAAATAAAGACTTAGCAGATAAAAATACACAAATAAAAGAGAGTTTTGATGAGATAAATACAAGCTATGCAAAGCTAAAGTCAGGTTTTGAAGATGCCTTGCAAAATATCGAAAAAGAGATAAAAGACTTAGTGTACAGACGAGACAAGGAACTCTTGCGTGAAGCAGAAGATAAAGAGTTCAATCATAAGCAATCATTGAAAAATGACTTATACACAAAAATATCTAAGCATGAGTTGGAGTTAAAACTTTTTATCCAAAAAGCAGAGTCTGAGATAGCTACACATAGACAAAATATAGATACAAACAACAAAAAAATACTTGATGCTAAGGCAGAAGATGAATTGTTGAGTCGTAAACTAGACGATGATTTACGAATGTTGAAGCTTCACAAAAATGAAGAGATAGCCAAAGAAGAAAACGCTATATCTGTGAAAAACCAAGAGATACTCAAGTTTGAATTTGAGATGAAAAACATCGCAAATAATATCGAAAATCTCAAATACAAACTCACAAGGGACACAAGAGATAAAGAGGAAGAGTATAAAGATGAATATACTAGACTTCAAGAGCAGATAGATACATTTAAAAGTATGATTTACTCAAAAAAAGGCTCCTTTAAAGAGTTTTTAAATGAGGAAGTTGATGGTTGGGAGAGTGAGATTTTCCCTATCCTTGACAGTAAGCTTTTAGAGATGGATATAGCGGATTTAAACCCAACTCTTCATGATGCTAAGAGTCTTTTTGCAATCTCACTTTCGCATGATAAACTTAAAAAGATACTTACCCGTGATGAAGCCCAAGCGCAAATAGACTTAGTGGAACAAAAACAAAAAATTGCTCAAGAGGTCTATGAAGAGAAAATAAAGGTTATAAATCTCACATATGAACAAGATGTAAGAGACTATGAACTACAAAATCAGCTTCATCAAAAAGAGATAGAAGTAAAACTGAGTGAAATACAATCTTGTGAGCAAAACTTACGAGAACTAGAGCATAACTTTTTGCAAAATACTATGGAGCTCAATGCTAGATATAAACAAAATAGTGAGACACTACAAGCAAGTAGTGATACACTAAAAGTTGAAGTTACAAAGCTCACACAAGAGATAGAGGAGATAAACCAAAGTATCGATAAAGAAAAAATGAGTGTAAAACAAATCTCAAACACTCTCAATGCAAAGTATGAAAAAGAGTTAGCATCACTCGCCCAGAGTATTCAAACATGGCTCAGTGAAGAGAGAGACTCCATCGATGCAATGATAAGAGTCAAAGATGCACAAAAGTTTGAAACAACACAAGATGAGCAGATACTACACTTAGAAAAACAGCTTAGCATCAAGCATGAAGAGTTAAAACAAAGTGACAGGGCTGTAGAGTATTTGAAGGAGTTTGCAAAGGTCGAAGGAAAGATATCTTCATTAGATGCGCTTGTGGTAAAACTCCAGAGCATTGAGTTTAAAAGCAAAGAGTTTAAAAGCAGACTCAACCTTAGCATCAAAGTATTTTCTCAAAATGAAAAAGACCTAGTTATAGAAAAAAACCAACTCGCACTTAAGATAAAAAAATATGACGAAGGTCTCTCTCGTTTTGATGAGATGGAACTCTCTCTTGATGATATTAATGAGAAAGTATGTGAAGAGTTTTTAGATGATGTTATCTCACTTTATAACAAACAGCTTACTTCCTATGAGTCTAAAAAAACAAGACTTGGCACCATGCTCTCTCGTATAAATATACTCAAAAATATTCAAGGTGAGATAGATGTAAATTTTGTTGTAGAGGAGTTAGATAGTGACTTTTTTATATCTATTGTGCCAAATATACTCACAAAAATAGATGAGTTAGTAGAGTTTAAAAACAAAACATTAGAAATAGTAAAAGAAAATGGTCACAAAAACTTCGTAAACTTTGTGAACAACTTGCTTCCTACAAAAATGTCTATATTTTCAGACTCTGAAGATAAGTTTTTTACGCAAGTTGCAAGGATAAATAAGAACTTATCTAAGGTTGACTTTGGTGTTATTAAAGATATACAGATAGATACAAAAACAACAGACAAGAAGTCCATAGCAAAGATACTCAAAGACTTAGAAGCAAATGTTTCAAACCTCTCCTCACTGCTTAGTGAAGGCTCACTTTTTTACGATAAAAAAGATGTGATGGATGAACTTAACTCACTTGAAGATAAATTTGCGATGATAAAGGGAGAGTTAAAAGGGAGTGCGATTTCACTTCGTGATACATTAGACTTAAGCCTCTCTTTTAATGAAAATGGTAAACATGTAAGCCAAGTAGCACAACTCAAAAATGAAAGCTCAACAGGTGGAAGCATCTTACTTAAAATTGCCATCGCGATATCTATACTGAAGCTTTTTGTCAAAGAGGATGATACACCGTTTTTCCTCATAGTGGATGAAGTTTCACGTCTTCACAGTGCTAACCAAGAACGCTTACGAGAGTTCGCAAACTCTAAAGGTTTTGGCATAGTGTTTGTAACGCCGGAGCCAACATACTCAAAACCAGACTACATCAAGTACTATAGATTTAAGAAAAATGTTGATGATGAGTTTGAGGCTGTAGAATTAAATGTGTAAGGACAATAATGAATAAAGATTATTTTAACGAAGGACTACTAGGTTTTTTAGATGCCTCACCTACACCTTTTCATGCTACACAAAACATGAGTATGATGCTAAGTAATGCAGGGTTCATAAAACTAGACGAAGCTCAAAAATGGAACTTAGATAAGGGTAAGAAGTACTTTGTTACTCGTAATGATTCTTCTGTTATAGCTTTTACATATCCTCATGATTCTAAGGCTTATACTATGGTTGGTGCACATACAGACTCGCCAAACTTGAAGTTAAAACCAAACCCTGTTATACAAGAACATGGAGTTACAAAACTAGGTGTTGAGCCTTACGGTGGCTTACTTCTTAATCCTTGGTTTGATAGAGATTTATCTCTCGCTGGTCGTGTATCTTACCTTGATGCTAATGATGAGATTCAATCAGTTCTTATTGATGTTAAGAAAAAAATAGCAACAATACCATCGTTAGCAATCCACTTAGACGACAAGGCAAATAAAGACAAAACTATAAACAAACAAACAGATATTACACCTATACTTACTACTTCTGATGACTTTGAATTTGACGAATTTATAAAATGGCAACTCTCCAAGTTAGATATTTTAGATGTAAAAGAACTCTACGCACATGAACTAAGTTTTTACGATACACAAAAGGCTTCTTTTGTTGGACTGAGTGATGACTTTATCTCTAGTGCTAGGCTTGATAACTTGCTCTCTTGCTATGTTGGACTTCTTAGCATCTGCAGTGTTGATGCAGGCAAGCCTATACTTTTCATCGCTAGTGATCATGAAGAGGTAGGCAGTGAGTCGACTAGTGGAGCAGGTGGAAGTTTTCTAGAAAATACACTCCGTAGAATCTATAGTGATTATGATGAGTATATGATGATGCTAAGGAGTTCTCTCTTGATAAGTGCAGATAATGCCCATGCTATTCATCCAAATTTTCCATCTAAACATGACAAAGAACATGCCCCTCACATCAACAAAGGTGTAGTTATAAAAGTAAATGCAAACCAACGTTATGCTTCAAATGCTACAACTATTTCTAAGTTTATGAATATAGCATCAAAGCTCGGTGAACCATATCAGCAGTTTGTGACTAGAAGCGATATGGGTTGTGGTTCAACTATAGGCCCCATAACGGCAACTCGTTTAGGCATAGAAACCTTAGATGTTGGACTTCCAACTTTAGGGATGCACTCTATACGTGAAGTTTGTGGTAGTGATGATGCATACTCTTTATATAAAATTATTTTAGGTTTTTAGGGTGGCTCAAGATATCATTACACAAGAGGAACTCTCCCTTCTTATAGAACAAACATATAAGGTTGAGAGTGAATTCAATGAACTTAAAACCTCTTATGAAAGTCTACAAAATACAGTTGAAGAGGTTGTGGAGTTTTTACCAAATGCAATCTGGGTTTTACATGAGGACAACACAATGTTCTTGCAAAACTCTAAGGCAAGAGAACTATGGAGTCTTTTTAAAAAACTCAAACTTAAAAGTGAAGATTATGAGATAAGTTTTCAAAATAAATCCTACCTAGTAAAAAGCTCTAGATACAAAGATAAAAAGATGCTCTCAGCAACTGACATCACAGAGCAAAAACGAAAAGAAAATCTTGCAACTATGGGACAGATGGCAGCGCACCTCGCTCATGAGATAAGAAACCCTATTGGCTCGATATCTCTTTTAAACTCAACCTTGAAAAAGCGTGTCATTCCTGAAAACATCCCTATAGTTGAAGAGATACAAAAGTCAGTATTTAAGATAGAGCGTATCATAAAAGCTACTCTTATGTTTTCTAGTGGAGTAAAAGCAGATAAAAAAGTTTTTATGTGGAGTACTTTACAAAAAAATCTACTTGAGTCTTGTGGTTACTATGGTTATACGAAAGATATAAGTTTTGAGTGCTTAGATGATGATTTTGAAATAAATGGAGATTTTGATTTATTGGAGATACTTTTTACCAATTTTTTATTTAATGCAATTGACGCAATTGAGCTAGATGAAGAGGAGGAGGGGATTATAAAGATTCGCCATAAAAAAGAAGATAATATGCATAAGTTTTATATATGCGATAGTGGGGTAGCTATTGAAAATAAAAACGACCTATTTGAGGCTTTTAAGTCCACAAAAGTAAAAGGGAATGGACTTGGACTTGTGCTTTGTCGACAAATTGCACAGGCTCATGGTGGTAGTGTAGAACTTTTAGAGAGAACGGAAAAATGCTTTGGAATATATATTGCTTGAAAATGTTAAATTATAATGATGGATATCACTATGCGAGATGAAAAAATAACTTCACTTTTAGAGTATGTAAAGATAGATAAGTTCTATGTTTCTTGTCATTTTAGATGTAATGTGACAAATAAAACAGTCATTTCTACGGTCCCTTTTGAACCTTATGAGGGTAAAATTGAGCTATCATGGCAAGATATTGTTTTTCATCCGATACAATCGTGGGACAGATATTATCACACACCGATAACTATATATAATTCGAGTTGTGAAGATACTATTGTAAAAAAAGCGTTTAAAAAAGTATCTAAGTATTTCAAATGGGATGCAGATACACAAAATTACATCTACATATAAAAGGGTATACAATGTTTAAAGAAAAGATAGAAGTTCCAAGAGCGACTCTTGATTTTTTCAAGTATGAAGAAGATGGACTGACGTGTTATGAGTTTAATGCTACAAAATGTAGCCCACCAGAACCAATGGTAAATGCTATTACAGGGCTAGAGCTACTTCAAGGTGAAAACGATAGACTCGTGGGTATATTTTTTCATGAGCCAGCACCTCTTTATGACAGAATAGGGAGTAAATATGCACATGAAGCTACTGAACTTGAAAATGGTGACTTTAAAATAGTTTTTAAACTAGCATAGTGCTAGTTTAATCTTTAGAGCTACTCTTTATTTTGTAGGGGAAATAATGTTTAAAAGTTTCTATTTAGTTGTTTTTTTAGTGTTTGTATTTGCAGGCTGTTCTACAACACCACCACTTCAACCAATTGATATATATGCTACAAAAGTAACTATTGATTATAATCAAGATATTAAGCCTATCCTTGATAAAAGATGTGTCTCTTGTCACTCTTGTTATAACTCCCCATGTCAGTTGAAGTTGAGCTCTTATGAAGGTCTAGATAGGGGCACATCAAAAGACTTAGTATATCTAGCTGAACGTTTAAGTGCACAAGATTCTAGTAGGCTTTTTATAGATGCTCAAAATACTCAGGAGTGGAGAAAAAAAGGCTTCTCTAGTGTTACATCTTCAGATTCAGTTGATGGAACTAACAATTCTATCATGCTTCAACTTTTAGCACATAAGATGAAAAATCCAAAAAGCATAGGTGAATATCATGCTGAAGAGGATACTACATGTGCAAAAAATGTGCAAGAATTAGCAGACTTTTTAGATAAACACCCTAACCAAGGAATGCCTTATGGTTTTCCTGCTCTATCGCGTAAGGAGTATAATCTTTTAAATCAATGGTTATATCAAGGGGCTAAAGGCCCAATAAAAACTCCAATAGTAAAACTACCGATAATTCAAAGGTTTGAAGATTTTTTAAACGAGAATGATGCTAAGCATAAAATGAGCGCCCGATATATCTATGAACACCTTTTCTTAGCACATCTATCTTTTGACAAAGAGAGTAAAGATTTTTATGAACTTGTGCGTTCCTATACGCCAAGCCCAGAACCGATAGATATAGTAGCAACCCTGCGACCATATGATGACCCTAAAGCAAGTATATTTTACTATAGGTTTAGAAAAATCACTTCTACGATAGTACATAAGACCCATATGGTGTACGACTTAAATGAGGCTAAACTAAAACGATATAAAGAACTTTTTATAGAGCCACAATGGAATGAAAAACCTTATGAAGTAGGCTTTAAAACAAGTTTTAATGCAGAGCCTTTTAAAGTATTTGCGCAGATTCCTGCAAGATCAAGATATCTGTTTTTATTAGATAACTCTGAATATATCATTCGTACATTTATTCGTGGCCCAGTTTGTAAAGGACAGATAGCCCTCAATGTTATTCATGATAACTTTTGGGTGATGTTTATGAATCCTGAGTATGACTTATCGCTTAAAGGTACAGATTTTATCTCTCATGAATATAAAAACCTAAGAATGCCAATAGAAAATGGTAGCGATAGTGGGCTCATAAGTTCATTTAGAGATACTTATATAAACTTGGCTCAGTCATATCAGAAATATAGAAGTGATATATATGACAAGTATTATGAAAATGGTTTAGGTGTAGATAGTGTTTATAAGGGTAATAATCACCGTGATAGTGCACCTTTTTTGACAGTATATCGACATTTTGATAGTGCCTCTGTGCATTTTGGAGCACTAGGAAACTTACCAAGAACGGTATGGTTGATAGACTATCCATTGTTTGAAAGAATCTACTATGCACTAGTGGCAGGTTTTGATATTTATGGAAATGCTGGACATCAAGTAAGTATTAGACGCTATATGAATAGACTTAGAGTTGAAGGTGAAGTAAACTTTCTTAATCTCTTGCCAATAAAAGAAAGACAAGATATATTTAACTCATGGTATATAGGCTCTCAAGATGATGAAATTGCATATTTTTCTAAAAGAGATGCTGATTTTCATTATAAAAAACTTAATGCAAAGCGAGAACTTATTGATACTATAGTGAAGCAACATTTGCAAAAATCATATAACATCAAGTTTGATAGTGTAAATTACTACACTGAAGATGAACGACCAACTGTGTTGCCTAATGAGTTTAAAGAAAATAAGGATTATGTAAAGGCTTTTCGCTCATTGTCTAGAGAGGGTACAGGTTTTATTAAACATGCAAATGGAGTAAACTCTAATCTCGCATATTTAAGAATAAAAGTTCCAAATGCTAAAGATATAGTAGTTTCCATGGTAATAAACAGATGGCATAACAATGTATCATTTATGTTCGATGAAGAGAGTAGATTAGACCCTTCTAAGGATAAAATAGACTTTATTCAAGGATTTGTAGGCTCCTACCCAAACTACTTTTTTGTCGTACAACCCCAATGATTCCATACCAAATTAGACAACAAGCTTGATTGCTCTATAATTAGGTACTTTAAAGCGAAAAAGTCACACTTAAAACTTTCACCTATCAGGTGTAACTTTTTCCAAAACGAGAGAAT
>Ga0256840_1002392_pt1 | contig 16549 bp, 10 predicted proteins | sample 355202metaG_FD_185969 | JGI IMG/M metagenome (GOLD analysis project Ga0256840, IMG submission 185969) | Hydrothermal vent microbial communities from Mid Atlantic Ridge, Atlantic Ocean - 355-202 | ecosystem: Environmental > Aquatic > Marine > Hydrothermal vents | place: Atlantic Ocean: Mid... | reverse complement strand
TAAAGAAATTGAAATTTTAAAATTTGAATTGCCGGAATTAATTATCCGTGTTAAATGCGGAAAAGGCACCTATATTCGTGCTTTGGCGCGTGATATCGGTGTACGTTTAAATTCCGGAGCTTATTTAAAATCGCTTCGGCGAACAAAAATCGGTGATTTTTCGGTGGATGAAGCCATATCGGTGAATGATTTCAAAGAACAATTGAATAAAGAACTTTTGCTAGCTGATAATAAAGAATAATTATTTAACATTTAAATTTATACTCATGCAAGACTTGCTTAACATATCTGTAAAAAGTTTGTTATTTAAGGAGCTTACATGATGTAATTAATAATAATAAAAAGGAAATATCATGAAATTGTCAAAATTCAAATTTGACCTGCCAAAAGAGTTAATTGCCACACATCCGGCAAAGGAAAGAGATGAATCGCGCTTAATGGTTTTACACAGAAAAACCGGAAAAATTGAGCATAAAATTTTTAAAGATATACTTGAATATTTTGACGATAAAGATGTTTTTGTATTTAACGATACAAAAGTTTTTCCGGCACGATTATATGGAAATAAAGAAAAAACGGGTGCTAAAATCGAAGTTTTCTTGTTAAGAGAACTGAACCAAGATCAACGTTTATGGGATGTTTTAGTAGATCCTGCACGAAAAATAAGAATTGGTAATAAATTATATTTCGGAGAAAACGATTTATTGGTTGCCGAAGTGATTGACAATACTACCTCACGCGGAAGAACTTTGCGCTTTTTGTATGACGGACCTTATGATGAGTTTAAAAAAGTACTCTATGAATTAGGAGAAACCCCTTTGCCAAAATTTATTGAACGAGAAGTTGAACCCGAAGACAGTGAAAGATATCAAACAATTTTTGCCAAACATATTGGCGCTGTTGCTGCTCCTACAGCAGGAATGCATTTTAGCAAACAACTTATGAAACGCCTTGAAATCAAAGGTGTTGAATTTGGATTTGTTACGCTTCATGCCGGACTTGGTAATTTCAGGGGGGTAGATGTTGAAGATTTGACCAAGCACAAAATGGATTCGGAAGAAATATATATACCCGATGAAACCGTTGATTTGGTAAATAATGCAAAAACGCATAAAAGACAAGTTTGTGCGGTAGGTACAACCGTAATTCGTACGCTGGAAAGCTCTGTTTCTACTCAAGGAGAACTAAAACCCTTTAAAGGCTGGACCAATAAATTTATTTTCCCGCCTTATGAGTTTAGTGTACCTACAAGTATGGTTACAAATTTTCATTTACCCTTGACTACTTTGGTAATGACTTCGGCAGCTTTTGCCGGATACGACTTTTTGTTTGAAGCTTACGAAGTAGCCAAAAAAGAAGGTTATCGATTTGGAACTTATGGCGATGCTATGTTGATTCTGTAGCTTGTTTTTAGAAATATAAGACAAGCCCCGACCTATAAGTCGGGGCTTTTTATTTCACTCTTTATCAGGCGGCTATAAAAAAGTAAGGCGCCGGTTAAAAAACAGATACCTATTTGCAATGAATGTAGAATATAAGTAAATATAAAATAGCTTCAAATTGTTACCGGTCGCCGGTTATCGGTAACTTGTCCCCGGTAGCTGATAACTAATCGGTAAAAAAATAAAATATCTGTATAAATCAGTGTTTGCGTGTGATAAAACTTTTGCCATAGGCAAAACCATGTCCGACTACCGGCGGATTAGTGTATTTTGTGCTAAAAAATAAAACATCGAAGATGTTTAATACATCTGTGTAAATCAGTGTTAATCCGCGGATTACACATTTGCCTAAAGCAAACTTAGTATCCTTATTTATGTTTAAAACAAAAACATCGAAGATGTATAAAGCTTGTCCGACTACCGATGCAAACCCTGTTTTTTTTCGGTAAAATAGTGGTAGAACTATTTTAAACCATAGCCAAAAGCAACAAAGCTTGCTATTCCAAAGGTAGTTTATATCTTCTTTTTTTATCAAAACAATAAAAAGCATTAGCTACTGCCGCTGCCGTAGGCACTAAACCTATTTCACCAATGCCTTTAGCACCGTAAGGACCAACAGGGTCTTTTACTTCAACTCCTTTAACAATAATTTCAGGGGTTTCATGAGCACGCAGCACCCCGAGCTTTCGCATTTTATCGTGGACAAGAAAGCCGTCTTTCATCGGTAGATTTTCACGTAAAGCATATCCCAAGCCCATGTGTACACCGCCTTCAATTTGCCCTTCAAAAAGCATGGGGTTCATTATTTTTCCGGCATCGTGTGCGGCAATCATTTTTTCAATATCACCCTTTTCATTTAAAATACAAACTTGCGCAGCATAACCATAAGAATAGTGCGTAATTTGTTCGTCCACATCGCTACCGGGTTTGGTAGTCCAATCACAAATATAAGCTCCTTTGTAGGTTTTTCCTTTAAGTTCGGATAAAGATTTACTACGTAAATCTTCTTTTAAATTTTTAGCTGCATTTATAACCGCTAAACCAACCAAAGCCGTAGCTCGCGATGATGTGGTCATGCCTGTTTTTATTTGAGCTTCGGAATCTACTACTACTTCAATAATATCGGGTGATATACCGGTTTCTTCGCAAAGCGTTTGCAGTGCCATATTATGTACCCCCTGCCCCATTTCTGTCCAACCATGGTGCAGGCGAATATGTTTTTCGGAAATAATTTCAATTTTTACTTTTGATTCATCAATCATACCGTTTCCTACACCTGAATTTTTTATGGCACAAGCCAATCCGGCGTATTTGGCATTATAAAAATCTTCTTTAACAGCTTCTAAACATGCTTTAACTCCAACACCATACAATTTTTGACCGGTAGATGTACTTAAACCATCGCTTAAAGCATTTTTGTAGCGAAATTCCCAACGGTCAAAACCGGCTTGTTCGCAAATATCATCGATGCAACTTTCCAGAGCAAAAGCCACTTGATTTGCTCCAAAACCACGCATAGCACCGCTTGGAATGTTGTTGGTATAAACGGTTTTGGCTTCAATATCTACCTCAGGAATATAATAAGCACCGGCTGCATGACCTGCCACACGCTCCAATACTTTCATCCCTACCGATGCATAAGCTCCCGTATCGCCTACTGCCCGTAATTTTAAAGCCGTGAGTTTTCCGTTTTTATCGGCTGCAAGCGTAATATCCATAAAAACAGGGTGTCGTTTCGGGTGTAAGCGTATGGACTCTTCGCGTGTGAGTGTTAATTTAACCGGTTTTTGCAACAACCAGGCAAACAATGCCGTATGTCCCTGTATGCTTAAATCTTCCTTTCCGCCAAAACCGCCCCCGTTGGGAACCAATTCAACATGTACCTTTTCTTCGGGTAAATTAAGTATTTCGGCAATTTGTCTCCGGTCTTCATATATACCTTGAGATTGACTATATAGTTTTATTCCACCGGATATGGGCAAAGCAACTGCACTTTCTTTTTCCAGAAAAGCATGTTCAATACGCTGTGTTTGATAATTTCCATGAGAAATGTATGCTGCATTTTTTAATGCATTTTCCACATCACCAATGGTAAATTGTGTAGTATCAAAATTATTGGGTCTTTCGGGATGAACACGTGCACCTTCAATTGCCTCAAACGGATTTGTAAGCGGTTTGAATACTTCGTATTCAACTTGAATCAGCTCAATGGCTTTTCGTGCAATTTCTTCATTTTCGGCTACAACTCCGGCAAGTACATCGCCAATATAATGCGTGGTTTCGCCTTCGTCAATCATCACCGACCAATCACGGATAATTAAACCTACTTTTTTTGTGCCCGGAATGTCTTTTGCCGTAAAAATACGATGCACTCCTTTTAAGTTTTCCGCTTCCGATGTATCAATTTTTAAAATTTTTGCTTTCGGGTAATCGCTAAACTTCAGAGCGGCGAACAACATCCCGTTAAGGAAAATATCATCGGTAAAATTACGTTTTCCTATTGCTGTTTCGTAAGCCATGTATTTGGGATGCGAACTACCGATTTTGCCGTCTGTTTTTCTTAATTCAAGTTTTTTGCCTTGAGTAATAGCTTCTGCAGCAGATAAAATTCCCTTTTCAATTTTTTTGTAGCCGGTACAGCGGCATAAATGGGCTTTAAGTGCTTTACGTACTTCTTCGATACTCGGATTAGGGTTTTCCTGTAATAAAACTTTGGTGCGACTGATAAAACCCGGAGTACAAAACCCACACTGAACAGCTCCTTCGTTTACAAATGCTTTTGCTATAGTATCCAAAACATATTCGGGAAAGCCTTCGGGGGTGAAAATTTCTGCATTTTCTAATGTGCTGATTTTTGTTAAGCATGCTAATTTTGCTTTTCCGTTTATCTCAACAGTGCAAGCTCCACAAGCTCCTTGTCCTGAACAGCCGTCTTTTACAGCAGTGAGTTTTATATCTTTACGTAAAAAACTCAATAATTTTTGCTCAGGATTACCTGAGTATTCAATATTTTTTCCGTTGATAGAGAATTTTATCATAATAAAATGTTTTGTTCGCGTATTTTGCTATAAAATTAAGAAATATTTTTTAAGGGAACTTTATAAACTCCCTTAAACTACAGTGTGCGTGCACAAATATCTGGTTAAAAGCACATTAAAACAAAATTATTTCATGATTAATTTGCAAGGGGCACACCAATTAACAGCCTGAACAATAGATGTTTGATATTAGGAAAAACAAAAAACCGCAAACTATGTTTGCGGTTTTTTATCGCTCAATTTAGCTTAAAGCAATACCTACTTTTTATTTTTGTGCAAGCTCAACGGGTTCTGTTTTCCAATCTTCAGGAATATCAGCGGTTAATGATTTTAAGAAAGTTACAATATCATTTATCTGCTCATCGTTTAAATCTTTATTTAATTCTAATTTTGCCATAATTTTAACAGCCTCGCCTAAGTCGGCAACCGAACCGTCGTGAAAATACGGATGTGTTTTTTCTATATTGCGTAAAATCGGCACTTTGAACATAAATTTGTCTGCTTCTTTTTGGGTTACATCAAAGCGACCGTTATCAATAGTTTTTGATTTAGTCAATTCGGCATAATCGCCAAACAAGCCAAATTTTTGATACATGGTACCGCCTAAATTTTCACCAATATGACAAGTAGTACAACCAATTTCCATAAAAGTTTTTAAGCCCTTTTGTTCTTGTTCGGTCAAGGCATCTTCTTTACCAGCCAAAAACTCATCAAAGCGCGTAGGGGTAATAAGCGTACGCTCAAAAGCACCGATGGCTTTTTTCAAATTATCATAGTTAATCGGGTTTTCCTCATTTGGAAAAGCAGCTTTAAATAGTTGCTGATACATTTCAGCTTTTAAAAGGCGCTCAATTACAAATTTTTCATCGGGCATAGCCATTTCAGCGGGATTTAATACCGGCCCACCGGCTTGGGCTTCTACATCTGGTTCACGCCCATCCCAAAATTGTCTGAATTGTAATGCTGAATTATATACCGTTGGCGAATTACGGGTTCCGGGTTTACCATTATCTCCGGGAGAAGTAGGCAAATTATCAACACCATAAGTAGCCAAATTATGACAAGTGTTACAACTTTGCGTTTCATTTTTTGATAATCTCTTGTCAAAATACAGCACTTTACCCAATTTCACTTTTTCATCGGTAATTTTATTATCCGGATTTTCAGCAGTTTTGGGCAGTGCTTTAAAAAAAACTTTAGCTCTTGTCAATAACTCACTTTCGGTAATGGTGTTTTCCTTGTTCGTTTGTTCATCATTAGTATTCCCTGTTGAACAAGCCCAAGAAAACAATGCTAATAGGCTAATCAGTACGGTAATTTTCTTCATAGTGCAAAAATTTAAGTTAATTAATTATTAAATGTGTTTTAAAAATATAGATTTTAATATAGGGTTTTTCTTTCTTAATTTGTATAATATCTATAATATTGTAAATAATTATTTACCTTTAAACGAAAATAGTTTCGCCCAAAAATAAATAATATCAAGGAAAGTTTTTTATTTTTATCCGAATAATTCCAAAATTAATTATTAAGCCTATTTAAAATTGCCAGAAACAAACAAAAATATAGAAGCGGAAGACATTAAGATAAAAAAAAAGCCAAAAGCAAAAAAAAGAAAGCGACTAAAAAAAAGTATCTATACTTTGATAATTTTAATAGTTGTGGTTGATTTTTTCTTATACTTTTTTGCTACTCCGGTGTTTAAAACTTATATCCAAAACAAGGTTCTAGAAAAAACACATGGTTTATATCAAATTGATTTTGATAAAATCCGTTTTGAATTAAGCCAAAGGCATATTAAACTCACTAATTTTAAGCTTAGTGCAGACACTTTAGTATATCAGCAGCTTTTAGATAAAGGTTTAGAAAATACTGCTGTTTACGACATAAAAGTTCGCTCAATAGAATTTTGGGGTACAAGTTTTTACAAACTTTTTTTCAAACAACATTTAAAAGTCAAAGAATTTTTCATAGATAATCCGGTAATAAAATTAAAAAAATCGCCGGATGATAACCAACAAAAAACGGTAAGTAGAGATTTTATACATCAGGATTTATACCCATCAATAAATAAATACGTAGATATTTTAGAGGTAAAATACATAAATGTAGAAAATGGACAATTCCATTTAAGATTATCAAAAGACAGTAGCAGCAAAACAAGCCATTTTGGACTAATTTCGGTAAAGCTATATGATTTTTATCTGGATGAGGAAGTTTATAAACATTCAAAAAAACTGTTTTATTCAAATGATATACAAATATCTATTAATAATTATCGTATCCGTTTAGCGGATGGAATTCATAACTTTTATGCAAAAAATATTTATATATCCACAAAAGAATCGCTTTTAAAAGCAAAATCTGTACGCATTTTACCGGTTTCTAAAAATGCAAATATTGATTCCGTGAAAATATCAGGCTACTATTATTTTACATCACCCGAAGTTCATTTTCATAATTTTAATATTTCAAATTTATATTTTAATAAAAATATTGAGATTCAGAATATTATAATTGATGCCCCAAAAATAAAATTGCTTGATATTGAAAAAAGCAGGTTTAAGAAAAACAAAATAGTTAGCGAAAATAAACAAAACACAATAAAACTTGATTTTTATAAACTTATAAAAGGTAGTTTAAATTCAGTCTCTATTAAAACATTAGACCTCAATCATGCAGAATTGGAACTTATTCATCAAAAAAACTTTAATAAGCCGGCTTATCATATTAAAGATTTTAACTTAAGCCTACTGGATTTTCTATTGAACAAACATTCGGGAGAAGACCCTGAGCGGATTTTATATTCAAAAAATATAAGACTTAATTTAAACGACTTTAAAGCAAATATTATTGATAAAACGCATACTCTACAAGCAAAGCAAATAAATATTCATACCGATACCAAAAGCCTGTACATTAAAAACTTAAGTATTCATCCTACACAAAACACAAGCCTGTTAAAACAAAAGATGAATTTTGATATAAGTGATATAAAGTTAAGCGGTACAGACTTTTATCGATTAATGAAGAATAGAGAACTCATTATACAAAAAATGGTAATGGGTAAATCAAACATTAATTTACAAATATTAAAAAAAGAGAATAAAAAACAGGAAAACTTTATTTCCAAATTAACAGGTGCATTCTTAAAAAGGCTAAGTATCAATAAAATACAGTTAAAAAACTCTGATTTCAATATTGTAACTTATCAAAACGATAGTATATTGGGTAGCTATTCCGGAAAAGTAAACTTTGATTTACGATATCTGAATTTTTTTAACGGACAAAATAGTTTTGAAAAAATGTTTTCGCTTTATGCTTATAAAATTTTATTGAATAATTATAAGCAACAAATGACCGACAGGGTTCATATTATTGATGCTCAAAGTATTTATATTTCAAATGCCGATTCGCTCATTCAAATTAATGATTTGGAAATTCACCCCCGCATAAGAGTTTATAAGGAGCTTAAAAACTTTGGGAAAGCAGATATTATTGATTTGAGCATTAAAAAAACAAGCATTAACGGAATAGATATTCAAGGATTTTTATTGCAAAAAAACTTATCCATCGAGCAAATTAACATTAATCAACCCTTATTTAAAATACTGCATTTTAAGGATATTGTAGAAAATAGTTTGGACAATTTATCAAAGCTTTCTATTGATACTCAAAGCACAAGAGCCGGAGACAGCATCATAGTTCCAAAAACTTTTAATGTTTTATTATCTAAATATTTTAAGAATTTAAGCGTAAAAAACTTAAATATCAATAAAGGTATTTTTCTATTTTCAAAATCAGATAGCCTTAATAATGAAAAAATTAACACTAGAGGAAGACTGTCTTTAAAATTAGACAATTTGAATTATAACTATTTTGCCGATAGTTTAAATTACGGAAAAGTTACAAGCAGAAACCTAAATATTCATATTACTGATTTTTACAGGCATTTAATTCAACAACCCTACCTAATCAAAGCCAAAAATATTGAATTTTCGCAAAAAGACAGTCTTTTTAGTGCTGAAATTGTACGTTGGTTTCCCGATAAACACTCAGCTGATAGCCTCTTTGGAAAAAATATTATCACCGCTTACAGTCCTGAAATTTCATTTAGTGGAATTGATTTAAACAAGTTTTCAAATACAAATATTCTTAACTTAGGACTTTTACGTATTAAAGACCCTTCAATTTCAGTTATAAAGAATAAAGACTACCGTAAAAAAACACAAATTGTCAACTCTAAAAATAATACTTTTGCTTTGGAAAAAATTATTACCGACAGTATCATTATTTCAGGTGGTTCTTTTGGTGTTTTAATTAATAAAAATAAGATTGAAGAAAAATTATTAAATACTGATTTTAATATAAATTTTTCTAAAGTTCAAATAGATACTTCCTTTTTAAAAGAACCCCGTAAGCAATTAAAAAATGTTGCAGCAATTATACATCTAAAAAACTTCAAATACCAAAGCCCTGATAAAAAGTTGAATTTCGATTTCAATCATTTCTATCTTAATTCTGCAAAAAAGATTGTTTTGTTTGATAATCTGTTGTATTACACGAATAAAACTAATAACAAGGAAAATTTATTTGAATCTGTTTTTGTTCCTGCCATGCAAATGAAAAATTTTTCTTATGGTGATTTACTTTTAAATCAATTAGTTGCCGATAGTTTACAAATTATTGAACCCTATTTTGTATTAATCAATAAAGAAAAAAAGAAAAAAATTAATCCTTTTGAAATAAACCTGTATGAAAAAACAAAGAAAGTTTTTAAAAAAATCGATTTAAGTTATATTGATATTATAAATGCAGCACTCAAAATAAAAAACAAAGGCAATATCAGTAAGCCGATTACAAATTATGCAAATATTTACGGTTCAATCAGTAACTTGTTCATTGATTCATTACACACCAACGATAAAAATAAATTTTTCAATACTTCGGATATCTCGTTTTTAATGAAAAATTATTCTACAACAATAAACAAAGGATTTTATCAAGTGGATATTGGCGAAATGGGCTTCTCAACAGGGCAACAAAAAATATTTGCAAAAGCAGTGGTGATGAATCCGGTATCCTCGCGTGAGGAATTAGCCAAAAAAGCAAAAACCGAAGTAAAACTATTGTATATTGACGCACCGGAAATCAACATAAATAAGCCTGATTTTAAATCGTTTATAACCGACAAAAAGATAATAGCACAAAGTATTGATTTTATTGATTTAAAACTTCATTCATATAAAAACAAACACTTCCCTTTAGATTCAAGCATTAAATCAGCCTTACCATTTGAAGATTTAAAACAAATGAAAACCTATATTAAAATTGATACGTTAAATGTCCGGGATTTTTATGTTGGAATAGAACTTCTTGGTGAAAACTCTACCCATAGCAGCTATTTAGACATCACCGATATCAACGGAAGCATTACCAATATTACCAATGATAAAAATTTAATAGATAGTGGTTTAGTCTCAAAAATGATTGCACATGGTAAGTTTATGGACGAAGGCATCTTAACCGCTTCATTTCGTTTTCCGTTAAACTCAGAAACTGGTGAATATTATTACGGAGGAAAACTTACACGTATGAAAATGGAACTGTTTAACCCGCTGTTAGAAAATTTGTATTTTGTTTCTATTCGCGATGGTGTAATTGACAGTTTAAAATTTAATATAAGCGCAAATGATGATTATGCCGTAGGAAATATGAAATTTGTATATCATAATTTAAAATTTGACATTCATAATAAGAAAAAAACAGACTCATTAATTGTCAATAAACGCGGATTTGTATCAATGCTGGCAAACTCCATTGTTAAAAACGATAACCCAAAACATAAAAAAGGCAGAATAAAACCGGCTAGAATATATTACGAACGGGATATTTACCGTTCTGTTTTTCATTATTGGGCAATTACTGCACTAAGCGGCATAAAAACAACCATGGGATTTAAATCAAAAGAGCTCAAAGAACGCTTAAAATGGGAAAAAATTTATGAAAGGAACAAACGGGTTTTTGCAAAAAAAGAAAAGAAAATCAGCAGAAAAGAAAAACGTAAAAACCGTAAAGAAATAAACAAAGACCTTAAAGCCGATTTAAGACGCGAAGAAAAAGAAAAAAAGAAACAAAAAGATTGATAACTGGAACTTATCGTTTAACTTTTTTAATCCGCAAAATTCATCACTTTATTACTTTTTTTTAAAACCTAAATTTGGGGAAGTTTGAAATTATCTTTATTCATCTTCTGCGCTTCAAAACCCTTGAAATACTAAGGTTTTCCTGCGGGTTCAGAAAACTTGCATCGAAACAAAGCTAATTCCATGAATTTTTGCGGTTAATTCTTGTACAAACCGACTGTTGTGATTTTTCATAAATTTTTATTTCCATTTTCATCAGGAATGCTACCTTTGTACTTAATTATGCAATTATTAAAAATAGATTATGCAAGAATACACCGTAGTTGGAATTATGTCGGGAACTTCCTTAGACGGGCTCGACATTGCACTTTGTCATTTTAAAGTAAATAATGATGATTGGAACTTTAAAATATTGAAAGCCAAAACTTATGATTATGATGAAGCGTGGAAAAATCGCCTGTTAAATGCCGATAAACTAAACGGTTTTGAATTAATAAAATTACATAAAGAATTTGGCAAATTTATAGGAAACAGTGTAAACCGCTTTTTAACCGGCGTGATTCAACGAACCGATTTAATTGGCTCGCACGGGCACACGGTATTTCATCTTCCTGAACAGCAAATTAATTTCCAGTTAGGCGATGGTGCCATGATTGCTGCAACTACAGGAATTAATACCGTTTCTGATTTTCGCACCCTTGATATAGCCCTGAACGGACAAGGTGCACCATTGGTTCCCATAGGTGATTATTTTTTATTTAATAAATACGATTTTTGTATTAATCTTGGCGGTTTTGCAAACATCTCTTTTATTGATGAAAACAATAAACAAATTGCTTATGATATTTGCCCTACGAACATTGTCCTTAACGAATTGGCGCAAACCAAAGGCTTAGAGTATGACAAAAACGGCGAATTAGGAAAAAAAGGCAAGATTAATAAAGATTTATTATATGAGTTGAATAATTTAAATTTCTTTAAACAAAACCCGCCAAAATCACTCGGTAAAGAGTGGATCGATGATACAGTAAAACCTTTGCTTGACAAATACAAAATTCCGCTTGAAGACAAAATGCGTACATTTTATGAGCATGCATCAGAGCAAATAGCCAATAGTATTAACAACAATATTAAATACCGGCAAGATGATAAAAAAAGCTCAGTTTTATTTACCGGAGGCGGTACACACAACGAGTTTTTAATGGAATTAATCAAAAATAAAAGTAAAGCATCGGTAATTATTCCTGCAAAAGAGATTATTGATTATAAAGAGGCTTTAATTTTTGCTTTTCTCGCGGTTTTACGATTAAGAAGACAAATAAACTGTTTATCTTCGGTTACCGGCTCAAAAGCAGATAATAGCGGAGGCACTGTACATAGAGTTCGGTAAATTAATTACTAAACTTCAAATCGTCCATTAGGACATTTGAACGTTTAGAAACAATATTCACTAATTAAACAATCAACAAATTATCCGGTAAAATTAGTATATTTGTTTTTTAAATTTTATAGATAAACAATGAGTGCAGGCATACTTAGTCATAGCAGAATGGATGAAATTGTCATCAATATTGACCCTGATGATTTTGCCAAAGAATTTTTCAAAAAAGTAGATACCCGCCTGCAAGAATCTTATGTATTCAAGCGCAATATTTATGATAAGCGAATTGATTTTAAAGGAAGCGTATTTCGTTGGGCATGGAACAGTTGGAACTTATTTAATACCATTACCGAAGGTGAAATAGAATTTGAAACACAAGGCGAACACACTTTCATCAACCACAAAATATATTTTACCGAAATTTTTACCATTGCCTTTATATTTACAATTATTCCACTATCTATTGATGTTGGTGCAGGCTGGCGTATATTTGTGTTATTGCTTATTTGGCTGTCTTATCTTGCCGCTTATCTAATTTCGGTATATCGTTTTAATAGTTTTATTGCAGAAATGCTTATTGAGACCAATAAAGATGCCCGCTATGAATTTGAAGATGATAAATTTGAAGAAGACGAATTTGGAAAAGAATTTGGTTTAGGCTAAAAAAAATAAGGGAATTGAATAATTCAAAACCCTTAACTTGATGGACTTGCTTTATCGGGATTATTATTTATGCTGAGATAGCAAATTTTTCGTTAAATTTATTTACTTTTCGCTCTTTTATCAACCATTTTTCAGCTTCTCCGTGACTTTTAAAGTTTTTCATTTCCACTTTTTTCAACTCGGAATTATAAAGCAATTGATCAAAAAGCACTTTCGTAATTTTGTCATTACTCTTAATATAAGCAAATTTTTCAATTCCGGCACTTAACATTACCGCATGTATATTGTGATAAAACAAATATTCCTCACCCCAAATACGCGAATAAACCATATCCTCAAAATTGCTGAATACATATTTAGGTCGATATTTTTTCATTGCTTCTGCAATCAACATAAAGCGGCGTGCAATATTCTCATTTAATAAACGAGCACTAGCTTTTCTCCATTCAATAGTCATTTCTAAATGTTTTTTATCGTATTGAACGGTCAAATATTCATCAATATATACCAGCATTTTCATAATCCTTATTTTTAATTTGTAAAAAGTGTTTTCAAGAGCACCTGTTTTTTTAGATGCGTTTACTAATAGTACACTCTTAAACGAGTTTTCCCTACCTGAAAATGTATAAATTTTTATTTCTTTGCTAAAAGTAGCTGATTTAATGATGAAAAGACAGTTTTTTATGATGAATAAAATTGATTATTTTGAAAAATTTATTGTGTGATTTAAGCGTTTAATTTCTTCTCAAATAAACCCTCTTTATTTTCTTTAAACCCAATTTTTTTTAGATATTTTTGATGGGCTTTACTTGGAGCATCGGCAATTACCTTTTTAATACCTTTTTCTAAAAAATAAGTACGTAAACGATGATATATAAATTTTCCGTTTTTAAAATCACGATATTCAGGAATTACATAATCCAGACCAACTTTTAGCGTATCATCACCTTCTTTATGCGCTAAAAAAATACCCGCGACTGCCATATTACGTAATACAAAAAAACTCAAAGTATTCATTTCGGGTTTGTATGAAAAACCCGGGAAAAATTTATGTATCTCTGTTTTATGAAATTCTAAAAATTTAAGTAAATAGCGATTATCTTCACGCACTTCAAGTGTATCAAAAAGCTCTTTTTTTGCATAAATGCGCCACAGGTAATATATATCAACCGAAACAATAAAGCCATTGAGCACACCCACTGGAATGGCACCAATCAAAAAACCGTAAATTGAAAAAGTTAAAGCACCTGCCAAATTCACCCAACGGAACTTTACAATTGAATTTAAAGTCATTGAAAAAGCAATAATTATCGAGGCTACATAGCCCATTATTTGAAGTATATCCATAATCGTAATTTTTAAAACTAAATTAAGCGGCAAAGGTAAAAAAACATAAAGAATATTTTGCACCTGAAAATAAATCCGTAAATTTAGATTAAATTAACACCCCAAAATCATGAAAAAAATACAATTATTAATGTTTATCATTCTATTGATGATGGTACAATGTTCCGGACAAAATCATAAATCGCTTACAGAAAAAGCTGAAAACGGCGATGCCGAAGCTCAATTCAAATTAGCAAACATGTATTCGCAAGGCGATAGCGTAGCTAAAGACAAAGAAAAAGCAATATACTGGATGCAGAAAAGTGCCGAAAACAATTATCCCGAAGCGCAATTTGATATCGGACTGGCTTATTACGATGGAGTTGGTGTTGAAAAAGACCAACCAAAAGCCTTAGAATGGTTTAAAAAAAGTGCAGAAAACGGTTTTGCACAGGCACAATATAATCTTGGTGTAATGTATCAAAAAGGCTATGTACTTGATGTGGATTATAAAAAAGCCGCACAGTGGTATCAAAAAGCTGCAGAACAAGGACATATAAATGCACAGTATAATTTGGCTTTATTATATTACTATGGAACCGGCGTAGAAAAAAACCTCGAACAATCAAAAAAATGGTTTCAAAAAGCAGCCGACCAAGGAAGCATTGATGCAAAGCAAAATATTGAAATTATTAATAAAGAAGAAAAAAGCCGCAGCCCCGAAAAAATTGAAAATTTTAAAAAGACCAAACAAAAAGCTGAAAATGGCGATGCCGAAGCACAATATCAATTAGGGATAATGTATGCTCAAGGCGAGGGAACAAACAAAAATCCGGAACAAGCATTAATTTGGATAGAAAAAAGTGCAGCGCAAAATAATCCTAAAGCACAATATTTTATCGGAATAATGTATTATACCGGAAATGGAAAAGATGTAAATAAACAAAAAGCAGCAAACTGGTTTGAAAAAAGTGCCAAACAAGGAAATCCTGATGCACAATTTCAGTTAGCCATAATGAATTACTCAGGAGACGGAATAGAAAAAAATCAAAAAAAAGCTTTTGAATGGTTTAAAAAAAGCGCTACACAAGGAAATACTGATGCACAATATAATATCGGCTGGATGTACTACAAAGGCGAAGGAGTAAAACAAGACAAACATCAGGCAGCTATTTGGGTAAAAAAAGCTATGGACAAGGGCAATACCAAAGCAAAATCGGTTTGGCAACAATTTGAGCTAAGTAAATATTTATAAAATCAACTCAGTTTAAGCATTGTTCCACCTAAATTGAGCGATTATGTACAAAAAGAAGTGCCAAGATATTGAGAATAAAAAGTTTAGAAAAAAAGTAAGAATACCTTTAGGTATTTGAGCCTTTTTTTGTAAATCTTTTTAACTCAATAGATTGGTGCTTATTGAAGTAGATAATCGCTCAATTTAGGTTCCATTCAAATCGTATGCTGTACTATTTTACTCAATTGCAGCAATACCAATCATTTAACATTTTTTAACACAATAAGTGGTGAAAATCAGCGTTTTTGAAGCAACCGGATTGCCTGGTTTCGCATCCTGATAATGAGTAATTTTTTAGGCTGTATTAACAGAATGATGTTTTAATCTGAAAATGTAACATATGCTTATTTCATCCGTACCCGATATTCTTACCAGGATGTTCCCTTCGCTCGTTTGGAAAGTGAATGAAACACAAAAAGTTATTTACCTTACTTTTGACGATGGTCCTATACCGGAAACTACCGAATGGATTTTAAATACTTTAAAACAATTTAATGCCAAAGCAACTTTTTTTTGTGTAGGCGAAAATGTTCAAAAACACCCCGAATTGTTTGATAAAATATTAGATGACGGACATTTGGTCGGTAATCATACTTATAATCATTTAAACGGTTGGAATACCAATGTAGATGAATACATCGAGAATGTGGAAAAAGCAGCAAAGCTTATCAAATCCAATCTTTTTCGTCCACCACGTGGTATGATACGTATTGAGCAAGCAAAAAAGATATTGGAAAAATATCATATTGTAATGTGGAATGTGCTCAGTGTTGATTATGATAAAGATGTTAGTCCACAACAATGTTTAAAAAATGTAAGTTCAAATGCAAAAAAAGGTTCTATAATAGTATTTCACGACTCAATTAAAGCACGCAAAAATATGATGTATGCATTACCTAAAACGTTGGAATACTATGCCGAAAAAGGCTACCGCTTTGCCACATTAAATTTTGCCAATATCAAAGAAAGTCAACCAAGTAAAGTAGAGCTTGCTCTTGCCTATGCTTTTTCTCGATAAAAAAGCAGAAAATAAATTTTTCATAAAAAAAGACCAATTGATTTTTATACTTGTTAAAGATAATTGATTATATTTGTAGTAAGTTAAATCTTAAAATTAAACAATTATGGAAAATGGAACAGGTAAAATAATTGCCGCCTTTTTGGCAGGTGCAGCAGCAGGTGCAAGTTTAGGTTTATTATTAGCACCGGATAAAGGTGAAGAAACCCGTCAAAAATTAAAAGAAACTTTTGACGAACTT
>Ga0256840_1002389_pt1 | contig 16573 bp, 19 predicted proteins | sample 355202metaG_FD_185969 | JGI IMG/M metagenome (GOLD analysis project Ga0256840, IMG submission 185969) | Hydrothermal vent microbial communities from Mid Atlantic Ridge, Atlantic Ocean - 355-202 | ecosystem: Environmental > Aquatic > Marine > Hydrothermal vents | place: Atlantic Ocean: Mid... | reverse complement strand
TTAGAAATTAGAAATTAGAAATTAGAAATTAGAAATTAGAAATTTTAGTTTAAGAAACTTAAAATAGATAAAGATTTGTGATTAGTTGTGCTTAGATTTTGAAGTTTGGGCAAGAGAGTTTACGTCAAGTAAATGACCGCACCCATCTTCAAAAGATGAGTGCAAATAATCATAAAGATTATCTATTTTCGACTATGCGAACATTTCTCTCATTACGCCACCAAACCACTCTCTAGTCGCTTTAGCTGTACCTGCAGATCTAAACTTACCGTTTCCATCTTTTGGCTTAGGAACATTTCCTTTACCTTTAAGTACACCAGACTTATCTGCAGAGAATGTATGTGTTACCATAATAGCCTCTTCTGGTTTACCACCTACCATTGAAAAACATACGTTTGCTGCTTTAGCTGGAAGACCTTTTGTAGGATCATCAACTTTACCATTAAGTTGTGCAACTATTTGACCAGCTGCTCTATGAGCACCCCAGATAGCTGTTTGTCCTGATGGTGGAATTTTATGTGTTACTGCATCACCAATAACATACACATTTTTATCAGATTTAGATCTAAAACTATATCCATCCATCATTGCGTACCCTGCTCCATTATGTTCAATGTCTGCCATAGCAATAACAGGTGAACATTTATTGATAGGGATAAGGTTACATACTTCATATTTTTCAGTTTTAGAAACACCTTTTTCATCATCAGCATCTTTAAATTCAATAAATGTAATAGTCTTTGCAACTGGATCAACATCAGTTACTTCTGTAAGACCTTTATACTCAATAAACCCATCATATAAATCTTTCCAAGACTCTTGAAATGCTGGAGCTTTTGCAAATTTACCACCTCTAGTATCAAGAACAATTACTTTTCCTTTAATACCTTCATTTTTCATATAGTTTGCAATCATCGCTGTTCTCTCATATGGTGCTGGAGGACATCTAAATTTACCTTTTGCTGGAGGTACAATATATACGTTACCATCATCCATATTTTCAAGTTGTCTTTTAAGTGCTATATGCTCATTACCTGGCATAAGTGCTGCTGGACACGCTTGTGTTACATGAGCAATCTTTGCTGCATCCCATTTTGGAAATTGTTTTTCATAATCATATGCAATACCTGGTGAAAGCACCAAAATATCATACGCTATAACACCCGCAGTTGATGTAGTTACTGTTTTTGATTTTCTGTCTATAGATGTTACTTCTGAATTTACAAAAGTATAACCATGCTTCATAGCTGGCTGACCATAGTCCCCTACAAACATACTAAGACTCATATTATCAAGACCACCGAGAAGCCCATTTGACAATGGACAAGCCATATGCATAGACCTTTTTTCAATAACTGTTACATCAATGCTTTTGTCACTTTTTCTAAGTGCTTTTGCCATTGTAAGTCCACCAAAACCTGCACCTACGATTACTACTGATTTACCTGTTGCTTTTTTTGCTGCTGCTTTTTTTCCACTCGCTGTTGCCATAGTTGGAATCACTGCCACTGCTGCTGCAACACCCGCAAGTTTGAACGTATCTCTTCTATCCATTGCCATATTCTTCTCCTGAATTTAAATTTTGATAATCTCTTTATATTATATAAAGTAATACTATTATGTCATATTTTCTCATAAAAGTAGATACTTTTTATGAGAAAATTGAATTATTTTTTAAATGAGGAAAACAAATCATTAAATTCATAAACTTAAATCATTATAAACATCACTATTATATATGAACCTTTAGCTATGCTTGAATAAGTTCCGCCGAAAAATTCTTAAGCGTTTGAACTTTTGCTTCAGATTTTATCAGTTTCTTAGCACCACGTCTTCCAAACTCTGCTTTGTGTTCTTGTTTAAATGCATCAAAAAAATCTTGAAATTTATTTGGTCCAAGAACTGCGACTGCCCAAATATTATCATCTTTATCTATCTCTAACACGATTTGAGCCAACCCTTGACTTGCTGGTCCCCCTACTACTTTTCCACCTTGCTTTGGATCATATGCTGCAAGATGCGAGGAACATACAAATATTCCTGGTTTTTCATAAGCTAGTGTTTTACCTGTTGTAGGAACATATTGAAACATACTCATTGCTTTTTGAGGATGAGTCAGTTGATGAGCACAAATAGCTGAAAATGCAACGATAGTACCCTTAGCACCTACACCACTTCTAAATATGTATTCTGTACCATCTTCTGCTTTTAAATTAATGTTTTTATCTGTAGGTTCTGGTAAATCAACCATTATAGCTGGTGTAGCAGCATGTGGATACATAAAAACATAATTTTCTTCTTTGACTAATTTAGTTGACTTAAGTGGATTTCCTTCTGCATCTTTAAGTTGTACCTTTTCAAATGCCTGAAAAAGTGCACCATCTTCCGCATATAGTTTTTGAGTAATGAGTGAAGGTGCAATAGCAACCGAAGCTGCTGTTGTTCCAGAGAGCTTTAAAAAATTTCTTCTTTCCATGATTTTTATCCTTTATAGTATAATATGTAATATATAGTACAAAATAACTGATTAATATTCAATGTTATTAACAAATATAATAGTTAATTTTTATATTAATGTGCGTCTAAGATATTTTATAGTAAAATATTTCTTCCAAAATTCTTGCTCATTTTTGGACAATATCGTATATTTTAAGCATACTAAGCCATGTGGGCTTTTGCTTTAAACTATAGCTTTATTGATGTTAATGGGCTATTAAACCAAAAGGAACCCTATGAATTCTTACGAAACACTGTTTGTTGTAAAACCTACACTAACAGAAGAAGAAATTACAGTACAAATTACAAAAATAAAAAACATACTTGCTAAAGAAGGTGCAGAACTTCTTGGCACAAATGATATGGGTATGAGAAAACTTGCATACCCAGTACAAAAAAATGACAGAGGTTACTACACTGTTCTTTTTTATAAAGCAGAAGGTGCAGTTATCAGTGAGCTTGAGAGAAATCTTAAAATAAACGAAGATGTGATTAAGTTTCTTACCGTTAAATACACGAATAACAAAGAAATGGCACAGTTTAATAAACTTGTTGAAGAAGCGAACAAAACCGAAACTGTGAAAGAGACACCAGTAGAAGCGACAACTACAGAAGTTCCGGCAGCCCAAACAGCTACAACAACTGAAGCATAATACGTCACTATATTAGGAGCAACCCTTTATGTACAATAAGATTATTTTAGCAGGAAACCTCACTAGAGACATTGAAGTAAGATATACCCAAAGTGGAGCTGCCATTGGTAATACAGCCATAGCAACCTCACGTAAATTCAAATCTCAAACAGGTGAGCAGAAAGAAGAAGTTCTTTTTGTGGACATTACTTTTTTTGGTAGAACTGCTGAGATTGCAAACCAGTATTTACGTAAAGGTAGCAAAATTTTAGTAGATGGAAGACTCAAACTTGACCAGTGGACAGCACAAGATGGTAGCAAACGTTCTAAACATTCAGTTACCGTCGAAAGTATGACAATGCTAGGAAGCAAAGGAGAAGACCAGCAAGGTGGATATGCTACACCAGCAGGAGATACATATTCTCAACCAACACCAAGCCAATCAGCACCTTCCTATAATGCACCAGCACAACCTGCTCCAACACAGAAAAGCCCAGAGTCTAACATCCCAGAAATAGACATCAATGAAGATGAAATACCATTTTAGGAGAATATCATGGCAGAAAGAAGAAAGTTCAAAAAGAGATTTTGTAAATATTGTGAGCAAAAAGTTGAGTTTATCGACTATAAAGATTTAGCGAGTCTTAAATTTTCACTAAGTGAAAGATTTAAAATCATGCCTAGAAGACTTACAGGTAACTGTAAACGTCACCAAGAGCTAGTCACTGTAGCAATCAAAAGAGCAAGACAAACAGCACTAATACCGTACATCGTAGATAGAAAGAACGTTGTAGAAAATCCATTTGAGATTATCAAATAATTTTTATCGGTGGGCAATGCCCACCCTACACTTTTTGTAAAACCAAAAAATGTTTATCTACTTCCTCTAATTCATACAGATTTACATCATCACTAGCAAGTAACTCTAATCTACTATATTTTACAATATCCTCAACACTATGATAGTACTGCTTTATCGTCTCATTTGACTTACTATACTGCTTACCCTCTTTTTCAAACAGTGTAAATTCAGAAATATATTCACCCTCTTCAAAGTCACTGTCAACAGTTAAAAACCTCTCTTCATCATCAACTATATATGAACCTACAGCTACATTTTCAAAACCATACAAGGTATTGATATCACAAAGGAAAACACCACCTTCAGTTAAGTGATTGTTTACACACTCTAAAAAAGTTTTTAACTGTTCTCGTGTTAGGTAGTTCATCATATCAAAAACCGCAGTTATCACGTCATAGTTGTCTTCTACATCACAAAGGTTTATACACGCTGCATCTATCTCATATGCACGTGTTTTTTCGACCATCAAAGGGCTTAAGTCAATGCCTTTTACCTGTGGGATATCTAGTGCCCTTTGCATCTGCAGTAAAAAGTCTCCAGAGCCACAACCCACATCAAGGAGTGTCTCAAAATCAATCGTATTTAAAAAAAGAAGGTAATGTGCATAGAGGCGAGGGGCTACCTCTTTTACACCGAGGAGATCCTCTACTTTAGCGTAAAGGTCAAGGGGGTCTGAGACTTGAAGCGACCTAGGCATTTCTCTCTACAACATCTTTGATTTTTTCATAGAGTGAAAGTATCTCTGTTTTTTTCGCATAAAAACTGTTTTTGTTAGCTATGAGATGTGCTGATGACTCCATGATATCTTCAGCCACTTTAAGTCCATTTTCTCTCATGGTGTTGCCTGTCTCTACGATGTCTACTATCGCGTCTGACAAGCCTACTAAAGGTGCTAACTCTATAGAACCATAGAGCTTCACTACTTCAACACCTACCGCTTTTTTAGCAAAGTAATTTTTAGTAATGTTCACCATCTTGGTTGCTACTTTTATGTTAGGGCGTGACCAGTCAAGCTCATCTTCATTTTTAATACCAATGGCTACTTTACATTTACCCAGCTGCATGTCAAGAAGCTGTATGATGTCTAGCTCTTTTTCAGTAATGACATCTAACCCTACCACACCAATGTCTGCTGCACCATGTTCTACATAGGTAGGAACATCTTGGTTACGTACATTTAAAAAACGAAACTCACCCATATCTAAAATGAGTTCTCTACCTTCAAACTTAAACTCTCCACCAAATATCTCTGCAAATATCTCTAGGGTTTGTTCTGCTATTCTTCCTTTTGGAAGTGCTACGGTTAACATATTTTTTTATCCTTGATGGCTTTCATAATTCCCTGAAAAACCAGTGTTTCATCATAGAGAGCATCGTCAAAAAAGCTTGAAAGAAACTTTCCATCTCCACCTGTAAAATAGAGTTTTTTATCGTTGCTATGTATATCTATGAGTGCTTTTATAGACGCGATTATACCATAGCTTATCTGCTCTTTTGTTGTGCTAGGGAGTCTATCTAGTGCTATCTTTTCATGCAGCTCTACATCTAATGCAGGCGAAATACCCTTATAGCTTTGTAAGTACGCTTGCAAACCAGGTAAAATAAACCCACCTGCATACACTCCATCTTCTACTACATCTACTGTAATAGCCGAACCAGCATCTACAAATACACCCTCTTTATGACTCAAACACAGTGCTTTTCTGTCTACACCCATCGTCTCATACTCACCATCAATAGAAATATTATCAGAGATATTTTTCCACTTTTTAATTTGTGTTATTTCTATCTCTAAAGCATGCTTAACAGAGATATAACACAAAGGAGTATCAAAGTATCGCTCTATAGCCTCACCATAAGAGAGATGCTCCACCCTCTCCCCATCATAGATATGAAAATGTGTATTGCCGATGTCTGCTAAAAGTCTTTTATGCTTCATGCCACACCTTCCAACTGTTCTCTTCTAAAAGGGCTTTGGCTTTAGAACACAAAGGAGCTTTGATGATGATATATTTTTTCTTGATAATACTATCAATATATTTTTCTAACTTCTCATGTAAAGCCATCAACTCTCCCACCTCTTTACGAAGCACCCTACTCTTTTTCTCCAGTACCATCACATCTGCATAGTACCCTTTTAAATCTACACCCACAAATATTTCTACCTTTTTACGTGAGCCTAACTCCTTTGGGCTGATAGGCTTAAGAGACTTAAAAATGATGTTTTTTTGTTGAAAATAATCTACCATTTGTTTCATAATCTTATTATGCCCAAATCACGCCAAAGGATGATAACTATTCATCGTATCTGCCAAGTTCTGTTTTTGTATATGTGTATAAATTTGTGTAGTCTCTAAAGAGCTATGCCCTAACAGCTCCTGTACTACACGCAAGTCTGCCCCACCAATGATGAGAGAGGAGGCAAACGAATGTCGTAACACATGAGGTGAGACACCCAAGTACTTTTTGACTATTTTATAGGCTGAAATACGGCTCAAGGGTTCTCCTCTATAGTTTAACCAAAGGTAGGGGCTTGACATGTCTTGTTCTGCTAAGTAGCGTTCTAAAGCTTGAGTGGCTACAGGAGCTAAGGGTACGACACGCTCTTTCTCTCCTTTTGCAAAACGAATCTTTAGCCATCCTTCTACGATGTCTGCACGTTGCACTGAGAGAGCTTCACTTATACGACATCCACTGGCATAAAGAAAAAGTATCAACGCATAATCGCGTAACCCTGTTAATGAACTTCTATCTATGAGATTTAAACCATCTAATATCTCTTCGTTACTAACATATTTTGGTAAATTTTTAGGTACTTTTGCCATGGGGATTTTAATTTTTTCATGTGTAAAGTCTTGTTTATGACAAAAAGAAAAAAATACATTGATAGAAGAAAGTTTTCTATTTAATGTACGTTTGTTTTCAAAACTTGCTAAAAACCCCAATACTTCTGTCGTATCTAGCTTTGTAAGTACTTTTTTGGAATACTCTTCTAATTGTTTTAAATCAGAGATATAAGAAGAAATAGTATATGTGTCAAGTGCTTTAGTAACACTTAGATATTCTTCAAACGCTACAAGTAAATCACTCATAGCCTAATTTTGATAAATCAATCACTTTTCTATCTTTATAAAGTTTTGATCCTGCTATAAATACAGGATTATCCACATTACCTATATCATAGATTTTATATTTACTTAAATCGGAAGATAAAACAATAAGAGAACCTTTTTGATCTAAGGCATATACTCTACTATCATATATAGTTGCTACTGAAAAATGTGCAAATTTAAACTTTTTTTCTGCTAATACTTCAAGCATATGATTTAATCGTATCACTTTACCCTCTTTTGTAAAAAGATATACATTACGGTGTGTACTTGCAACTTCAGATATGTTAGCAGGATATTCATGCTGTCCACTATCTCCCAAAGTCATAATTTTGTTTGGTGTAGCAGCTATCAATGTATTACCAACACGTGATAAATAAATAATATTGTTAAATGCACCATAGCTACTGAGATATACAACTTTAGCATTGTCCGTATTGTATATATCAACGATTATCAATTTTCCATCTAACATCGGTATCACCGCCAAGTTATCAATAAATATTGGACTTGGTGCCCTTGTATCTATGGCATATATTACTTCTGAAGGACTCTCAATCATTTTTGTTTTATTTGATAATTTGTATAAACCAAATGAATTGTTACTTAATACATATGCAACAATATCATTTTTTATGCTTGCAGAAACAACAGGAGTACCAAAAGAAATTGTATGCATCGTTTTTTTATATTTTTTATTTATAATCTTAAGCGTACCCTCGACATTAGTCGCTAGAACATATGCATTGGTTTCGCTTAAAAATCTATAACCTTTTCCTAAATGAAGACTGTTTATTCCAGATTTACCTATATAATTTCCACTTTTAAGTGTTCCTCCATCACGACTTAAATTAACAATGGTCCCGCTATAACGTTCTACTGGTGCACTGTATGTTTTTTCTGGTTCAAAATATTGTTTGCCACTACATGCCGTAAAAAAAAATACTGCTAAAATTGCGATAACAAAAGAGGAGTATCTCATTATTTTGCCTTAACAGTAGAATGCTTTAATAATGATGCCAACATATAAAGTGGTGAATCTTCTTCAATAAGTGCCAATTTTTGCTTAGCCTCCTTGACATTCCCAGCCTTTATTGCCAAATATGCTTGCTGAAATCGTGTCATTTCTGCATAAAGTGTCGAATCTTTTGGCTGTTTCTCTAATACAGAAGCCGCATAGCTACTTGCATCTGCTATTACACTATTTTGACTTCTATTTAACTTTTTAAGTGCTGTGATATCTTCTTTTTTAACTGCTTGAGTATAGGTAAAAAGTTCAAATAATTTTGGATTCTTTTCTTTTAAAATAGCAAGAGCATTCGTATCCTCTGCTGTTGTCTGTAAGGTTAAAAAAGCTTCATTTGCTTCAACCAAATTTGAGGTATGCACACTTTGCATATATGCCCTACCAATGAAAAAAACGATTATCCCAATAACAAGTGCCCAAATAATATATTTATATTTTTTATAATATGTTTCTAATTTAAAAACATTCTCTAATACTTTTTCATCACTACTTAATTCTTTTTTAAATTCTTTTCCTGCATCTGCTAAATTCACAGTGTTCTCCTCATATGGTTCATTAAATATATTATACCTTTTGGAGTTAAATATTAGCTACAACTCCACTACTGTAATACCTAAATTTCCTGGCATTCTATAAAACGTATTTATTTTGGGATGCGTTTTAAGATATTCACTTACTAATTTTGAAAGCACTCCTCCACCCGTACCATGAATAATTTGTACTTCATTCAAATTATTTACTAAAGCATCTGAAAGAAACTTATCTACCGTATCTATAGCTTCATCAGCATACATTCCTAGTAACTTAACAGAAACTGTCGCACCTGACTTTTCTACACTTACGTTGGCTTGAGGTTTACGTGGTTTGGGCCTTACTTTAAATTTAGGCTCTTCTCCACGTCTTTTTAGTTGAGAGAGAGGTACACGCATTTTAAGCCCATCTACGATAATAGTCGCATTTTGTCCACGAAGTGAAAGCAGCTCTCCTTTATGGGAACGATACTTTACTTTGTCACCTTCTTTTAACGGTTCTTCATCTATCTTCGCTTGCTCTTTTTGTTTAAAATCCTTATGTTGATGTGCAACATTAAGAAGTCTTCTACCTTCTGTAGACTCTTTAGCTTTAAGAGCTTCTCTTGCTTTTTTGGTCGCAGCATTGTAACGATTCTCTAGCGTTGCTATGGCTTTTCTATGTACTTCTTGCAATCTAAACTCTTCATCTTCTAGCTTTAATTTTTTCTTCTCTACAAAGGCCTGTTCTTCATCAATCTTAGCGATTTTTGTACGCATTTCACGCTCTAAGGTAGTAGACTTTTCTATAAGTTCATTGAGATTTTCCTTATCTTCTCCATATACTTCTTTGGCTTTATTCACTATGTTCACAGGCACCCCATATCTCTGTGCAGTCTCAAAAGCATAAGATTTTCCAATACTACCTTGCAAAAAAGTATAGGTAGGCAAACGTCGTTCTTCATCATAAAGTGCGGCAATGAGTTCCACCTCATCATCTGATGCCATAAGTGAAGCCAAACGCTTATGATGCGTAGTGACTATAAAATGAATACCTTTTTTTCTAAGTTCATCTAACATCACTCTAAACAGTGATGCCGCCTCATCTGAGTCCGTACCTAACTCTATCTCATCTACTCCCACAATGGCATCTTCTTTATGAAAAAGTTTTGCAAACTCTTGCATACGACCAGCAAAAGTAGAAATGTCATTCTTCACTGACTGTGGGTCGTCTATCACTGCTTCTATACTTTTATAATGTCCTACTTCAGTACGAGATGCATCACACTTAAATGGCAACAAATATTTAGACATATATACCGCAGATAACATAGACTTTAGTAACATTGTCTTACCCCCTGCATTTACGCCAGTTACCAACATGATTTGCTTGTTAAAATCCATACTTATAGGTACAGGGTTGTCTATAGCTGGATGTGCAAAACCTTCTAACTTAATACGCTTAGACTTAGAAGGTAAAACAAACTCATACTCTTTTGCTCTAGCAAAACTCACACGTGCCTGATAGTGGTCAAAACGGTCATACTCTTTGTTTATAAAATGTAAAAAACGCTCCCATTTAAAAAACACAGCTGATATTTCTTTACAATAACGGTAAATCATCTCTTCTTTCGCTGATACCAACGCAGACTCTTTTTCTTTAAGATGTGAAATACTCTGAGGTACAATATAGAAAAAACCTCCTGAACTACGTGCTACTACTGTAGCTTTTATAGCATTATTGAACCCACCTCTTACAAGTAGGGTTTCTTCTCCTCCATTAAAATGAACTTGTGTATCTACAAGGTAATCTCTTAATTTTGAAGAGTGTGCAAGTTTATACAAGGTGTCTTTAATATCTCCCTTATTATGCTTGATGGTACTTTCCAACTTATACAGTTCAGGGTCACGCTCAGGATTAATTTCTCCTTCCTCTGTAAAGTATTCTACAATATCAGCTATCTCTTCTGGTATATCTATACTTTTTATCCATGAGGTAAGAGGTTCTGGAAAACCCACTGATGAAAGTCTATTGAAATATGAAAACATTGTTACAAAAGCATAGATTTCATCTAGACTTAACACAGCTTGTTTTTTAATACGTGCCAGTTCATTGTCAAGATTTGGTACTGCTTTTGGTTGAGGGAATTGTAGATGTGAAAGTGCTTGAATATAACGATAGTGTTGGTTAATATCGCCTTGCATTGATACAGGTTTTTCTCTGGCTAAAAAAGTTTTAAACTGCTCAATATATCCATCAAGATCTAACTTTTGAATAATGGATGTTTCACTTGTTTGCTGTACTGACACCAATGTCTTCCTAAAAATAAATTATAGAAATTATACTATTAATACATTAGATACAAACAAGTACATAAAATATGTACACCAAAAATAATATTGGAAAATTGAAAAGCATTATGCAGGAGAGTCCTGCATAGTATTAGAAGTTATACCCTACTCTTACAATAGTTTTTGTATCTGTAGTATCAAAACCTATTGGTGGAATTTCATCATAACGTATTTCTTGCTCTATAGTTACAGAAAGATTCTCTGCGACTGTAAAATTAAATCCTGCAACCCCAAGTACTTCATAGTCTTCAAAATTATCAAAATTTTCAGAAGCACCTACTCGTATATACAAAAGGCTTGTTTTATTCAATTGATTCCTATACTCTACATATTGAGTAAGCGAAGTAAATGTATGTTCAGGCTGATTATTGGCATATTGTTCAATATTATAAGCAACTCCCAATTTAAATTTTAATGATTGTTTCTCATCATTCAATATTGCTTTACCAAGACCTGCTCCTACTAATACTTTATTGTCAAAGTTCCTAAAAGTATTACGTAACCAATAAGCAGAAGCATATCCTAACCAATCATTCACAATATATTGTTCCATACCTAAAGTAGCTGTATACTCTTCATTATCACGGACACCATTGTTTTCAGTTATAAATGCTGAAGCATCAAAGGCTACATTAAGTGCTTTATCATCATAACCTGTAGTAGTGAATCCTAAGATATATTTAGTATTAAGATTTAATGTTTCTGTGTTTCCTGTAGTATTTGCAAACCCCAAGTTAATACTCTGCTTAAGCTCACTAGACTCTACTTTTAGTGATTTTGCAGCATAAGTAGACTCTACATCACTTACTGTTATAGGATTGGCTATAGGTTCTGCATACATTGCAGATCCTAATAATACTGTTGCTATTAAAACTTTATTCATTCTTTCTTCCTTTAATTTTTAAAGGCGAATTATAGCAAACAAAAGTTATTTAAAAACTTAAGCTTCTCCACGTATCTGATAGGTAATATCTCCTGCACCAAATGCAGTAACTAGTCCTTCACTATACTCACGTATAACACTTCCTTCACGAAAGACCTTTACAATACCATCTTCTTTTGTAACTGCGTCTGCCATAATTAACGTATACCGTGAAAATGCACCTTTTAAGTCAATATCAACTTCAAGTTCACCCGCTGCCCAAATAGGTAAAATAACCAATTCATCTACCCCATCAAAACACTCTACAAATGCTTGTAAATTATCCATTGTTCTTGAGTATTTATGTGGTTGCCAAATGACATTTAGCTTTGTAAAATTACGTAAGTTTTTGTACGCTTGCAAAGACTCCATCGTTACTTTTATTTCTGTAGGATGATGTCCATAGTCATCTATCACTACACAGTTTTCTCTGTTTTGTACTATATCAAAACGCTTTTTAATGCCCTTATAATGGAGAAGGTTAGCACGTACATTTTCAACTTCTTCACGAAGTTCCAGTGCCGCGAGTACCGCCAACGCAGCATCAAGTGCAATATGATTGCCAAAACCAAAGACTTCAAATACACCTAAGTCTAGAAGTTCAAACTTCGTATGTGGTTCACCACCTACCAATACAAACTCTATATTTGAAATATCACGACTTGGGTAAAGCTTTATACTCTTCATATTTAAAGAAGAAAGAAATTCATCTTCTGCATTAATGACACGTACTTTCGCAAGGCTTAAAAAGTTTCTATACGCATTGTAAAAACGCTCTTCATCATACTCATAGTACTCCATGTGTTCTGGCTCCACATTAGTCACTATGGCTAAGTAAGGGTTTGAGTTTAGAAAACTTTCATCGCTCTCATCAGCTTCAAAGACTACTTTTTCATTAGGATAGTTACGAACATTTGAACCAAACTCTTTACTTATAGCCCCTATAAGTGCATTAGATTTTGGAAGTATAGACGCTAACATCGCAGAAGTAGTACTTTTTCCATGTGCCCCACCTACAGCATAGACTTCTTTGTCTCCAAGTATCGTCTTTAAAGACTCTTTTCTTGAAAGTAGCTCTATACCAAGCTCTTTTGCTTTCATATATTCTGGATTGTTAGGACGCACAGCTGCTGAGTAGATAATACTATCTACACCTTCTACAGCATCCTCATGATGGGGTATGGTAATTTTAGCCTCAAAGTTCACGCTCAAGTCATTGGTAATCTCAGTCTGTTTGATGTCTGAACCTGAAATCTTATGTCCATCATTATGTAAAAATTTTGCTAATGCTGAAAGACCAATACCGCCTATACCTATAAAGTGTATCTTACGAGTCGTCATTTAGTGACTCCCTTGCACTGCATTTTAATGCTTGTTTTCATTTTTTATTTCTCCTGTGAGTCTGCAAAAACACGTATCTCTTCTCTTGCAACTTTTACTTCTTTTTCGTAAGCTTCAAACATCTGCGGTATATTCTTTGTAAATGTTTGCACGAAAAATGCCAATGGGTCAGTTTCATCTACTTTACTCACATCCACCACAGTATCTATAAACGCGTCAAAACTCTTCCCCGATATCACTACAGCTGCATGAAGCAACATCGCATCTTTTAACGAATGTTTATCTACACTGTGACTTAAAATGAGAAATATCTCTTTAGCACCTTTTGCATCATTTTCACTATAACGTTGCATACCATGCTCATAAATAGCCCGTGCTGCCGCTCTCTCTTCATCATTCTCCATATTAAACGTAGCAAATGTAGAGAGTTTTTCTGCGAGTCTATCAAAGGCGGTATTTACTATAAACGTAAATATCTCGTTGATTTCACCTTCAGGAGCTTCTATGATAAGCTGTGCATCTAACAACTGATAAGCTTTAGCGATGCTCTCCTCTTCTTTACACTCCACTTCAAGTTTTTTGATATTGGCTAAAAATGTCTCATCTTTTTTGAGTTCTTCAACATGTATCTCTAGTTCTTCCATTATTTACTCTCCAAACATTTTTTTATACGCTCCAAACACTCTTTTGTTTTATCTACTTCATACACAAGTGCAAGCCTTACATAACCTTTACCCTCACCCTCTCGACCTAAAAAAGATCCGGGAATCACTTTGAGATTATACTCTTTAAAAAGCTTTATGGTAAAGGCTATCTCATCTTCCACTTTGAGCCAAATGTAAAATGTCGCTTCTGGTGCATCCACACCTAAAATCTCTTTGGCAATTTTAAAGTTCTTTTTATACTTTTCCCTGAATACTGTTACATGCTCCTGATCCGCCCATGCCACTGCTGCTGCATGTTGCAAAGGAAGTGGCGAGGCACACCCCACATAGGTTCTGTAAACCATATAGGCTTTAAGTATCTCTGCATCTCCAGCGATGAACCCAGAACGAAGTCCTGGGGCAGAGGAGCGTTTAGAGATGGAGTTAATCACCAAAATATTTTTAAAGTCATCATTACCCACTTCTATACTCGCATTGAGTAAAGATGGTAATGGTTCATGCAGATACAAGTCAGCATAACACTCATCATTCATCAAAACAAAATCATGTTTAAGTGATAGCTCTACCCACTTCTTCAAGTCATTCATAGACATCACTGAGCTTGTTGGGTTGTTAGGTGAGTTAAGTATGACAAAGTCTGCTTTAGCTAAAGCCTCTTCCTCTACTACAGGCTGAAAATCATTAAATGCATTAAGGTTTAAGTAAATCACTTCCGCTCTACACGCCTTTGCCGCCCCTTCATATATCTGATAAAAAGGATTAGGGAAAACCATCACAGGATCTTCTACATCATGCAGTAAAAACTGAGGAAAATTAAAAAGTACTTCACGTGTACCAAAAGTGGGGATAATCTGAGTATTGTCCAAAGCTAGATTAAATCGTTGTTTATTGTACTGAAGCATAGCATCTCGAAGTACAGATTCACCTGCTGTTTTAGGGTATTTATTGAGTAAAGGTGCATGTACATTAAGTGCATCGAGTATAAACTCTGGTGTAGCAAACTGTGGCTCACCTATGGTTAAAGAAAGCTCACTATAGCTGTCATTTGGAGTGATATCTTTTAAAAGTGTAGACAGTTTCTCAAAAGGGTAGGTTTCAAAGTGCATTGTGTCCCTAATTTTTGAGAAATTATATCAAAATATAACTATTGTTAACTTTGAGATTTTCTATTTTAAACTTTTTAATCCCTTGAAAAAAATCTAAAAAGACTCTACAACATATATGTAAAATTTTCTTTTCAATACTGCATTTGCTCTCTAACACACCGTACAGGAAATTTATTGGTCTTTTTGTAATGCCCCGTAAAGCTATCACCAAAGAAGGAAACCCATGCATGATTACTCTTCTCCTCATCGGTAGTTGATGACCAATAAACATAGTACAAACCATGCTCAAATCCCGAAATATTTCGTATTATAATTGTCGAGAACTCATCAATACTAGGAAGTCTCCAATCACTGTATCCATCCAAGATCAAAGCTTCACAGTATTTTATGCCCGCTTTCCATGATAGTTCCGAACTCGCCACAGCATTATCATCCTGCCACTGTAAACCTGTACTAGGATCTGTGACAATATTACCATTTTTAGAAAAAAAGGCAAAAAGTGCCGTGCTTAGTCCTAAAGTAATCAAAAATATTTTTCTCATATCCTGCTCCTATTTGCTAATAATTCATTAAGAACCATTTTTCATTCAATTCCCTCCTCTCACACATCGCACATATTTAATAGTCGTGTCTCTATAGTCATTAAGTGTTCTTCCATTTTCAAATCCAACTGCCCGTGCGAAGATAAAACCTCCTACTAGCAAATTGGTTCCACCATAAACGGTAGATGTCCAGTAAAAATCATGCTGAGTATTGAGAAAAACTGCATCTATTGCAGGTGCATAGGTACTATGGTCAGTGATACTAAACAATTCATTCATATTAGGCAATCTCCATCCTCCCCCAGACAGTGTCAATCTCTCACAATAATCTATGGCATTTTGCCATGTAGCACTTTTTATACTTCCCCCATTATCGCTATAGTCATCTTGCCATTCTAGCAAAGTTATACTGTCGGTTACAACGCCATCTGTCCTTACAAAGTCTGCACTAAGCCCCACTGTAAGAAGTAGTACCAATAAAAAATGAAAAGTTTTCTTTTTTTGTGTTTTTCCTATCATAGTCATTCCTTTAATATTTATCTCAAAATCTAATATTTTAACGCACACAGCGAACATAGTGTCTAGTAAACTTAGACTGGAAACCCATATTTGCACCATATAACTGCATAGCAAGTGCATAATCAGGTAAAGGTAGATATGTCGTTGATGACCAATAATAATTATAGGTATTTGTAGCATAATTAACAAATACAGAAGTATCAATTCCAACTTCAAGTGACCCATTTTCAACATACTTTTCCACAACAATACTTTGTAATTCTTTTATCGTTGGCAACCTCCATCCCCCACCATCTAAACTTAAATTACTACAATAAGCCGCCGCAGTTTCGCCTGTAGAATCTGTCCATTTTTTTTCAACTACTTCATTATCTTGCCATTGTAAGCCTGTGATATGATCAGTGACCACCTCATTGGCTCTACTATAACTAGGAGTAACACCTTTTTGATAATAGCCATCATCTCCTGTGTAAAAGCTGGTAGTTTGCCC
>Ga0256840_1002388_pt1 | contig 16574 bp, 11 predicted proteins | sample 355202metaG_FD_185969 | JGI IMG/M metagenome (GOLD analysis project Ga0256840, IMG submission 185969) | Hydrothermal vent microbial communities from Mid Atlantic Ridge, Atlantic Ocean - 355-202 | ecosystem: Environmental > Aquatic > Marine > Hydrothermal vents | place: Atlantic Ocean: Mid... | reverse complement strand
ATTAAAGGTCCATCTGCTGCAGCTGCTGCCTTCGTTACCTCTCTACATTCATTAACATTTATTTCTACACCATCTATATCTACTTTATTTTCTATACAATGAAATACCGAAGAATCAATATCTAATTCTTGTAAATTATTCATTACAAATATACGTAATCCATTACCATTCTCTATTAGATTTACATCTAAATCTAAGTCGCTTATGCTTAACTCGTCGTTTATAACATAGTTTATTGGCATATCTACTACTTTATCTGTTGAACCTCTTTGAATATGATATAGAATTGCAGCTTTATTTTCTGAAGAAATATTATATACTTTTACAAATTGAAAATCTGCTAATGGAATTGGAATTTCTAAGTTAATTTTATCATTTTCGATATCAATAGTAGTTGTGTTTGTATTCACTAAGTAGTTTTTTGTGAATTTATTCGTTTTCATTGCACTATTGTAAGCTGAAATTTTAAAACCTTTTGCGCCTTCTTGATATTCATCAATAGCTATATCTTGCGAACAGCTATTTAAAAATGTTACTATTAATAGACCGATAATTGTTTGTAATAATTGTTGAGTTTTCATGATATAATAATTTATTAGTTTGTTACTCTACAAATATAGAACTATCAATAATACCAAAACATACCTACAATTAGGTATTTTTTGATTGCCCAAAACAACTAAAGGAGCTACCTAAAATCTATGGCAGCTCCTATGCTAATTGAAAAAAATCGGTTTTTAAATTAGCTTCCCTTAATTTTTACTTAAAATTTGATTCTTCCTAAATCAGATTTTCATTTTATATTTTTCAAATTATTACGATGCAAACATAAATTAAAAAAAACAAATTTTTATACCTAATTGTAGGTATTTTTTGTTTTTTTTAAAAAATTTAACATTATTTTTTTATTTTATTAAGTTAAAAACACGAAATGAATTAAATTTTAATTGACTTATTTTCAAATAAATATCGATTATTGCGAACAAAAGAAGCTACTAATAAATTAGTAGCTTCATACTAATAAAAAACATTGATTTAATATTAAAATCCCCTTATTTAATTAAATCTATTATATTTTAACTATAATAAAATTTATAATTCAAATATATAATTTATTACCTTATTAAAAAATACCTAATTGTAGGTATTTTTTGTTAGACTTTTACAATTTATTTAGCTAATTTATACATTAGAAGACATTAAGTAGTTTTTCTACTGAATAATCTAGATAATATTTTTATTAATACCAAGTTGACATCAAAATAAGCTATAAACTCTTTATCTTTTCTTATGCTAATTCACTTAAAATTATGACCGTAGCAAAGGACTATGTTTACAATTTTAAGATTTTATAATAAAAAAATATGTTGATTTTTTTGACGCATTTTAAAATCAAATTGGTATAACAACAAAGAAGCTACCAACTTTAATATTGATAGCTTCTTATACTAATATTAAATTACATTTAATATTAGCAGTTCCCCCTTGTTAATTAATAAACAAATCTCCTAAAGAAACATATCTATTAAATTATGTAACAAATTTATATTAATTTATTGTATTAAAAAATACCTAATTGTAGGTATTTTTTGACATCTCATTTAATTTACAATTAATTCAATTACATCTGCAACATACTGATAATCAGTTTATTAAATGTAATTTTTCGTGTAAATTAGATTTTATCAAAAAAATACTATCTTTTTGAAAACGTCAAATTACACGTCATTGGCTATTTTAGTTAAAAATAAAGGTCTATGAATATTTTAGGCTAAGCTTTTATTGCTCTATTTATTAAAAATATTCCTAAAATTAACATTACAATGGTAGAAAACCAACCTCCAAGAAGCGGCGAAATTTCTCCTGTATCTGCCATTCCTCTAGTAAACACACCTATAAAATGATATATTACAAAAATGACAATTGCTGTTATTAGCGGTACTCCAAAGCCTCCTTTTCTTATTATTGAGCCTAATGGCGCTCCTATTAAAAAAAGCACCAAACATGCTAAAGAAAATGCAATACGATTGTAATACTCTACATTGTATTTATTAATATTTCCTTGACTTAATTTTAATCTTTTTCTTGTAGATTTTAAGTTTTTAATACTATAATCTATATTTGAAACTGCATTACTTAATATTTTTATTTTATTTTTATTTGAAAATTCATCCAAAACATTTTTGATTGTAGTTACTTCTTTCGATACTGTTGTATCTCTGTATAACTTATTTGCTTGTACATTATTATAATACCTAAGTTTCGCATCTATTAAAATTTTATTAAATGGTTTTTTTTCTTTTTTGACTTTCTCTTTAAGCTGTGTTAAACTCAACATCATTTTTAATTCGTTAATTTTATTTGAATTATCAAAATTATCTAAACTACCAATATCAAAATTGATTTGATGTTCATCAAAATGAGAATTAATAAATGGCATATTATCGTTTATTAACGACCTATACTTTTTGGGGATTACATCTTTATAATAATAACCATCTTTTAATATAAGTGTCATATATTTACTATTATTTTCTGATTTTATTTCTCCAAACTTCGCTGTTATACATACATTATTATGTCTTTTTTCTCTTAAATCGTAAATAAGTACATCCTTTAATAAGTTTTTTTCTTCTCCGTATTTTTCTGAAAACTTAATACTAAATCCTGGTATATCGCTATTAAATGAACCTGCAATTAAAGCTAATGAAGGTTGTTTTTTTCTAATATTTCGCAATAAATTTACAGATTCGTAATAGGCTTTTGGGAACACATAATTTAAAAACAAAAAATTTAAACTACTCAAAACTATCATAAATATGGTTAATGGTTTTAATAGTCTGTAAAGAGATATTCCTGCTGATTTTATTGCTGCAAATTCATAATTTTCGGAAAGGGTTCCAAGTGCCATTATAGAAGATAATAAGATACCTATCGGTAAGGCTTGTGGCACAACCATTAAAGTTGTATATCCAAAATATTTTAATATTACACCTGCACTTAATCCTTTTCCTGCTATCTTATCAAATTGTTGCCATAATGTAAGAATCACTAAAACAAAAAGAACCACTAAAAAAGTGGCGAAAAATGGTACTAAAAAACGTTTTATTATGTATTTATCTAATATCTTCATTTATTTAAAAACTTAGAGCCTAGAGCTATAAGCTTTAGGCTATTTACAAATCATTAATTAGGTATCCATCTTCTTCGTATTTCTTTCTATTAAAACCAAACATCTTTTCTGATAAATTAATATTTGTTTTAAATTTTGTAATGGTTATTGAAATATTTGAACCGTTTTTTACACTTTGGATTACTTTATAAATATTTTTTGTTTTATTATCAATACCCAAAAGTACATACTTCAATTCAGACTTACTATCAATTGGGATTAATTTAACATATTGTATCTTTCTTCCATTTACATTTTGCAATTTATCTAATACGTAATTATATCCTTCGTCATAAAATGAAAATAATTTTGCTGGTGTAATATCGTCTTCTTCACTCGGATCTGATATATTTACCTCTTCGTCTTCTGGCAGGATAGTATATATTTTTTTTCCATCAAAAATTTGTGTTGTTCCCATAAAATTAACGGTATATAAATTTCCTTTTAACGATGCCGTTCCTTTTGTTTCTTGATGTAATTTTTCTTCTTCATTATCTAAACTGTTTTTAAACTCAATATATAAGGTTTTATAAGACTTCATATTTGCCGAAACTTCGTCTAATATTTTTTTTGCTTTTATAGTATCTTGTGCAAAATTTGTTGCTATTCCTAAAAATAATACGAGTAATAAACTTCCTTTTTTTAACATTTTTTATTGTTTTATTATATTGCTTATTTATTATTTTAGTTACAATTTTTCATTTTTTAATAGTTCTTCTAGTGCTAATACATCTGAAACTAAAACTTCTCTTGCTTTACTCCCTTGAAATTGCCCTACAATTCCTGCTGCTTCTAGCTGATCTATGATACGTCCTGCTCTATTGTAACCTAATTTTAGTTTTCGTTGTATTAAAGATGCCGATCCTTGTTGTGCGTTTACGATTACATGTGCTGCCTCTTCAAACAACTTATCTCTATCTGCTATATCTATATCAATACTTGTGCCACTTTCGTCACTAACATATTCTGGCAATAGATATGCATTATTATATGCTCTTTGTGCTCCAATATATTCTGTTATTCGCTCTACTTCTGGCGTATCTACAAATGCACATTGTATTCTAATTATTTCGTTTCCTGTAGATACTAACATGTCTCCTCTTCCTATTAATTGATCTGCTCCTGATGCATCTAATATAGTTCGTGAATCTATTTTTGATGTTACTCTAAAAGCTGCTCTTGCTGGAAAATTTGCTTTAATAATTCCTGTTATTACGTTTACCGAAGGTCTTTGTGTCGCTACTATTAAGTGAATTCCAATTGCTCTAGCTAGTTGAGCTAAACGTGCTATTGGCATTTCTACCTCTTTTCCTGCGGTCATTATTAAATCTGCAAATTCATCTATTACTAAGACTATATATGGCAAAAATCGATGTCCGTTATCTGGATTTAATTTTCGTTTTTTAAATTTTTCATTATATTCTTTTATATTTCTAACATAGGCATTTTTTAGCAAATCGTATCTGTCGTCCATTTCTATACAAAGCGAATTAAGTGTATTTACTACTTTAGTTGTATCTGTAATTATCGCTTCTTCTGCATCTGGTAATTTTGCCAAGTAATGGCGTTCTATTTTATTAAATAATGTTAGCTCTACTTTTTTGGGATCTATCAAAATAAATTTTACTTCTGCTGGATGTTTTTTATATAATAACGATGTTAATACAGCATTTAATCCTACCGATTTACCTTGTCCTGTTGCTCCTGCCATTAATAAATGTGGCATTTTAGCTAAATCTGCTACAAATGTTTCGTTAGATATTGTTTTTCCAAATGCTATTGGCAATTCCATTTTGGCATTTTGAAATTTTATAGATGCTATTGCAGATCGCATGGATACAATTGTTGATTTTTTATTTGGCACCTCTATTCCAATAGTTCCTTTTCCTGGCATTGGTGCAATAATTCGTATTCCCAATGCTGCCAATGACAATGCTATATCGTCTTCTAAATTTTTTATTTTTGATATTCTAACACCTGCATCTGGAATTATTTCATACAATGTAATTGTTGGGCCAACCATTGCTTTAATACTTTTAATTCCTATTTTATAGTCGTTTAATGTTTGAACTATTTTATTTTTATTTGCTTCTAACTCCTCTTGATTTATCGTAATACTCTCTGACCCATAATCTTTTAATAAATCTAAAGTTGGAAATTTAAAATCGGACAACTCTAAGGTTGGGTCAAATTCTCCAAAATTTTCTACTAATTGATTGGATAAATTTTCTACCAAATTTTCTTCATCTACTATTTTTTCTACATTAATTTCAATCTTTTCTTCTGGTTCTTTTACCTCTATCTCTAATTTTTTTTCTTCGGATTCTAGTACCGAAGATTTTTTAATTGTTGGTTGTAAGTTATCTATACTTAATTCAAATTTCGACTTCTCTTCTTTTTCTTTATTTACAACATCCAAATTGGTTACTACTGTTTTTTCTATGGTTTGTTTTTGTATGCTTACATCTTTTTCTGTAATTGCTACATGCGTTTCTTTTTTTTCTGGTAGTATGGATTTTATTTTTTTGGGTTTCCATTTTAATTTATTAATCAAATATAATATTGCGCTTAACAACAATAGTAATATAACTCCAATCTTACCTATATAATCTTGTAAAAAATCATTGATTTCAAATCCAACTACGCCAGACATTAATCCGTTTTTTAATACTAAAACTGCCAATAACACGGATGTCCAAACCATTAATAATAAGAACCAGAACGATATTTTTCTCATTTTTTTAAGCGAAATATCAAAAATTAAATATAGCCCTGTTATTAGGGTTAATATTGGAATTATAAATGCAGACACTCCAAATCCTTTATAAATAAAAAAATGACTAATGGATGCTCCTATTTTACTTAAACCGTTTTTTGTGATTACATTTCTATTAACTAATTCTGCTAATTGACTTTGATCTTGTTGCCAACTTGAAAAAAAAGATACAAATGCTCCTAATAACCAAAAAGAAAATAGTACTAAGAAAACTCCAAAACCTAAGTGCGTCTGTTTATTCTTAAAAAAATTCTTAATGTTGTTTTCTTTTTTTGGAGTTATCTTTTTTTTCTTTTTTGCCATTCTGTTTTTTATTTCACATTTATTTTCTGTAAAAATTATATTTTTTTACAAAAACTTTGGTATGTAAATTATTAAACCAATAATAAGTGCAATTATTGCTGCAAATGTTGCTGCTCCTGCCGAAATATCTTTTATAAATCCTATTCTTTCGTGATAATCTGGATGAATAAAATCACATAATTTTTCAATTCCAGTATTTAAAGATTCTGCTACCAATACCATTCCTACTGCTAATAATTGAAACATCCACTCTATGGCAGATATATCCATTACGAATCCTAATATTGTTACTGCAATTCCCATACTAAATTGTACCATGATACTATGCTCGGTTGTTAGTAGTAAGTACGCTCCTTTAAAAGCAAATTTTAAACTTCGGATTCTTCCTTTAAAAAAACTATCGTTTGGATTTTTCATTCTAAAAAATTTCAGTTCAAAAATACGTTAAAAATGTAAAAAACTCTCAAATTTATTCGAGAGTTTTCTATTTTTATAGGATTCTAATTAACTTAAGCGATTAATCTGTATCTATTGAACCTAATACTCGCCTCATAAATCCATTTAATGCATCTCTTTTTGTTACTCCTTTTTTAATTTCTTTATGCACTTCGATTGCTCCATACATGTTTGAAATTAATTCTCCAAGTACATCTAATTCCTCATCCTTTAAAGAAGATACTTCTGTTAAATCTTCTAAAACTTCTATTGTTTCTACAATATAATCTTCATCATTTGCTTCGATAAAGTTTGTTAAATGTTTTATGATTGGTATTTTCATGGTTTTGCTTTATTTGAATGCCTTAACCTGAATTATTCATAGGTTTGTGATTTCACTCCGTTTAGTACTATTGGTATTTTGACTTTTCATAACGAAAACCTATGAATAATTCGAGTTAAATACATTATATTACTTCATTTACTAAATCTTTTAACACTTCAAATTTATTTGTTTGTGTTTGATTTACTTTTTTGCCTTCATTAAACGTAGCAAAAGTTGGCAAATTATCTACCACTGCTAGTTTTCTTGATTCTGGATACTTTTCTGCATCTACCAAAATAAATGGTATTTCTTCGTTTTCTTTGGCTAGTTTTTTAAATTTAGGCTTCATAATTCGGCAATTACCACACCAAGTTGCCATATATTGTACGACTACTTTTGGATTTTCTGAAACTATTTTTGCTAAGTTATCTTCGCTTAATTCTATAAACATATTTTTTATTTTTTTTGTTCTTAATACAAGAGTTAGTTGGTAGTTATTGATTATATCTTAAAACCAACTATTTTTTATAGTTAATCTACCAACTAACTCTAATATATTATATTAATGTGAGCTTAAGTAATTGGCAACACCATCTCTTGTTGCATCCATTGCATCTTTTCCTTTTTCCCAATTTGCTGGACAAACTTCTCCTTTTTCTTGTACGTGTGTATATGCATCTATCAATCGTAAATATTCTCCAACATTTCTTCCTAATGGCATGTCATTAATACTTTCGTGAAATATTTTTCCTGTTTCGTCAATTAAATAGGTTGCTCTATATGTTACATTAGAGCCTTCTACTAAGATAATATCGTTATCTTCATCGTACTCTCCTTCTTCAATATCTAAAATATCTAAATAAGCAGATAAATTACGATTTGTATCTGCCAATAATGGAAAGGTTACTCCTTCGATTCCTCCATTATCTTTGCTTGTATTTAACCATGCAAAATGTACTTCTGGTGTATCTACAGACGCTCCTATTACTATTGTATTTCTTTTTTCAAAGTCTGATAATGCATCTTGAAATGCTCTAATCTCTGTTGGACATACAAATGTAAAGTCTTTTGGATACCAAAATAACAATACTTTTTTACCTTTATTTACTGCTTCTTCGAGTACATTAATTTTAAATGTATCTCCCATTTCATTCATTGCATCTACTGCTATATTTGGAAATTGTCTTCCTACTAATGCCATAATTATTTTGTTTAAAAGTTTAATATTATTTTCTTGTACAAAGTTACAAAAATTCAACAATGAAGATCCTATCTTTTATTTCAATTATTTATATCGCTATAAATTTTGCTTATATCTTTTATGTAAAATAATATTATTCATTACTTTTACTCCTCATACTAATCTATATTTTATGCGCATTTCATTCCTTTTATCTATATTTCTTATTATTTCTGCATGTAATAATAAGTCTTCTAATAAAAAAGAAATTTTAAATCCAAAGCCTAATGTTATTCTTGCTCATAGAAATCTAACAAATTTTAAAACTGTTACTTTTCCTTCTAAAGATAGTCTAACCATAACTGCTGACTTGTATTTAATAAAAAAACCTAAAAATTTCATATTATTGTGTCATCAAGCTGGTTTTAGTCGTGCTGCATATATTGAAGCTGCTAAAAAATTAAATCGTTTGGGATATTCTTGTATGGCAATTGACCAACGTTCTGGTAAGATTGCAAATAATATTATTAACGAAACTGCTAAACTTGCTAAAGAAAAAGGACTTGCTACCAAATATCTAGATGCAAAACCCGATATTGAAACTGCAATAGACTATGCTTATAAATTAAATAATGGTAAAATTATTTTAGTTGGAAGTTCGTATTCTGCGTCATTATCTCTATTACTTGCTACTACTAATGATAAAGTAAAGGCTGTAGCTGCCTTTAGTCCTGGCGAATATTTAAACGGTATTAATTTAACGGAATCTATTTCTTCTTTAAACAAGCCTACTTTTGTTACCTCTTCCAAAAAAGAAATAGAACAGGTTACTGGTATTATTAAAAATGTCAAATCGGATGTTGTTATACATTTTAAACCTAAAGTTAAAGGTATTCATGGTTCAAGAGCTCTTTGGAAAGAAACTCGTGGAAATAATACCTATTGGAAAGCTTTTACCGATTTTTTATCTCTTGTAGAATAGATTTTATACCATCTTAAAATTGTAAGTGAATAGGGTGAAAAAATAAAGAGTTTATGGCTTATTTTGATGCTGAGTTGGTATAGATTGCATAAAATAGAAGCCTTAGTAGGACTCGGTTATTAAATCTAAAATTCGTTCGAGCGCCATTCCTCGTGACCCTTTTACTAGTATCGTTACATTAGTCAAATCTAATGTAAAGATTTTTTTAAATGCTTCATAATCTTTAACTATCTTTACTTTTTCTGAAGTTGATTTTGTCATTGCAAAATTTTCTCCTATCAAAATAGTCATTTCAAAATTGACATTACTGACTAAATTAGTTAGGTTTTGATGTTCTTCTTTTGCATGTTTTCCTAGCTCAAACATATCGCCTAAAATTGCAATTTTACGCTTGTCTGTTAGTTGTATAAAATTTTCTAATGCACGTTGCATACTACTTGGATTTGCATTATATGCATCCAAAATTATTTTTGTTGTGCCTTTTTTTATGATTTGAGATCTATTATTTGTTGGCTTGTAACTTTCAATAGCTTTTTTAATTTTTAGAGTTGTTACTTCAAAGTGTTTTCCTATTGCTATTGCTGCTGCTATATTATTATAATTATAACTTCCTATTAAGTTACTTGTAATCGTAATCGATTCTATTTTTACATTTACAAATGGGTTTGCCGCTATAAAATCAATATTAAAATTCGATTTTATTTTACCAAAACTTATTTTTTTTATTTTTTTAGATTGTTTTACTTGGATGGCATCGTTTGCATTTACAAAAACCGTTTTATTATTCGCACGTAAATAGTCATACAGTTCTGTTTTTGCTTTTATTACTCCTTCTAAACTTCCAAAACCTTCTAAATGTGCTTTTCCAAAATTTGTAATATATCCATAGTCTGGTTTTACAATATTACATAAAAATGCAATTTCTTTTGGATGATTTGCTCCTAACTCAACAATACCAATTTTAGTTGTTTTGTCCATCGAAAGCAAGGTTAACGGAACTCCAATATGATTATTTAGATTCCCCTTTGTTGCGGTTGTTTTGTATTTTTGTTTTAATACCGCATTAATTAATTCTTTTGTGGTTGTTTTGCCATTGCTTCCTGTTAAGGATATTATTGGGATATTTAATTTTATACGATGATACGTTGCTAATTCTTGCAATGTTTTTAACACGTTGTCTACTAAAACAATTCGTTTGTCTTTTGTTTTGTACTTCTGTTCGTCTATTATTACGTAAGCTGCTCCTTTTTCGAGAGCTTCATTAGCAAACTCATTTGCATTAAAGTTATCTCCTTTTAATGCAAAAAAAATAGAATCTGGCTGTATTTTACGAGTATCTGTACTAATACCTCTACTCTTAATATAATAATTATAAATTTTTTCTATCATAATCTAAAAATAAAAAACCTCATTAACTACTACTAGTCAATGAGGTTTCTTTATTATTTTTTATGCCTCTAGTTATGTGCTTTTCTTTTTTTATCAGACATTGGTCCTAATCTGTCAGTAGCACAACGGAAACCTACATAATTAGTTGCCATATATTCTGGTAAATATCTACGTTGTGCAGGATCTAACCAATATGCTCTGTCATTCCAAGAACCTCCTTTTATTACACGTGTTTTATCACTAATAAGGGTTGTTCTTAATTTTTTATCGTACCCTTGTTTTCTATAACCACTTTCTCCAATTTCATTTGGTATTACTGGATGGTTATACATTCTTGGCTTTGACTCTAACTCTTCTTCATCAATATAATATTTTCGCGTTGAAGATATATCTCCATCTTGACTATTTACATTATATGATTTTTCGTAGTTGTCTCTCATAAATGCATCTGATTTAGTAATTGGAATATACTTAAGACTTCCTGGTAAATTTTTTGCTTTAATTAAGCCATTATCTAAGGTATCGTAAATAATTGAATTTTCATCAATCACTACTACTTTTCCATTTTCATCAATATGCTTTTTAGAATATGAATTTCCTCTATAATAGTTAAAATCGTTTGCGTCATTATCAATTATTGGTCTGTATACATCTGCTACCCATTCTGCAACATTTCCTGTCATATCATATAATCCGTAAGCATTTGCTTTGTATGATCTTACTGCAATGGTAATATCCGCTCCATCATCACTCCAACCTGCTAAACCACTATAATTACCTTTACCTAACTTAAAGTTTGCCATTTCATCTCCTCTAAATCTCTTTTGATTACTACGTGTATACCTTCCGTTCCATGAGAATTTTTTCCTTCCTCTTAAGTTATTGTACTCTCTATTTTCTATCAATGCTTTTGCTGCATATTCCCATTCTGATTCTGTTGGTAATCTAAATTTTTGAGTTAAAATTCCGTCTGCTACTTTTGCATGTCTTCCTGTAAAAGCTCCTTTAGACCCTCTTCTGCTTCTTCTTGTTCTTTTCTCTCCTCTTGTTCTTCTACCTCTTCTTTTTTTCTTTTTTGTTAAATCTGGAAATCCTTTTTTATAGATTGTAGAATCTCCATCAAATAATCTTGTTGGATCTGCTAAATATACATCTGTATCAAAATGGTTTTTACCTTCTACTGTTAATGAATCTGTCTCAAACAAAGGATTTAAGATTCCTTTATCCATTAAGATTTTCTCATTTACCATATTGGTTCTCCATTTGCAATATTCATTTGCTTGAACCCAAGAAATTCCTACTACTGGATAATCGTTATATGCTGGATGGCGTAAATATGTTTCTGTAAGTAATTCTGCATCTCCCAATGTATTTCTCCATACTAAGGTATCTGGAAGTACTGAACTGTAAATATTTCTATAGTTGTCATTGTCTGGAGGATATACTTTTTCCATCCATTCTAAAAACAAACGATATTCTCTATTTGTTACTTCTGCTTCATCCATATAAAACGAACGAACTTGCATTTTTACAGGTGTTGTATTCCAATCTGCCATGACATCGTCCTGTACATGTCCCATGGTAAACGTACCTCCTTCTATCAAAACCATACCTGGAGGTGTTGGCTGACCTTTATAATTATTTCCTGCTCCTCCATCAAAATCATTAAAACTCCATCCTGTTAATGTTGATGTTCCACTTGACCTTTTTCCACCACAGCTTACTATTGAAATCACTATAGTTGCTAGTAGAAATCCTTTAAATATTCGATTTTTTGTCATAATAATAATAATACCTGTTTGTATTTTAATCTTAAAAGTGCCGCAATTTACAATAATATTAATACGCTCCAAGTGTTTTGGAGAAAAATTTTCACGTCACACGGAATAATAACGAATGGTTTTTCTATTTATTATAGTTTTTTTATAAAAAATTAAAATAACCCATTTTTTTTTTCGTTATTTGAATTATGCACATAAGATATACCTCTACATTATTATTTTTATTTATTTCGCTACAAATCATCTTTGGGCAAAAAACAAATAAATCTTTTGCTTTACAATGGAATAATACCTCAAAAATAACCTTCAAAGAAGGAAATTCAATGACGCTTCCTCTTCTTGATAATAATTCGTTTGACTCCCATTTCTTACCCATATACAATGAACGCTGGAATGTTCAAAAAAATTCAAAAATTCAAAACTATAAAATAACAAATATTTCTTTTGAAACTTTATCAAAAAATTTATATCCTGTTTTAAGTCAGAAACACTTACCTACCAAACTCAAAAGCAATCTTGAAATCAAAAATACGAGAAATCAATCTTTTGTAATATTAAATCTCACTCCTCTACTTTACGTTAATGGACAATTAAAAAAAATTATTTCATTTGATATTGAATACAATATTGTTCCTAAAACCAAACAAAAAACTTTTTCTAGTATTCATAATTCTCCTCTTTCGTCTGGTTCTTGGTATAAATTTACCATAAATACTACTGGTGTCTATAAAATAGACAAATCCTTTTTACAAAATTTAGGTATCGATGTTAGTACTATTAATCCAAAAAACATACAACTTTACGGAAATGGTGGCGCTATGCTTAACGAACTAAATGGCGATTTTAGATACGATGATTTACAAGAAAATTCTATTTATATTCGTGGAGAAAATGACAATAATTTTGACAATGATGATTACATATTATTTTATGCAAGAGGTTCTACTAATTGGATTCCTAATATTATTTCTGAAACTGCTTCTCATAAAAAAAATATTTATTCTGACAAGGCATGTTATTTCATAAGGCTTAATGGCGAACTTGGGAAGCGAATTACAACCAAATCGAATGTCTTAGGTCCTGCAACAACAACAATTACTACGTTTAATGATTTTATGCTTCACGAAAGAGACTTATTTAACATCGATAATTTTGGACAAGAATTTTATGGCGAGGATTTTAGCATCAATAACGAACAACGAATTTCTTTTCATTTTACAGATATTGATATTAGTAAAGAAATCAAAGTGAAATTAAAAGCTGCAACTACCTCTTCATCTAGTGCTACTTTTCGTTTAAATAATAATAATCAAAACATATTAAATATGCTAATAACTGGTATTGGTAATTCTCCAATATTAATTGGAAGAACGAGGTCTGCAAACGGCACAATGACTGCTACCAGTGGAACCATCGATATTGATGTTGTTTTTGATAATCAAGGAAATCCTTCTGCAAATGCCTTTTTGGATTTTATTGAAATAAATGGCATGAAAAATTTAATTGCAAGAAACAATCAATTTTCTTTTAGAAATTATAGCGTTGCTAAGGATTCCAATAGTTCTATTGCAGCGTATCAAATTCAAAATGCGAATAATATTTTTCAATTATGGGATATAACCGACCCCATAAATCCGTCTACAATTACAAATCAATCTACCAATTCTTTTTTTGAATTTAAAGAATATGGCGGTTCTTTAAACGAATATATAGTGCTTCATAGTAATGATTTTTATACTCCAGAATTATTAAGTTCTAGTATTGTTGGTAATCAAAATTTACACGCCTTACAAGATATTGATTATTTAATTGTTACCAAGAGCGAACTCATAGATGAAGCAAATAGATTGGCCGAATACCATCGAAATAATTCCAACTTAACCACACTTGTTTTAACAGAACAAGCTATCTATAATGAATTTAGTTCTGGATCAAAAGACGCAACAGCGATTAGAGATTTCATTAACCATTTATATACTAATGCCTCTACTCTAGACAAACGCATTAAATATGTAATGATGTTTGGTGACACTTCTTTTGATTTTAAGAATATTGAAGGTAATAATAGAGACATTAACGTAATCGCCTTTCAATCTAAAGACAGTTTTAATTTAGCTACTTCGTTTGTTACCGATGATTTCTTTGGTATGATGGACGATAATGAAGGAGATTTTTCTGCCAATAGAGGTTCTGGAGATTTACAAGATGTTGCTATTGGAAGAATGCCTGTAAAAAATAGGACCGAAGCTAGAGTCGCTATAGATAAGACCTTATCCTACTACCATAAGTCTGCGTTGGGCGACTGGCGAAATCAAATTTCTTTAATTGCCGATGATGTCGATAAAATTACCGACTATTCTTTGGAAGTTAGAATCGAACAAGTAGCAGATTTAATTGCGCAAAACAAACCTGTTTATAATCTTAAAAAAATATATTCGGATGCCTTTGTTCAAGAAATTGCTGCTGGTGGAGAAACATATCCAGAAGCTACAAATGCTGTGAATGATGCTATAGAAAGAGGTTCTTTAATTTTAGATTATTTTGGTCATGGTGGCGAAAATGGCTGGTCTAGCGAACGCCTTTTAGATGTTCCGCAAATTCAGAATTGGTATAATCCAAACAATTTACCATTATTTATAACAATTACTTGTGAATTTTCTAGATATGATAATCCAATAAGAAATACTGCTGGAGAATGGGTTTTTTCAAATGCAAATGGAGGCTCTGTAAACATGATTACTACTTCTCGTGAAGTCTATATTAGTTTCGGAGGTACTTTTAATATTGATTTAATGGGAGACCTTTTAGAGTTTAACTCTAACGACGATTACAGTATTGCACAATCTTTAGTGAAATCTAAAAATAGACATTTTGGACAAACACAACGCCTTTTTATACAATTTTTTGGAGATCCTGCAATGAAACTAGCAAAACCAAAACCAAATGTACGCATTACCAAGATGAATGATGTAGATGTAACACAGCAACTCGATACAATAAAAGCGTTATCTCATGTCTACTTTGAAGGTATTGTTACTGATGGAACAAATATTATCCCAACATTTAATGGCGAATTATCTGTTACTATTTACGACAAATCTGTCGAAAGAACAACCTTAAATAACGACGCTAACTTTCAAGGTAATGGAGATCCAACAATCCTTACTTTTGATGCTAGAGAAAGTAAAATCTTTAAAGGAAAAGCCAGTATCGAAAACGGTACATGGAAATTTGACTTCATTGCTCCTCGAGATATTAGAATTGCTTATGGACAGGCAAAACTTAGTTTTTATGCAGAAAATCAAATAATTGATAAAAATGGTTACAATACAGATGTCATCATTGGTGGTATAAATAATAATGCTCCCGAAGATAATATTGGACCAACCATTCGATTATTTATGAATGATGAGTCTTTTATTGATGGTGGCAACACAAATGAGTCTCCATTATTCTTAGCTTTATTAGAAGATGATTCTGGTATTAACACCTCACTTACAGCTGTAGATCATGATATTGTAGCCATTTTAGATGGCGATCAGTCCAATCCAATAATTATGAATGATTATTACGAGACCGAACTAAACGATTTTACTAAAGGAAAAGTAAAATACCCATTTCGGAATTTAGCAGTAGGCTTGCATACCATAACTTTTAAATGTTGGGATACATACAATAATCCATCCGAAGCAACGTTAAATTTTGTGGTTGTTAGTGATAGCGATTTAGTATTAGATAATGTCTTAAACTATCCAAATCCATTTATCAATTATACCGAATTTTGGTTTAATCACAACAAACCAAATCAAATGCTAGAAGCACAAGTACAAATATTTACTGTTTCTGGAAAATTAATAAAAACAATAAATCAAAGTATAACAACTAGTGGTACACATTCTCGAACAATACACTGGAATGGATTAGACGACTACGGTAACAAAATTGGAAAAGGTGTATATATTTACAAGTTACATGTAAAAGCAATCGCTAGTGGTTTGAAATCAGAAAAAATTGAAAAGTTAGTTATTCTACAATAATTTTACCATATTTGTAACCTATAACTTAATTTTAAAACTCCTGAAAATAAATTATAATCAATGAAAAAAATATTTTATATCGCAATAACTTTACTACTTTTTACAAATAGTAATATCGTTGCACAAGATGACTTAAATGCACTCACAACTGCTACTCCATTTTTACTTATTGCACCAGATGCAAGATCTGGAGC